>Ga0160452_100013_pt1 | contig 343612 bp, 328 predicted proteins | sample HID1971I_E6MG_FD_108230 | JGI IMG/M metagenome (GOLD analysis project Ga0160452, IMG submission 108230) | Enriched millipede-associated microbial communities from UW Madison campus, WI, USA - HID1971I_E6 MG | ecosystem: Host-associated > Arthropoda: Insects > Digestive system > Unclassified ...
GCACGACGGTGCGTCGACGATGGACTGGATGGAGCAGGAGCAGGAGCGCGGCATCACGATCACGTCCGCCGCGACGACCTGCTACTGGAAGAACAACCAGATCAACATCATCGACACCCCGGGTCACGTGGACTTCACCGTCGAGGTCGAGCGCTCCCTGCGCGTGCTCGACGGCGCCGTCGCGGTGTTCGACGGCAAGGAGGGTGTGGAGCCGCAGTCGGAGACCGTGTGGCGCCAGGCCGACAAGTACGACGTCCCGCGCATCTGCTTCGTCAACAAGATGGACAAGCTGGGCGCCGACTTCTACTTCACGGTCGACACGATCGTCAACCGCCTCAAGGCGAAGCCGCTGGTCATCCAGCTCCCGATCGGGGCGGAGAACGACTTCGAGGGTGTCGTCGACCTCCTCGAGATGAAGGCGCTCACGTGGCGCGGCGACACCAAGATGGGCGAGGAGTACGCGGTCGAGGAGATCCCGGCCGACCTCGTCGAGAAGGCCGAGCAGTACCGGGCCGAGCTCGTCGAGGCCGTCGCCGAGGCCGACGACGAGCTGCTCGAGAAGTTCCTCGGTGGCGAGGAGCTCACGATCGCCGAGATCAAGTCCGGCATCCGCAAGCTCGTCGTCAGGTCGGAGGCCTTCCCGGTCCTGTGCGGCTCGGCGTTCAAGAACAAGGGCGTGCAGCCCATGCTCGACGCCGTCATCGACTACCTGCCGACCCCGCTCGACGTGCCGGCCGTCCAGGGCCACGACGTCCGGGACGCGGAGAAGATCATCGAGCGTCGCCCGGACGAGGCGGAGCCGTTCTCGGCCCTCGCGTTCAAGGTCGCCACGCACCCGTTCTTCGGCAAGCTCACCTACGTCCGCGTCTACTCGGGCAAGGTCGCGCAGGGCGCGCAGGTCCAGAACTCGACCAAGGGCAAGAAGGAGCGCATCGGGAAGCTCTTCCAGATGCACTCCAACAAGGAGAACCCGGTCGAGGAGGCGCACGCCGGCCACATCTACGCGTTCATCGGGCTCAAGGACGTCACCACCGGTGACACGCTGTGCGACCCGGCGAACCCGGTCATCCTCGAGTCGATGACCTTCCCCGAGCCGGTCATCGACGTGGCCATCGAGCCGAAGACGAAGGCCGACCAGGAGAAGCTCTCCACGGCGATCCAGAAGCTCGCCCAGGAGGACCCGACCTTCCGCGTCAAGCTGGACGAGGAGACCGGCCAGACCGTCATCGGCGGCATGGGCGAGCTCCACCTCGACATCCTCGTCGACCGCATGCGTCGCGAGTTCAAGGTCGAGGCGAACGTCGGCAAGCCGCAGGTGGCGTACCGCGAGACGATCCGCCGCACCGCGGAGAAGATCGACTACACGCACAAGAAGCAGACCGGTGGCTCGGGCCAGTTCGCGAAGGTCCAGGTGACCTTCGAGCCGCTCGAGACGGCCGAGGGTGAGCTCTACGAGTTCAACAACGCCGTCACCGGTGGGCGCATCCCGCGCGAGTACATTCCGTCCGTGGACGCCGGCATCCAGTCGGCGATGCAGCAGGGCGTGCTGGCCGGGTTCCCCGTGGTCGGGGTCAAGGCCACGCTGCTCGACGGTGCCTACCACGACGTCGACTCCTCGGAGATGGCGTTCAAGATCGCCGGCTCGATGGTCTTCAAGGAGGGCATCAAGCGGGCCGACCCGGTCATCCTCGAGCCCGTCATGGCGGTCGAGGTCCGGACGCCCGAGGAGTACATGGGCGACGTGATCGGTGACATCAACTCGCGTCGTGGGATGATCCAGTCCATGGAGGACGCGACCGGTGTCAAGGTCGTGCGCGCCCAGGTACCGTTGAGCGAGATGTTCGGGTACATCGGCGACCTGCGTTCCAAGACGCAGGGCCGCGCCGTGTACTCGATGCAGTTCGACAGCTACGCCGAGGTTCCTCGCAACGTTGCTGACGAGATCATCAAGAAGACCCGGGGCGAGTGAGTCCCCACAGGTCGACGACCTAGCACAACCATCAACCTGTAGGAAACCCCCGTCGCCCCGCGGGATGTAGGCTCATTCGCCGAGTCTCGCAACGTTCGGGAACATCTACCCAAGTCCCAGGAGGACCCCAGTGGCTAAGGCCAAGTTCGAGCGGACCAAGCCGCACGTCAACGTCGGCACGATCGGGCACGTGGACCACGGCAAGACCACGCTCACCGCCGCGATCTCGAAGACGCTCGCGGACACGTACCCCGACCTGCCGGCGAACACGCAGCGCAACTTCGACGAGATCGACGCCGCGCCGGAGGAGAAGCAGCGCGGCATCACGATCAACATCGCGCACATCGAGTACGAGACGCCCAAGCGTCACTACGCGCACGTCGATGCTCCGGGTCACGCCGACTACATCAAGAACATGATCACCGGTGCCGCCCAGATGGACGGCGCGATCCTGGTGGTCGCGGCGACCGACGGTCCGATGGCCCAGACGCGCGAGCACGTGCTCCTGGCCCGCCAGGTGGGCGTGCCCTACCTGCTCGTCGCGCTCAACAAGGCCGACATGGTCGACGACGAGGAGATCCTCGAGCTCGTCGAGATGGAGGTCCGCGAGCTGCTGTCGTCGCAGGACTTCGACGGCGACAACGCGCCCGTCGTCCGCGTCTCCGGCCTCAAGGCCCTCGAGGGTGACCCCGAGTGGACCAAGAAGATCCTGGAGCTCATGGAGGCCGTGGACGAGAACGTCCCCGACCCCGTGCGCGAGCTCGACAAGCCGTTCCTCATGCCGATCGAGGACGTCTTCACCATCACCGGCCGCGGCACCGTCGTGACCGGCAAGGTGGAGCGCGGCACGCTCGACGTCAACTCCGAGGTCGAGATCGTCGGTATCCGCGTGCCGCAGAAGACCACGGTCACCGGTATCGAGACGTTCCACAAGCAGATGGACCAGGCCCAGGCCGGCGACAACACCGGTCTGCTCCTGCGCGGCATCAAGCGCGAGGACGTCGAGCGCGGCCAGGTCGTCGTGAAGCCGGGTTCGATCACCCCGCACACCGACTTCGAGGCTCAGGTCTACATCCTGGGCAAGGACGAGGGTGGGCGTCACAACCCGTTCTACTCGAACTACCGTCCGCAGTTCTACTTCCGTACCACGGACGTCACCGGCGTCATCACGCTGCCCGAGGGCACCGAGATGGTCATGCCCGGCGACAACACCGAGATGACGGTCGCGCTGATCCAGCCGATCGCCATGGAGGAGGGCCTCGGCTTCGCCATCCGTGAGGGTGGCCGCACGGTCGGTTCCGGCCGTGTCACCAAGATCATCAAGTGATCTGCTGATCACCAGCTGATCGCCTGAGCAGGAGGCCCGGGCCCGTCGAGGGTCCGGGCCTCCTGCGTGCAGGGCGATCGATGCGTCCGGCGTCACAGCGGTCGAACCCCGTTCCGGCTTGGAAAGCGGGGGTTCTCTGTGGCAAGATGTTCAGGTTGCCTGTCACGGGCGCGTTCTTTCTCGTGTCGAACAGTGTGTAGCACCACGGTGCGCGGCGGTCCGGTTCTCCGGAGCGGTCCGCGTCGCCTGGAGCGGATCCCCTCCCGGAGAGGGGTCGCGGGGTTGCCGGCTGTCGACGCGCGTGAGCGCCCCGCGGGACACATGTCTCGACAGGCCAGACAAACGTCGTGGTCCGCCCCGCGGACCACAATCAACGGCCCCACGCCGATCAGGTGTGTGTCCGGGTGTGCCGCACTGATGTTCCACATAGTGCGACACGCCCGAGCGCGGGGGTCGGACAGTAGCGGTTCGAGAGAGAGAGTCAGACGACGCCATGGCGGGACAGAAGATCCGCATCCGGCTCAAGTCCTACGACCACGAGGTCATCGACAGCTCGGCGCGCAAGATCGTCGACACGGTGACGCGCGCTGGTGCGACGGTCGTGGGTCCGGTGCCGCTGCCGACGGAGAAGAACGTCTTCACCGTCATCCGGTCGCCTCACAAGTACAAGGACAGCCGCGAGCACTTCGAGATGCGCACGCACAAGCGGCTCATCGACATCATCGATCCCACGCCGAAGGCCGTCGACTCGCTCATGCGGATCGACCTGCCTGCCGACGTGAACATCGAGATCAAGCTCTGAGGCTGGGATACATCATGACCAACCAGCAGAAGAACGTGACCGCGGTGCTCGGCACCAAGCTCGGTATGACGCAGCTGTGGGACGACGCCGGTCGCCTCGTCCCCGTCACCGTCGTGGCCGTCCCGACCAACGTCGTGACGCAGGTCCGCGCCGCTGAGGGCGACGGCTACGCCGCCGTCCAGCTCGCCGCCGGCCAGATCGACCCGCGCAAGGTCACCAAGCCGCTCAAGGGCCACTTCGAGAAGGCCGGCGTCACGCCGCGTCGTCACGTCGCCGAGGTCCGCACCGAGGACGCCGCCGAGTACACGCTCGGCCAGGAGATCACCGCCGCCGCCTTCGAGGCCGGCACCGTGGTCGACGTCATCGGCACCACCAAGGGCAAGGGCACCGCCGGTGTCATGAAGCGCCACGGCTTCTCCGGAGTCGGCGCCTCGCACGGTGCCCACCGCAACCACCGCAAGCCGGGCTCGATCGGCGGCGCATCGACGCCGTCGCGAGTCTTCAAGGGCGTGCGGATGGCCGGTCGCATGGGCCACGCCCGCCAGACCGTCCAGAACCTGACCGTCCACGCGGTCGACGCAGAGAAGGGTCTGCTGCTCGTCAAGGGCGCAGTTCCCGGCCCCAAGGGCGGCGTCGTCGTCGTGCGTACCGCCGCGAAGGGTGCGTGACCTCCATGGCCAACCAGACCGTCGACGTGCTCGACGCCCAGGGCAAGAAGGCCGGCACGGCCGACCTCCCCGCTGAGGTGTTCGACGTCGCCGCCAACGTCCCGCTGATCCACCAGGTGGTCGTGGCGCAGCGCGCCGCCGCCCGCCAGGGCACGCACGCCACCAAGACCCGCGGCGAGGTCCGCGGCGGTGGCCGCAAGCCGTACAAGCAGAAGGGCACCGGCCGCGCCCGTCAGGGTTCGACCCGCGCCCCGCAGTTCGCCGGTGGTGGCGTCGTCCACGGCCCGCAGCCGCGCAAGTACGACCAGCGGACCCCGAAGAAGATGAAGGCCGCCGCCCTCCGCGGCGCGCTCTCCGACCGGGCTCGCGCCGGCCGCGTCCACGTGGTCTCCGGCTTCGGTCTCGACGGTGCGCCGTCGACCAAGACCGCTGTCAAGACGCTCGCCGCGCTCACCGAGCGCACCCACGTCCTCGTGGTCACCGAGCGTTCGGACGAGCTGACGATCAAGTCGCTCCGCAACGTCGAGCAGGTCCACCTGCTGACCGCGGACCAGCTCAACACCTACGACGTGCTCGTCTCCGACGACGTCGTCTTCACGGAGGGCGCGCTCGCCGCGTTCCTCGCCGGCCCGGCCACGGGCAAGTCCGTGAAGGCCGTCGCCACGGAGTCCGAGGCGGCCGAGACCGAGGAGGCCACGAAGTGACCGCCGTGACGAAGGACCCGCGCGACATCCTGATCGCGCCGGTCGTCTCCGAGAAGTCCTACAACCTCCTCGACGAGGGCAAGTACACCTTCGTCGTGGACCCGCGGGCCAACAAGACCGAGATCAAGATCGCGGTCGAGCAGGTCTTCGGCGTCAAGGTCGACTCGGTCAACACGATCAACCGCAAGGGCAAGGCGCGTCGCACGCGCTTCGGCCTGGGCAAGCGCAAGGACACGAAGCGCGCGATCGTGACCCTCCGTGAGGGCACGATCGACATCTTCGGCGGTCCGGCTTCCTGAGGCGCAGAGAGCAGATCGAGGACTAACCCATGGGAATCCGTAAGTACAAGCCGACGACGCCCGGCCGCCGCGGCTCCAGCGTCGCCGACTTCGTCGAGATCACGCGCTCGCAGCCGGAGAAGTCTCTGGTCCGACCGCTGTCCAAGACGGGTGGGCGCAACAACTCCGGTCGCATCACCACCCGGCACAAGGGCGGTGGCCACAAGCGTGCCTACCGCGTCATCGACTTCCGTCGCCACGACAAGGACGGCGTGCCCGCCAAGGTCGCGCACATCGAGTACGACCCGAACCGCACGGCTCGGATCGCGCTCCTGCACTACGCGGACGGCACGAAGCGCTACATCATCGCGCCGAACAAGCTGTCGCAGGGCGACGTCGTCGAGGCCGGTGCCGGCGCCGACATCAAGCCCGGCAACAACCTGCCGCTGCGCAACATCCCGACCGGTACGGTCATCCACGCCGTCGAGCTCCGGCCCGGTGGCGGCGCGAAGATCGCCCGTTCGGCCGGTGCGTCCGTGCAGCTCGTCGCGAAGGACGGCCCGTACGCCCAGCTGCGTATGCCGTCCGGCGAGATCCGCAACGTCGACCTGCGCTGCCGCGCGACGGTCGGCGAGGTGGGCAACGCCGAGCAGTCGAACATCAACTGGGGCAAGGCCGGCCGCATGCGCTGGAAGGGCGTCCGCCCGACCGTGCGTGGTGTCGTCATGAACCCGGTCGACCACCCGCACGGTGGTGGTGAGGGCAAGACCTCCGGTGGTCGCCACCCGGTCAGCCCGTGGGGTCAGCCCGAGGGCCGGACCCGCCGCCCGAACAAGCCGAGCGACAAGCTGATCGTCCGCCGTCGCCGCACCGGCAAGAAGCGCTGAAAAGGAGCCTGACAGATGCCTCGTAGCCTGAAGAAGGGCCCCTTCGTCGACGACCACCTGCAGAAGAAGGTGGACGCTCAGAACGAGAAGGGGACCAAGAACGTCATCAAGACCTGGTCCCGTCGGTCGGTCATCACGCCCGACTTCCTCGGCCACACCTTCGCCGTGCACGACGGTCGGAAGCACACTCCGGTCTTCGTCACCGAGGCGATGGTCGGCCACAAGCTCGGCGAGTTCGCTCCCACGCGAACCTTCCGCGGCCACGTGAAGGACGACAAGAAGGGTCGCCGCCGCTGACCTCGGTCAGCCAGGTGGAGACCCCGACGGTCTGAGAAAAGGAAGCAGGACAGCAATGGAAGCCAAGGCGCAGGCGCGGTTCGTCCGTGTCACGCCCCAGAAGGCCCGGCGCGTCGTGGACCTCATCCGTGGCAAGCAGGCCGCCGAGGCCGTCGCGGTGCTGAAGTTCGCGCCGCAGGCAGCGAGCGAGCCGATCCGCAAGGTTGTGGAGAGCGCCGTCGCGAACGCCCGGGTGAAGGCCGACCGCGCCAGCGAGCGCTTCGACGAGACGGAACTCTTCGTCTCGGCGGCGTTCGTCGACGAGGGGCCGACGCTCAAGCGGTTCCGTCCGCGGGCGCAGGGGCGTGCGAGCCAGATCCTCAAGCGCACCAGCCACATCACCGTGGTCGTCGCACCGCGTGAGCAGAAGGAAGGGGCCCGATAGTGGGGCAGAAGGTTCACCCGCACGGGTACCGCCTCGGCATCACCACCGACCACCGGTCGCGCTGGTTCGCCGACAGCACCAAGCCTGGTCAGCGGTACCGCGACTACGTCCGCGAGGACGTGGCGATCCGCAAGCTGATGAGCACCGGCCTCGAGCGGGCCGGCATCTCCAAGGTCGAGGTCGAGCGCACCCGCGACCGCGTCCGCGTGGACATCCACACGGCGCGTCCGGGCATCGTCATCGGTCGCCGTGGTGCCGAGGCCGACCGCATCCGCGGCGAGCTCGAGAAGCTCACCGGCAAGCAGGTCCAGCTCAACATCCTCGAGGTCAAGAACGCGGAGATCGACTCGCAGCTGGTCGCGCAGGGCATCGCCGAGCAGCTCGCGAGCCGCGTCTCGTTCCGCCGCGCCATGCGCAAGGGCATCCAGTCCGCGCAGCGCGCCGGCGCCAAGGGCATCCGCGTGCAGGTCTCGGGCCGTCTCGGCGGCGCCGAGATGAGCCGGTCGGAGTTCTACCGCGAGGGTCGTGTGCCGCTGCACACGCTGCGCGCGAACATCGACTACGGCTTCTACGAGGCCCGCACCACCTTCGGCCGCATCGGCGTGAAGGTGTGGATCTACAAGGGCGACATCACCGAGAAGGAGTTCGCCGCGCAGCAGGCCGCTGCCGCGCCCCGTCAGGGTCGTGGCCGTGGTCCCGAGCGTGGGGAGCGCCGCGGTGGCCCTCGTCGTCCCGAGCGTCAGGCCCAGCCGGCCGCCGACAACGCCCCCGCGTCCGACGCGGCCCAGGCCCCGGCGGAGCAGGCTGCGGCCCCCGAGTCCGGAACGGAGGCCTGAGTCATGCTGATCCCCCGCAGGCTCAAGCACCGCAAGCAGCACCACCCGAAGCGCTCCGGCGCGGCGAAGGGTGGCACCACGATCGCGTTCGGCGACTACGGCATCCAGGCCATCGAGCCCGCCTACGTCACCAACCGCCAGATCGAGGCTGCTCGTATCGCGATGACCCGCCACATCAAGCGTGGCGGCAAGGTCTGGATCAACATCTACCCGGACCGTCCCCTGACCAAGAAGCCCGCCGAGACCCGCATGGGTTCCGGTAAGGGCTCGCCCGAGTGGTGGGTCGCCAACGTCAAGCCGGGCCGGATCGTCTTCGAGCTGGCCGGTGTCGAGGAGGAGCTGGCTCGTGAGGCCATGCGCCGCGCGATCCACAAGCTCCCGATGAAGTGCCGTTTCGTGGTGCGCGAGGGTGGTGCGAACTGATGGCAGTCGGAACCAAGGGCATGGCCCCCGCTGACCTGGACGGCTTCGACGACGAGAAGCTCGTCGCCGAGCTGAAGAAGGCCAAGGAGGAGCTCTTCAACCTCCGTTTCCAGTCGGCCACCGGCCAGCTGGAGTCCCACGGTCGGATCAAGGCCGTCAAGCGCGACATCGCGCGGATCTACACGGTCCTGCACGAGCGCGAGCTCGGTATCCGCACGGCCCCGAGCGTGAGTGAGTGAGGCATCGATGAGCGAGAACACCAACGCGGTGGCCGCCGACGCCACTGAGCGCAGCACGCGCAAGGTGCGTCGTGGTTACGTCGTCAGCGACAAGATGGAGAAGACCATCGTCGTCGAGGTCGAGGACCGCAAGAAGCACCCCCTGTACGGCAAGGTCCTGCGCACCACCACCAAGGTGAAGGCGCACGACGAGCAGAACTCCGCCGGTATCGGCGACCTGGTCGAGATCATGGAGACCCGTCCGCTGTCCGCGACCAAGCGGTGGCGCCTGACGGAGATCCTCGAGAAGGCCAAGTGATCCAGAAGGTCTTCTGACCTTCGGCCGGGGCGGGCCGTGACACACGTATGCGGCCCGCCCCGACCACCACAGCAACTATCCGTTCGGCAAGGCTCGCCCGGGACGTCCCGGGACGAGAACCAGCTCGACGACAGGAGATCAATCGATGATCCAGCAGGAGTCGCGACTGCGGGTCGCCGACAACACGGGTGCCAAGGAGATTCTCTGCATCCGTGTTCTCGGTGGATCCGGCCGTCGCTACGCCGGTATCGGCGACACGATCGTCGCCACCGTCAAGGACGCGATCCCCGGCGGCAACGTGAAGAAGGGCGACGTGGTCAAGGCCGTCGTCGTCCGGACCGCCAAGGAGCGCCGTCGTCCCGACGGTTCCTACATCAAGTTCGACGAGAACGCCGCCGTGATCCTCAAGAACGACGGTGAGCCCCGTGGTACCCGCATCTTCGGCCCGGTCGGGCGCGAGCTGCGCGACAAGCGGTTCATGAAGATCATCTCGCTGGCGCCGGAGGTGCTCTGACCATGGCGAAGATCAAGAAGGGCGACCAGGTGATCGTCATCGCCGGTCGCGACAAGGGCAAGACGGGCCGCGTGCTCGAGGTCCTCAAGGACTCCGACCGCATCGTGGTCGAGGGCGTGCAGCGTGTCACCAAGCACGTCAAGGCCGGCCAGACCGCTCGTGGCACCCGCACGGGTGGCATCGAGAGCGTCGAGGCGCCGATCCACGTCTCGAACGTGATGATCGTCGACCCGGAGACCAAGAAGGGCACGCGCGTCGGGTTCCGTACCGAGCAGGTCGAGCGCGACGGCCGTACCCGCACCGTTCGCGTGCGCGTCGCCAAGCGTTCCGGGAAGGACATCTGATGACCGAGACCACTCTCGAGGCCCCGGCCACCCCGCGCCTCAAGCAGAAGTACCGCGAGGAGATCATCGCGGCGCTGCTCGAGGAGTTCGGCCACCAGAACATCCAGCAGGTCGCCGGTCTGACCAAGATCGTCGTCAACATGGGTGTCGGTGACGCCGCGAAGGACTCCAAGCTCATCGAGGGCGCGATCCGCGACCTCACGGCGATCACGGGGCAGAAGCCCCAGGTGACCCGGGCCAAGAAGTCCATCGCGCAGTTCAAGCTGCGCGAGGGCATGCCGATCGGCGCGCACGTCACGCTGCGCGGCGACCGGATGTGGGAGTTCCTCGACCGCCTGCTGTCGATCGCACTGCCGCGTATCCGCGACTTCCGCGGCCTGAGCCCGAAGCAGTTCGACGGGCACGGCAACTACACCTTCGGTCTCACGGAGCAGTCGATGTTCCACGAGATCGACCAGGACAAGATCGACCGCGTCCGCGGCATGGACATCACGGTCGTGACCACGGCGACGACCGATGACGAGGGCCGCTCCCTGCTGCGCCGTCTCGGCTTCCCCTTCAAGGAGAACTGACATGGCGAAGAAGGCCCTGATCAACAAGGCGAACGCCAAGCCGAAGTTCGCCGTCCGCGCCTACACCCGGTGCCAGCGCTGCGGCCGTCCGCACTCGGTCTACCGCAAGTTCGGCCTGTGCCGGATCTGCCTGCGGGAGATGGCCCACCGCGGCGAGCTCCCCGGCGTCACCAAGAGCAGCTGGTAAAACCACTACGCCGAAGGTCCGGGCGGTGCGCACGTGCCGCCCGGATACCCCGGCGAGGAAGGGCTGGAGCCCAATGACCATGACAGACCCCATCGCAGACATGCTCACGCGTCTGCGTAACGCGAACTCGGCGCACCACGAGACGGTCACCATGCCGCACTCGAAGCTGAAGTCGAACATCGCGGAGATCCTGCAGGCGCAGGGTTACATCACCGGCTGGAACGTCGAGGACGCGAAGGTGGGCAAGTCCCTCACCCTCACCCTCAAGTACGGTCCGAGCCGCGAGCGCGCCCTCACCGGCGTGCGTCGCGTGTCGAAGCCGGGCCTTCGCGTCTACGCGAAGTCCACCAACCTGCCCCAGGTCCTCGGCGGCCTCGGCGTGGCGATCCTGTCCACGTCCTCCGGCCTGCTGACCGACCGTCAGGCCCAGGCCAAGGGCGTCGGCGGCGAAGTCCTCGCCTACGTCTGGTAATCCGGAAAGGAGAAACCGCCATGTCTCGAATCGGCAAGCTTCCCGTTCCGGTCCCCACCGGCGTGGACGTCACCATCAGCGGTGCGCTCGTGACTGTCAAGGGCCCGAAGGGGACCCTTGAGCACACGGTGCCCACCCCCATCACGGTCGCTCAGGACGACGGCACCCTCGTGGTGTCGCGCCCGGACGACGAGCGGCAGTCCCGTGCGCTGCACGGCCTGACCCGCACCCTCCTGGCCAACATCGTCACCGGTGTGACCCAGGGCTACGAGAAGAAGCTCGAGATCGTCGGTACCGGTTACCGCGTGGCCGCCAAGGGTCAGAGCCTGGAGTTCGCTCTCGGCTTCTCGCACCCGGTGGTCGTGACGGCGCCGGAGGGCATCAGCTTCGCGGTCGAGAGCCCCACCAAGTTCTCGGTGGCCGGCATCGACAAGCAGCAGGTCGGCGAGGTCGCAGCGAACATCCGCAAGATCCGCAAGCCCGAGCCCTACAAGGGCAAGGGCGTGCGCTACGCCGGCGAGGTCGTCCGCCGCAAGGTCGGAAAGGCTGGTAAGTGATGGCTCTCAAGGTTCTGGGCAAGGGCAAGGCCGTCGCTCGTCAGCGCCGTCACCTGCGCCTGCGCAAGAAGATCAAGGGCACCGCGGCGCGTCCGCGCCTCGTCGTGACCCGTTCGTCGCGCCACATGGTGGCGCAGGTCGTGGACGACACGGTCGGCAAGACCGTCGCCTCCGCCTCGACGCTCGAGGCGGACCTGCGTGCCCTCGACGGCGACAAGACCGCGAAGGCCCGCAAGGTCGGCGAGCTCGTCGCCGCGCGTGCCAAGGCCGTCGGTGTCGAGACCGTGGTCTTCGACCGCGGTGGCAACAAGTACCACGGTCGGGTGGCTGCGGTCGCCGACGGCGCCCGGGAAGCGGGGCTGGAGCTGTGATGGCCGACGTCCGCGATTTCGCACGGAAGATGAGGATCCTCTGATGGCTGCAGGGCAGCGCACCGGCGCCCCCCAGGGCGCCAACGAGTCCAACAAGAACGACGGGCGCCGTGGCGGCGGCCGTCGCGACGACCGCCGGGGCGGCGGCCGCGACGCGGCCGACAAGAACGCCTTCGTCGAGCGCGTGGTGACGATCAACCGCGTCTCGAAGGTCGTCAAGGGTGGCCGCCGCTTCAGCTTCACCGCGCTGGTCGTGGTGGGCGACGGCGACGGCACCGTCGGTGTCGGCTACGGCAAGGCCAAGGAGGTGCCCGCGGCGATCGCCAAGGGTGTCGAGGAGGCGAAGAAGAACTTCTTCCGCGTCCCGCGCATCCAGGGCACCATCCCGCACCCCGTGCAGGGTGAGGAGGCCGCCGGCGTCGTGTTCCTGCGTCCGGCCTCGCCGGGTACCGGTGTGATCGCCGGTGGTCCGGTGCGCGCCGTGCTGGAGTGCGCCGGCATCCACGACGTGCTGAGCAAGTCGCTCGGCTCGTCGAACTCGATCAACATCGTGCACGCCACCGTCGCGGCCCTCAAGGGCCTCGAGGAGCCGGCTGCCGTGGCCGCCCGCCGTGGGCTGCCGCTCGAGGACGTGGCCCCGGCCGCGCTCCTGCGTGCGCAGGCCGCCGGGCTCGCCGAGAAGGCGGCCAAGGCAGAGAAGGTGGGTGCGTGATGCCTCGTCTGAAGGTCACCCAGGTCAAGTCCGCCATCGGCGGCAAGCAGAACCAGCGTGACACGCTGCGGACCCTCGGCCTCAAGCGGATCGGCGACACCGCCGTGAAGGAGGACCGTCCGGAGATCCGTGGCATGGTCACCACGGTGGCGCACCTCGTCACCGTCGAGGAGGTCGAGTGATCATGGCCGACAACACCGAGAAGTCGCAGCCGCTCAAGGTGCACCACCTGCGTCCGGCCGACGGCGCCAAGACCGCGCGCACCCGTGTGGGTCGTGGTGAGGCGTCGAAGGGCAAGACGGCGGGTCGCGGTACCAAGGGTACGAAGGCTCGCTACCAGGTTCCCGAGCGCTTCGAGGGCGGGCAGATGCCTCTGCACATGCGCCTCCCGAAGCTGCGCGGGTTCAAGAACCCGTTCCGCGTCGAGTACCAGGTCGTCAACCTGGACAAGCTCGCCGCGCTGTACCCCGAGGGTGGCTCCGTCACCGTCGAGGGCCTCGTCGCCAAGGGCGCGGTCCGCAAGGGTCAGCCGGTGAAGGTGCTCGGCACGGGCGAGATCACCGTCAAGCTGGACGTCACGGTCGACCGCGTCTCCGGCTCCGCCAAGGACAAGATCCTGGCGGCCGGCGGCACGATCTCCGAGGACTGACATCCGCATCAGGGCCGGTGGCGCACATGCGCTGCCGGCCCTGTGTGCTCCCGGTGTGCTCCCGCAGGCCAGGCCGCCGCGACGGCGTGTGGTCTGGCTCACTGGTCCGGGGCACGTAGAATCCGTCACGGTCCGCGCCGCGCGTCAAGAGTTCCGGCGGGCGGCGAGCCCGGGACACCCGGCCGGACCGACGACCGAGTCGGCGTGACGGCGGCGTGGCCCACGGGTCGCGACGCCGGGAGCTCGCGCCACACCTCGCCGGTCCCCGGCGACACGACAACCCGCCGCGGCGGGCCAGGAGGATAGGTGCTCAGCGCATTCGGCCGGGCTTTCCGGACACCGGACCTGCGGCGCAAGCTGCTGTTCACGATCGCGATCATGGCGCTCTTCCGGGTGGGGTCGCTCGTGCCCACGCCCGGTGTCGACTACGGCAACGTGCAGCTGTGCGTGGCCGACCTCGAGGGCAGCACCTCGCTGCTCGGGCTCGTCAACGTCTTCAGCGGCGGTGCGCTGCTCCAGCTGTCGATCTTCGCGCTCGGCATCATGCCGTACATCACCGCGAGCATCATCGTGCAGCTGCTCCGCGTGGTCATCCCGCGGTTCGAGGCCCTGCACAAGGAGGGCCAGTCGGGGCAGTCCAAGCTCACGCAGTACACGCGCTACCTGACGATCGCCCTCGCGATCCTGCAGTCGACGACGATCATCACGACCGCCCGCACGGGGATGCTGTTCCCGGGCTGCAGCGTGGACGTCATCGCCGACGACAGCTTCATGACGGCGATGCTCATGGTCATCACGATGACCGCGGGTACCGGCCTGGTCATGTGGCTGGGCGAGATGATCACCGAGCGCGGCGTCGGCAACGGCATGTCGCTGCTCATCTTCACGTCGATCGCCGCCAGCTTCCCGTCGGCGCTGTGGTCGATCGCCGGCGGCGCCAACGGCCCGCTGAACTTCATCGTGATGATCGCGGTCATCGTGCTCGTCGTCGGCCTGGTCGTCTTCGTCGAGCAGTCGCAGCGCCGCATCCCGGTGCAGTACGCGAAGCGCATGGTGGGACGCCGCATGTACGGCGGCACCAGCACGTACATCCCGATCAAGATCAACATGGCCGGCGTCATCCCGGTCATCTTCGCGGCGTCGATCCTCGCGATCCCCGGCCTGCTCGCCCAGTTCGGCGACCAGAGCGCCGACTGGGTGGTGTGGATCTCCAACAACCTGGTCCAGCAGTCCGACCCGCTGTACATCGTGCTGTACGTGCTGATGGTCATCTTCTTCGCGTTCTTCTACACGTCGATCACGTTCAACCCGGACGAGGTCGCGGACAACATGAAGAAGTACGGCGGGTTCATCCCGGGCATCCGTGCGGGCCGGCCCACCGCCGAGTACCTCGACTACGTGATCACCCGCATCACGTCCGCGGGCTCGATCTACCTGGCGATCGTGGCGCTCATCCCCACGATCGTGCTCGTGGTCCTGGGGGTCACCACGAACATCCCGTTCGGTGGCACCTCGATCCTCATCATCGTCGGTGTCGGCCTCGAGACCGTGAAGCAGATCGACTCCCAGCTCCAGCAGCGTCATTACGAAGGGTTCCTCCGTTGACCGAGACGAACGAAGGCGGCACCGCGGGTGCCACGCCGACCACCCGCCGCGAGCTCCACGGCGCCCGCAGCGCCGAGGCGCGGGTGACGCGCCTGGTGATCATGGGGCCGCAGGGCGCGGGCAAGGGCACGCAGGCCGCCCGCCTCGCCGAGCTGTTCGACATCCCCGCGATCTCGACGGGCGACATCTTCCGCGCCAACATCAAGGGCGGCACGGAGCTCGGCAGGCTCGCGCAGGAGTACAGCGCCAAGGGCGAGCTCGTGCCCGACGAGGTCACCGACCAGATGGTGCGCTCGCGCCTCGGCGAGGACGACGCGAAGTCCGGCTTCCTGCTCGACGGCTACCCCCGCAACGCGCACCAGGTCGAGGCGCTCGACGCCATCCTGGGCGACCTCGGCTGGGAGCTGGACGGCGTCATCGAGCTCACCGCCGCGCGTGACGAGCTCCTGGCCCGGATCGCCAAGCGTGCCGAGATCGAGGGCCGCGAGGACGACACCCCGGAGGCGATCGCCCGCCGGCTCGACATCTACGACGAGCAGACGGCGCCCCTGACCGCGGCGTACTCCGAGCGCGGCCTGCTGGCGCAGGTCGACGGCATCGGCGAGGTCTCCGAGGTCACCGAGCGCATCGTCCAGGCGCTGGCCGCCGAGCTGGGCTGAGGTTCGTCAGACATGATCTTCGGGTCGCGCGAGCGCGTCGAGCTCAAGACGCTCGACCAGGTGCGCGTCATGCGGCGTGCCGGTCTGGTCGTCGCGTCGGCGCTGGACGCCGTCCGCGCGGCCGCACGGCCGGGCATGACGACGGCGGACCTCGACGAGGTCGCCGCGCGCACCATCGCCGCCGCCGGGGCGACGCCCTCGTTCCTGGGCTACCTGGGCTACCCGGCGACGATCTGCGTCTCGGTGGGCGACGAGGTGATCCACGGCATCCCGGGCGCGCGCGTGCTCGAGGTCGGGGACGTCGTGTCCGTGGACTGCGGCGCGATCGTCGACGGCTGGCACGGCGACTCGGCGATCAGCATCGTGCTCGGCCCGGACGGCGCGCTCGACGTCGACGCACCCGCGTCCGCCGACGGCGTGGACGCGGCCGACCTCGACCTGGTCCGCGCCACGCGGACCGCGATGTGGGCGGGCATCGCCGCTCTCGCCGGCGGCAAGCGGCTGAACGACGTCGGGACGGCGGTGGAGGCCGCCGTCGAGCTGGCGGGCGGGGCCACCGGCGTGGAGTACGGCATCGTCGAGGACTACGTCGGGCACGGCATCGGCACCGCGATGCACCAGCCGCCGGACGTCGTGAACTTCCGTACCTCGGACCGAGGGCCGCGGCTCCGCCCGGGCATGTGCCTCGCGGTGGAGCCGATGGTCACGCGGGGGAGCGGCGACACCCGGGTGCTCGAGGACGACTGGACGGTCGTGACCCAGGACGGTGCGCGGGCCGCGCACTGGGAGCACACGGTGGCGCTCCTCGAGGGCGGCATCAGCGTGCTGACCGCCCCGGACGGCGGACGGGCGGGGCTCGCCCCGTTCGAGGTCGAGCCCGTCACCCTCGACGTGTGACCAACCACCACCTGGCCGCGTGTTCGCGGCTGCTGGTGACATGGAGTACGATGATCTGTCGGGTGTAGTCCGTTCGGCAGTTCCTCGATGCAGCCGCTCGACAGTGGCGCTTGCAGATCAGCACCGCACCGGCGTGAGCGCCGGTCGGTGCGGCCGAGGATGAGCAGGCGGCACGCACGACATCCGAGCACACGTCATGTCGATGGCGGGCGCCCGGGGCCAGACGAGAGTTAGCGGAGGACATGGCAAAGAAGGACGGCGTCATCGAGATCGAGGGCAGCGTGGTCGAGGCCCTGCCGAACGCGATGTTCCGTGTGGAGCTCGCGAACGGCCACAAGGTCCTCGCGCACATCTCGGGCAAGATGCGTCAGCACTACATCCGGATCCTCCCGGAGGACCGTGTCGTGGTCGAGCTCAGCCCGTACGACCTGTCCCGCGGTCGGATCGTCTACCGCTACAAGTAACCCCCATCCCATCGAGCGCCGTCGGGGCGCCGGCACCTGCCGGCGTGCGTACGGCGGCGGAGGAACACTGATGAAGGTCAAGCCGAGCGTCAAGAAGATCTGCGACAAGTGCAAGGTGATCCGCCGGCACGGTCGCGTCATGGTGATCTGCGAGAACCTGCGCCACAAGCAGCGCCAGGGCTGATCGCAGCCACCTGCTGACGGCACGCGCTCGCCGTCGGTCACAGCGCACCACCACGAACCCGTCGCCACGGCGACGGGGGAACCTCCGGTCCAGGGGCCGGGGCCCGCGGTCTTCGCGGGAGGGCGGTGCGGCAGACCTCTGGAAGAAGTACAGGAGCCGGAAGGCACATGGCACGTCTTATCGGCGTCGACCTCCCCCGCGACAAGCGGCTCGAGGTTGCGCTCACCTACATCTACGGCGTCGGCCGTACCCGCGCCCAGCAGACGCTGGCCGCGACCGGGATCAACCCGGACCTGCGCGTCAAGGACCTCGGCGACGACCAGCTGGTCGCCCTCCGCGACCACCTCGAGTCGAACTTCCAGCTCGAGGGTGACCTCCGCCGTGAGGTCGCCGCCGACATCCGCCGCAAGGTCGAGATCGGCACCTACCAGGGCCTGCGTCACCGCCGCGGCCTTCCGGTGCGCGGTCAGCGCACCAAGACCAACGCGCGCACCCGCAAGGGTCCGAAGCGCACCGTGGCGGGCAAGAAGAAGGCCCGCTGACGCCAGCAGTCCGGCACGCAGGCGCACCTCGCTGACGCCCGCACCGGTCCGACGACCTCAGACCAGGAGAGAACGAGCACATGCCTCCCAAGACCCGCGCCACGGCCGGGCGCAAGCCGCGCCGCAAGGACAAGAAGAACGTCCCGCTCGGCCAGGCGCACATCAAGAGCACCTTCAACAACACGATCGTCTCGATCACCGACCCCTCGGGCGCCGTGATCTCGTGGGCGTCCGCGGGCCACGTCGGCTTCAAGGGCTCCCGCAAGTCCACGCCGTACGCCGCGCAGCTCGCGGCCGAGTCGGCCGCGCGCCGTGCCCAGGAGCACGGCGTCAAGAAGGTCGACGTCTTCGTCAAGGGCCCGGGCTCCGGTCGTGAGACCGCGATCCGCTCCCTGCAGGCGACCGGCCTCGAGGTCGGTTCGATCCAGGACGTGACCCCCCAGGCGCACAACGGCTGCCGTCCCCCGAAGCGCCGCCGCGTCTGACCCTTCCGACGTCGTCGGGCCCCGGGGCCGAGGGATCGGTCCCGGCCCGACGACGCCGCAGGCTGCCCGGGCGGGTGGACCGAGTCCCGCCCGGGGCCGCGAGCTCTCTCGCGGATCCGTGATGCGTCATATGGCGGACGCACACTGAAAGGACCTGACCGTGCTGATCGCACAGCGCCCCTCCCTGACCGAAGAGGTCATCTCGGAGTACCGCTCGCGCTTCTCCATCGAGCCGCTCGAGCCGGGCTTCGGCTACACGCTCGGCAACTCGCTGCGCCGGACCCTGCTGTCGTCCATCCCGGGCGCGGCCGTCACCTCCATCCGCATCGACGGAGTGCTCCACGAGTTCTCCACCGTGCCGGGTGTGAAGGAAGACGTCACCGAGATCATCCTCAACATCAAGAACCTCGTCGTCTCCTCCGAGAACGACGAGCCCGTCGTGATGTACCTGCGCAAGACGGGTGCGGGCGTGGTCACCGCCGCGGACATCGTGCCGCCGGCGGGCGTCGAGGTGCACAACCCGGACCTGCACGTCGCCACGCTCAACGACAAGGGCAAGCTCGAGATCGAGCTCACCGTCGAGCGCGGTCGTGGCTACGTGTCCGCGGCGCAGAACAAGAACGACGAGGCCGAGATCGGCCGCATCCCCGTCGACTCGATCTACTCGCCGGTCCTCAAGGTCACCTACAAGGTCGAGGCCACCCGTGTCGAGCAGCGCACGGACTTCGACAAGCTGATCGTCGACGTCGAGACGAAGGCCGCGATCGCTCCCCGCGACGCGCTCGCCTCGTCCGGCAAGACGCTCGTCGAGCTGTTCGGTCTCGCCCGCGAGCTGAACGTCGAGGCCGAGGGCATCGAGATCGGCCCGTCGCCGACGGACTCCGCGCTGGCCGCGGACCTGGCGCTGCCGATCGAGGAGCTCAACCTCACGATCCGTTCGTACAACTGCCTCAAGCGCGAGGGCATCCACCAGGTGGGTGAGCTGGTCGCGCGCAGCGAGGCCGATCTGCTCGACATCCGCAACTTCGGTGCGAAGTCCATCAACGAGGTCAAGGAGAAGCTCGCCGAGCTGGGCCTCTCGCTGAAGGACTCGCCGCTCGACTTCGACCCGTCCAGCGCCGCGTACTTCAGCGGTGGGGACGACGAGGCCACGTACACCGACGAGCAGTCGTACTGACGTCTCCGCGCCCGCAGCAGCCCGCTCGACCTGACCGGGCCGCGCGGTGCGGAACCACCCTCAAGGAGAACCAGAAATGCCTACCCCCACCAAGGGTCCGCGGCTCGGTGGCAGCCCGGCTCACGAGCGACTGATCCTCGCGAACCTGTCGACCTCGCTCTTCGAGCACGGCCGCATCACCACCACCGAGACGAAGGCGAAGCGCCTGCGCCCCCTGGCCGAGCGCCTCATCACCTTCGCCAAGCGCGGTGACCTGCACGCCCGTCGCCGGGTGCTGACCGTCGTCCGCGACAAGTCCGTGGTGCACACGCTGTTCACCGAGATCGCCCCGGCCATGGCCGAGCGCAACGGTGGCTACACGCGCATCACCAAGATCGGCAACCGCAAGGGCGACAACGCGCCCATGGCGGTCATCGAGCTCGTCACCGAGCCGGTGAGCCCGAAGCAGGCCGTCGTCAAGGAGGCCACGAAGGCCGCCGAGAAGGCCGCCAAGGCCGAGGACGAGAAGCCCGCCAAGGACGAGGCCGCCGTCGAGGCGACCGAGGAGGCGACCGAGGCTCCGGCCGAGGCCCCCGCCGACGAGAAGGCCGAGGAGACCAAGGAGGCCTGACCTCCTGCCGCTCCGGCTCACGACCCAGCCCCGCGCCACCCCAGGTGGCGCGGGGCTGCGTCGTCCCCGGGCCCGGCGCGTGGCACGGTGGGTGCATGGCTGCTCGCACCGTCCCCGTCGTGCTCGTGCACGGGTCGCGGACCTCGTCCACGATGTGGCGCCGGCAGCTGGCCGCGCTGGAGGCCGCCGGGGTCCGCGCCCGCGCCGTCGACCTGCCCGGTCACGGCGAGCGACGCCAGGAGCCGTTCGCGCTGGACGCCGCCCTCGCGACGATCCGGGAGGCCGTCGACGGGGTCGGCGGTCGTGCCGTGGTGGCGGGGCTCTCCCTGGGCGGATACCTCGCCGTCGAGCACCGCGCCCGCTACCCCGAGGAGAGCGCGGGGCTCGTCGCGGCCTCGTGCAGCACCCCGACGTCGTCCGGGGTGCGCCCGGCCTGGCTGCGCCTCGCCCGGTGGATCGAGGGCTGGCCGGACCAGGGGGAGAGGCTCAACGGCGCCTTCGTGCGCGCGGCCCTCGACGCCGAGAGCGCCCGGGACATGGGCGCGGGCGGCTTCGCGCTGCAGGTGATGAGCCAGGTGCTGCGCGAGCTGGAGCCCACCGACACGCTCGGCGCGCTGGCCGCGGGGCGCAGCCCCGTGTGGGTCGTCAACGGCCGGTACGACCACTTCCGTACCCGGGAGCGCGCGCTCGTCGCGGCGGCCCGCGCGGGAGGGGCCCCGGTGCGGCTCGTCGTCGTGCCGCACGCCCGGCACCTCGTGAGCCTGGACGCCCCCGTCGCGTTCACGCGGGTGCTCCTCGAGGCGGCCGCCGAGAGCGCCCGGCCGGAGGCCGGCTCAGGCGGGCAGCAGGTCCCAGGCGCGCGCCCCACCGACGAGGGCGGCGGTGTTCGGCACGACGACGACGTCGTCGCCCAGCCGGTCGAGCGCGGTCGGGGTGATGCGCCGGGAGTTGCCGCCGCCCAGGTAGAGCCGGTCCCAGCGGAAGACCGGCCGTAGCCCGTCGACCATGGCGACCACGCGCCGCGACCACAGGCCGTCGCCGAGGCGACGCCGCTCCGGCTCGCCGATGTACTGGTCGTAGGTGGCGCCGCGACGCACGGGCGCGTGCGACCACTCGAGGTGCGGGGCGAGGCGGCCGCCGTCGAACAGCGCCGACCCGAGCCCGGTGCCGAGCGTGAGCACCAGCTCGAGGCCGGAGCCCGCGACCACGCCCGCGCCGTGCACCTCCGCGTCGTTGAGCACCATGGCCGGCACCCCCAGCCGCCGGGCGAGCGCGCCGCGGACGTCGAAGCTCGCCCACGCCTCCACCAGCTCCGGCAGCACGCGCGAGCGGGGGCCGGAACGGGTGATGTAGTGCGGGGTGTGCACCACCACGCCGTGGCGGATCATGCCCGGCATCCCGAGCGTCGCCCGGTGCGCCGGCGGCAGCCGGTCGGCGATGCCCGCCACGGTGTCCAGGAGCAGCTGCGGCGGCAGCGGGTACGGGGTGGGCACGCGTACGGGGGCCGCGTGCGCGGTGCCCGCGGAGTCCAGCACGGCGGCCTTGATGCCCCCGCCGCCGCAGTCGACGGCGAGGGTCAGCACGTCAGCACGGACGGGTGCCGCGGGGGCGGCCCGGTCGCCGGGCCGGGGTTCGGGGGTGCGCGCCGTGGCGCCTGCGTCGACCATCAGGAGACATCATCCGGCCACAATGGGGCGGTGAGCACGCCGACACCCCCCGCCACGACCCCGGGACCGCCCGCCGACACCCTCCGGGTGCGCCTCGACCTCGCCTACGACGGCACCCGTTTCGCCGGCTGGGCCACCCAGCCCCGGCTGCGCACGGTCCAGGGGGTGCTCGAGGACGCCCTGGCGACCGTCCTGCGCACCGGGCCGCTCGGGCTGCCCAGCCCGCGGCTGACGGTCGCCGGCCGCACCGACGCGGGCGTGCACGCGCGCGGACAGGTCGCGCACGTCGACGTCCCGCGCGAGCGCTGGGACGTGATGCCCGGCCGCTCCGACCGCGAGCCCGGCGTCGCCCTCGCCGACCGGCTGGCGGGCGTGCTGCCGCCCGACGTCGTCGTCCACCGGGCCGCCGAGGCGCCCGCGGGCTTCGACGCCCGGTTCTCCGCGCTGCACCGCCGCTACGCGTACCGCGTGGCCGACCACCCGGCGCTGCGGGACCCGCTGCGCCGGGACTGGGTGCTCTGGCACCGCCGGCCGCTCGACGCCGAGGCGATGCACCGTGCGATGCAGCCTCTGGTCGGGCTGCACGACTTCGCCGCCTTCTGCAAGCCGCGCGAGGGGGCCACGACCATCCGCGAGCTCACGCAGCTGTCGTGGGACCGGCCGGCCGACGGACCGGACGCCGGCCTCGCCGTCGCCACCGTGCAGGCGGACGCGTTCTGCCACTCGATGGTGCGCGCGCTGGTCGGGATGTCGCTGGCGGTGGGGGAGGGGCGCCGGGACGCGGACGCGCCCGCGGCGGTCCTGGCCGGGCGGTCGCGGTCGGCGGCCGCGGGCGTCGTCGCGGCGCGCGGCCTCGTCCTCGAGAGCGTGGCCTACCCGGACGACGACGCGCTGGCCGCCCGGGCCGAGCGCGTCCGCGCCCGGCGGGACCCGGGCGAGGTCGACCGGGCGGACTGACGCGCCGCCGGCCGGTGCGGGGCTGCGCGGCTCAGGGCTCCTCGACCCAGTGCACCGCGGCCTCCTCGGCGCTGGCGCCCGCGCCGTCGATGCCGGCGTCCTCTCCGTAGACGTCGTTGTCGCGGCCGCCGCCCTCCTCGTTCGGGTCGGCGTCGCGGTCCTCGGCGAGGCGTCCCGCGCGGGTGGTGTCCGGACGGTCCAGGGGGTCCTGCTCCCAGACGTCCGGCTGCTCCTCCGCCAGGCGCCGGTCGAGCGGCTCCCCGGCGGACTCCTCCCAGGCCGTCTCGCCCCAGTGGTTGGAGCGCGAGCGCTCCAACGGCGAGTAGCCCTCGTCGAGGACGTCTTCCAGGTCGGGGTCGAGGAGGGTGTCCTCCTGGGGGAGCTGGTCCTCGTCCCCCTCGCCGCCGGTGAGCGGGTCCGGGGAGGTGCCGGGTGTGTCCTGGGTCATGCCACTACCGTGCACCCGTAGCGGCGTGGCTGCAACGAGGTGTCGCGGGACGACGCCGGCGCCGGCGCCGAGACCTGTCCCGCCGCCCCCGCGGCGGTGGGCGGTGTGACGAGAGTGACCGGGGTCGCTTTGACCCCTTGCACCGCACGCCGGTAGACTGGCGAGTCGTTGTGCTTTGTCTCCGGCGTCCCGCGTCGTCAGCGCGCCCACTCGCACCGACGACGCCACGGCCAGGACGCCACCCGGAGCACCCGCGCACAACACCTGACTCATCGGGCGCCGCTTCTCGCCCGACGACACCGAACACGAAAAGGTGACGCAACCGTGCGTACGTACACCCCCAAGCCCGGCGACGTCCAGCGCGACTGGATCGTCGTCGACGCGACCGACGTCGTCCTCGGCCGCCTGGCGAGCCAGGTCGCCACCCTCCTGCGCGGGAAGCACAAGCCGACCTTCGCCCCGCACGTCGACGGCGGTGACTTCGTCATCGTCATCAACGCGGACAAGGTCGCCCTGAGCGGCAACAAGCGGGAGACCAAGCTGGCCTACCGCCACTCCGGCTACCCGGGCGGTCTGCGCTCCGTGGCCTACGGCGAGCTCCTCGAGAAGAACCCCGAGCGGGCCGTGGAGAAGGCCGTGCGCGGCATGATCCCGAAGACCACCCTCGGTCGTGAGCAGCTGGGCAAGCTGAAGGTCTACCGCGGCGCGGAGCACCCGCACGCGGCGCAGCAGCCCAAGCCGTTCGAGATCACCCAGGTTTCGCAGCAGGCCTGAGCCGCTGCCGGATGCAAAGCGAAGGATTCACAGTGGCCGAGACCACCGTCGACACCGAGCTGGACGAGAACACGCCCAGCACCTACACCTCTGAGTCCGCCGCGCCCGTCGCGGACGGCGGCCAGTCCATCACCGCTCCCGGGGCGGCCGTCGGCCGTCGCAAGGAGGCCGTGGCGCGCGTGCGCCTCGTCCCCGGCACCGGGACGTGGAAGATCAACGGTCGCACCCTCGAGGACTACTTCCCGAACAAGGTGCACCAGCAGCTCGTGAACTCGCCGCTGAAGCTGGTCGAGGTCGAGGGCCGCTTCGACGTCATCGTCCGCATCACCGGTGGTGGCCCCTCGGGCCAGGCCGGCGCGGTGCGCCTGGGCATCGCCCGTGCGCTCAACGGGATCGACTCCGAGGCGAACCGCCCCGCGCTGAAGAAGGCCGGCTACCTCACGCGTGACCCGCGTGCGGTCGAGTCCAAGAAGGCCGGTCTCAAGAAGGCGCGCAAGGCGCCGCAGTACTCGAAGCGCTGATCGAACGCTCCTGTCGACAGGAGCGTCAGCGCCAGGGACGGCCCCGTCGGAACTCTCCGGCGGGGCCGTCCGCACGTCCGGCTACGATCGGTGCGGCGTCCGCGGGGACGCCGTGGGGCGCCAGAGCGGAGCTGCCGCCGCGCCCGGAGGAGGAGACATCGTGCGACTGTTCGGCACGGACGGGGTCCGTGGCTTGGCCAACCGGGACGTCACCGCGGACCTGGCCCTCGGGCTCGGGAGCGCGGCGGCGCACGTGCTCGGCACCTCCGGCGACTTCGCCGGGCACCGCCCGCGGGCGGTCGTCGGGCGCGACCCGCGGGCGTCGGGCGAGTTCCTGTCCGCCGCGGTCGGCGCGGGCCTGGCCAGCTCCGGGGTGGACGTGGTCAACCTCGGCGTGCTGCCCACGCCGGCGCTCGCCCACCTGGTCGGGGCCATGGACATGGACCTCGGCGTCATGATCTCGGCGTCCCACAACGCCATGCCGGACAACGGCATCAAGTTCTTCGCGCGCGGCGGCTACAAGCTGGCCGACCAGGTGGAGGACGAGATCGAGGCGCGGCTCGGCCAGGACTGGGAGCGCCCCGTCGGCGCGGACGTCGGGCGCATGCGCTCGGACACGGGCATCGCGGCGCAGCAGTACGTGGAGCACCTCGTGGCGAGCGTCGGCACGACCCCGGACGTGCGGCCCCTGGAGGGTCTGCGCATCGCGGTCGACGCGGCCAACGGCGCGGCGAGCCAGGTGGGGCCGGAGGCCCTGCGTGAGGCCGGCGCCGACGTCGTCGTCATCAACGCCAGCCCCGACGGGCGCAACATCAACGAGAAGGCCGGCTCCACCCACCCGGAGCAGCTGCAGGCCGTCGTCGTGGCCGCCGAGGCCGACTTCGGCGTGGCCTTCGACGGGGACGCCGACAGGTGCCTCGCCGTCGACCACGGTGGCGTGCTCGTGGACGGCGACCAGATCCTCGGCATCCTCGCCCGCGCGCTCAAGGACGAGGGCCGGCTGCCGTCGGACACGCTGGTCGTGACGGTGATGAGCAACCTGGGCCTGCTGCTCGCGATGCGGGACGCCGGCATCACCACCGTCCAGACGGGCGTCGGCGACCGGTACGTGCTCGAGGAGATGCGCGCGCACGGGTACGGGCTCGGGGGTGAGCAGTCGGGCCACATCATCCTGGCCGACCACGCCACCACGGGCGACGGCGTCCTCACCGCGCTGCACCTCGGCGCCCGGGTGAAGGCGACCGGGCGGCGCCTGGCCGACCTCGCCGGGGAGGTCCCGCGGCTGCCGCAGACCCTCGTCAACGTCAAGGGCGTGGACAAGGCGCGCGCGGGCGAGGACGAGGGCGTGCGCGCGGCGGTCGAGAGCGCCGAGGCCGTGCTCGGCGAGACGGGCCGCGTGCTGCTGCGCCCGTCCGGCACGGAGCCCCTGGTGCGGGTCATGGTCGAGGCCGCCACCCAGACGCAGGCCGACGGCGTGGCGGACACGCTCGCCGCCGTCGTGCGCGACCGGCTGGCCCTGTGACCGACGGTCCTGTGCCGGGCGGCCCGCCGGCCCCCCGCGCGGCCGACGGCGTGGACGACGCGCTGCGGGCCGCCGTCGTGGACCTGCTGGACCGGGCCGACGACGCCGCGGAGGGGCCGGGCACGGGCGTCCTGCCGATCGTCCAGGCGGGCGCGCCCGTGCTGCGCACGCCCGCCGCCCCGTACACGGGCCAGCTGGGCGACGTCATGCCGCGCCTCCTCGACGCGATGCGGCGCACCATGCACGCCGCCCCCGGGGTCGGGCTGGCGGCGCCGCAGGTCGGGATCGGGCTGGCGATCGCCGTCGTCGAGGACGCGGGGACCGACGCCGCCGACCCGCGCGAGCGGACGGCGCTGCCCTTCCGGGTGCTGGTCGACCCCCGGTACCGGCCGTTGCCCGGCCCGGACGGCGCACCGGAGAAGGTCGCGTTCCACGAGGGCTGCCTGTCCGTCAGCGGCTGGCAGGCGGTGGTGGCGCGGCATCGTCGGGTGCGGCTCACCGGGCGGGACGAGCACGGTGCGCCGATCGACGAGGTCCTCGTCGGCTGGCCGGCCCGCATCGTGCAGCACGAGACGGACCACCTGGCGGGCGAGCTCTACCTCGACCACGCTCGGCTGCGCACGCTGACCTCCAACGAGAACCTCGTGCGCTACGGCCAGGTCGTGGATCTCGGGTGAACATTCGGCGTTCAGGGTGGAACCGGGGGAAATCCCCATGCAGCCTGGCCCCAGACTCTGCCTAGGCTGGGGTCGTGGCGCCATCCGGCGTCGACCGACCGCCGGAGGCAACCTGCCGGCCGACGAACCGAGGGGCCGTGCTGGAGACTCTGCCGACGATGCTGGGTCAGCTGGAGAGCTGGATCCTCGACCTGGGTGCGTCCGCGTGGATCTACCCGGCCATGTACGTCTTCGCGACGATCGACGGGTTCTTCCCGCCGATCCCCAGCGAGTCCGTGGTCATCACGCTCACCGTGCTCGCCCACTCCGAGGGCGTGCCGTGGCTGCCCGGCGTGCTGGCGCTCGCCGTCGCCGGCGCCTGGACGGGCGACCAGATCGCCTACCAGATCGGCCGCACCGTCGGCACCGAGCGCTTCGCCTTCCTGCGCTCGGCGCGCGGCCGCAAGTCCGTCGCCTGGGCGCGGCACGCCCTCGACCACCGCGGGGCGTCGTTCATCCTGGCCGCCCGGTACGTGCCCATCGGGCGCGTCGCGGTCAACATGACCGCCGGCGCGGTGGGCTACCCGCGGCGCCGGTTCATGACCTTCTCCGCGATCGCCGCGGTCACCTGGGGCATCTACTCGATGCTCATCGGGCTCGCGGCGGCGTCGTGGCTCGGCCACAACACGCTGCTCGCCATGGCGGTCGGCGTGGTCGCGGGCATCCTGCTCGGCGTCCTCGTGGACCAGGTGGTGCAGCGCCTCGCCGGGCCGGCGAAGGCGCAGCCCGTGCCCGCCGACGACGCGGACGAGGACGAGGCCGACACCGAGCCGACGAGCCGGGCGGCCTGAGCCGCCCCGTCGCGCGGTCACGGCCGCCCGGGCACCGGGTCAGAGCTTGCGCAGGCGCACCCGCTGGACGGAGTGGTCCGACCCCTTCGTGAGCACGAGCGTCGCCCGGCCGCGCGTGGGCAGCACGTTGTGCTCCAGGTTGGGCGCGTTGATCGACTCCCAGATGGACAGGGCCCGCTCCGTCGCCTCCGAGTCCGTCAGGTCCGCGTAGCGTCGGAAGTACGACTCCGGCCGGCTGAACGCGGTCTTGCGCAGCTGCAGGAAGCGCTCCACGTACCACTGGCGGATGTTGCGCGTGCGGGCGTCGACGTAGATCGAGAAGTCGAAGAAGTCGCTGACCGCGACCGTCGACTCGTCCACCGCCGACGGCCGCGCCGGCTGCAGCACGTTCAGCCCCTCGACGATGAGGACGTCGGGCTTGCGCACCACGACCTCCTCGCCGGGCACGATGTCGTACACGACGTGCGAGTACACGGGGGCGCGCACCTCCGGCTGCCCCGCCTTGACGCGGGACAGGAACCGGATGAGCGCGCGGCGGTCGTACGACTCCGGGAAGCCCTTGCGGTCCATGATCCCGCGGCGCTGCAGCTCCGCGTTCGGGTACAGGAAGCCGTCCGTCGTCACCAGCTCGACGTGCGGGGTGTCCGGCCAGCGCGCCATCATCTCGCGCAGGATGCGCGCCGTCGTCGACTTCCCTACCGCGACCGACCCCGCGACGCCGATGACGTACGGCGTGCGTGGCGGCTCCTCGTGCAGGAACGTCGAGGTCGCGCGGTGCAGGCCCGCGCTCGCTGCCACGTACAGGTTGAGCAGCCGCGACAGGGGCCGGAAGACGTCGTCCACCTCGGCGAGGTCGATCGGGTCGCCGAGGCCGCGCAGCCGCTCGACGTCGGCGTCGGTCAGGGGGAGCGGCGTCGACGCGGACAGGCGGCTCCACGCCGCCCGGTCGAGGTCGACGTACGGGGACGCCGGCGCGAGCCGGGTGAGGTGCTCGCCGAGGGGCTGCGGCGTGGGCGCGCCGGCGCCGGCCGATGCCGGGCTGACGGGTCCGGGCGGCGCTGCGCCGGGTGCGGGTTCGGGGGACTGCGGTGCCACCTGCACGATTCTGCCCGAGTCCCCGGTTCGTCCCGCAACTCGGTGCCGGGGAGCGGACGCCTCGTCGGTACACTCGCGGCCATGTGCGGCATCGTCGGATACACCGGCCTGGGACGCTCCGAGAGCGCCGACCCGGCCACCGCGGGGGCGACCCCGGTCCCCACCGAGCGACCCCTGGACGTGGCCCTGGAGGGGCTGCGCCGCCTGGAGTACCGGGGCTACGACTCCGCCGGGGTGGCGCTGGTCTCCCCGGACCAGGAGCTCGTCCGCTCGGCCAAGAAGTCGGGCAAGCTGAGCAACCTCGTCGAGGAGATCGCGACGAGCCCGCTGCCGGCCGCCACCGCCGCCATCGGGCACACCCGGTGGGCGACGCACGGCGGCCCGACCGACGTGAACGCCCACCCGCACCTGGCGGACGACGGCCGCCTCGCCGTCATCCACAACGGCATCGTCGAGAACTTCGCCGTGCTCCGGGCCGAGCTGCTCGCGGCCGGCGCCACGTTCGCCTCCGAGACCGACACCGAGGTCGCGGCGCAGCTGCTCGCCGCGGAGTACCGCGCCGCGGGCGACCTCACCGCCGCGATGGCGGCCACCGCCCGGCGGCTCGAGGGCACCTTCACGCTGCTGGCCGTGCACGCCGACACCCCCGACGTCGTCGTCGGCGCGCGGCACGACTCGCCGCTCGTCGTCGGGCTGGGGGAGCACGAGAACTTCCTCGGCTCCGACGTGGCCGCGTTCGTGGCGCACACCAAGGAGGCGCTGGAGCTCGGCCAGGACCAGGTCGTGACGATCACGCCGACGTCGGTCGCGGTCACCGACTTCGCCGGTGCGCCCGCCGAGGGCAAGCGGTTCACCGTCGACTGGGACGCGGCCGCCGCCGAGAAGGGCGGCTTCGCGTCCTTCATGGACAAGGAGATCCACGACCAGCCGCAGGCCATCGCCGACACCCTGCTCGGGCGCTCCGACGCCCAGGGCAGGCTGGTGCTCGACGACCTGCGGATCGACGAGTCCGTGCTGCGCGCCGTCGACAAGATCATCGTGATCGCGTGCGGCACCGCCGCGTACGCGGGGCACGTCGCGAAGTACGCCATCGAGCACTGGTGCCGCATCCCCGTCGAGATCGAGCTGGCGCACGAGTTCCGCTACCGCGACCCGATCGTCGACGCGAAGACGCTGGTGGTCGCGATCTCGCAGTCCGGCGAGACCATGGACACCCTCATGGCCGTGCGGCACGCGCGGGAGCAGGGCGCCACCGTGCTGTCGATCGTCAACACGAACGGCTCGACCATCCCGCGTGAGTCCGACGCCGTCCTGTACACACACGCCGGCCCGGAGATCGCCGTCGCGTCCACCAAGGCGTTCCTCTCGCAGATCACCGCCGCCTATCTGCTCGGGCTCTACCTGGCGCAGCTGCGCGGCAACAAGTTCCCCGACGAGATCGCGGTGCTGCTGGACGAGCTGCGCGACATGCCCCGCAAGGTGCAGACGGTGCTCGAGCGCAGCGAGTACGTGCGCGCCACGGCCCGGTCGATGTCGGCCGCGGACAAGGTGCTGTTCCTCGGTCGCCACGTGGGCTACCCGGTGGCGCTCGAGGGGGCGCTCAAGCTCAAGGAGCTCGCGTACATCCACGCGGAGGGCTTCGCGGCGGGCGAGCTCAAGCACGGCCCGATCGCCCTGATCGACGAGGGCCAGCCGGTGTTCGTCGTGGTGCCCTCCCCGCGCGGGCGCGCTCCGCTGCACTCGAAGATCGTGTCGAACATCCAGGAGATCCGGGCGCGCGGCGCGCGCACCCTCGTGATCGCCGAGGACGGCGACGACGAGGTGCGCCGGTACGCGGACGAGATCTTCTGGATCCCGCAGGCGCCGTCGCTGCTGCAGCCGCTCCTCGCGGTCGTGCCGCTGCAGGTCTTCGCGATGGCGCTCGCGGGGGCGAAGGGGCTCGACGTGGACCAGCCGCGCAACCTGGCCAAGTCCGTCACCGTCGAGTGAGGTCGAGACGATGAGCGCGTCGTCCGAGCCGTTCGCCGCGGGGTCGACCGCCCTGGTCGTCGCGGTCCCCGAGGCGGAACCCGTGGTCGGCGAGCTGCGCCGGTCCCTCGACTCGTCGGCCCCTTTCGGGGTGCCTGCGCACGTCACGGTGCTGTTCCCCTTCCTTCCCGCCGCGGCGGTCGACGACGCGGTGCTCGACGCCCTGCGGGAGGTCGTGGGGTCGTGCGCGACGTTCGACGCGACGTTCGCCGGCTGCGGGCGCTTCCCGGGCGTCCTCTACCTCGTCCCCGAGCCCGCCGCGTCGTGGCACGAGCTGCTCGGCGCGGTCGGGCGCCGGTTTCTGGAGACGCCCCCGTACGGCGGGGCGTTCGCAGACGTGGTGCCGCACCTCACCGTCGCGGACGGCCAGGCCCCCGAGGTGCTCGACGCGGCCGAGGTGGCCGTCGTCGGCGGGCTGCCGGTGCGCACCGAGGTCCGGGAGGTCCAGCTCCTGGTGTTCGACGACGGCAGGTGGCGGCCTCGTGCGTCGTTCCCGCTGGGGACCGCCCGGCCGGGTCCCGACACCGCGGAGCAGCGGGACCTCCGGCGGCCCTCGGGACCCTAGGGTGGGGGCGTGGAGCTGAGGGCGCTGGGCGACGAGCTGGAGATCATCTCGCGCGTGTACGAGCGGCGCTTCGGCGTACCGCGCACCGACGACTGGCTGGTGCTCAAGCTGCACGAGGAGGTCGGCGAGCTGACCCAGGCCTACCTCGCCCGTTCGGGCCGGTCGCGCGACCGGGGCGAGGGCGCCGGCGAGGTGGACGCCGCCTTCCGCGCCGAGCTCGCCGACGTGCTCGCTCAGCTGCTGCTCGTCGCGCGCCGGTTCGACGTCGACCTCGAGGCGGAGCTGGAGCGCAAGTGGTTCCGCTGGCGGCACCTGGTGGAGCCTGAGGACGAGGCCGGGGTGCGGTCGCCCGGCTGAGCGCGCACCGCCTACCCGTGGGCGGCGGCGGCCTCCTCGACGCGGTCGAGCCACTCGTCCACGAGGGCGTCGAACAGCGCGGCCTGCTCGATCTGCAGGTTGTGCCCCGCCCGGTCGAGGACGGCGAACGTCGCGCGGGGGTAGTGCTCGATGACGCGCCAGGCGTCCCGGTAGCCGGTGACCGCGTCCTGGCGGCCGAGCAGGAACAGCGTGGGGCCGTCGTAGGGGCGCGGCTCGACGGGGAACGACCCGGCGTAGCCCGCTGCGACCCGCCGGACCGTGTCGGGGTCGGCCGCCGCGAGGCCGGGCGCCACCTCCGCCTCGGTGCGCCGCCACGTCTCGGGGGTCTGCACGACACCGACGTCGTCCGCGTCGAGGGCGGCCTCCCCGACGTCGCGCACCAGGTCGGCGTCGCGGACCAGCACCCGGTGCGGCGGGACGTCGCGGCGCGCGTGCTCGGGCACGATCAGGGGGCACAGCAGCGCGACGCCCCGGACGCGCTCCGGGTCGGCGGCCACGAGCCCGCGGGCGAGGTATCCGCCGTACGACTCGCCGACGACGACGTACGGGCCCGGCACCAGCCGGTCGATCGCGGCCCGGACGACCGCGAGGACGTCGTCGGTGCTCGCCACGCCGGACGACGGGCTGGCGCCCATCCCCGGCAGGTCGAGGTAGACGCGCCGCCACGCCGGGCGGGACGCGAGGGCGCCCTCGAACGCGGTGAGCAGGAGCCGGTGGTCCACGGGGAACCCGTGCAGGAGCACGAGCGTGGGCACGTCCGGCCCGGCGTGCGCGCCGCGTTCGACGTGGTGGACCCGGGACCCTGCGGCATCGACGACCATGCCGGGACCCTACGGCCGGGCGCCGACGGACCGGGTCGCCGACGCACCTAGGCTGGGCCCATGATCATCGGCGTGGGCATCGACGTGGTGGACGTCGCCCGGTTCATGGCGACCGTGGAGCGGGTGCCACGCCTGCGGGAGAAGCTCTTCACCGAGGCCGAGCGCGACCTCCCGGCGTCCTCCCTCGCCGCCCGGTTCGCCGCGAAGGAGGCCATCGCGAAGGCGCTCGGGGCCCCCGGCGACCTGCACTGGCACGACGCCACCGTGCACCGCGTCGTCGGCGGGCCGCCGGAGGTCGAGCTGCGCGGCACCGTGCAGGCGCGCGCCGACGAGCTCGGCGTGAAGGCCTGGCACCTGTCCATCTCCCACGACGCCGGGATCGCGTCCGCGATGGTGGTCGCGGAGGGCTGACGACTCGCGCCGAGCAGGTGCGTCGGCGCACGATGTCAGGGGCCCTCGCCATGATCGGTGCATGCAGCGACACGATGTCCTCGGCGGCGACGAGCTACTCGCCGCCTGGCGCGACATCGGGGTCCGGCCGGGAGACGTGCTGCTGGTCCATGCGTCTCTGTCCGCGTTCGGGGAGGTTGCCGGCGGCGCCGCGGTGGTCGTCGACAGCCTGCGTGCTGCGGTCGGCGCCTCCGGGACGCTGGTCATGCCGGCGTTCACCCCGCAGGTCGCGGACCCGGACCCGTCGGTCGCCGGCACGCCGTCGCCGGACGTGCAGGCACGGCGCGACGGGGTCCCGCTGTTCACCTCCGAGACGCCCAGCCGCATGGGGGCGGTCGCGGAAGCGCTCCGTCGGCTGCCGGGCACGCTGCGCAGCGATCACCCCCAGGTGTCCGTCGTGGCGAACGGGCCGGTCGCGTCCCGGGTCGTGGCACGCCAGAGCCTCGGCTACGGGGTGGGGGAGGACTCGCCGTTCGGCGCGGTCCGTGCGCTCGGCGGGCGCATCCTGCTCCTCGGGGTCGGCCACAACCGCAACACGTTCCTGCACCACGCCGAGGGGCGCAGCCCACGTCACCGCCGGAAGCTGCGCCGCTTCCCCGCGCTGGTCGCGGGCGAGCGCGTGTGGCTCGAGACGGCCGACGTGGCCGACGACCTGGACACCCTGTTCCCCGTCGTCGGCGAGGAGTTCGAGCGGAGGGGGACGACGTCGACGGTCATGATCGGCCGGGCCCTCTGCCGCCTGCTCGACGCCGAGGAGCTGGTCGCGTTCGCGACCGCACGGCTCGACGAGCTGCTGCGGCCCGTCAGGTCGTCCTGACGGGCCGCAGGGCCGTGCACGGCGCCGTGGGTGGCGGGATCAGTCCTGCAGTGCGGGGATCACCTGCCGCTGGAAGAGCTCGATCTGGTCGCGGTCCGCGGCGGCGTTCGGGAAGTACGTGATGGCGTAGGCCATGCCGCGGGCCCGCAGGTCGGTGAGCGCCTCGACGACCTGCTCGGGCGTGCCGACGAGCGGGCTGTTGCGCCAGTTCGCGATCTCCTGCTCGCCCTTCTCACCGGGCGCGTGCTTGCGGAAGTGCGACTCGATCCACGCGAACCGGTCGTCCACCTCGGCCTGGTTCTCGCCGATCACCACGTTGTAGTCGGACGACCGCGTGATCTCGCCGAAGTCGCGGCCGAGGTCGCGGCAGTGCTGCTCCAGGACCTGCGACTTGTGCGTGAACGTCTCCGGGTCGCCCGCGAAGTTCGTGTACTGGGCGAAGCGCGCGGCGATGCGCAGCGTCTTCTTCTCGCCGCCGCCCGCCACCCACAGCGGGATGCTCGGCACCTCGGCGCCGCCGTCGCCCACGGGGAGCCGCTGCAGGGGCTGCGGGTAGCACAGGGCCCCGTCCACCTGGTACGTCTCGCCGTCGAACGTGCCGGACGAGCCGGTGCGCCACATCTGCGTGATGATCTGCAGCCCCTCGTCCAGCGCGCGCAGCCGCTCGCCCGCGCGGGGGAAGCCGTAGCCGTACGCGCGCCACTCGTGCTCGTACCAGCCGGCACCGATGCCCAGCTGGGCGCGGCCGCCGGAGACCGCGTCGACCGTCGAGGCGACCTTCGCCAGGTAGGCCGGGTTGCGGTACGACATGCACGTGCACATCTGGCCCAGCTTCACGCGCTGGGACGCCGCCGCGAACGCCGCCATCAGCGTCCACGCCTCGTGCGTCGCCTCGGTGCTCGGCACCGGAACCGTGTGGAAATGGTCGTACACCCAGACCGAGTCCCAGGCCCACGGGCCGCCCGGGATCGGCTCCCCGGCCGCGGCGTTGTCGGCGTAGTGCAGCAGGGACAGCATCGTCTCCCAGTGCTGCTCCGGCGGGACGTCGGTGAGCGAGTGGCGCCAGCCCTGCGGGATGAAGAGTCCGAATCGCATGGGCCAGAGCCTATGCCTCCACCTGGGGCGATGCTGCGGGACGCGGCGCGGCGCGGCAGGATGCCGACATGGTCTCCGCCTGGAACGCGTCCGCCGTCCGCGCCGCCGAGGAGCCGCTGCTCGCCGCGGGCGTGCCGCTGATGGAGCGGGCGTCGTTCGCGCTCGCGAACCACGTGGTGCGGGACGTCGCGGCGCGCAGGGGCGCGGTGCGCGGCGCCCGCGTCGTGCTGATGGTGGGCGCGGGGAACAACGGAGGCGACGCCCTGTACGCCGGGGCCGTGCTCGCGCGGCGCGGGCTGTCCGTCACGGCGGTGCTGGCCGCCGAACGGTTCCACGCGCAGGGGCGCGCCGCGCTGGAGCACGCCGGCGGGCGCGTCGTCGAGCTGTTCGCGGCGCCCGAGAACCTGGGCGCGGCGGCCGACGCCGCCGCCCGCGCCGACGTCGTCCTGGACGGCCTCGTCGGCATCGGCGCCCGCGGGCCGCTGCGGGGCCTCGCCGCCGACCTCGTCGCAGCCGTGCACGACGTGGTGGCGCCCACCACGCACCGAGGGCCGTGGGTGGTGGCGGTCGACGTCCCGTCCGGCGTCGGGGTGGACGACGGCACGGTGCCCGGGACGGTGCTGGCGGCGGACCGCACGGTGACGTTCGGCGCGGCCAAGCCGGGGCTGCTGCTGCCGCCGGCGGCGGCGCTGGCCGGGGAGGTGAGCGTCGTCGGCATCGGTCTGGACCTCGACGGGGCGGCCGCCGTGCGTCGGCTGGGGCCCGCCGACGTCGCGCGGTCGTGGCCCGTGCCAGGGCCGGCCGACCACAAGTACACCCGCGGCGTGGTCGGGGTCGTCGCCGGCACGGCGACCTACCCCGGCGCGGCGGTGCTCACGACCACCGCCGCGGTGCGCGCGGGAGCCGGGATGGTGCGCTACCGCGGCTCGACCGAGGTCGGCGGGCGCGTGCTCGCCGCCCGGCCGGAGGTCGTCACGGCGCCCGGTCGGGTGCAGTCGTGGGTGGTCGGGCCCGGGATCCCCGGCGGGCCCGAGGCGGCCCGTGAGGGGGAGGACTCGGGTCTGGACGACGGGCAGCACGAGCGCGGCCGGGCGGGGCTCGCCGCCGCGGCCGGCCGGCTCGCGGGGACGGCCGGGGGGCCGGTGCCCGCCGTCGTCGACGCGGGCGGCCTCGGCCTGCTGGACGACGTCGTGCCCCCGTGGTTCGTGCTCACCCCGCACGCCGGCGAGCTGACCTCCCTGCTCCGCTCGCGCGGCGAGGACGTGCGCCGGCCCGACGTGGAGGCCGAGCCGCTGCACTGGGCGCGCCGTGCGCACGAGCTCACCGGCGCGACCGTGCTGCTCAAGGGCGGGGTGACGGTCGTCGTCGGGCCCGGCGTCGCGTACGCGCAGGCCGACGGGCCCGGCTGGCTGGCCACGGCCGGCGCCGGCGACGTGCTGGCCGGCGTGCTGGGCGCGATGCTCGCCGCCCGGTCGCGCGACGTCGTCGAGGACCCGGTGCTCGCCGCCGAGGTGGCCGCGGCCGCCGCCCTCGTGCACGGCCGCGCGGCGCACCGCGCGAACCCGGGCGGCCCCGTGGCCGCCCTCGACGTCGCCGAGGCGGTGCCCCGCGAGGTCGCCGCGCTGCTGGGCGACCGGTGAGGACCCGACGAGAAGACGCCCCATGATCACCGTCCGCGGCACCGACGGCTCGGCCGGCGACGCCGACTACGCGGCGATCGGCGGCGGGTACGCCCGGTACCGGCGCCCGGAGCCGGCGTTCGAGGCGGCGGTCGCCGCGGCGCTCGGCGACGCGCGCACCGTGCTGAACGTGGGCGCGGGGGCCGGGTCGTACGAGCCGCGGGACCGCGACGTCACCGCCGTCGAACCGTCGGCCACGATGCGCGCGCAGCGACCCGGGACCCTCCCGCCCGCGGTGGACGCGACCGCCGAGGCGCTGCCGTTCGCCGACGGCACGTTCGACGCCGCCATGACGACCTTCTCCGTGCACCAGTGGTCCGACCTCGAGGGTGGGTTGCGCGAGCTGCGGCGGGTGGCGACGGGACCGGTGGTCGTCATGACGTGCGACCCCGCGCTCCTGGACCGGTTCTGGCTGCACGAGTACGCGCCCGAGGTGATCGCGACGGAGGCGGGTCGCTATCCCGGCATCGACCGGGTCGCCGCGGGCCTCGGTGGGACCGTCGACGTCGTGCCGCTGCCCGTCCCGCTCGGGTGCGTCGACCGGTTCGGTGAGGCCTACTACGGCCGCCCCGAGGGGCTGCTCGACGTCGGGGCGCGCCGCGCGAACTCGGCGTGGAGCTTCGTCGGCCCCGAGGTGACGGACCGGTTCGTGGCGCGGCTCGGTGCGGACCTCGCCTCCGGGGAGTGGGACCGCCGGCACGGGCACCTGCGCACGCAGGAGACGTTCGACGGGTCGCTGGTGCTGGTCGTGAGCCGGTCGCCGGAAAACGTCTGACCGCCGTCGGGTCCCGACCGCTACGGTCGGCCCGTGACGACGAACCCGCCCATGCGGATCCTGCGCTCCGACGACCCGGAGGCCACCCGCCTGCTCGACGCCGGGGCGCGCGTCCAGGGGGAGTCGTGGGGCGCCCGCCTCACGGTCTCCGACGCCGTGCTCGCGGCCTGCCGGGCCGCCGTCGACGCCGCGCGGACGGAGGGCTGGACGGTCCGCGCGCTCGCACCGCGGGAGGCGGCGGCGCTCGTCGAGCTCGACGCCGGCGCGGCGGCCGACTACCCGCACACCGCGGCGACGTCGCACGACGTGCCGGACGTCGCACGGCTCGCGGCCGCGCTGGAGGCCGGCGAGCGCTGGGCGTTCGGGGCGTTCGCCGCGGACGGCCGCCTGGACGCCGCGACCGTGCTGTACCCGGAGGCGGACCGGGTCGACATCGACCTCACCGTCACCCGAGCCCCGGTACGCCGCCGCGGCCTGGCCACCGCGGTCAAGGGCGCGGCGGTGCTCGCCCTCGCCGAGGCCGGGCACACGCGCTTCGGCACCGGCGGCGCCGGCGAGAACGTCGGGTCGCGGCGCGCGAACGAGGCGCTGGGCTACGTCGTCACGGAGCGCTGGCTGCACCTCGTCGCGCCGTGACCGGCCGCACGACCTCGCGAACTACCTCGACGAGACTCGGACTACCTCGCCGAGACTCGGACTACCTCGCCGAGACTCGGACTACCTCGCGGGGAGCTGGACTACCTCGGCAGGTGCTTCTCGACGAGCTCCACGATCTCCGGGGCGTCCGGGACGGTCTGCGGGGAGAACCGGCGCACGTCGCCGCCGGGGAGCACGAGGAACTTCTCGAAGTTCCACCGCACGCGGCCGTCGTGCCCGTCGTCGTCGGCGGTCTTCTTCAGCTCCGCGTACAGCGGGTGGGTGTGCCGCCCGTTGACCCGGATCTTGGACACCACGGGGAAGGTCACGCCGTAGGTGGTCGAGCAGAACTCGGCGATCTTCTCGTCGCTGGACAGCTCCTGCAGGAACTGGTTGGAGGGGAAGCCGATCACCGTGAAACCGCGGTCGGCGTAGTCCTTCTGCAGCTGCTCCAGCGCCTCGTACTGCGGGGTGAGCCCGCAGCGCGAGGCGACGTTGACCACCAGCACGACGTCGTCGCGGTGCTCCGCGAGCGTCGTCGTCGTGCCGTCCATGCGCTCGAACGGGATGTCGTAGAGGCTCATGCGCCCATCATGCCGCGCGACCCGGCCACCGGGGACAATGGGGGCGTGCCCGACCGTCCCCGCCCGCACCGACCGCCCCTGCCGGTGCGCGGCGGGCTCAACCCCACCCGGCTGGTGCTGCCGCACGACGCGGCGAGCACGGCCCGGTACGCGACGGCGGTCCGGTACCTGCTGGAGCGGTTCCCGCACGACGCCGACCGCCTGCGCGAGAAGCTCGCCGCGGGCGAGGTGGTGACGGGCGCGGGCGTCGTCGTCGACGACGCCACCCCGTACGAGCCGCGCGGCTTCCTCTACCTGTACCGCGACCCGCCCGCCGACGAGCCGGAGGTGCCCGCGCTCGACGAGCTCGAGGTGCTGCACCGCGACGACGACCTCCTGGTGGTCGACAAGCCGCACCTCGTCGCGACGATGCCGCGCGGGCGGTGGGTGACCCGCACCGTGCTCGTGCACCTGCGCGCCACCCTCGACCTGCCCGAGCTCGTGCCCGCGCACCGGCTGGACCGGCCCACCGCGGGCGTGCTCGTCCTCACCGTCCGGCCCGAGGTGCGCGGCGCCTACCAGACGGCCTTCCAGGACCGCGTGGTGCGGAAGGTCTACGAGGCGGTGGCGCCCCTGCCCGCCGCGGGCTCGGCGCTGGAGGCGCGACTGGACGGGGGTGCCACGACGACCGTCCGCTCGCGCATCGTCAAGCACCGCGGCGTGGTGCGCGCCCAGGAGGAGCCGGGGGAGCCGAACGCCGAGTCGCGCGTCACGCTCGTCGCGCGCGACGACGCCCGGGGCCTCGGGCTCTACCGGCTCGAGCCGCACACCGGCAAGACGCACCAGCTCCGCCTGCACATGGCCTCCCTCGGCCTGCCCCTGCTGCACGACCCGTTCTGGCCGGAGCTGCGCGAGGACGCGCCCGACGACCCGGACCGCCCCCTGCAGCTGCTCGCCCGCTCGCTCGCGTTCGTCGACCCGCTCAGCGGGGAGCACCGCGAGTTCCGCTCCCGGCGCTCCCTCGTCGCATGGCCCGGCGGCGACGGCGGGGAGGCGGGCGCGCGGTGAGAGAATCGGTGACCGTGAGCACCGACCCGAGCTCCGCGGTCCCCCCGTTCCCCGACGAGCTCCTCGCGCGCGCCGTCGTCGACCTGTCCGCCGTGCGCGCCAACGTGCGCGCCCTCGCCGGGCACGCGCCGGGCGCGGCCGTGATGGCGGTGGTCAAGGCCGACGCCTACGGGCACGGCATGCTGCCGGTGGCCCGGGCGGCGCTCGCGGGCGGCGCGACGTGGCTCGGCACGGCGGTGCCCGCCGAGGCGCTCGCGCTGCGCGCGAGCGGCGTCACGCCGGACGACGCGCGGGTGCTCACCTGGCTCGCCACGCCCGGCGCGCCATTCGGCCGGCTGGTCGCCGCGGGCGTGGACGTGGGCGTCGCCGCCCCCTGGGCGCTCGACGAGGTGGCCGCGGGCGCGCGCGCCGCCGGCGAGGTCGCCCGGGTGCACCTCAAGGTGGACACGGGCCTCGGTCGCAGCGGCATCGTGCCCGCCGACCTGCCGGCCGTCGTGCGCCGCGCGGCCGCGCTCGAGGCCGAGGGCGTGCTGCGGGTGGTCGGCGTGATGTCGCACCTGGCGTGCGCGGACGAGCCCGGCCACCCGTCGATCGCGCGGCAGGCGGAGGCGTTCGACGCCGCGGTCCGCACGGCGGAGGACGCGGGCCTGCGGATCGAGGTGCGGCACCTCGCGAACTCGGCGGCCGTGCTCACCGACCCCCGCCTGCACTACGACCTCGTGCGCCCCGGCATCGCCGTCTACGGGCACTCGCCGGTGCCCCAGCTCGGCGCCCCCGGCGACTACGGGCTGCGGGGCGCGATGACGCTCCAGGCGCGCCTCGCGACGGTCAAGGACGTGCCGGCCGGCCACGGCGTGTCCTACGGGCACCACTACACGACGCCGCAGGACACGCGGCTCGGCGTGGTCCCGCTGGGCTACGCCGACGGTATCCAGCGGCACGCGTCGGGCGGCGAGCTCGGCGTCGGCGGTCCGGTGGGCGTCGGCTCGGCGGACCCGGCGGGTGGCGGTACGGCCCGGGTGCTGCGCGTCGCGGGCCGGGTGTGCATGGACCAGTTCGTGCTCGACCTCGGCCCGGGCGCGACCGAGCGGGCGGGGGACGTGGTGACGCTCTTCGGCGCGTCCGACGGCGTCGAGCGCGGCGCCGTCGTGCCGAACGCGGAGGACTGGGCCCGCGCCGCCGGCACCATCAGCTACGAGATCGTCACGGGCATCGGGGCGCGCGCGCCGCGCGTCTACACCGGCCTCGACGCAGGCCCCGACATGCAGAACGACACACGGAAGGAAGTGCAGCGGTGAGCGACGTCGTCGTGCGGACGGAGACGGACCTGCCGGACGCGGAGGCCACCCGTGCGCTGGGGGCGGCCCTCGCCGGGGTGCTCCGCGCGGGCGACCTGGTGATCCTCACGGGGGACCTGGGTGCGGGGAAGACGACGCTGACCCAGGGCCTCGGGGCGGCGCTGGGGGTGCGAGGCCAGGTCGCGTCGCCCACGTTCATCGTGGCGCGCGAGCACCCGCCCCTGCCGCGCGAGGACGGCTCGCGCGGGCCCGCGCTGGTGCACGTGGACGCCTACCGCCTCGGCGGGCTCGGCGAGCTCGACGCCCTCGACCTGGACTCGTCGCTCGAGGAGTCGGTGACCGTCGTCGAGTGGGGCCGCGGGCTGGCCGAGGCGCTGACCGACGACCGCCTGGAGATCGACCTCGAGCGTCCGCGCGGCCGGGACGCCGACGCCGCGGCCGGCGCCGCCGACGTCGAGGACGCCGACCCCGGCGCAGGCACCCGGCACGCGATGCTGCGCGGCGTCGGGGCCCGCTGGGCCGGCGTCGACCTCACCGCCCTCACCGCGCGCTAGGAACCGCACGTCGCGTCGCCCGGTGCCGGCGCGGGAAACGTAGGCTGGGGCCGTGGCAGTTCTCGCATTGGACACCTCCGCAGCCGTCGCCGTGGCCCTGGTCGACGAGAGCGGCACCCGGCTCGCCTCCCGCTCGGCCGACGAGCGCCGCCGGCACGCCGAGTCGCTCGCTCCCCTCGTGGCCGCGGTGCTCGACGACGCCGGCCTCGACCGCTCGGACCTCACGGCGGTGGTCGCGGGCACCGGCCCCGCCCCGTTCACCGGCCTGCGCGTCGGGCTCGTGACCGCGCGCACCCTCGCCCTGAGCCTCGGGATCGACGTGCTCGGCGTGCCGAGCATCGACGCGGTCGCCGTGCAGGCGGTCGCCGACCTCGGGCTGACGCCGGGCGACGAGGTGCTCGTCGCGACCGACGCGCGCCGCAAGGAGGTCTACTGGGCGCACTACCGCGTCGTCGCGCACGAGGGCCCGCACGCCGTGCCGGTCGTCGAGACCCTGGCCGGCCCCGGTGTGGACAAGTCCGCCGACGTCGCGGCCCGGCTCGCGGACCCGCCCGCCGACGGGCGGCTCGTCGTCGTGGGGGAGGGCGCCGCGCTCTACCCCGAGCACCTCCCCGCCGACGAGGACGCGCCGCTCGTGCCCGACGCCGCCGTCCTGGCCCGCCTCGCCCTCGCCCGGCGCGCCGCCGGCGACGCGCTGCCCACCGAGCCGCTGTACCTGCGCCGCCCCGACGTGCAGGAGCCCGCGCCCGCGCGGCTCGTGCCGGCCACCGGGAGCCCGGCGTGACCACCGACCGGCCCGCCGAGGAACAGCCCGCTGCCGGGCTGCCGCGCACCGTGCAGCAGGTGTACGCGCCGTCGTGCCGCCTGCGGCCGCTGAGCAGCGCGGACTTCGACCGGGTGCTGCAGCTTGAGCGCGTGCTCTTCGGCGCCGGGGCGTGGACGTACGGCATGCTCGCCGACGAGCTCGCCGCGCTCGGCCGGTGGTACGTGGTCGCCGAGCCCACCGGGCCGGACGCCGCGGCCGTGTACGGCGCCGGGCCCAAGCCCGTCGTCGGGTACGCGGGCCTCTGGTTCGACGGCGACGTCGCCCAGGTCATGACGATCGGCGTCGACCCGCACTACCAGCGGCACGGCGTGGGCCGGGCGCTGCTGGAGGCGCTGGTCGACCGGTCGCGGAGGCTGCGGGCGAGCGCGCTGCTGCTCGAGGTGCGGGTGGACAACGAGCCGGCGCTCGCCCTGTACGAGCGGTTCGGGTTCGAGCGGATCGGGCTGCGCCGGCGCTACTACCAGCCGGAGGACAAGGACGCGTTCACGATGCGGCTCGACCTCTCGGCGGCCCCGGCCGCGCCGGAGCGCGGGACGCAGCCCTCGCCGGAGACGGCGACGACCGGCACCGACGGCGGGGGCCCTGGCGACGGCGGCCCGGGCGCGCCGGTGGGGGACGTCGCGTGAGCGGCGGCCTCGCGCCGCGGTCGCGCGTGCTGGTGTCCGTCGCCGAGCTCGCGGCGGACCTGCGGCTGAGCGCCGGGCCCGACCCGGCGGAGGGGGCGCCCCTGCTGCTCGACGTGCGGTGGGCGCTCGGGATGACCGACGGCCATGAGCGCTACCTCGCCGGTCATCTGCCCGACGCCGTGTACGTCGACCTGGAGACCGAGCTGGCTGCGGAGCCGTCGCCCGCCGAGGGACGGCACCCGCTGCCGTCGGCGTCGTCGTTCCAGCGCAGCGCGCGGGCCTGGGGCGTGCGGGAGGGGTCGCGCGTCGTCGTCTACGACACGGTGGGCGGCACGTCCGCCGCGCGGGCCTGGTGGCTGCTGCGCTACTTCGGGGTGCGCGACGCGCGCATCCTCGACGGCGGCCTGCCCGCCTGGGTGCGCGCGGGCTACGCGCTCGAGGTCGGCGACGTCGTGCACCGTCCGGGCGACCTCGTGGTCCGCCCGGGGCACCTGCCGGTGGTCGACGCCGACGACGCGGCCGAGCTGGCGGAGTCGGGCACGCTGCTGGACGCGCGCGCCGCGGAGCGCTACCGGGGCGAGACGGAACCCGTGGACCCGCGGGCCGGGCACGTGCCCGGCGCCGTCAGTGCGCCGACCGCGGAGAACCTCCGCGACGACGGCACGTTCCTCGACGACGCGGCGCTCGCCGGGCGGTTCGCCGACCTGGGGCTGAGCGCGTCCGGCCCGGCCGACGCGCTGACCGTGGGCGTGTACTGCGGGTCCGGGGTGACGGCCTCGCACGAGGTCGCGGCGCTCGCCTGCGTGGGCATCCCGGCCGCGCTGTACCCCGGGTCGTGGTCGCAGTGGTCGAACGACCCGACCCGCCCGGCAGCCCTGGGCGACCGGCCCTAGGCGACCGGCCCGGGCCACCCCGGACAACCGATCGGCCCGGCCCCCTCGAGGGGACCGGGCCGATCGTGCGTGCGGGATTCGCGAGGTCAGAGGACCTGGGCGACCTCGTCGAAGGACAGGCGCGGGCCGCGCGGGTAGGGCGAGCCCTCGCCCTCGGCGTGACCGACGTTGATGACGAGGAACGACTTCCAGCCGGACTCGCCGAAGAACTCGGCGTCGACGCCGTCGAAGTCCATGCCGTTCATGGGGCCGGCGGCGAGCCCGGCGGCGCGCAGGCCGACGATGAGGTAGCCGGCCTGGATCAGCGCGTTGTTGCGGGCCATCTGCTCGCGGACGTCCGCGGCGGGGTCCAGCTGGTCCTTGATGCCGGGGTAGGCGGGGAACAGCGTGTCCAGGTGCTGGTGGAACGCGGGGTCGGCGGCGAGCACCAGGGAGACCGGGGCGGCCTCGACCTTGGGCTTGTTGCCGTCGCCCATGTGGGTCACGAGGCGCTGCTTCGCCTCGGGGGAGCGGACGACGAGGACGCGCAGCGGCAGCGTGTTCATCGCGGTCGGCCCGAACTTGGCGAGGTCCCACGCGGAGGTGAGCTGCTCGTCCGTGACGGGCTCGTCGGTCCACAGGGAGGTGGTGCGGGCGGCGCGGAACAGGAGGTCCGCCACGTCGTCGCCGACGGCGAGGGACGTGGACGGGTGCGTGAGGGTCTCGGTCATGGTTGCCTCAACCGATAGATGCAGACGCATGATTCCTTCAGGCGCCGTGACGTGCCCCACAGTGCCGCCACCAGGGCGACGACCCGGTCCGACGGTGTCGGAGCGCCTCAGAGGGCCGTGAGCGGCTCGAAGTCGTACCCGTCCGCGCGCGCGAGGTACAGCCGCTGCTCGGCGTGGTTGCCGTGGAAGCGGACGAGGCCGCGGGGCCCCTCGTACGCGAGCCCGTCGACGGAGCGGTCGGTCGCGGCGACGGCGGCGCTGCCCGCGTGCTCCACGATCGACCGCAGCGCGAGGATCCCCTCGTAGCAGGCCTCGGCCGCCGCGCCCACCGCCGGCGCGTGCAGCCCGTGGTGCGCGGTGTAGCGGCCCACGAGGTCGAGGGCCTCGCCCGTCGCGAGGCTGCGGAACCAGCCGCCCGCGGAGTACAGGTTCGCGGTGGCGGCCGCCCCGCTGCCCATGAGCATGTTCTCCTCCATGAGCGTGCTGAGGCGCACCACCCGCTCGTGCAGCCCGCGGCGGGCGAACATCCGGTTGAACCGCACACCGTTCTGCCCGACCATCAGCAGCAGCACGCCCTCGGCCCCCGAGCGCTCGATCTCGTCGAGCGTGGCCGCGAGCTGCGCGGCGCTCGCCCCCTGCTCCGGGAGGAACCGCACGCCCGCGAACCCGGCGCCGAGCTCGGCGAGCTGCGGGGCCAGCGCCGCGTACGTGCCGCGGGGCCAGGCGTAGTCGTCCCCGACGACGAACCACCGGCGCGCCCCGACGTCCGCCCGCAGGCGGCCGATCGCGGGGAAGAGCTGCGCCGACGGCACCTCGCCGGTGACGTACAGGCCGGGCCGGGTCTCGGCGCCCTCGTACGCCGCCGGGTACACGTACGGGACGCGGCGCTGCACCAGCGGCACGACGGCGTGCCGCACCGCCGACGTGTGCCACCCGGTGAGGCCGTCCAGCCGCCCGGCGTCGAGCGCCGCGCCGAGCCGCCGGCGCAGCTGCGGCAGCGGCTGCCCGGCGTCGAGCAGCTCGGCGCGCACGGGGCGCCCGAGGATGCCGCCCGTGGCGTTGAGCTCCGCGACCGCGAGCTCCGTGACGGCCTGGCACGAGGGGCCGTAGATCCCGCCCGGCCCCTGGAAGTGCAGCAGGACGCCGACGACGAAGTCCGACATGACGTCCCGTCCGCGCGAGGGACCCGCGTCCGGGCCCCGGCCTGTGATGGCCGGTAGTGTACGAGCACCACGGAAGGCGGGTCAGCATGCGGACGGCAGCACGCGCGGGGCACACCACGACGGACGCCGGCGCGGCCGTGCCCACCGACCTCCGCACGGGCCTCCCCGCCGACCTGCGCGGGTCCGTGCTCGCCGGCCGCCGCGCCGCGCGCCGCGCCGCCGAGGTCGTGGCGCACGGCGGCTGCACCGTCGACGAGTGGCTGGTGCTGGACGCGCTCGGCCGCCGGCCGGGGGCCACGATGTCCGAGCTCCGCGCGGCCACCGTCATGGACAAGGCCACGCTCGGGCGCCGCGTCGACGCCCTCGTCACGCGGGCGCTCGTGTACCGCGAGGTCGACGCCTTCGACCGGCGCGTGATCCGGGTCCACCTGTCGTCCCGCGGGCGGGACGTGCTCTCAGGCCTGGACGCGCGGCTGGCGGAGGCAGAGCAGGCCGACGACCCACGCCACCAGTAGCACCCCGGCGAGCACCAGGCCGTACGGCTCGAGGCTGACGGACGCGCCGGGCACGCGGGCGAGCGCCGGCACGTGCTCGGCCGCCACCTGCACCAGGGTCACCCCGCCGATGCCCACCGCGGCCGCCGCCGACACCCCGGTCACCAGCACGTCGTAGCGCAGGCGGCCCCGGCCCGCGGGGCCCGATCCCGCCCGGGCGTACGCGCGGCGCGCGGCCGAGCCCTGCACGGAGTCGAGCAGCGACATCCCGGCGGCGAACAGCACCGCCAGCGGCAGGGGCGCGTACCAGGGCACCTGCCCGAGCGCGGCCGACGCCGTCATCGCGAGCAGCCCGATCTCCGTGGCCGTGTCGAAGCCCAGCCCGAAGACGAGCCCCACGCCGTACATCCGCCCGGGCCGGTCGGTCGCCCACGAGAAGCGGCGCAGCGCCCACGAGACCGGCCCGCCGCCCGGGTGGTGGTCGTGCGGGTCGTGGGCGGCGCCGTCGCGGGCGGCGCGCAGGGCGCGGCGCAGCATCAGCACGTTCACCACGGCGATGGCCAGCAGGAACGTGCCCGACACGACCGGCCCCCACACGCCGGTGAACCGGCGCCACGGCGAGGACTCGTCCTCCAGCGCGGGCGCGAGGGCCTGCACGCCGACGGCGAGGAGCAGCGCGGCGCCCACGACCACCGTCGAGTGCCCGAGCGAGAACCACAGGCCGACGCCGCGCGCGTCGCGCCCCTCGCGCACGAGGCGGCGCGTGGTGTTGTCGATCGTGGCGATGTGGTCGGCGTCGAACGCGTGCCGCAGGCCGAGGCCGTACGCACTGAGCGCCATGACGAGCGTGACGGCGCCGGCGCCCCCGTCGAGCGCGAGGGTGGCGGCGAGGCCGCCGATCCCCACGACGTGCAGGGCGGCGACGACGAGGACGGTGCGGGTCATGCGATCTCCTGACGGGGGACGGCCGGTACCGGGTCAGACCGGTGCAGCGGGCTGAGATGAGCGGCGGGCCCGAGCCAGCGGGTCAGGGTGCCGCCGCGCTCCAGGCGCAGCGTGACGGCGCCGTCGGGGTCGACCGGGAGCAGGCGGACCTCGTCCGCCGTGTCGAGGGGGTCGTCGCCGGGGTCGTCGCCCCCGCGCAGGACGGTGAGCGTGTCGATCACGCGCCGCCCGCCGAGCACGCCGGGCACGGGCCGGTCGCCGGCGGCAGCGACCTCCTCGACGAGCAGCGGCCCCTCGTCGTCGTGCACGGCGCTGCGCAGCACCACCCGGCCGCCGCGCTCGCCGTCGCGACCCAGCACCACCGTCTCGCGCAGCGTCAGCCGGGCGCCGGCGCCGAGCGTGGCGACGGTCGAGCGGGTGACGTCGGCCCCGGTGGACACGACGAACGGCAGCCCGTGCCAGGTGAGCCGGCTCCCGGCGCCGATGCGCAGGTCGACGTCCCAGCGGCACGGGACGCCGGCGCCGTCGTACGCGACCGTGCCGCCGACGTCGGTGAGGGTGAGCGCGCAGCCGTCGGCGACGTGCACGCGGACCGCCACGTGGTCGCCGCCGAGCAGCACGGCGCCGGTCGCGACCAGAGCCACCTCGGCGTGCGTCGCCCCACGCGCGACGGTCCGCACGGCGAGCAGGTCGTCCCGGGTGCGCACGCGCACCGGCGCGCCGGGCACGGCGCCGCGGTCGACCTCGACGAGCGTGAGCCGCACGTCAGTGCGTGTGGGCGTGCTCATGCGCGTGCTCGTGAGGCTCGTCGCCGTCGCCGTGGGTGTGCAGGACACCCTCCCCGCCGGAGTCGGCGTGGAAGTGCGGCGCCATCGGGCCCGGGTCCTGGGCCACGTGCACGCCGTCCCGGAACCGGTCCAGCACGCCGAGCAGCCAGGCGCGCAGCGCCGCGACCGACGCCGGGTCGGTGCGCGACAGCGCGACCACGGCGCGGCCCTCGCGGGCGGCCGACGCGTCGGCGACCATCCGCTCGACGTCCACGCCGACGTGCGGCGCGAGGTCCGTCTTGTTCACGACGAGGAGGTCGGCGCGGCCGATGCCGGGCCCGCCCTTGCGGGCGACGTCGCCGCCGCCCGCGACGTCGAGCACGAAGATCTGCGCGTCGACGAGGGCGGGGGAGAACGTCGCGGTGAGGTTGTCCCCGCCGGACTCGATGATCACCAGGTCGAGCGGGGAGAAGTCGCGCTCGAGGTCCTCGGCGGCGAGCAGGTTCGCGGTGACGTCGTCGCGGATGGCGGTGTGCGGGCAGGCGCCCGTCTCGACGGCGCGGATGCGCTCGGGGTCCAGCACCCCGGCGGAGCGCAGGAAGCGCGCGTCCTCGTCGGTGTAGATGTCGTTGGTGATGACGCCGATCGCGAGCTCGTCGGCCAGCGCGCGGCACACGGTGGCGATGAGCGACGACTTGCCGACGCCGACGGGGCCGGCGACGCCGAGGCGCAGGGCGCGGGCGGGAGCGGGGTTCGCGGGGGGAGTGGTCTCAGGCACGGAACAACCTCTGGGTCGTGAGGGCGTGGGCCTCGGCCCAGCCCTCGGTCAACGGGGCTCCGGAGGCCGGGACGTCCTCCGGGGTGGCGCACGCGGCCACGCGGAGCACGTGCTCCTCCGCGGCGGCGCACGCGTCGAGGACCCACCGCGCCGGGGCGAGGGGGTCCAGCGGCTCGAGCTTGAGCAGGGCCGACGCCGCCGTCTGGGCGTCGTCGTAGACGGTCAGGCGCACCACGTCCTCGGGCGGCAGCCCCGCCGCGGCCGCGATCGCGCCGAGGACGACGGCGCGCGGCAGGGTCCCGGACCGGTGCGGGCGGGCGTCCCGGGCCGCGTGCGCCGCGTCGTGGGCTGCTTCGTGGGCCACGAGGGCGCGCACCGCGACGCTCTGCGGCCACAGCGCGCGGGCGACCCGCAGGTAGCCCCGGCCGAGCAGGCGCGACGCCTCGCGCAGCGCGGGCGACGGCGTGCGCGCGGCCCAGGCGCGCACGACGGCGTCCAGGCGGTCGGCGGTCGACGCCCCTTCCGACGTCGCCGCCGGGTCCGGAGGGGCGTCGGCGAGCAGGCGCGCGGCGACGACGGCGGTGCCCGCCTCGACGAGGCCGACCGTCGTCGCCCGCCCGACCATCCACGCGGGCACGTCGGCCGGCGGCATGCCGCCGCGCAGGGCGGGCTCGAGGCTCGCGGAGTGGGCGTGCCCGCCGCCGGGCAGGCGCGCGTCGGCGAGCAGCAGCGCCACCGACAGGGGGTGGGGCGCCGCTCGCGTGGGCGGGGGAGTCGTCGTCGGGTCGGGAGGCACGGGCGCTCAGAACATCGAGTAGAGCTGGGCGAGCGGCAGCCGGACCGCGGGCGCGGGCTCCACGAGGTCGCCGTCCACCCGGATCTCGAACGTGTCGGGGCGGATGTCGATGGCCGGCAGCGCGTCGTTGTTGCGCATGTCGGCCTTGGTGAGCCCGCGCGTCGACGTGATCGGGGCGAGCTCCCGACGCAGGTCGAGGCGGCCGGCCAGGCCGTCCTCGATCGCCGCGGGCGCGACGAACGCCACCGACGTGTCGGCGCCGATCGCGTCGCCGAAGGCCGGCCGCTGGAGCACGGGCTGCGGGGTGGGGATGGACGCGTTCGGGTCGCCGAGCGCCGCCCACGCGATGACGCCGCCCTTGATCACGAGCTCGGGGCGGAACCCGAAGAACCGCGGGTCCCACAGCACGAGGTCGGCCATCTTGCCCGGCTCGACCGAGCCGATGTGCGCGTCGACGCCGTGCGCGACCGCGGGGTTGATCGTGTACTTCGCGACATACCGGCGGGCGCGCTCGTTGTCGGCGGGCTCGGCGGACGACAGGGGGCCGCGGCGGTGCTTCATCACGTGCGCCACCTGCCAGGTGCGGGCGATCACCTCGCCGATGCGGCCCATCGCCTGCGCGTCGGACGACGTGATGGAGATGGCGCCCATGTCGTGCAGCACGTCCTCCGCGGCGATCGTCGTCGCCCGGATGCGCGACTCCGCGAACGCGAGGTCCTCCGGGACGGCAGGGTTGAGGTGGTGGCACACCATGAGCATGTCGAGGTGCTCCGCCACGGTGTTCACCGTGTGGGGGAGCGTCGGGTTGGTCGACCCCGGCAGCACGTGCGGCAGGCTCGCGATGGTGAGGATGTCGGGGGCGTGCCCGCCGCCCGCGCCCTCCACGTGGTAGGCGTGGATGCCGCGCCCGTCGATCGCGTCGATGGTGGACTGCACGAAGCCGGTCTCGTTGAGGGAGTCGGAGTGCAGCGCGACCTGCAGGCCCCAGTCGTCGGCCGCCCGCAGCGCGGCGTCGAGGGCCGCGGGCGTGGAGCCCCAGTCCTCGTGCACCTTGTAGCCCGCCGCCCCGGCGAGCGCCTGCTCCTCGAGTGACGCGGCGCTCACGGTGTTCCCCTTGCCCAGCAGCAGCACGTTGAGGGGCAGGTGGTCCAGGGCGCGCAGCACGGACCGCAGGTGCCAGGCGCCCGTCACCGTCGTCGCCTTGGAACCGTCCGACGGTCCGGTGCCGCCCCCGGCGACGGTCGTGATGCCGGTGGCCAGCGCCTCGTGCAGCGCGGACGGCGACAGCAGGTGCACGTGCGGGTCGAACCCGCCCGCGGTGAGGATCCGGCCCTCGCCGGAGATCACGTCCGTGGACGGGCCGATGACGAGGTCGGGGTGCACGCCGTCCGCGACGTCCGGGTTCCCGGCGCGGCCGAGCGCGACGATCCGGCCGTCGCGCAGCCCGACGTCGGCCCGCACGACGCCCCACCAGTCGAGGACGACGGCGCCGGTGATCACGGTGTCGAGCGCGCCCTCGGCACGGGTCCGCGTGGACTGCGCCATCGACTCCCGGATGGACTTGCCGCCGCCGAAGACGGCCTCCTCGCCGCCGACGCACCGGTCCTCGGTGACCTCGATCCACAGGTCGGTGTCCCCGAGGCGCACCTGGTCGCCGACGGTGGGCCCGTACAGGGCGGCGTAGCGCTCGCGGTCGATCCAGACCATCAGTCCTCCTGCTCCGTGTCCTGCTGGGTGTCCTGCTGGGTCCGGACGGCGCCGAGCGCGCCGCCGTCGTCCTTGCCGCGCTGGAGTCCCGGCACGCGGCGCTCCCCGCGGACGGTCACCAGGTCGACCTCCCGGCTCACCCCGGGCTCGAACCGCTGCGACGTGCCGGCGGGCACGTCCAGGCGGAACCCGTGCGCGGCGGCGCGGTCGAAGCGCAGCGCGGCGTTCGCGTCGGGCAGGTGCACGTGCGAGCCCACCTGCACCGGGCGGTCCCCGGTGTTCTCGACGACGAGCCGCAGCCGCTCGTGCGGCGGCCTCGCGTTGAGCTCGATCCGGCCGGGGGCGACGCGGATGGCGCCGGGGCCGGTGGACGCGTGTGCGGACACGGTGCCCTCCTGTCAGGTCGTGATCGGGATCGGGTCAGGGGATCGGGTGGTGCAGGGTGACGAGCTTGCGTCCGTCCGGGAACGTGGCCTCGACCTGGACGTCGGTGAGCAGCTCCGGCACGCCGTCCATCACCTGCTCGCGCGTCAGCACCTCGCGGCCCGTCTGCATGAGCGTCGCGACGTCGGCGCCCTCGCGGGCGCGCTCGATCACCCAGCACGCCAGCAGGGCGACGGACTCGGGGTGGTTGAGCCGCACGCCGCGCTCGAGGCGGTCGCGCGCCACCATGCCCGCGACGGCGAGCAGCAGCTTCTCGGTGTCGGCGGGGGTCAAGTGCACGGGTCGTCCTCCGGACGGGTCGGGGTCGTGGCGGGGCGCGTGGACGGGCTGGGCGGACGGCTCACAGCGCCATCGCCTCCCGTGCGCCGGCGACGGCGAGCGCGCCGCCGCCCGTGCCCCGGTGGGTCACGCGGCCCGAGGCGAGCACGGCGTACTCGGCCGCGTGCTCGACGGCGTAGCCGATGTACTGCTCGACCAGCAGCGCGGACAGCCCGCCGGCGGACGTCAGCGTCGTGATCGCCGCGTAGATCTCGCTCACGACGTTCGGCTGGATGCCCTCGGCCGGCTCGTCGAGCACGAGCAGGCGCGGGCCGGTGACGAGCGCGCGGGCGATGGCCAGCTGCTGGCGCTGGCCCCCGGACAGCAGCCCCGCCTGGCGGCCGAGCAGCTCGCGCAGCGCGGGGAAGAGGTCGAGCGCCTCGTCCGTGCGGCGGCGCCCGGCGGCGCCGTGGGCGTCCGCGACCACCTGCAGGTTCTCCCGCGCCGTGAGCTGGCCGAAGGACTGCTGGCCCTGCGGCACGTACGCGATCCCGGCCCGGGCCCGGCGGTGCGTCGGCCACCGGGTGACGTCCTCGCCCGCGAGCCGCACCGTCCCGCCGCGCGCGGGCAGCAGTCCCAGCACGGCCTTGAGGAGCGTCGTCTTGCCGGCCCCGTTGTGGCCGAGGACGGCGGTCAGCGCGCCGTCGGCGACCGCGAGGTCGACGTCGTGCACCACGACCGTGCGGCCGTACCCCGTGCTCACGCCGCTCAGCTCGAGCATCATGCGTCCGCCCCCGTCGTGCTCGTGGTCGTGCCGGCCGGGCTGCCGAGGTATACCTCGACCACGGCCGGGTCCTGCTGCACCTCGGCGACCGTCCCCTCGGCGAGGACGCGGCCCTGGTGCATGACGGTCACGGAGTCGGCGTAGGAGCGCAGGAACTCCATGTCGTGCTCGACGACCACGACGACGCGCTGCGAGCCCACCCGGCGCAGGAGCTCGCCGGTCTCCTCGCGCTCCGCCTGGGTCATGCCGGCGACGGGCTCGTCGAGCAGCAGCAGGTGCGCGTCCTGCACCAGCAGCATCCCGATCTCGAGCCACTGCTTCTGGCCGTGCGCCAGGACCCCGGCCGGCACGTCGCGCAGGGCCGCCAGGCCGACGGTCTCCATCGCCTGCTCGACGGCCTCGGGCGTGGCCCGGCGCCGGCGCAGCAGGGCGGCGGGCCCGCGGCGGGCGCCCGCGGCGATGTCGAGGTTCTGCAGCACGGTGAGCTCCTCGAACACGCTCGCGGTCTGGAACGTGCGGCCCACCCGGGCGCGCGCGACCTTGTGGGTGGCGCGGCCCAACAGCTCGGTGCCGCCGAACCGGGCCGACCCGGCCGCAGCCCGCACCAGGCCGGTCACCGCGTCGATGAGCGTCGTCTTGCCGGCGCCGTTGGGGCCGATGAGGAACCGCAGGTCGCCCTGCGTGACGGTGAGGTCGACGTCGCGCACGGCGACGAAGCCGCCGAACTCGACCCGCAGCCCGCGCACCTCGAGGTAGTCGTGCCGGAACCGGGCGGTGTCGTCGCCCAGCAGCGCGTCGGCCGCGGCCAGGTCGATCTCGGGGGTGGTCATGCTCGGCTCCCTTCGGGGACGAGGTCGGCGGCGGGGACGGCGTCGTCGGGGGCGTCGTCCCCGGCGGTGTCCTCCCGTGCCGGTCGGCGGCGCCGGCGCAGGCTGGTCACGACCGACGCCAGGCCGCCGGGCAGGAACGCCACGACGAGCACGAACAGGGCGCCCTGCAGGTAGATCCAGCCGGACGGGAACTGCTCGGACATCGTGGTCTGCGCCCAGCTCACGGCGACCGAGCCGAGGACGGGCCCGAGCAGCGTGGCGCGGCCGCCGATCGCGACCCCGACGAGGAAGGCGATGGACGGCACCACCCCGACGTCGGCGGGGGAGACGATGCCGACGATCGGCACGAAGAGCGCGCCGCCGACGGCGGCCATCACGGCCGCGACCACGTAGACGACGGTCTTGACGACGGCCGGGTCGTAGCCGAGGAACCGCACGCGGTCCTCCTGGTCGCGGACCGCGACCAGCACCTCGCCGAACCGGGAGGTCATGAGCTGCCGGGCGACGGCGACCATGACGAGCAGCACCCCGGCAGCGATGAGGTACAGCATCCGCTGGTTGACGGGGTCGGCGAGGTCGTAGCCGAAGAACGACCGGAACGCGTTCAGCCCGTTGGTGCCGCCCGTCGTCTGCTGCTGGCCGACGAGGAGGATGGCGAACGCGGCGGCGAGCGCCTGCGACAGGATCGCGAAGTACGCCCCGCGCACCCGCCGCGTGAAGACCGCAAAGCCGAGCACGCCGGCGAGCGCCGCCGGCAGCAGGATGATCAGCGCGACCGCCGCCGCGGGCGAGCGCAGCGGTTCCCACCAGCCCGGCAGCTCGCCGGTGCCGTACAGCAGCATGAAGTCGGGCACGCCGCCCGGGCCCGCGTCGGCCAGCTTGAGGTGCATGGCCATGAGGTAGGCGCCCAGGCCGAAGTACACGCCCTGGCCGAGGGTGAGCAGGCCGCCGCGCCCCCAGGCCAGGCCGATCCCGACGGCGACCATGGCCAGGCAGAGGAACTTGCCCAGCAGGCCGAGGCGGAACGGGCTCAGCAGGACGGGGGCGACGGCGAGCAGCACGACGGCGGCGAGGCCGAAGCCGGCCAGGGCGCGGGCGCGCCCCGGCCGGGCCAGCGCGGACAGCCGCCCGGTGACGGAGCTGGTGAGGGTGCTCATGCGAGGCTCCTCGTCCGGACCGAGACCAGGCCCTGGGGTCGTACCTGCAGGAACGCGACGATGACGACGAAGACGAGCACCTTCGCGACCGACGCCGTGGTGGAGTACTCGAAGAAGGCCTGCAGCAGCCCGAGCGCGGTGGCCGCGATGACGGTCCCCTTGATCTGCCCGATGCCGCCGGCGACGACCACGAGGAACGCGTCGACGATGTAGCTGGTCCCGAGGGTGGGGCCGACCGAGCCCAGCAGGGTGAGCGCGACGCCCGCGATCCCGGCGAGGCCGGAGCCGATGAAGAACGTCAGGCGGTCGGTGGCCCGTGACGAGATCCCCGACGCCTCGGCCAGGTCGCGGTGCTGCACGACGGCCCGGATGCGGCGTCCGAACGGGGTGGCCCGCATGACGAGCGCCAGCGCGACCACGCACACGACGGCCAGCGCGAGGATGAACAGCCGGGTCTTCGGCAGCGCGAGGCCGCCGACCGTGACCGCGCCCGACAGCCAGCCGGGCGCGGCCACGTCCACGTTGGGAGCGCCGAACACGTCGCGCGCCACCTGCTGCAGCAGCAGCGCGACGCCCCAGGTGACGAGCAGCGTGTCGAGCGGGCGCCGGTACATGCGGTGGATGAGCGTCGCCTCGAGCAGGAGCCCGAGCGCCCCGCCGACGACGAACCCGAGCGGCAGCGACACGAGCAGGCTCGCGCCCGGGTCGCCGACGAGCCCCTGGATCACGAACGCCGTGTAGGCGCCCGCCATCATGAACTCGCCGTGGGCCATGTTGATCACGCCCATCTGACCGAAGGTCAGGGCGAGGCCCAGGGCCGCGAGCAGCAGCACGGAGCCGAGGCTCAGGCCCGCGAAGAGCTGGGAGAGGAGGGTGTCCATGTCAGGACAGGCCCTCGGCCCAGTCGTAGCCGTCGAGGAACGGGTCGGGCTCGATCGGCTCCTCGGAGCTCCACTCGGTGTGGATCAGACCGTCGTCGCCGATCTTGCCGACGAGCGCCGTCTTGGAGACGTGGTGGTTGTCGCCGTCGACGACGACCGTGCCCTCCGGGGCGTCGAACGTGACGCCGTCCGCGGCCTCCTGGACGTCCGCGACGTCGAAGGAGTCGGCCTTCTCGACCATCGCCTTCCACAGGTACAGGGACGTGTACGCCGCCTCCATCGGGTCGGAGGTCACGCGGTCGTCGCCGTACTCGGCCTTGAACGCCTTGACGAAGGCGGCGTTCTCGGGGCTGTCGACGGTCTCGTAGTAGTTCCAGGCGGTGAGCTGGCCCTCGACGTTGTCCACGCCGATGCCGCCCACCTCCTCCTCGGCGATCGACACCGAGAGGACGGGCATGTCGTCCGGCCCGAGGCCCGCGTTCTTGTACTCCTTGAAGAACGCCACGTTGGAGTCGCCGTTGAGCGTGTTGAACACGGCGTCGGCGTCGGCGGCCTTCACCTTGTTGACGATGGTGGAGAAGTCGGTGTGGCCGAGCGGCGCGTACTCCTCGCCGACGACCTCCATGCCGTTCGCCTCCGCGTACGCGTTGATGATCTTGTTCGCGGTGCGCGGGAAGACGTAGTCGGAGCCGACCAGGAAGAGCGACTTCGCGCCCTGCTCCTTGAGGTAGTCGAGGGCCGGCACGATCTGCTGGTTGGTCGTGGCGCCGGTGTAGAAGATGTTGGGCGACGCCTCGAGGCCCTCGTACTGCACGGGGTAGAACAGCAGCGAGTCGTTCGCCTCGAAGACGGGCAGCATCGCCTTGCGGGACGCCGACGTCCAGCCGCCGAAGACCGCGGCGACGCAGTCGCTGGTGATGAGCTTGGTGGCCTTCTCGGCGAAGACGGTGGGCTCGGACTGGCCGTCCTCGGAGACGATCTCGAGCTGCTTGCCCAGCACGCCGCCGCCCGAGTTGATCTCGTCGGCCGCGAGCTGCAGCGCGTCGTGCACGGTCTGCTCGGAGATCGCCATCGTGCCCGACAGCGAGTTGAGGAAGCCGATCTTCACGCTGTCGCCCGACGTGTCGACGCAGCCTGCCGCCGCGGAGGCCGAGGCGTCGCCGCCGGCCGCGTCGACCCGGGCCCCGCACGCGGAGAGGGCCGCGACGGCGAGGACGGCGAGCGAGGCGACGACAGGTCGGGCGGTGCCGGTGCGCGTGGTGCCCGTGCTGCTTCGAGGACGCATGGTGCTCCGTTCGTGGCCGTGGCCCGAGGGCCCGATGAGGTGCGGACGAACCCGGGGTCCGAGGCCCGACTTAGGTTCAGATGAACCCAAGTACGGCGACGTGTCGTCGCGGTGAGTTCGGTGTCACCATCGTGTTACGGCTGGTCGGGGCGGTGCGGGGGGCGTCCCCCGCGGACGCCTGGCGGTCCCGCCCGCCGCTCGGTGCGATCATGGAGCCATGGCACGTGCGCACACCGGCGGCGATCCGCTCGTCCTCGGGATCGAGACCTCCTGCGACGAGACGGGCGTCGCGCTCGTCCGCGGCGACGAGCTCCTGGTGGACGCCGTCGCCAGCTCCATGGACGAGCACGCGCGCTACGGCGGGATCATCCCGGAGGTCGCGAGCCGCGCCCACCTCGAGGCGATGGTCCCCACGATCACCCGCGCGCTCGGCGAGGCCGACGTCGACCTGTCCGAGGTCGACGCGATCGCCGTCACCGCCGGGCCGGGGCTCGTCGGTCCGCTGACGATCGGCGCGTCCGCCGCGAAGGCGCTCGCGATCGGGCTGAACAAGCCGCTCTACGGCGTCAACCACGTCATCGGGCACGCCGCGGTCAACCAGCTCGTCGACGGACCCTTCGACGGGCGCACGATGGCGCTCGTGGTCTCGGGCGGGCACAGCTCGCTGATGCTGGTCGACGACGTGGCGACCAGCGTGACCGAGCTCGGCTCCACCCTCGACGACGCGGCGGGGGAGGCGTTCGACAAGGTCGGGCGCCTGCTCGGCCTGCCGTACCCGGGCGGCCCGCACGTGGACCGGCTCGCGCGCGAGGGCGACCCCGAGGCCATCCGCTTCCCGCGCGGGCTCACCGCGGCCAAGGACCAGGCGAAGCACGCGTACGACTTCTCGTTCTCGGGGCTCAAGACCGCGGTCGCCCGGTGGATCGAGGCCTGCGTCGACTCCGGGCGCGAGGTGCCCGCGGCCGACGTCGCGGCGTCGTTCGCCGCCGCGGTCGCCGACGTCCTCACCGCCAAGACCATCGCGGCGTGCCGCCGGCACGACGTCGACACGCTCGTCGTGGGCGGCGGGTTCTCCGCCAACAGCCAGCTGCGCGACCTGGCGGCGAAGCGCTGCGCCGAGGCCGGCATCGACCTGCGCATCCCGCCCATCCGCTACTGCACCGACAACGGCGCGATGATCGCGGCGCTCGGCTCCGCCGTCGTGCGCGCGGGGGCCGCGCCGTCGAGCTTCGACTTCCCGGTCGACTCGTCGATGCCGATGACCACCATCACGGTCTGACGGCCGGCCGTCGCGAGCGCCCCGGGCAGTCGAGCGGCCGGGAAAAGCCTGGGCGGCGACCGGCGACGTCGCTAGCGTGCCGGTCGTGACGACGACGCGCCCCAGCATCTACCAGCACCCGCTCGCCTACCTCGTCGGGCTCGAGGGGGTGGCGCTGATGCGTGCGTTCGCCGGCGAGCACGACCGTGCGTTCGTGGAGGCGCGGCTCGCCGACGTGCGCGCGCTGCTGGACGCCGCCGACCGGTTCGGCGACGGTCACGACGTGCCGCCGATCACCTCGCAGGACGGCTACCGGCACTGGGCCCCCCGCTACGACGGCCCGAACGGGTTCTGGGGGATGGAGGAGCCGCTCGTCCGGCCGCTGCTGGAGCGGGCGGAGCCCGGCGTGGTGATCGACGCCGCGTGCGGCACCGGGCGGCACACCGAGTGGCTCGTCGAGCAGGGGCACGACGTGCTCGCGTTCGACACCTCGCCCGACATGCTCGCGATCGCCCGCGCGAAGGTGCCGGGCGCCACGTTCGCACAGGCCGACCTGTCCGACATGCCGGTGCCCGACGCGTCGGCCGACCTCGTGGTCGTCACGCTCGCCCTCTGTCACGTGCGGGACCTGACCCCGGTGTTCGCCGAGCTCGCGCGCGTGCTGCGCCCCGGCGGACGCCTCGTCGTCTCCGACACCCGCGGGTACTTCGTCGGCTCGCCGCTCTACCCGCTCGTCGAGGGGGCGGACGGCGAGTTCGGGTACATCCCGAACTGGCGGCACGAGACGAGCGAGTACCTGCAGGCGGCGCTGCCCGCGGGCCTGGTGCCCCGGTTCTGCCGCGAGTACGCCGGGGGCGGCGCGGACGACGACGTCGACGGCGGCCGGGAGTACACCGCGGCCGCGGACGCCGGCACCGGCGCGTTCGACCCCGCCGTGGACCTGGCGTTCGAGGACCCGGCCCGGCCCCCGAACATCTGGGAGATGATGCCGTGGGTCCAGGCGGCCTCCCACGCGGCCTACGCCCGGACGCCGGTGCTCATCGTGTGGGACTTCGAGAAGGAGTAGTCACCCTGCCGCGGGCAGCGGCCGGCCCGCGTGCAGCTCGGCGACGAGCGACGCGACCACCGCCTCCAGGGCGTCCTGCCCGCCGCCGTGCACCCGGGCCACCTCGCGCTGGCGCTGGTACGACGCGCCGCGGCGCACGATCTCGCGCACGCCGTCGAGCTCGGCGGCGCAGCCCAGGCGCTCCGCGACGGGCTCGAGCGTCGTGAGCAGCCGGGGGAGGGCGTCCGTGACGAGCTCCTCCTCGCCGGCCCGGTCGAGGATGATGATCGCGTCGGTGCCGTACCGGGCCGCGCGCCACTTGTTCTCGTGCACGAACCACGGCGGCATGGTGGGCAGCGGCCGGCCCTCGTCGAGGAGGCCGGACAGGTGCTCCACGAGGCAGTGCACGAGGGCGCCGAGCGCGGCGAGCTCGAAGGTGTTCGACGTGCCGTCGCAGATGCGCACCTCGACGGTGCCGAAGTGCGGGGCGGGCCGCACGTCCCAGCGCACCTCGGTGAAGTCGTCGATGACCCCGGTGTGCAGCATGTCGGCGACGTACCGCTCGAGCTCCGACCAGGCCCCGAACTGGTACGGCAGGCCCGCCGTGGGCAGCTGCTGGAAGATCATGGTCCGCATCGACGCGTAGCCGGTGTCGTCGCCCCCGAAGAACGGCGACGACGCGGACAGGACCTGCAGGTACGGCAGGTACACCAGCAGGGAGTTCACGATCGGCAGCACCTTGGCGCGGTCCTCGATGCCCACGTGGGCGTGCACCCCGTAGACGATCTGCTGGCGCCCCACGACCTGCGCCCGGTCGACGACCGTGGCGTAGCGCTTCTTGTCGGTCACCTTCTGCTGGGACCAGTGCGCGAACGGGTGCGTGCCCGCGCCCATGAGGTCCACCCGCATCGGGCCCGTCGCGTCGTGGATGGCGGCGATGCCGCGCTCGAGGTCGGAGATGGCCTCGGGCACGGTGCGCCGCACGTCGCTGATCACCTCGACGGTGTTGCGCAGGAACTCGGGCTTGACGAAGCGGTGCCGCACGTCGTCGGCGACCGCCTCGATGACCGCCGGGGCCACCTGCCGCAGGTTGCCGGAGTCGGCGTCGACCAGCGCGAGCTCCCACTCGAGGCCCACGCTCGACCGGTCGGAGGCGGCGAATTCCAGCACCATGCGGGCCATGCTTCCACGGCGGGACGCCCGCGCGCGCGGCGGTCCGGCTCCGTCTCGCGGGCCGGCTCAGCGCAGCGGCTCGACGACGAGCACGTGCTGCGCCCCGCCGATCCGCGTGAGCACCAGGGTGGCCTCCGCGTCGCCCTTCGGCGCGAGCTGCGACCGCAGCTGTTCCGGGGTGACGGCGGTGCCGCGCTTCTTGATCGTCAGCCGCCCGACGCCGCGCTCCCGCAGGTACGCCTTGAGCCGCTTGAGGTTGAACGGCATCACGTCGAGCACGCGGTACCCGGTGGCGACCGGCGCGACGCCGGGGGCCGGCGCCGCCGGCTGGTCGGTCGTGACGTACGCGATGGTGCGGTCCAGCAGCCGCCCGCCGAGCTCCGCCGCGGCGTGCGCCACCAGCCCCGCCCGGATGACCGCGCCGTCCGGCTCGTACAGGTAGGACCCGACGGGCCCCACGTCGGGCACGAGGTCGGCGCCGCCGCCGTCCGTGCGCAGGGTGCGCGACGACGTGGCGCCGCCGCGCGTGGCGAGCACGAGGGCGGACCGCCCGGGGCCGTCGGGCGCGAGCGGGCCGAACCACAGGCCGGCCTCCACGACGTCGCCGTCCACCGAGACCCACTGCGTCTCCGCGTCCTCGGGCAGGCCCTGGTGCGGGATGCCCGGACCCACCTTGATGCCCAGCGCCGGCACCTGCTCGCGCAGCGCCCAGACGGCGTCGAGCGGGGGAGCGTAGGCGGCGGGGTCGAACACGCGCCGCCCGCCGCGGGTGCGCCGCGCCGGGTCGGCGTACACGCCGTCCACGCCCTCGGCCGCGAGGTCGAGCGCGAGGCCGTCCCCGTGCCGCACCTCGGCCTCCGGGAAGTGGCGCAGGTTCACCGTGGCGAGCGCGGCGGTCACCTCGTCGACGTCGGTCGCGAGCACGCGCAGCCCGACGCCCGCGAACGCGAGCGCGTCCGCGCCGATCCCGCTCGTGAGGTCGGCGACCCGCGTGACGCCGGCGGCGAGGTAGCGGCGCGCGTGCAGCGCGGCGACCACGAGCCGCGTGGCCTGCTCCACGCCGTCGGGGGTGAACAGCATCCCGTCCGCGAAGTCGCCGAGCTTGGCGTGCGCCTTGGCCCGCAGCCGCGACTGCGTGAGCGCCGCGGCGGCGAGGTCGGCGTCGACGCCCTCGGCCCGCAGCCGGGTGGCGAGCGCCATGGCCTGTTTCTCGTCGTACGGCGGGAGCGAGTTGAGCAGCGCCCACCCGTCGGGGCTCAGCAGCTTGCTCACGGAGGCGGCGTCCATCGGGCCATCGTCTCAGGCGCCAGGGCGGCCCGGGCGCGACGCCCTGGGCGAACAGGCAGGGCGCTGCTGGCACTCGACTTGTCAGAGTGCTAACGCCTGCCTAGATTTGTCGTCAGCGACCGCAGGCTGTTACCGGCACCCGCGACGACGGCCAGCCGCTGGGCGCGACCTCAGTCCATCCATGCATCGCGAATCAAGGAGGTCCGACGTGTCGGTCCCCATCAAGCCGCTCGAGGACCGGATCGTCGTCAAGGCCATCGAGGCCGAGACCACGACCGCTTCCGGCCTGGTCATCCCGGACACCGCCAAGGAGAAGCCCCAGGAGGGCGAGGTCCTGGCCGTGGGCGAGGGTCGCTTCGACGACAAGGGCAACCGTGTCCCCGTCGACGTGAAGGTCGGTGACAAGGTCATCTACAGCAAGTACGGCGGCACCGAGGTCAAGTACGCCGGCGAGGACTACCTGGTCCTGTCCGCGCGCGACATCCTCGCGGTCGTCGTCGCCTGACGACGCCCGAAGAGCAGAAGGCCTCGCACCGTCGTCGGTGCGAGGCCTTCGTGCGTCTCAACCGGTCTTGCGGGCGCCGCCGGCGAGGATCGCGGACCGCTCGTCCTCGCTGAGCCCGCCCCACACCCCGTACGGCTCGCGCACCCGGAGCGACTGCTCCCGGCACTGCATCATCACCGGGCAGGCGCGGCAGATCGCCTTGGCCGCCTCCGCCCGCCGTCGACGGGTCGACCCGCGCTCACCCTCGGGGTGGAAGAACAGCGTGTCGTCCGCGTCGCGGCACGAACCCTGGTACTGCCACTCCCACAGCTCCATCACCGGACCGGGGAGCCTCGAGATCTCCGTCATGGCGAACAACCTACAAGTTGTGCAGAAGTTGTTCAAGATGCGGATTTGTGGCGAAGTTCGATGGTTCAGTGTTCAACTTTTCGAGCCTTGATGAACGGGTTCGACCGAGAGTTGAACGGCTTTGACCTGCATCGAGAGGGTCAGTCGCGGCGCGCCCGGCGGCGCAGTGGCGACCCGGGTGTCCTCTCGGCAGAATCGACGCCATGACCTCTTCCCGGCCCGCCCCTCACGGGGGCGGGTCTCGCGCGTCGAGCCCGGGCCTCGCCGTCGCGGCGGTCGCCAGGCGCCTGGGGGTGGCTCCGGCGACCCTGCGCACCTGGGACCGCCGCTACGGACTCGGCCCGTCCGCCCGTACCGCGGGATCTCATCGTCGGTACACGCCCGAGGACGTGGCGCGCCTGCTCGTCATGCGCCGGCTCACGCTCGAGGGCGTGGCCCCGGTGGACGCCGCCAAGGCCGCGCTCGAGGCCGGCGTCGAGGAGCTCGAGGAGGCTGCGGAGCAGGGGGCCGCCCCCACGACGGAGACCGCCGACGAGGACCCGGAGCCCGAGGACGGGCAGCGCTCGGCACCGGCGTCGGACGGCGACGGCCCGCGGCCCGGGCGGGCCCACCTGCGCGCGCTGCCCGGTGGCGGCGAGGGTGCGCCCCCCGGTTCCAGTCCGCGGGCCGGTGGGAGCGCTTCCGGCCTGGTCTCCGCCGTCGTCGACGCCGCGCTGGCGTACGACCAGAACACCTGCGACGAGCTGCTGGCCATCTCCGCGCAGGGCGACCCTGCCGCCTGGTGGACCGAGATCGCCGAGCCCGCCTGGCAGCGCGTCGCCCAGCGGACCGTGCTCGCCGGGCCCGGGGCGGTGCCGGAGGTCGTGCTCGCGACGGCCGCGCTGCGCGCGCTGCGCGACTTCACCGAGGCGTTCGAGCGCGCGATGGTGGCGGGCGGCGCGCCGCCGGCCAACCACCCCAGTCGGATGCGCAAGATCGTGCTCATCTTCGCGGCGCCCGACGAGGTCGTGCCGCTGTCGGCGCACGCCCTGGCCGCCGCACTCACCGCCAAGGGCGCGACGGCCCGGATCGTCACGGGTCCCGCGAGCACGCACCGCTCGCTCGAGCTGGTGACGATGGTGCGGCCGGCCGCCCTCGTGCTGGCCACGGCGCAGCGCCGCCCCGACCTCGACCTCATCCACGCCGTGCACGACGGCTTCGCGGAGCTGCCGATCATCGTCAGCCTGCGCCGCGACGACGCCGCGAGCGAGCTCCCGCTGGCCGCGACCGTGCAGCGTGTGCGGTCGTTCACCGCGATGCTGCACGAGGCCCTCGCCGTCGTGACCTGAGCCGGTGACGTGAGGTCCGCCACGGGCGGCCGCCGCGGCCCCGGCGGCCGGAATAAGGCCGCCGTCCAGAACGTAGACTCCTGTCATGACGGACTCGACCTCGCCCGCGCACGACCCGTTCGGATTCCTCGGCCTCACGTACGACGACGTCCTGCTGCTGCCGGGGTACTCGGACCTGGCCCCGTCGGACATCGACACCACCTCGCGCCTCACCCGCGAGATCTCCCTGCGCGTGCCGCTGGTCTCGGCCGCGATGGACACGGTCACCGAGTCCCGGATGGCGATCGCGATGGCGCGCCAGGGCGGCATCGGCGTGCTGCACCGCAACCTGTCGATCGAGGACCAGGCGTACCAGGTGGACCTGGTGAAGCGGACGCAGACCGGCATCATCTCCAACCCGGTGACGATCGGCGCGGACGCCACCCTCGAGGAGCTCGACAAGCGGGCGGGGGAGTACCGCATCTCCGGGTTCCCCGTGGTCGACGCGGGCGGCCACCTCACCGGCATCGTCACCAACCGCGACCTGCGCTTCACGCCCGTCGCCGAGTGGGCCACGACCAAGGTCTCCGAGGTCATGACGCCGGCCCCGCTGATCACGGGCCCGGCCGGCATCTCCCGCGAGGACGCCACGCGGCTGCTGCGCAAGCACAAGCTCGAGCGCCTCCCGCTGGTCGACGACGAGGGACGCCTGGCGGGCCTCATCACCGTCAAGGACTTCGTGAAGTCCGAGCAGTTCCCGAACGCCTCGAAGGACGGCCAGGGCCGCCTGCTCGTCGGCGCGGCCATCGGCTACTTCGGCGACGCCTGGGAGCGCGCGACCACGCTGGTCGACGCCGGCGTGGACGTGCTCGTCGCGGACACCGCGCACGGCAACGTCCGGATGCTCGTCGAGATGGTCCACCGGCTCAAGACGGACCCCGCGACCCGCCACGTGCAGGTGATCGGCGGCAACGTCGCGACGAAGGAGGGCGCGCAGTCCTTCGTCGACGCGGGCGCGGACGGCATCAAGGTCGGCGTCGGCCCGGGGTCGATCTGCACGACCCGCATCGTGACCGGCGTCGGCGTGCCGCAGATCACCGCCGTGTACGAGGCGTCGCTGGCCGCGCGCGAGGCCGGGATCCCGGTCATCGCCGACGGCGGCATGCGGCACTCGGGCGAGATCGGCAAGGCGATCGTCGCGGGCGCGGAGGCCGTCATGCTCGGCTCGATGCTGGCAGGTACCGAGGAGGCGCCCGGCGACACGATCCTCGTCAACGGCAAGCAGTACAAGGCCTACCGCGGCATGGGCTCCATGGGCGCCATGTCGTCGCGCGGCAAGAAGTCCTACTCCAAGGACCGCTACTTCCAGGCCGAGGTCACCAGCGACGACATGATCGTGCCGGAGGGCGTCGAGGGGCAGGTGCCGTACAAGGGCACGCTCAACGCCGTGGCCCACCAGCTCGTCGGCGGGCTGCACCAGTCGATGTTCTACGTCGGCGCGCGCACGATCCCGGAGCTCCAGGCCAAGGGGCGCTTCGTGCGCATCACGTCCGCGTCGCTCAAGGAGAGCCACCCGCACGACGTGCAGGTGACGGCCGAGGCGCCGAACTACTCCGGCTTCTGAGCCCCGCACGACGACGGCCCGGGCCCCCGCAGCGGGGGCCCGGGCCGTCGTCGTGCGGCGGTCAGACCGTCACGACGCCATGACCCGTGCGTGCAGCGCCTGCACGGCGTAGCGGGCCGACCAGAACGCGCCGTGCTGCCAGGCGGAGACCTCGGACATCCAGTCGCCCGCGAAGTACACGTTGCCCGTGCCCTGCTGCAGCAGCTTGAAGCCCGACGACTCGGTGTTCGGGTACGCCCAGGCGCCCTCGATGTACGGCACCTTGTGCCAGGCGATCGAGAACGAGGACTCCAGCTCGGTGCGGTACTTCTCGCCGTGGATCTTCACGCCCTGCTCGACGGCGCGCCGCTCGCGCTGGCGGGGCGTCATGTCGGCGTAGGTGCGCGCGTTCGTGCCGGTGTTGTAGTAGCCGACCATGAGACCCTTGCGCTCCCCGTACCCGTACGACGGGTACCAGATGTGCGCCAGGTCCATGTCGGTCTCGGTGATGCCGCCGAAGATGCGGTGGTCGTCCTCCCACCACCGGGACTTGTACTGCAGGCCGATCTTGCCCGCGGGAGAGCCCACCGAGAACTCGCCGAGCGCCGCGTCGACCGCGGAGCCCCAGTTGGTCTCCCACCGGCGCATCAGCCCGGCCGGTGCGGCGACGATCGCGAAGTCCGCCTCGATCTGGCGCGGCCGGCCGTGCCCCGGCGTGTAGGTCACCCGGACCCCGCTGCTCGTGTTCTCCACCGCCGTGACGGGCGAGCCGAAGTGCACGTTCTGCCGGCCGATGGCGCGCACGAAGTACTGGTAGGTCGTGTCCATGCCGCCCTTGGGCTGGAACATGAGCATCGACTGCTCCCAGTTGATCTCGAAGGGGAAGTACTGCCCCACCTTCGAGGCCAGCACCTCCGAGACCGTGCCGGGACCGGACAGCGGCGTGCCGTGCTCGTTCCACGCGGAGGGGTAGGTCGCGAACCCGCGGTTGTCGCCGCCGGCATAGGTGCCGTCGGCCTGGAGCGAGCCCCAGCTGCGCAGGAACGAGCGCAGGTTCTCCTTGTCCTCCGCCGTGAGCTTCTGGTCCAGGGCGCCCTGGTCGGTGGCGTAGCTCAGCAGCTCGGAGGTGTAGCCGAAGACGTCCGCCTTGGCGGTGCGGTACCGCACAGGGTTGCCGGGCGTGGCGCCCGACCTTTCGTTGTACAGGTACGCGTCGGCGTTCGCGTTCGTGAAGACCTCGTAGGGCACCCCCAGCTCGCGCAGGTAGTCCATCGTGACCATCCACTGCGCGATGCGTCCGGCCCCGGCGTTCATGTAGATGCCGTCGTCGAAGCGGGCGGTCTGGGTGACGCCGTCGATGTCGGTCTCGGAGTCGCCGCCGCGGATCGTCAGGGTGCGGCCGCCCGGCCGGTGCCGCGCCTCGAGCACCGTGACGTGGTACCCCGCCTTCTGCAGCTCGTAGGCGGAGGCGAGCCCCGCGGGACCGGCGCCCACGACGACCACCTTCTTGGCCGACCGGCCCGTGAGGGTGAAGTCGCCGCTGCGCGGCGGTGTCCAGGCGGCCGCGGTCGGCTGGGCCGCCGCGGTCGGGGCGAGGCCCATCGCGCCCATCGTCGCGAACATGACGCCCGCGCTCGAGCCGACGCCGACGGCCTGGAGGAAGCCGCGGCGGGAGAAACCGGACCGGGGTCCGTCGGTGACCGTGTCATTGACCATCTGGCACTACCTCTCGTGTCGAAAGGTCTGACGGACGGACGCGACGCGGCCCTGGATGCCGGGCGCCGCCGTCAGCACCGCCGCTGACGGTAGGGGCGCCGCGTCACGTGCGAGCGTCGTCGGTGTTACCGGGCCGTCGCCCCGGGTAACGTCCTCGTTTCGTGGTGTCGTCGCAGGTCAGGGACGTCCGGTCCGCCCACGCTCGACCCGTGCTGGACCCGTGCCCGTCACGCGCCCGAAACCGCGCGCGGCTACGTTCCGCCGCATGAAGAACCGCACCAAGGTCGTCCTCGCCGTCGTCGTCACCGCCGCCGTCGCCGTGCCCGGCACCGCCGTCGCCGGCGGACGGCTCTTCGAGCCACGACCCACCGAGGCCCACTCCTTCATCACCGGCGACACCGCGTCCATCGCGGACGGCGTCGCCATCGGCAAGAACGTCTCCTGGTACAAGTCGTCCGGGCTGGGGCCCTCCGTCCTGAACCGTGCGCCGGGTGCGTCCGCGCAGGAGCGGTACATCCCGACGGACGTCTTCCCCGGCGGCGAGCTGCCCGACGGCGTGACGATCACCGAGGCGCAGGGGATCAACGCGCTGATGCGCATCGGGGAGAACCTCGAGCGGGCAGGCCTGTCCTACGACGACGTCGTGTCCATGCGCGTGTTCCTGCAGAACCCGGCGGGCGCGGAGAAGATGGACTTCGCGGGCTGGAACCGCGCCTACCGCCAGTTCTTCGCCAACACCGACCTCGGCACCGGCGAGACCCTCGACGTCCAGCTGGGGTCGGCGACCACCGAGCCCATGGTCGTCAACGCGGCGCGGCCGTCGCGCTTCGCCCTGGAGATCGAGAACCTGCCCGTGGACGGCTGGCTCGTCGAGGTGGAGGTCGACGCGGTGTACGACCGGTAGGCGGCCCGGTCCCAGGCGCCGGGCGCGACCTCCCGGGCCGGCGGCGCGACCTGTCGGTGCGCCGCCGCCCGGCCCGTCGGGCGAGGGTCAGTCCCTGAAGGTCTCGATGTTGGCGCCGAGCTCGCGCAGGCGCTCGGTGAGGCCCTCGTATCCGCGGGCGATGATGTCGACCCCGCGCAGCACGGACGTTCCCTTCGCGGCGAGCATCGCGAGCAGGATGACGACGGCGGGGCGCAGCGCGGGCGGGCAGCTCACCTCGGCGCCGGACCAGCGCGTGGGCCCGGTGACCTGCAGGCGGTGGGCGTCCAGGAGCCGCACGTCCGCGCCGAGGCGCGTGAGGTCCGTGAGGTGGATGGCGCGACCCTCGTAGACCCAGTCGTGGATGAGGGTCGTGCCCGTCGCGTTCGCGGCGATGACGGCGAAGAACGGCAGGTTGTCGATGTTGAGGCCCGGGAACGGCATGGGGTGGATCTTGTCGATCGGGGCGTGCAGCTCGCTCGGGTGCACGGTGACGTCGACGAGGCGGGTCCGACCGTTGCGGGCGACGTACTCGTCGCTCTGGGTGTAGCGCAGCCCCATCTCGGCCAGGGTGGCGAGCTCGATCTCCATGAACTCGATCGGCACGCGCGCCACCGTGATCTCCGACCCGGTGACGATGCCCGCGGTGAGCAGGCTCATCGCCTCGACCGGGTCCTCCGAGACGGCGTACTCCACGTCCACGTCGATGTCGGTGCGCCCGTGGATCCGCAGCGTCGTCGTGCCGATGCCCTCCACCCGGACGCCGAGCAGCTCGAGGTAGAAGCACAGGTCCTGGACCATGTAGTTGGGGCTCGCGTTGCGGATGGTCGTCACGCCGCCGCGGCGGGCGGCGGCCATGAGCGCGTTCTCCGTGACGGTGTCGCCGCGCTCGGTGAGCACGACGGAGAGGTCGGCGCCCGACGCCGCCGCGACCGTCGCGTGGTAGTTGCCGCCGGTCGCGGTGACGGACAGGCCGAACGGCCGCAGCGCGATCATGTGCGGCTCGACGGTGCGCGTCCCGAGGTCGCAGCCGCCCGCGTAGGGGAGCTCGAACGTGTCGCGCAGGCCGAGGAGCGGGCCCAGGAACATGATGATCGAGCGGGTGCGGCGCGCGGCGTCGACGTCGATGGCGGCGAGGTCGAGCTGGTCGGGCACGACGATCTCGAGGTCGCGGCCGCCGGTGGTCCAGGTCGCGCGGACGCCGACCGAGCGCAGCACGTCGACGATCCGGTCGACCTCGACGATGCGGGCGACGCCGCGCAGCGTCGTGCGGCCGCGGTTGAGCAGCGACGCGCACAGCAGTGCGACCGCACCGTTCTTCGAGGAGTTGACGTCGATGCGGCCCGAGAGGGTCTGGCCGCCGCGCACGCGCAGGTGCGCGTGCTTGGGCCCGCCGAGGCTGATGATCTCGGAGTCGAGCGCGAGGCCGACCCGGTTGAGCATCTCGAGGCTGACGTTCTGCGCGCCCTGCTCGATCCGGTGGACGGCGCTCTGGCTGGTGCCGAGTCGTTCCGCGAGCTGGGTCTGCGTGAGGCCGCGGTTCTGGCGGGCGCCACGGATGAGGGCGCCGACCTGACTCAGCGGTGCGTTGTCGATCATCGTCATGGCAGCGACGATATCTCATGGTTGAGATATTGAGCAGTCGATCTGCCTCCACGTCGCCGCATGGCGCTCGCTGGGCAGGCCGTTCATCCGTGTGGTGAGATGCGTCTCGTCAGCGGCCGCCGGCCGCCGGCCAGGCCGTCGACGTGGGCGGCCGCCCGTCGGCCTCGGCGGCGCGCTCGGCGTTGACCCGCTCGGCCCACGCCCGGTGGGCGCCCGACTGCGCGGCGTGCAGCGCGTCGAGCGCGACGCTCCGCAGGTGCGGGTGCGCCGCGAGCTGGGCGTCGAGGACGTCGAGGGTGGCCAGGACGTCGACGTCCGCCGTGTGCAGGTCGCCGTCGCCCTCGATCCCGTACAGGGCGCACAGGTCGCCGAGGCGGCGCTTGCCGGCGCGGGTGCCGTCGAGCCAGCGGTCGAGCACGAGCGGGTCGAGGACTGGCGAGACCGGCCGGCCGAGCCGCTGCGGGACGGTGGGCAGGCCGTGCCGGGCGAGCTCGACGTCCAGGAGCGTCAGGTCGAAGGAGGCGTTGTACGCGACGAGCGGCACGCCGTCGCGCACCTGCGCCACGAGGATCGCGGCGATCTCCTCGAGGGCGCCGAGGGGCTCCCGGCCGTGCATCCGGGCGTGGGCCGTGGTGATGCCGTGGATGGCGGTGGCCTCCGCGGGGATCTCGACACCCGTGTCGAGCAGCCAGGTCCAGACGGTGCTGCCGCCGCCGGGCGAGCGCAGCACGAGGGCCGCCGTGACGATGCGGTCGGACTCGACGTCGAGCCCCGTGGTCTCCGTGTCGAACCCGAGCAGGGGGCCGCGGGACCAGCCGGGCTCGGGCGGGGTCGTGGCGGGAGCCGCCCCCGCCGACTCGTGCTCCGCGTACGTCGTCATGCCCACGGACTGTGCCACCGACCACCGACAGCACGCGCCGGTAGGCTGTCCGGGTGAGCAACGAGATCGAGATCGGGCGCGGAAAGCGCGGCCGCCGCGCATACTCCTTCGACGACATCGCGATCGTGCCCTCGCGGCGCACGCGCGACCCGAAGGACGTCTCCGTGGAGTGGCAGATCGACGCCTACCACTTCGACCTGCCGATCGTGTCGGCGCCGATGGACTCCGTGATGAGCCCCGCCACCGCGGTGGCGCTGGGGAACCACGGCGGCCTCGGCGTCCTCGACCTCGAGGGCCTGTGGACGCGGTACGAGTCCCCGGAGGCGCTGCTGGCCGAGATCCGCGACCTGCCCGCCGAGCGCGCGACGCAGCGCATGCAGGAGATCTACGCCGAGCCGATCAAGCCCGAGCTGATCACGCAGCGCCTCAAGGAGGTCCGCGCCGCCGGCGTGACCGTCGCGGGCGCGCTGTCCCCGCAGCGCACGCAGGAGCACTACCAGACGGTGGTCGACGCGGGCGTGGACCTGTTCGTCATCCGCGGCACGACCGTGTCCGCCGAGCACGTCTCCGGCAACGCGGAGCCCCTGAACCTCAAGCGGTTCATCTACGAGCTCGACGTCCCCGTCGTCGTCGGCGGCGCGTCCACCTACACCGCGGCGCTGCACCTGATGCGCACCGGCGCGGCGGGCGTCCTCGTCGGCTTCGGCGGCGGCGCGGCCCACACCACACGCGTGGGCCTCGGCATCCACGCGCCGATGGCCACGGCCGTGTCCGACGTCGCCGCGGCCCGCCGCGACTACCTCGACGAGTCGGGCGGCCGGTACGTGCACGTCATCGCCGACGGCGGCGTCGGCCGCTCCGGCGACATCGTCAAGGCGGTCGCGTGCGGCGCCGACGCCGTCATGCTGGGCGCCGCGCTCGCCCGGGCGTCCGAGGCACCGGGCCAGGGCTGGCACTGGGGCCCGGAGGCCCACCACCACGCGCTGCCCCGCGGCGAGCGGGTCGAGGTCGGCACCGCGGGCTCGCTCGAGCAGGTCCTCTTCGGGCCGAGCGGCACGGCCGACGGCACCCTGAACCTCGTGGGCGCCCTGCGCCGTGCCATGGCCACGACCGGGTACTCCGACCTCAAGGAGTTCCAGCGGGTCGAGGTCGTGGTCTCCCCGTACCAGCCGCGGTGAGCGCCGACGTCGCGACCGGGGGCGCCCTCGGCCTCGCCTTCCGGGAGATCGGTGACGACGACGTCGAGCAGGTCGTCGCGCTGTGGGAGGCCTGCGGCCTGACCCGGCCGTGGAACGACCCGCGCCTCGACGTCGCCGACGCGCGCCGCACCCCCACGTCGACGGTCCTGGTCGGCCTGGCCGACGGCCGCGTGGTGTCGTCCGCCGTCGCCGGCTACGACGGCCACCGGGGGTGGCTCTACTACGTGGCCGTCAGCCCCGACGTGCAGCGGGGCGGCCTCGGCCGCGCCACGGTGCGCGCCGCGGAGGACTGGCTCCGGGAGCAGGGCGTGCGCAAGGTGCGCCTGATGGTGCGGCACGGGAACGAGCGCGTGCTGGGCTTCTACGACGGCCTCGGGTACACGGACTCCGACTGCGTGGTCCTCGGCCGCGACCTGTAGCGACGCGCGTCGGAGCGCCTCCGCGCGTGCCGGAAAAGGTTCCCGGTCGCGCTGAGAGCGAACGGCCGGGCGCACCGGGGACGACGGTTGCCCTGGTGTCGGCCGACCCGCGTAGGGTGTCGGCCATGTCCACCGCGCACGAGGGCGAAGGTGCTCTCGGGGAACTCCTCGACCCCGAGCTGCCCGCCGCCACCTATGTCTTGGAGCCCGACGTCGTGGAGCCGCTCACGCGGCGCATCGTCACGTCCCACGCCGTCGGGACGCACCGCTCGACCCTCCCGTTCACCGGCGCCCCGCTGGCCGCCTTCCCGCTGTCCTCGCCGGACGACGTGGCGGCCGCCGTCGACCGCGCGCGGGCCGCGCAGGGGGACTGGGCGCGCACCACGCTGCGGGAGCGCACCGCCGTGCTCGACCGCCTCGGCGCGCTGGTGCTGGGGCGGCAGTCGGAGATCCTCGACCTGATCCAGATGGAGTCGGGCAAGGCGCGCCGCAGCGCGTTCGAGGAGGTCGCCGACGTCGCGATCGCGTGCCGGCACTACGCCGTGCGCGGGCCCGGATACCTGGGCGCGCGCCGGGTGCCCGGCATGCTGCCCGTCCTCACCGGGGTGCGCGTGCACCGCCGGCCGGTGGGCGTCGTGGGCGCGATCGCGCCGTGGAACTACCCGCTGTCCCTGGTGCTCTCCGAGGCCGTGCCGGCGCTGCTGGCCGGGAACGCGGTGGTGCTCAAGCCGGACCCGCAGACCACGCTGTCGGCGCTCTGGGTGGCCGAGGTGCTCCAGGACGCCGGGCTGCCGGAGGACCTGTTCCTCGTCGTCGCCGGCGGCGGCGACATCGGCGCGGCGCTCGTGGAGCACGTGGACCACATCGCGTTCACCGGGTCGACGGCGACGGGCCGGAAGGTGGCGGCGCGCGCGGGGGAGCGGCTCATCGGCACGACGCTCGAGCTGGGCGGCAAGAACCCCCTGTACGTCGCGGCCGACGCCGACCTCGACTCCGCGGTGCCCGGCGTCGTGCGGGCCTGCTTCTCCAACTCCGGCCAGCTGTGCATGTCGATCGAGCGGCTGGTGCTGCACGAGCGGATCGCCGACGCGTTCCTGGACCGGTTCACGGCCGCCGTCCGCGAGCTCACGCTCGGCACGGGGCTCGACTACACGGCGGACGTCGGCTCGCTGGTCTCCGCGGCGCAGCTCGAGCGCGTCACCCGGCACGTGGACGACGCGCTCGCCAAGGGCGCCCGCGCGCTCGTGGGCGGCGTGCACCGCTCCGACGTCGGGCCGTTCTTCTACGCCCCGACCGTGCTGGACGACGTCCCCGAGGACGCGCTGTGCGCCCGCGAGGAGACGTTCGGGCCGGTGGTCGCCGTGACACGCGTGGCGTCCGACGACGAGGCCGTGCGGGTCATGAACGACACCGAGTTCGGCCTCAACGCGAGCATCTGGTCCACCGACGTCGCGCGGGCCAAGCGACTGGCGGCGCGCGTGCAGTCCGGCACCGTGGTGATCAACGACGGGTACGCCTCCGCGTGGGGCTCCGCCGGCGCGCCGATGGGCGGGTTCAAGGCCTCCGGGCAGGGCCGGCGGCACGGGCGCGAGGGCGTCGAGGCCGTGACCGAGGTCCAGACCGTCGCCGTCCAGCGCGGCGCCCGGCTCGGCGCCTCCCTCGACACCCTGTACGCCCTCGGGGGCGAGACGCCGAGCCGCGTGCTCACCACCGCGCTCGGCGCGATGCGCAGGCTGCGGCTGCCCTAGCCGACGAGCTCGCGGGCAGCCGCGCGCCACGACGCGGGGACCTCGCGCACGTGCCACCACACCCAGTGCCGCGGCGTCGCGCTGGCGGCCGAGACGCCCACGCCCTGCGCGTCGAGCCCGGCGCGGGCGCAGCTGAACAGGGCGCGGCGCAGGTGGTAGTCCTGCGTGACGACGACGGCGGTGCGCGCCCCGGTGAGCTCGGCCGTGCGGCGGCAGGATGCCGTCGTGTCGAGGCCCTCGCGGTCCAGCGTCAGCGCCTCCTCGGGGACGCCGCGCCCGAGGATCCAGTCGCGCATGGAGGCGGGCTCGTCGTAGGGCGTGCCGTCCGGGCGCGGCTGGCCGTCGCCGCTGAGCACGACGCGGTCGGCCGCGCCGGCCATGTACAGCTCGGCCGCGGCGTCCAGCCGCCGCCGCAGGTACGGCGACGGGGTGCCGTCGGGCCGCAGCCCGGCGCCGAGCACGAGGATGGCGTCCACCGGCTCGACGGCCTCGACGGACGGTCGCACCCGTGCCTGGCCGGTGAGCTGCACCCACGCGACCGGGACGGCGACCGCCAGGGCGAGCGCCCCGAGGGCCGTCGCGGTCACGGCGAACGTGCGCCGGCGGCGTGCCCCGCGGGCCGGGGGTGTGCTGGCCGGGGGTGTGCGGGCCGGGGGCGTGCCGTCGGCCGGCGTCGTCGGGGTCACGCCCGCAACCTAGCGCCGGGCGGTCAGCGCGGCGCGCTCGGCGCGCAGGTTGGCGGCGGCGGGTCCGGCCCAGCGGCGCGCCGCGGTGGGCGAGCGGAACAGGTGCGGCAGGCCCGCCAGCTGGTCCAGGACGGCGGCGCGGCCGGCGCGGAACGCGTCGTCGGGCACGTGCCCGTACTCGGCCCGCACCTGCGCGGCGTACCGCGCGTAGCGGCCCGGCTCGGCGCCGAGGATCGCGAGGTCGGCGTCGCTGACCAGCGCCCCGGCGTCGTCGTCCGGGGCGGGGTCGTGGGCCGTCGTCACGAGCACGAGCCGTGCGACCTCGGAGACGTCGCCGGCCGTCAGCGCGCCGTCGCGGCCCGCGGGCCGGGCGAGCCCGACGGCCGGAGCGAGCAGCCCCGCCACGAGCGCCGCGGAGCGCTCCTCGTCCCGCCCCGCCTCGCCGTCGTGCACGGCGTCGTGGAACCACAGCGCGACGGCGGCGTGCCACCCGGAGCCGGGGGCGCCGTCGGCGACGAGCACGTCCAGGGCGTCGAGGGCGTCGGCCAGGTGCAGCCGGGAGTGGTACACCCGGTGCGGCTCGCGCCAGCGGTCCACGAGGTCCCGGCCGGCGGCGTCCACGGCGGCGGACGACGCCCCGCCGCCGGCCGCCCACAGCGTCGCCCACCGCGCGCGCAGCGCGTCGCGGGACGCGCGCCGCCGCTCCCGGCCGGGCACGCGCAGGCCGGAGCCGGCGAGCCGGCGGGAGAGCTCGCCGCCCGTGACCGGCACGGCCCCCGCGGCGACCAGGGCGTCGTGGCTGTCGGCGGGCACGTCGTAGTGGTCGAGGTCGAAGGCGCGGTCGCCCACCCCCTGGGCGCGGGCGAACGACCGCAGCTCGTGCAGCGAGGAGTCGGAGACCAGGTGGGACCAGAGGCGGTCGTGCGCCGCCCAGGCCGCCGGGTCGATGAGGAGCGTCATCGGCCCGCCCGGCGGTAGGTGAGCGCGCCCGGCACCGCCCCGCGGTCGCCGAGGTCCTCGCCGCGCGCGAAGGCGCCCCAGACGGCGCGCACCCGGCGGGCGCCGCGCTGCAGGTCGTCCCAGGCGGCGCCGTCCGTGAGGGCTGCGGTCGCCCACGCCTTCTCGTCGCCGAACAGCAGCGGCAGGTCCACCGTGTGGGCGGCGCCCCACGGGTTGCCCGGTGCCGCCCACGTCACGACGTACCGGTGCGCCGAGCCCCCGGCGGCCGCGTGGCGGGCGGCGAGGCGGCGCGCGGGCCGGCCGTAGACCTTCGCGGTGACGAGGGAGACCAGCGCCCGCCGCGCCCACGGGCCGACGACGGGCAGCCCGGCGAGCCGGCGCACGGCCGGCAACCGCGGCACGAACAGTCGCGCCTCCTCGGCGGTGCTCCCGACGAGCAGCGCGACGCGCGGCGCGACGGCGTCCCACGCGGCCTCGATCTCGTCCTCGGGCGGCAGCGGGTCGTGGCCGTACTGGGTGCCGAACGGCATCGCGGCGCGCAGGCCGTATGCCCGCGCCACCTGGGCGACCCGCTCCTCGGCGGCCACCACGTCGTCGACCGGCGTGCGCGCGGAGACCCCCGCGGCGGCGCGCGCCATGGCGTCGTTCATGCGAGCCCGCCCGCGGGAGATGCCGAGCGGCGCGCTCTGCACGATCGCGCGGGAGAACAGGTCGGGCGCCTCCGGCACGGCCATGAGGTGCGCCACGGCGTCGCCCCCGGCCGACTGCCCGAACACCGTCACGCGCGCAGGGTCCCCGCCGAACGCCGCGATGTTCCGACGCACCCAGCGCAGCGCCACGAGCTGGTCGAGGAGCCCGAGGTTCGCGGGCCGCTCCGGCCCGTCGCCGAGGTACCCGAACAGGCCGAGCCGGTAGGTGACCGTCACGACGACCACCTGCTGCTCGGCGACCAGCGGTCGCGGGTCCATGATCGGCAGGTCGCCGGCGCCCGAGGTGTAGGAGCCGCCGTGGATCCACACCATGACGGGCAGCCGGTCGTCCGGGTCCGCGTCGGCGGGCATCGTCACCGACAGGCGCTGGCAGTGCTCGTCGACGGGGACGCCACCGGCGCCGGAGCCCAGCACCTCGTCGAGGAACGGCACGGGGGCCTGCGGGCAGGCGGGGGACCAGGACGTCGCGTCGAGGGTCTCGGTCCGGTCCTCGACCGCGGCGGGCCGCGCGAAGCGGTCGGCGCGCGCGTACGGGATGCCGGTCGCGCGGCGGACGTCGCCGTCCGCCCAGCCTCGGACCGGCCCGCAGGGTGGCGTGAAGGTGAGCATCGACGTCGAGGCTAGCCCCGGCGGGCCGGTTCGCCCTGCGCGACCGGCGGCCGGCCGCCGAGGGCCCGGCGCACCTCGCCGACGATCGCGGACATGGCCGCCTCGGCGGCGTCGGGGTCGCCGTCGGACACGGCCCGCGCGACGGCCTCGTGCTGGTCGAGCGCCTCGGGCACGGGGGAGGCGGGCATCAGCCCGAGGTGCGTGCGGCCGGCCAGGACCTCGGCGACCACGTCGGCCAGGGGACCGAACATCTCGTTGCCGCTGGAGCGCAGCAGCAGCTCGTGCATGCGGACGTCGAGGGCGAGGAACTCCGTGAGGTCACCGGCCTCGCCGAGGGTGCGCATGCGCCGGGCGAGGTCCACGAGCTCGCCGCGCACCTGCGGGGAGGCGTTCCGGGCGGCGCCCGCGGCGGCCAGCGGCTCGACGGCGTGCCGCAGCTCGGTGAGGCTGCGCAGCTGCGCGTCGCGGCCCGGGCCCTGCAGGCGCCACCGGATGACGCGCGGGTCCAGCACGTTCCAGTCGCCCATCCCGAGGACCACCAGGCCGACCCGTCGGCGCGAGCGCACCATCCCGAGGCCCTCGAGCATGCGCATCACCTCGCGCGCGACGGTCCGCGAGACCCCGTGCTCGCTGCCGATCCCGTCGAGCGTCAGGGGGGTGCCGGGGGCGACGTCTCCGCTGGTGATCGCGCGTCCGAGCGAGTCGAGCACGGCGGCGTGGAGGGACGGTGACGGCATGGGCCGAGCCTATCGGCGCCGCCGCGCACCCCACCAGGGAATGGTGTGACCAGTCTTGCCAAAGGTGCTACCAATGATGCATGCTCGCACGACGCGGCGACGCAGCAGTCGTCGCGGGGCCCGCCGACGGCGGGTCGCCGATCGAACAGGGAAGTCGACATGGACACTGTCGTCATGAACGCCACCGGTGACGCGCGTGTCGAGAGCGCGCCGCGGCCGCCGGTCACCGGGCACCTCGTCGTGATGGGCGTCGCCGGCTCGGGCAAGACCACGATCGCCGGGCTCCTCGCCGCGCGCCTCGGCCTCGACGTCGCCGAGGCCGACGAGTTCCACCCCCAGGCCAACATCGACAAGATGTCGGCCGGCACGCCCCTCACCGACGCCGACCGCGCCCCGTGGCTGGCCGCGATCCGCGACTGGCTGACCGAGGAGTCCGACGTCGGGAGGTCGGCCGTCGTGACCTGCTCGGCGCTGAAGCGGTCCTACCGCGACGTGCTGCGGGGTGCGCACGGGCGCGTCCGCTTCGTCCACCTGGACGGCAGCCCCGAGGTCCTTGCCGAGCGGATGGCGCACCGCAGCGGGCACTTCATGCCGCCGGCGCTCCTGCCCTCCCAGCTCGCCACGCTCGAGCCGCTCGACGGCGACGAGGACGGCATCACGATCGACGTCGCCGTCGCGCCGGAGGCGATCGTCGACTCCGTCCTCGCCTGGCTCACCGAGCCGGCCTGACCGGCCCTGGGCCGCCCCTCGGGCGGCCCCTCCGGCCGCCACCGGCCGGCCCCGCACCACCTCACTCCCACCCGTACGACCGTCGACGAGGACTTCGCCATGCCCACAGACGACTGGACCCAGACCCTCACGGCCGGGCCGCTGCTCGCCATCGCCGCCGGAGCGGTCGCCCTGCTGCTCTTCCTCATCATCAAGGTGCGGCTGCACGCGTTCCTCGCGCTCGTGCTGGTCAGCCTGCTCACCGCGGTGGCCACCGGGCTGCCCCGCAGCGGCATCCTGGACGTGCTGCTCGACGGCTTCGGGTCGACCCTCGCGTCCGTCGCCCTGCTCGTCGGGCTGGGCGCGATGCTCGGCCGCCTGATCGAGACCAGCGGCGGCGCCAAGGTGATGACCGACGTGCTCATCGCCCGGTTCGGCGAGAAGCGGGCCCCGCTGGCGCTCGGCGTCGCGTCCCTGATCTTCGGCTTCCCGATCTTCTTCGACGCCGGCCTCGTCGTGATGCTGCCGATCGTGTTCGCGGTGGCCCACCGCCTCGGCGGGTCCCTGCTGCTGTACGGCCTGCCGGTGGCGGGCGCGTTCTCGGTGATGCACATCTACGTGCCGCCGCACCCCGGCCCCGTCGCCGCGTCCGAGTTCCTCGGGGCCAACGTGGGCCTGGTCCTGCTCCTCGGCCTGGCCGTCGCGATCCCCACCTGGTATGTGACCGCCTACCTCTTCGGCAGGTTCGCCGGCCGCCGGTTCGAGCTCCCCGTGCCCGCGCTCCTGGGGCGTGCGGACGCCGTCCAGACCGCGAACCCGCCGCGCTTCGGCACCGTCGTCGGCATCCTGCTGCTCCCGCTCGTGCTGATCTTCGCCAACACCGGGTTGGAGACCGCGGCGTCCGCGGGCTGGGTGGACGGCGACAGCGCGGTCGTGAGCTGGGCGGGCACGATCGGCTCGACCCCGGTCGCGCTGCTGATCACCGTGCTCGTGGCGGCGTGGGCGCTCGGCCGTCGCCGCGGCGTCGAGGGCACCGTGCTGGAGCAGACGCTCGACTCCGCGCTGGGGCCCGTCTGCTCCGTCATCCTCATCACGGGCGCGGGCGGCATGTTCGGCGGCGTGCTGCGCGCGTCCGGCATCGGCGACGCGCTCGCGGACGTGCTGAGCGACCTCGGGCTGCCGGTCATCGTGGCCGGGTTCGTCATCGCCGCGGTGCTGCGCGTCGCGCAGGGCTCCGCGACGGTGGCCCTGACCACCGCGGCCGGGCTGATCTCCCCGGCCGTCGCGGCAGGCGGCTTCTCCCCGACGGCGACCGCGGCGATCGTCCTCGCCGTCGCCGCCGGCTCCGTGGTGCTCAGCCACGTCAACGACTCGGGCTTCTGGCTCGTGGGCCGGTTCTTCGACATGGACGTGAAGACCACGCTGCGCACCTGGACCGTCATGGAGACCGGCATCGGCGTCATGGGCTTCGCGATCGCCTGCCTGGTGTTCGCGCTCGCCTGACGGGCGCGGCGGGCGCCGTCCTCAGCCCGCGGTGACGGCCGAGGACGGGTGCCTGCCGTCCACGGCCTCCACGCACTGCCGGGCGATCGCCAGCTCCTCCATGGTGGGGATCACCATGACCAGCGTGGACGTCCAGTCGGGGGAGATGATGCGCTCGTCGTGCCGCGGCGCGGCGTTGCGGTCCGGGTCGACGGCGATGCCCATGCCCTCCAGGCCCTCGCAGACGGCGGCCCGCACCGCGGCGTCGTTCTCGCCGACGCCGGCGGTGAACGCGACCACGTCCACGCGCCCGAGCAGCGCCGCGTACGCGCCCACGTACTTCTTCAGCCGGTGCACGTACACGTCGAAGGCGAGGGCCGCGGCCTCGTCGCCGCCGTCGATGAGGCGGCGCAGCTCGCGGAAGTCGTTCACCCCCGACAGCCCCAGCATCCCCGAGCGCTTGTTGAGCAGGGTGTCGAGCTCGTCGATGCTCATCCCCGCGTTGCGGGCGAGGTGGAAGACGACCGCCGGGTCGACGTCGCCCGACCGGGTGCCCATGACGAGGCCCTCCAGCGGCGTCAGGCCCATCGAGGTGTCGATGGGCACGCCGCCGCGCACCGCCGACGCGGACGCCCCGTTGCCCAGGTGCAGCACGATCGTGTGCAGGTCCTGCACGCGGCGGCCCAGCACCCGCGCCACCTTGCCCGCCACGTACTGGTGGCTGGTGCCGTGGAAGCCGTACCGGCGCACGTCGTAGGTCGCGGCCACCTCGCGGTCGATGGCGTACGTGTACGCCTCGGCGGGCAGGCCCTGGAAGAACGCGGTGTCGAAGACGGCGACGTGCGGCACGTGGGGCAGCAGCTCGCGCGCCACCCGGATGCCCTGCACGTTGGCCGGGTTGTGCAGCGGCGCGAGCGGCACGAGCGCGTCGATGCGCGCCACGACGTCGTCGTCCACCACGACCGGTCCGGAGAACTCCGCCCCGCCGTGCACCACCCGGTGCCCGACGGCGTAGATCCCGGCGTCCTCGAGGTGCGGGCCGATCTCGGCGAACATGCCCAGCGCGAGCCGCAGCGCCTCGCCGTGGTCCGGCACCTCGAGCTCGCGGCGGGTCTTGTTGCCCGCGAATGTGTGCGTGACGATGCCCGTCGCGCCCGACTCGCCGATGCGCTCGACCGTGCCCGCCGCGATCGCCTCGCCGCCCACCGGGTTGACCAGCTGGTACTTCAGCGACGACGAGCCCGAGTTGAGCACCAGCACGGACCCGTGCGCCCCGTACGCGCTGTAGGGGGTGGGCCGCTCGGCCTCGGGGACGATGCTCATGCGGAGCCCTCCTTCGCGTCGGTCAGCGCCAGCGCCTGCGCCTGGATCGCCGTGATGGCCACGGTGTTGACGATGTCGGCCACGAGCGCGCCGCGCGACAGGTCGTTCACCGGCTTGTTCAGCCCCTGCAGCACGGGTCCGACGGCCACCGCGCCGGCCGAGCGCTGCACCGCCTTGTAGGTGTTGTTGCCCGTGTTCAGGTCGGGGAAGACGAAGACCGTCGCCCGGCCCGCCACCGACGACTCGGGCAGCTTGGAGGCCGCGACCGACGCGTCGACGGCCGCGTCGTACTGGATCGGGCCCTCCACGGACAGGTCGGGGCGGCGCTCGTGGACGAGCTGCGTCGCGGTGCGCACCTTGTCGACGTCCGCGCCCGAGCCGGAGGTGCCCGTGGAGTACGACAGCATCGCGACCCGCGGGTCGACGCCGAACTGCGCGGCCGTGGCCGACGACGAGACGGCGATGTCCGCGAGCTCCTCCGCGGTCGGGTCCGGGATGACCGCGCAGTCGCCGTACACCAGCACCCGGTCCTGCAGGCACATGAGGAAGACGGACGAGACCACGGAGACGCCGGGCTGGGTCTTGACGATCTCGAACGACGGCCGGATGGTGTGCGCCGTCGTGTGCGCGGCGCCCGAGACCATGCCGTCGGCGAGGCCGAGGTGCACCATCATCGTGCCGAAGTACGACACGTCGGTGACGATCTCCCGCGCCCGCTCCACCGTCATGCCCTTGTGGGCGCGGAGCGTCGCGTACTCCGTCGCGAACAGCTCGACGTGCTCCGGGTCGGTGGGGGAGAGCACCGTGGCCGCGGCGATGTCGAGGCCGAGCTCCGCGGCCCGCGCCCGGATCGACGTCTCGTCGCCCAGGATCACGAGGTCCGCGATGCCGCGCGCCAGCACGGTGGAGGCCGCGCGCAGGATCCGGTCGTCCTCGCCCTCGGGCAGCACCACGCGGCGCCGGTCGCCGCGGGCCCGCTCGATGAGCTCGTACTCGAACATCAGGGGCGTCACGACGGGCGTGCGCGGCAGGTCCAGGCGCGCGAGCAGCGCCGCGCCGTCCACGTGCTGCTCGAACAGGGCCCGGGCGACGTCGATCTTGCGGGTGGAGGTGACGGTGACGTAGCCGTGCGTCTCGGCCGCGCGCCGGGCCGCCTGGTACGTGCCGAGCGCGGTGGCGACCACCGGCACGCGCGGTCCGAGCGCCGACAGCAGCTGCGCGATCGTGCCGCGCGGCACGTACCCGCCGGTGAGCACGATGCCCGCCAGGGACGGGAACGTGGCGGCCGCGTGCGCGGACAGCAGCCCGAGCAGCACGTCCGACCGGTCGCCCGGCAGGATGACGACCGCGCCGTCGGACAGGTGGTCGAGCACGTGCTCGAACGACATGGCCCCGACGATGACGTCCAGCGCCTCGCGGCCGAGCAGGTCCGGGTCGCCGAGCATGAGCGTGCCCTCGACCGCCTCGGCGAGCCGGCCCACGGTGGGGGCGTGCAGGAACGGCTCCTCGGGCACGGTCCACACCGGCAGGTCGAGGTCGCCGAGCAGCGCCGTCGCGCCCGCCGCGAGCACGTCCGGGCCGCACCGGTTCACCACGACGCCCACCGGCTGCGCGTGGTTGGCGCGCAGCTCGGAGACGCTGAGCCGCGTCAGCGCGCGCACCTCCTCGGTCGACCGCTCGCGGCCCGAGGTGACGAGCAGGACCGGGGCGCCGAGGTTCGCCGCGACCCTGGCGTTGAACGCCAGCTCCGTGGCGCCCGTGACGTCCGTGTAGTCCGTGCCGACCACCACGACGGCGTCGCACCGCTCCGCGACCGCGTGGTAGCGGTCCAGGATGCTGGCCAGCGCGGCCTCCGGGTCCGCGTGCACGTCGTCGTAGGTGACGCCGACCGCGTCCTCGTACGCGAGGTCCACGCCGTCGTGCTGCAGCAGCATCTCGAGGACGTGGTCGCGCGGGGCGTCGCCCCCCGCATCCGACGCCGGCGGCGACGGCACGCGGGAGACGGCCCGGAACACCCCGACGCGGGACACCTGCCGGACCAGCAGGTCCAGCACGCCCAGCGCGACCGTCGACTTGCCGGTCTCGCCCTCGGGGGAGGCGATGTAGATGGAGCGGGACGAACCGGTCACTCGTTGTCGCCGCCCGTCGCCGCCGCCGCGTCGTACTGCGGGCCCCCGGTGGCCGTGGCCGTGTCGCCGGAGTCCGGCCACACCCAGTCGCGCACCTCGGGGACGTCCTCCCCGTGCTCGCGGGTGTACTGCCGGGCGGCGAGGCGGGCGTCGACCATCTCCTGGCGCAGGCCCGCGTAGGTCGAGCGCAGCGACGGGACCCGGTCGAGGACGTCGATCACCAGGTGGAAGCGGTCGATGTCGTTGAGCATCGCCATGTCGAAGGGCGTCGTCGTGGTGCCCTCCTCCTTGTACCCGCGCACGTGGATGTTGGCGTGGTTGGTGCGCCGGTACGTGAGGCGGTGGATGAGCCAGGGGTACCCGTGGTAGTTGAAGATCACCGGCTTGTCGGCGGTGAACAGGGTGTCGAAGTCCTTGTCGGACAGGCCGTGCGGGTGCTCCTTCTCGTCCTGCAGCCGCATGAGGTCGACGACGTTCACCACCCGGACCTTGAGGCCCGGGATGCGGCGGCGCAGGATGTCCGCGGCCGCGAGCACCTCGAGCGTGGGCACGTCGCCCGCCGAGCCGAGCACGACGTCGGGGTCCTGGCCCTCGACCTCGGTGCCCGCCCAGTCCCAGATGCCGAGGCCGCGGGTGCAGTGCGCGATCGCCTGCTCCATCGTGAGGAACTGCGGCGCCGGCTGCTTGCCCGCCACCACGACGTTCACGTACTGGCGGCTGCGCAGGCAGTGGTCGTAGGTGGACAGCAGCGTGTTCGCGTCCGGCGGCAGGTACACCCGGACGATCTCGGCCTTCTTGTTCACGACGTGGTCGATGAAGCCCGGGTCCTGGTGGCTGAAGCCGTTGTGGTCCTGCCGCCACACGTGGCTCGAGAGCAGGTAGTTGAGGCTCGCGACCGGCCGCCGCCACGGGATGTGGTTGGTGACCTTGAGCCACTTCGCGTGCTGGTTGAACATCGAGTCGACGATGTGGATGAAGGCCTCGTAGCTGGTGAACAGCCCGTGCCGCCCGGTGAGCAGGTAGCCCTCGAGCCAGCCCTGGCACTGGTGCTCCGACAGCTGCTCCATCACCCGGCCGGCGCGGACGAGGTGCTCGTCGACCTCCGGCGAGAAGTACTCGGCGTTCCACTGCTTGCCCGTCACGTCGAACGTGGCCTGCAGGCGGTTGGACGCCGTCTCGTCCGGACCGAAGATCCGGAAGTTGTCCGGGTTGCGGCGGATCACCTCGGTGAGGAACTGGCCCAGCACGCGCGGCGCCTCCACCGCGCCGGCGCCGGGGGCGGAGACGTCGACCGCGAAGTCGCGGAAGTCGGGCAGCCGCAGGTCGCGCAGCAGCACGCCGCCGTTCGCGTGCGGGTTCGCACTCATGCGCAGCTCGCCCGCCGGGGCCAGCTCGCGGATGTCGTCGCGGATGCGGCCGTCGTCGTCGAACAGCTCGTCGGCCGCGTACGACTTCAGCCACTTCTCCAGCACCTGGAGATGCTCGGGCGTGTCCCGCGCGCTGGCGAGCGGGACCTGGTGCGCCCGCCACGAACCCACCGTCTTCTTGCCGTCGATGTACTCGGGCCCGGTCCAGCCCTTCGGGGTGCGGAACACGATCATCGGCCACGCCGGCCGCGGCGTGTCCTCGCCCTCGACGGCGGCGCGCGCCTTGATCGCGGCGATCTCGTCGAGCACCTCGTCCAGCACCGCGGCGAAGCGGCGGTGGATCGACTCGTGCGACTCGTCGGTGCCGTCGGCGACCTCGAACCAGTGCGGCGTGTGCCCGTACCCGACCATGAGCGACTCGAGCTCGTCGCGGCCGATGCGGTCGAGGATCGTGGGATTGGCGATCTTGTACCCGTTGAGGTGCAGGATCGGCAGCACGACGCCGTCCTGCGCGGGGTTGAGCAGCTTGTTCGAGTGCCAGCTGGTGGCGAGCGGGCCGGTCTCCGCCTCGCCGTCGCCCACGACCGCCGCCACCAGCAGGTCCGGGTTGTCGAACACCGCGCCGTACGCGTGCGACAGGGCGTATCCCAGCTCGCCGCCCTCGTGGATGGACCCGGGGGTCTCGGGGGCGACGTGGCTCGGGATGCCGCCCGGGAAGGAGAACTGGCGGAAGAGCCGGCGGACGCCGTCGGTGTCCTCGGTGATGTCCGAGTAGAGCTCGGAGTACGTGCCGTCCAGGTAGGTGCTCGCGACGAGGCCCGGGCCGCCGTGGCCGGGGCCGGCGACGTAGACCGTGGACTGCTCGCGCTCCTTGATCGCCCGGTTGAGGTGCGCGTACAGGAAGTTCAGGCCCGGCGTCGTGCCCCAGTGGCCCAGCAGGCGGGGCTTGACGTGGTCGCGGGTGAGCGGCTCGCGCAGCAGGGGGTTGTCGAGGAGGTAGATCTGCCCCACGGACAGGTAGTTCGCCGCCCGCCACCACCGGTCGATCCGGTCGATCGTCTCGGCCGAGAGCTCGGCACCACCGCCGGCGCGCCATGGCGTGGGGGTGACGGACGGGGTGGTCGTGGTGCTCATCACACGCTCCAGAGGCTCGGGGAAGTCCGGCGCCTTCATTCCACCGCACCCGCGACCCGAACGCAGCACGACCCGCGAGGTCAGGGGCGTGACGTGGATCTGGCGGACCGTCAGGTGCCGCCGCCGCACGGATTCCGCCGGTGGGCACCGCGCGGATTACGGTGGAGCCGTGCCCAGCCCCCAGCCCGCCCGCAGGTCGTTCTGGGCGGTGGCCCTCCAGCCCCGCATGATCGGGATCCTGCTCCTCTTCCTGCTCGCCGCCGCCGTGTGCGGCCGGCTCGGGGTGTGGCAGCTCGACCGCGCGTACCAGCGGGCCGAGCTCGCCGCCCAGCAGGAGGCCGCGGAGCAGGCGGCGCAGGGCCCCGAGGCGCTGGGCGACCTGCTGCCCCCGCAGACGTCGTTCCCCGGCGAGCTGGTGGGCACCGAGGCGTGGGTGACCGGCACGTACGAGCCCGACGGGCAGATGCTGGTCGCCGGTCGCTCGCTCGACGGCCGCACCGGCTACCTCGTGCTGACGCCGCTGCGGGTCACCGACGACGGCACCGGCGGCGCGTCGTGGGCGTCGCTGTCCGGACCGCCCGTCGTCCCCGTGGTCCGCGGCTGGGTCGACTCGCCCACCCCCGACGCCGCCGCCCTCGACGTGCCCGCCGACGAGGTGCGCGTCACCGGGTGGCTGCAGGCGTCGGAGTCGATGCAGGAGGGCGGGGAGCCCCAGCCGGACAACCCGGGCGGGCCGCCGCTGACGGACTCCATCTCCACCGGGGCGCTGGTCAACTCCTGGGGCGGTCCCATCTACTCCGGTTACGTGGTGCTCACGACGTCCGACCCGGCGCAGGCCGCGACGGCCGACGGTGGCCCGGCGCTGCTGCCGCGGCCCGTGCTCGAGGGCAGCGACGGCGTCAACCTGCAGAACCTGTTCTACGCGCTGCAGTGGTGGGTCTTCGGCCTGTTCGCCGTGCTGCTGTGGGTGCGCCTGGTGCGCGACGACGCCGCCGGCACCCGCCGCGGCGGCACGCACCGCGACGGGACCGACGACCCGGTGGGCACCGGCATCGCCGGCCTGCCGGGCTGAGCCGCCGACGAACGTGCCCCTGTCGGTGGGCGCCGCCACCATGGACCGATGGCGACCATCGACCTCAAGCGCGAGCTGCGGGACCAGTACGGCGCCACGACGACGCCGGCGCTGGTGACGGTGCCGCCCCGCCCGTTCCTCATGGTCGACGGCGAGGGCGACCCGAACACCGCGCCCGCGTACCGCGAGGCGATCGCGACCCTCTACCCCCTGGCGTACGCGTTGCGCGCCGCGGTCAAGCGGACCACCGGCGACGCGTACACGGTGCTGCCGCTCGAGGGCCTGTGGTGGGCCGACGACCTCAGCCGGTTCAGCGTGGCCGCCAAGGACGAGTGGCGCTGGACGATGATGATCAGCCTGCCCGACGCCGTCGAGCAGGTGGACGCCGCGGCCGTCGTCGCGTCGACCGCTCGGGCGAAGGCGCTGCCCGCCGGCGAGCTCGTCCGGCTGGAACGGTTCGGCGACGGCGACGCCGCGCAGGTGCTGCACGTGGGCCCGTTCGCCACCGAGGGCCCCACCGTCGCCGCGCTGCACGCGTACGTCGAGGAGCAGGGGCGCGAGCTGGCGGGCACGCACCACGAGGTCTACCTCTCCGACGCCCGCCGCGTCGACCCGCAGAGGTGGCGCACGATCGTCCGCCAGCCCGTCGCGCCGAGGTAGTCCGATCTCCCGCGAGGTAGTTCGACGGCCGGCGAGGTAGTTCGACCTGCGACGAGGTAGTGGACTACCTCGCGGGAGATCGAACTACCTCGCCGAGATCTGGACTACCTCGCGGTCACTCGTGCTGCCAGCTGTGCCAGAGCCGGGCGTAGTCGCCGCCGGCGGCGACGAGCTCGTCGTGCGGCCCGATCTCGGTGATGCGCCCGCCGTCGACGACGGCCACGCGGTCGGCGTCGTGCGCGGTGTGCAGGCGGTGCGCGATGGCGACCACGGTGCGGCCGGTGAGCACGGCGTTGAGCGACCGCTCGAGGTGGCGCGCGGCCCGCGGGTCGAGCAGCGAGGTCGCCTCGTCGAGGACGAGCGTGTGCGGGTCGAGCAGCACCAGCCGCGCGAGCGCGACCTGCTGCGCCTGGGCGGGCGTGAGCGTGTGCCCGCCGGAGCCGACCGCGGTCTCGAGGCCGTCGGGCAGCGTCGCGGCCCACCCGGCGGCGTCGACCGCGCCCAGCGCGCCCCACAGCGCGTCGTCGGTGGCCGACGTGTCGGCGAGGCGCAGGTTCTCCGCCAGCGACCCGACGAACACGTGGTGCTCCTGGGTGACCAGCGCGACGTGGTGGCGCAGGTCCTCCAGCGGCAGCTCGACGAGGGGCACGTCGCCCACGGTGACCGACCCGGCGGTGGGCGGGTGGATGCCCGCGAGCATGCGGCCCAGCGTCGACTTGCCCGCGCCGGACGGCCCGACGACGGCCAGCCGCTCGCCTGGGGCGAGGTCGAGGTCGATGCCGTGCAGCACGTCGTGGCCCTCGCGGTACGCGTACCGCACGGACCGGGCGCGCACGTCCTCGGACGTCGGCACGGCGGTGCCCGCGGTGCGGTCCGGGCCGACCAGGCCCACGCCGACGACGCGCGCCAGCGCGACGGCCGCGACCTGCAGCTCGTCCAGCCAGAACACGAGGTCGAACACCGGGCCGCCCATCTGGTGCCCGTACATGGCGATCGTCGCGACCGTGCCCACCGTCGTGACGTCCTGCGAGACGAGCCAGCCGCCCCACAGGATGACGACGATCGGCGCGATCGCGACCGCGGCGTCCAGCGCGGGGATGAGCCGCAGCCGCAGGCCCAGGGTGTACGACTCGGCGTCGAACGCCTCGCGCAGGTCGCGGTCGATCCGCCGGCGGATGCGGCCACCGAGGTGCAGCGCGTCCGTGGTGCGGGCGCCCTCCACGGCCTCGGTGATGGAGCCGTTGATCGTGGCGTACGCGGCGGACTCGCGCAGGTAGCCCGGCGTGGCCCGCTTGAGGTACCAGCGGGTCGCCACGGCGATCAGCGGGGCGCCGGTGAGCAGGCCGAGCGCCACCAGCGGGCTCGCCAGGAACGACGCGACCAGGGTGAGCACGATCGTCACGACGCACACGAGCACGCGGGGCACGCCGAAGCGGACGGCGTGCTGCAGCTTGTTGACGTCGTTGGTGGTGCGCGCGACGAGGTCGCCGGTGCCGGCCTTCTCCACGGTCGACAGCGGCAGCCGCGTGACGGCGTCCATGAACTCCTCGCGCAGGTCCGCGAAGACCCGCTCGCCGAAGACCATGGACAGCCGCTGCGCGTACCGGGTGATGACGGCCTGCGCGACGACGGCGCCCACGAGGACCATCGCGAGCGTGTCCACGGCGGCGAGGGTGGTGCCGGCGGCGACCTCGTCGATGATCCGGCCGAGCACGAACGGCCCCGTCAGGCCGGCCAGCGCGGCGAGGGTGTGCAGCACCGCGACGCCGCCGAGCTGGCCGCGGTGGCGCCGGAACAGGCGGCCCACCGTGCGGTTGACCTCGACACGGTCGGCGATCGGCAGCAGGTTGGGGTTCGCCGCGGGTGCGGCAGCGGGGGCGCTCATCGCGCGGCTCCTTCCAGGTCGGTGTCGTCGACGGCCTCGTCCTCGGCCATGCTGCGGCCGACGACGGCGCGGTACGCGGCGCCGTGGGCGTCGCGGCGGGCGAGCAGCTCGGCGTGCGTGCCGCTCGCGGTGACGGTGGCGTCGGCGTCGAGCAGCACGACCTCGTCCACGTGGTCGAGGACGAGCGGGCTGGCCGTGACGACCAGCGTGGTGCGGCCGCGGCGGACCTCGCTCACGCGCTCCGCGATCCGCGCCTCCGTGTGGGCGTCCACCGCGCTGGTGGGCTCCACGAGCACGAGGATCTCCGGCTCCGTGAGGAGGGCGCGCGCCAGCGCGACGCGCTGACGCTGGCCGCCGGACAGGGAGCGGCCCTTCTCGGGGAGCTCGCCGGCGAGGCCGTCGGGAACGCTGTCGAGCACGTCGTGCGCGTCCGCGGTGACCATCGCGGCCAGCAGGTCGGCCTCGGTGGCGCGGCCGCGGGCGTCGAGCGCCTCGCCGAGCACGCCGGAGAACAGGTGCGGCGTCGCCTCGGAGACCACGACGCGGTGGCGCAGCGCCGCCTTGTCGAGGTCGGCCAGCAGCACGCCGCCGAGCCGGACCGGGGTGCCGGCCTCGGCCTCGTCGTCGAGCCGCCCGAGCCGCGTCGCGATCCGCGCCGAGGCGTCCGGGTCCGCGCTGACCAGGCCGACCACGCGACCGGGCCGCAGCACGAGGCCGCTGACCTCGTCCGCGAGCTCGGCGCCGGCGGGCGGGGCGTCGGCCGGCACGTCGGCGGACGGCGTGGCCTCCGTGACCCGCAGCACGTCGAGGATCTTGCGCGACGAGATCACCGCGCGGATGACCATCTGCAGCATCTGCGTGGCCATCTGCACCGGCCAGGCGAGGAACGCGGCGTAGCCGTAGAACGTCACGAGCTGGCCGCTGGTGATCTCGCCCCGCACGGCCGCGCGGGCGCCGAGCCACAGCACGAGCGCGGCGAGCAGGCCGGGCAGCAGCACCTGCAGCCCGTCGAGCACCGACTGCAGCACGGCGACGCGCACGCCCTGGTGGCGCACCTCCTGCGACTGGCGCGCGTAGCGGGCGGCGAACTCGTCCTCGCCGCCGATGCCGCGCAGGATGCGCAGCCCGGAGACGGTGTCCGCTCCGAGCGACGTGAGCCGGCCGGTGGACTCGCGCTGCGTCGTCTGCCGGGACTGCAGCGGCTTGACCAGGAGCCCGAGCACGACCGCGACGGCGGGGATGCCGAGCGCCAGGACCAGGCCGAGCTGCACGTGCTGGGACAGCATGATCGCCACGACGACGACGTACGCGAGCACGCCGCCGGTGAAGCGGCCGGCCATGGAGAACATGTCGCCCACGCGCAGCGCGTCGTTCGCGACCGCGGACACGACCTCGCCGGTGGGCAGGCGGCGCGTGATCGCGTGCCCGGCGCGCGACGCCTTGTCGCCGATGAGCTGGGAGAACGACAGGGAGGCGCGCACCCAGTTCTCGACGTCCCAGATGTGGTTGAAGATGCCGGCGACGACGATCACGGCGGCCGCGCCGAGCATCGCGCCGCACCACGCGAACAGCGGGCCGCCGAAGCCCTGGGACAGGCCTTCGTCGATGGCACGGCCGATGAGCAGGGGGGCGGCGGCGGACGCGAGCATCGCCACCACGCCCGCCACCAGGGACTTCGCGAGCACGTCGCGCTGCCGCCACGCCTGCCAGGTCAGGATCCGGGCGGGTGACGTCAGGGGAGGGTTGCCCACGTCGGGCAGAGGGAGGGGACGCACGGTCGTCAAGCCTACGAACGCCCGCCGACACGGGGCCACGGAATAAGCCGCCGGATCGACGGCGAAGATCACGGCCGGGATGCGACGGCGGGGGACCGAGGGCCCTCGGTCCGCGCCTACGATGCTGGGGTGAGCACGCCGCAGCAGACCCCCGCCGCCAGCCCGGCCCAGGCCGAAACCGCCATCCGCAAGGCCCGCGGCGCCCTGAAGCGCTACCGGTTCATGGCGATCCTCACCGGCTGCATGCTGCTGGTCCTGTGCGTCGAGCTGCTCTTCAAGTACGTGATCCCGGTCGAGGTCGTCGTCGACTACCTGGGCTGGGTGCCCTTCGCGCACGGCTGGATCTACGTGGTCTACCTCGTCACGGTGCTCGACCTCTGGTCCAAGATGCGCTGGGGCTTCGGGCGGCTGGCCACGATGGTGTTCGCCGGCGTCGTGCCGGTGATGTCCTTCATCCTCGAGAAGCGTGTGCACGCCGACGCCGACGCCAAGCTCGGCGCGCTCGCGGAGCGGTACGCGGCGTGACGTCGCTCGCCCCCCTCGTCGCCGCCGGTCCGGAGCTCGACGCCGCGCGGCTCGCCCGGTACGCCCGGCACCTGCCGCTGCCGGGCGTCGGCCCCGAGGGGCAGCGGCGGCTCGCCGCCGCGCGCGTGCTGGTCGTGGGCGCGGGCGGGCTGGGCAGCCCGGCTCTGCAGTACCTCGCCGCCGCCGGGGTGGGCACGCTCGGTGTCGTGGACGACGACGTCGTGGACCTGTCCAACCTGCAGCGGCAGGTGGTGCACGGCACCGCCGACCTCGGCCGCCCCAAGGTCGAGTCCGCCCGGGACCGGCTCGCGGACCTCGCGCCCGACGTGCGCATCGAGACCCACGCCGTCCGGCTGACGCCCGAGAACGTCCTCGAGATCCTGCGCGGGTACGACCTGGTGCTCGACGGCGCGGACAACTTCCCGACGCGCTACCTCGTCTCCGACGCGGCCGAGGTGCTCGGCGTCCCGGTCGTGTGGGGCGCGATCCACCAGTTCGACGGCCAGGTCAGCGTCTTCTGGGGCGCGCCCCGGCTCGCCGTGCCCTCCGACGACGGCGGCCGCGAGCGCGGCGCCACCTACCGCGACGTCTTCCCCGTGCCCCCGCCGCCCGGCACCGTGCCCGACTGCGCCACGGGCGGCGTGCTCGGCGCCCTGTGCGGCACCGTCGGTTCGGTGATGGCCACCGAGGCGGTCAAGCTGATCACCGGCGCCGGCACCACGCTGCTCGGCCGCATCGCCGTCTACGACGCCCTCGAGCTCTCGTGGCGCCAGCTCGCCGTCCGCCCGGACCCCACGCGCGAGCCCGTCACCGCCCTGCTGGGCGACGACGCCGCGTATGCCGCGTTCTGCGGCCTGCCCGCGCCGACGGGCGGCGCGACGAGCGACGCCACCGGCGACCCGGGGATGGGCCCGGCCAGCGTGACCGCGGGAGAGGCCGCGGACCTGCTCGCGAGCGACGCGCCCGTGGCCCTCGTCGACGTGCGCGAGGACTGGGAGGCCGCGGCCCTCCCCGTCGCCGGCGCGCGCCTCGTGCCGAGCGGCGTCTTCCTCGGTCCGGACGGCGCGGCCGCCGCGCTCGCGGAGCTGCCCGCCGACCGTCCCGTGCTGCTGGTCTGCGCCGCCGGCGCCCGCTCCGCCCGCGTGGCCGACGTCGCGCGCGCCGCCGGTCTCGACGCGCGCTCCGTCGAGGGCGGCGCGCCCGCGCTGCTCCTCGCCGCGAGGTAGTCGCCCGTTCGCCGAGGTCGTGGACCGGACCACCACCTCGCGGGGACCGGAACCACCTCGCGGAGGACTGGACTACCTCGCGGGATCTCGAACTACCTCGCGGAGGACTGGACTACCTCGCCGAAGCTCGCACTGATTCGCGGGACCTCGGACCGGGCCGGGCCCTCGTCAGAGGGCGAGGTCGAGGCGGCCGTCGGGGGAGGAGCTGGCCAGCGCGCCCTCGCGGCGCGGGATGCGACCGGCCCCGGCGGCGAGGCGCCCCGACTCGACGGCGAGCCGCATCGCGTGGGCCATCCGCACCGGGTCGGCGGCGCGCGTCACGGCGGTCGCGAGCAGGACGCCGTCGCAGCCGAGCTCCATCGCCAGCGCGGCGTCGGACGCCGTGCCCACGCCGGCGTCGAGGATCACGGGCACGCGCGCGGCCGCCGCGATCGCCTCGATGTTGCGCGGGTTGAGCACGCCCAGGCCGGTGCCGATGGGCGCGCCCAGGGGCATCACGGCGGCGCACCCGACGTCCTCGAGGCGGCGGGCCAGGATCGGGTCGTCGTTGGTGTACGGCAGCACGACGAACCCGGCGCGCACCAGCCGGTCCGCCGCCTCGACGAGGCCGAGCGGGTCGGGCAGCAGCGTGACGTCGTCGGCGATCACCTCGAGCTTGACCCAGTCGGTGCCGCACGCCTCGCGGGCGAGCTGCGCGGTGAGCACGGCCTCCTCGACCGAGAAGCAGCCGGCCGTGTTCGGCAGGGCGCGGATGCCGAGCCGCGCGAGCAGGCCCCAGATGCCGCCGTCCTCGGCGCCCGCGCCGCCGGGCCGCACCGCGACGCGCCGCATCGCCACCGTGGTGAGCCGCGTGCCGGACGCGACCAGCGCGTCCTCGAGCGTCATGAGGTTCGACGCGCCGCCCGTGCCCATGACGAGCCGCGAGCCGACCTCGGTCCCGGCGACGACGAGGGGGTCGTCGTGCGTGCGGGTGGTGGTGCCGGTCATGCTTCCTCCTCAGCCGCCCTGGACGGCGGTGACGATCTCGACCCGGTCGCCGGGCGCGATCCGGGTGCCGGCCCACAGGCCGCGGGGGACGACGGCGTCGTTGACGGCGACGGCGATGCCCTGCACCGACCCGTCGGCCACGAACGCGGGGACGAGGGCGGCGACGACGCCTTCGACGCCGTCGCCGTGCGGCCCGTCGAGCGGGTACGCCTCGCCGTTCACGAGGGCGGTGGGGGTGGTCACGGGTGTGCTCCTTCGGGGACGAGGTCGGCGGCGCGCGTGAAGCGGCGCGGGTCGGCGGCCGGCAGGCCGTCGTCCGGCGGCGGGCCGCCGGTCAGCTCGGCCAGCACCGCGTCGGCGGTGAGCGGGGCGAGCAGGACGCCGTTGCGCCCGTGCCCGACGGCGGCCAGCAGACCGGGAGCGGCGGTGGCGCCGACCAGCGGCAGGTTGTCGGGGGTGGCGGGCCGGGTCCGCGGGGTGACCTCGACGAGGGCGGCCTCGTCCAGGCCGGGCACGAGGGCGCGCGCGTCGCGCAGGAGGGCGAACACCCCGCCGGCCTCGGCCCGGCGGTCGTCGGGGCGCTCCTCGCTGGTGGCGCCGACGACGATCTCGCGGTGCCCGGGCCCGCTGCCGGGGCCGGCACCGGTGCCGGGGCCGCGCGGCACGACGTACACCGGCCGGCCCTGCACCGTGCCGCGCACCACGTGCCCGAGGGCGAGCGTCGGGCCGGCGTCGAGCCGCAGGGTGATCCCCTTGACGGGCCGCACCGGGACACGCACGCCCGGCACGTCGGCGAGCAGCGCGGACGGGTCGCCGGAGCCGGTCGCGAGCACCACCGCGCCCGCCGCGTGCCGCGTCCCGGCGTCGTCGTGCACCGCGACGACGCGCCCGCGGTCCCGCTCCAGCCGCACGGCTGCGCGGCGCACGAGCGCCCCGCCGAGCGCGCTCGCCAGGGCGGCGTGGGTGGCGCGGGGGTCGACGGCGAGGTCGCCCTCGAGCTGCGCCGCCCCGGCGAGCCGGGGGCCCAGGTACGGCTCGCGGCGGCGCGCGTCCGCCACCGGGAGCTCGGCGGAGGCGAGCCCCCACCCGCGGTGCAGCGCGAGCACGCGGCGCAGCAGGGCGAGGTCGTCGGCGTCGTACGCGACGGCGAGGGACCCGGCGCGCAGCAGCGGCACGTCGTGTCCCGTCGCCGCGGCAACGTCGGCGGCGAAGGCCGGCCAGCGGGCCGCGGACGCGAGGTTGAGCCGGGTGAGCTCCTGCTCGCCGAAGTCGGCCTCCGCGACGGCCGCGAGCATCCCCGCGGCCGCGCGGGTGGCGCCGTCGCCGGGGGCGGGGTCGAGCACGGTCACCGACATCCCGGCGCTCGCGGCGCGCCACGCGACGGCGAGGCCGACGATCCCGCCGCCGACCACGACGACGTCGACGGGGCGGGCGGGACGGACGGACGTGGGCATCTGCGCTCCCTTCGCTGGCATGACCCAGATCAGGTTCGACGGTCGGCGCCGCGCGCCCTCTCAGCCCCGAGCGGGGCTCCCGTGCGCGGCCACTGTAACGCGGGCCGTGGTTACCCTGGCCGGCGTGACCACGACCAGCGCTGCTCCGGACGCGACCCGTGCCCGCCTCGCCGACGCCCGCCTGTACCTGTGCACCGACGCCCGCGAGGAGCGCGGCGACCTGGAGGGCTTCCTGCACGCGGCGCTCGCGGGCGGGGTGGACGTCGTGCAGCTGCGCGACAAGACGCTGGACGTCGCGCGCGAGCTCGAGCTGCAGGAGGTCGTGGCCCGCGTGGCCGCCGAGCACGGCGCGCTGTGGGCGGTGAACGACCGGGCGGACGTCGCCGGGCTGACGGGTGCGCCCGTCGTGCACATGGGGCAGGGGGACCTGCCCGTGCCGGCGGTGCGCGCGCTGCTCGGCCCCGGCCCGGTGCTGGGCCGCTCGACGCACTCCTCCGCGCAGGCCGCCGCGGCCGAGGCCGACCCCGACGTCGACTACTTCTGCGTGGGCCCGCTGTGGGCCACGCCCACCAAGCCCGGGCGGGCGGCCGTCGGGCTCGACCTGCTCCGCGAGGTCGCGGCGACCCGCCCCGCCACCCCGTGGTTCGCCATCGGCGGCGTCGACGCCGAGCGCCTGGACGCGGTGCTCGAGGCCGGGGCGCGCCGCGTCGTCGTCGTGCGGGCGATCACGCGGGCGCCCGACCCCGAGCGCGCCGCGCGCGCGCTGCGGGAACGCCTCGGCTGACGACCGCCCTGGGGCCGGGCCGTCGATGGGGAGATCTCCCCACCGAAAGCCCTCGCCGCCTGCGGTGACGTGTGCCACAGTGGGCCCGATCCCACCCCTGGCCGGCGACGGCCCGTGCCCGGAAACCGGAGACCTCATGACCGCTCGGACCCGCACCGTCACCGCCCTCGCCCTCGCCGGCGCGCTCCTGCTCGCCGGGTGCACCGGCAGCGACGACGACGCCTCCGGGGGTGCGCAGGCCGGGGGTGCGCAGGCCGAGGGCACGGAGGCCGCTGCCGGCGGGACCTCGAGCGACCCCGGCACGGCCACCGTCGCCGACCAGGCGATGGCCGAGCAGAAGATCGCCACGCCGCACAGCTCGGACTCCGCGCCGGGCGGCGACGTGACGGCGACGCTGCGCGCGATCGAGGTCGGCGACGGCACGATGACGGTCCGCTGGGCGCTGCGCTGGGACGACGACGAGGCCCCGGCCGACGCGGGCGTGAGCTGGTACGACATGTCCCTCGAGCCGTCGACCACCGTGACCGACCGCGTCGGGCTCAAGGCGTACCGGCCGTTCTGCACCGAGGGCGCGTGGCAGGCGGACACGGAGGTGGCGTCGGACGCCGCGAACGCGCAGCAGAGCTGCCGGGCGTCGATGCTCGTCTCGCCGCTCGACAAGCACTTCTTCAAGTTCCCCAACCACGGCACGATCGAGGTGTCCGCCGTGCTGCCCGCGCCGGAGGGGGAGCCCGCGACCGTCGATGTCCTGCCCGCCGAGGGCCTGCCGCTGTTCACCGGCGCGACGGTCACCTACCTCGACGGGGCCGCGAAGTGACGCGCGCACGACGACGCGGGACGGCGGTCGCGGCGCTCGCCGCGCTGCTCGCCGCGGGCACCGCCGGCCAGGCCGTGGCGGGCACCGAGCCGAGCCCGTCGTCGAGTCCGTCGTCGAGCCCGTCGTCCCCGGACCCGGAGCTGCTGAAGGAGGCGCAGGAGGCGCTCGCGGAGCAGGACGCAGCGATCGACGCCGCGGACGTCACCGACGCGATGCGCGGCGACGCGACGTTCGACCTGCGCGCGCCGGACTCGACGTTCGAGCTCCGCCCGGACGACTCCACCACCGTGCTGGAGAAGACGCAGGAGAAAGAGGACGACACGGTCGTCACGCTGACCTCCGACCTGCTGTTCGACTTCGGCAAGGCCACGCTCACGCCGGAGGCGAAGGCCGCCGTCGCGGACCTGGCCGACGACATCCCGCAGGACGCGACGGTGCACGTGGACGGGTACACCGACTCCGTCGGCTCGGACGCGTTCAACCGGCGCCTGTCGACGAAGCGTGCCCACGCGGTCGCCGACGTGCTCGGCGCGGAGCGGTCGGACCTGACGCTGAGGGTGAAGGGACACGGCGAGGCGGACCCCGTCGCGGAGAACGAGGTGTCCGGCGAGGACAACCCGGCCGGGCGCGCGCAGAACCGGCGCGTGGAGGTGACCTACCCGACGCGGTGACCGGGCCGGAGGGCCGGTGGCGCGCGGCTAGGATGACCCGGTGACGTCTCCCGCCACCGACTCCCTCCGCCCGGTCCTGGTCGTCGACTTCGGCGCCCAGTACGCCCAGCTCATCGCGCGCCGCGTGCGCGAGGCGAGCGTCTACTCCGAGATCGTGCCGCACACGGCCACGGTGGAGCAGATGCTCGCCAAGGACCCGGCGGCGATCATCCTGTCGGGCGGGCCGTCGTCGGTGTACGCCGCGGGCGCGCCGTTCGTCGACCCGGCCCTGTTCGAGGCGGGCGTGCCGGTGCTCGGCATCTGCTACGGCTTCCAGGCGATGGCGCAGGCGCTGGGCGGCACCGTCGCCCAGACGGGGCAGCGGGAGTACGGCGGCACCGAGGTCGAGGTCGGCGAGGCCGGCGTGCTGCTCTCGGGCACCCCGGACCACCAGACCACCTGGATGAGCCACGGCGACTCCGTGCACGCCGCGCCCGAGGGCTTCGACGTGCTCGCCACCTCGTCCGGCTCGCCCGTCGCCGCGTTCGAGGACACCGGCCGCCGCCTGTTCGGCGTGCAGTGGCACCCGGAGGTCAAGCACTCCGCCCACGGCCAGGCCGTGCTGGAGCGCTTCCTGTACGAGGGTGCGGGCCTGAAGCCCGACTGGACGCCCGGCAACGTCATCGCCGACCAGGTCGCCGCGATCCGCGCGCAGGTCGGCGACGCCCGCGTCATCTGCGCCCTCTCCGGCGGCGTCGACTCCGCCGTGGCCGCGGCCCTCGTCCAGGAGGCCGTGGGGGACCAGCTCACCTGCGTGCACGTGGACCACGGCCTCATGCGCGAGGGCGAGGTCGAGCAGATCGAGACCGACTTCGTGGCCTCGACCGGCGTGCGCCTCATCGTCCGCGACGAGAAGGAGCGGTTCCTCTCCGCGCTCGCCGGGGTGAGCGACCCGGAGACCAAGCGCAAGATCATCGGCCGCGAGTTCATCCGCGTCTTCGAGGACACGCAGCGCGACATCGTCGCCGAGGCGGGCGCGCACGGCGAGGAGGTCCGGTTCCTCGTGCAGGGCACGCTGTACCCGGACGTCGTGGAGTCGGGTGGCGGCGAGGGCGCCGCCAACATCAAGAGCCACCACAACGTGGGCGGCCTGCCCGACGACCTGCAGTTCGAGCTGGTCGAGCCCCTGCGCACCCTGTTCAAGGACGAGGTCCGCGCGGTGGGGCGCGAGCTCGGCGTGCCGGAGGAGATCGTCGCCCGCCAGCCGTTCCCCGGCCCCGGCCTGGGCATCCGCATCGTCGGCGAGGTCACGGCCGAGCGCCTGGAGACGCTGCGCAAGGCCGACGCCATCGCGCGCGAGGAGCTCACGAAGGCGGGCCTCGACGGCGAGATCTGGCAGTGCCCGGTGGTGCTGCTGGCCGATGTCCGCTCCGTCGGCGTGCAGGGCGACGGCCGCACCTACGGCCACCCGATCGTGCTGCGCCCCGTGTCCTCCGAGGACGCCATGACGGCCGACTGGACGCGCCTGCCCTACGACGTGCTGTCCGTCATCTCGACCCGCATCACCAACGAGGTGAGCGAGGTCAACCGCGTGGTGCTCGACGTGACGAGCAAGCCGCCGGGCACCATCGAGTGGGAGTGAGGGCGGGCGGCGTGACCGGCGGGAGCCGGGGCGTCGTTCGCTCGAATGATTCGCTCGTGCCTCGCTCGGCTCTCGCGAGACGACGCCCCGGCTCCCTCCGGTCACGCGGCTGGGTGTGCTGTCAGGAGACGCGGAACGAGTTCGCCCGGTCGTTGAAGCCGCCGAGGTAGTTGTCCCTGTCGATGAACCCCGTGTACGCCCCGGACTTGTCGTTGCCGTTGTAGAGGCGCACGTCGCAGTGGTTGTACGTCTTGACGGACGTGATCCGGTTCGACAGCGCGGTGCCGAGGTTGGCGCCGCCCTCGTTGTCGCCCGTACCCGGCGTGCAGCCGACCGTGTACCTCGGGTTGTAGACCACGACCTGGAAGCCGCCGTAGTCGATGTTCTGGTACAGCCGCGCGACGACGAGCCCGGTGCCGGGCCTCGCGTTCTTGCAGCCGAACGTGCCGTCGAGGACGGCGCAGTAGTACGTCGTGGCTGCCGCCGTGGCCGAGATCTTGAGGTCCTCGACCATGACCGGCTTGTCGCTGGTCACGGCCTCGACCCGGACGGGCGTGGCGCCGTCGTCGGGCGCGGCCGTGGCGGCGGGGGCGGTCAGGCCCAGTGCCGCGATCGCCGCGAGCCCTCCGACCACGGCGGCGAGCCGTGCCCGGACGGTGCGGTGGCGTGTCGTGATGGTCATCGTCGCTCCTTCACGTCTGCCGGCGATCCCCTCGCCGCCGGTCACGTGTGACGAGGCGAGCGGCTCCGCGGTTGATACGTCGAGGCATCGATCCGCGCGTGGCCAGGGACGACGGGAGCCACGTGGCGACGGGCTCAGCGGGCGAGGCCGGCGGCCCGCTCGTACGCGGCGTCGACGTCGGCGAGCACCCGCGGCCACGAGGTCGCGAGCTCGGCGGAGCGGTTGTGCGCGATCATCGCGTCGAGCAGCGCGGGGTCGTCGGCGAGGCGGACGAGGGCGTCGGCCAGCGCGGCGTCGTCGTCCACGAGCAGGGCGTCGCGGCCGTCGACGAGCCGCTCCGCCACGCCGGACTGCGACCGGCTGACGACGGCGAGGCCCGCGGCCTGCGCCTCCAGGGCGGCGATGCCGAAGGCGTCCTGCACGGCGGGGGCGACGAACACGTCGGACCGCACGTACAGCCGCTTGAGCTCCGTCGGGGTCAGCCGACCGACGAGGCGGACCGTGTCGGCGAGCCCGCGCTCGCGCACCCAGCGCCGGGCCTCGACGAGCTGCGGCCCGTCGCCGCCGATCGTCGCGACGATCCGGCCCGGAGCCTTCTCGACCGCCGCCGCGATCGCCTCGAGCATGGGCAGCACGCGCTTGCGCGGGGCGAAACGGGTGGCGGACACGACGTGCACCTCGCGACCCTCCGCCCGGTCCCCCCGCTCCACGCGCGGCAGCCGCCAGGCCTCGACGTCGATGCCGTTGCCGAGCACGGACACCCGGTGCGCGGCGGCGTCCGGGCCGAGCCGTCGCCCGACCACGCGGCGCAGCGGGGCCGCGGTCAGCTCGCTCACCGCGGACCACTGCACGGGCCAGGCCGCCCAGCCGGTCACCCGGTCGAGCCCCGCGAACGCACGCTCCCAGCCGCCCCACACCGAGTGCACCGTGAGGAGCGTGGGCAGGCCCTCGCGGGCGATCGGGCGGAGCGCCAGCTCGACGGTCGGGGCGAGCACGCCCATGTGCAGGTGCACGGCCTGGGGCCGGCGGCCCGTGCTCGCGAGCTCCCGCAGCCGCGCCACGACGCGCCGTGTCGAGCGCGGGTGGACGGGGTAGCCGCCCGGGACGCGTGCGGCGATGCGGTGCACCACGACGCCGTCGTCGTCCGTCGCGGTGGTGATCCCGTGCGCGCCCGGCGCGGCGGGGGTCGTCGTGATCACCTCGACCTCGTGCCCGGCCTCCGCCTGCCGGCGCGCGAGCCGGGCCACCTGGGTCTCGATGCCGCCGAGCAGCGGGAGGTAGGAGTCGGAGACGTGGACGATGCGCACCGGCTCATCCTGCCATCGCGACGACCTGCGGTTTCGCCGCGCCTGGGCGGTGACTGGGCGCTACGGTGCGAGGAGCAGTACCTCGATCGCATGCGTCCCGGCCGAACCCTGAGGCACGGCCTCCCCAGAGAAGAGGTGCGACATGTCGAGCACGGTCACCGTTCAACCTACCAAGGGCGTCCGCGGGATCGGCCTGGTCACCATCATCGCCGGGATCGTCATGATCGTGGCGGGCGTCGTGGTCTGGATAGTCGTCTCGCAGACCCTGTCCGATGAGCAGATCACGGTCTCGGACGACGCCAGCATGTTCGCCGGGCAGCACGTGTCCGGACCGTTCACGGCGTACGCCCAGGCCGAGGTGATCAACAAGCATGCGCTCGAGGCGTCCGGCGGGCAGACCTATGCCGAGCTGCCGCAGGACGACCCGACGCGCGACACCGTCATGAACGCGTCTTTCCTGCGGGCGTCGCTGTTCACCTCCGTGGTGGCATTCGGTGTCTGCGCCCTCGTCATCGGCCTCGGCATCGTGTTCATCCTGCTCGGCGGCGCGCTACGCAGGCTCGCGGGAGGGCCGCAGGTGGTGATCGACTCGCCGTCCTACTCGTCGGGTGGCGACCTGTCGCGCGGGGAGCACCGCGCCGAACCGGTCGAGCCGACGCGCCCGGCCACCCCGACCACGCCGGCCCCGCCGCCCGAGCGGCCGAGCACCCGCACGCCGCCGGAGGCCCCGCCCGCGGCGGGCGGCCCGGCAGGTGGCACCACCCAGCCCCCGGCGACTCCGCCCGAGGCCCCGCCCGCCGGCGGCACGAGCTCGCCGTCGGCCTGAGCGACCGGCGACGACGACGCGGCGGTGACTCCCCGGGAGGGGGTCACCGCCGCGTCGTCGTGCGGGAGCTGGTCAGCGTGCGCTCGGTGCGCGGCGCCGCCGGCGGATCGCGCTGACCACCGAGCCGACGACGAGCAGCGCGCCCGCCGCGGCCAGCAGCACGATGGCGGCCAGCTCGACGTCGATGTGCGCGCCCGCGCCGTTGGCCACGAGCCCGACGCCGAACGCGACGACGAGGAAACCCCACACGATCGTGCTGGCCCGCGGGCCGGTGCTCCTGGCCTGACGCTCGTCCTCCGACACCGGCGCCACCGGCGGCACGTCCGACGGCACGTCCGCGGCCGGGGTCGGTGCAGGTGCCGGCACCGACAGGTCGGGCGCGGGCAGGTCCGGCGCGGGCAGGTCGGGCCGGTCGAAGACGGACAGAGGGTCGTCGGGCCGCGCCGCGGGGAACGCCCGGGTCTCGTCCGGCGCGGGGAGCGTCCGGGTCTCGTCCGCCGCGGGGAGCGCCTGGGTCTCGTCCGGCGTGGGCAGCGCCTGGGTCTCGTCCGCCGCCGGGAGCGCCTGGGTCTCGTCCGGCGTGGGCAGGGCCTGGGTCTGGTCCGCCGCGGGGAGCGCCTGGGTCTCGTCGGCGCCCGGGGCCAGGTCCTCCGCCCGGTCCTCGGGCTCGCCCGGGACGGGCGTGGTGGGCTTGTCGTCGCTCATCGGGACTCCTCGATGGTCAGGTCGCCGGCGCGGACGTCGACGTCGAGCAGCAGGCGTGCGCCGTCCGCCTCGCGCACCTCGTCGGTGCTGAACCGCGCCGGGCCGTTGGTGTAGGTGTTGACGGAGCGGTCGCTGCCGTCCGCGCGCCAGGTGACGTTCCCGGCAATGACCTCGACGTCGGCCTGGACGGCCTCGTCGGCGGGGATCCGCACCTGCGTGCTGCCCGCGGTCATGGAGATCGGCACGACGACGGGGTCGCCGGGCGTCACGTCGGACAGGTCCAGGTCGGTGAGGTCCACGACGGCGCTGCCGAAGCGCACGCGGACGCCGTCCTCCGCCTCCGAGATCGACGTCGGGGTGAGGGTGCCGTCGCTGACGACGGCGGCGGCGCCCATGTCCTGCGGGTCGTCGTCCCAGAAGTCCCACGCGTCCCGACCGCCGGCGAACGGCCAGGTGATGACCCCCGCGATCAGCGCGAGGATCGCGAGCGCCGTCAGCCCGCCGCCGCGCCGGCCGCGCAGCCCGGTCACGACGAGCCCGAGCCCGAGGACGACGATCGACGCGCCCAACCAGGTGGGGCCGAGCGGGACGCCGAGGTCGCCCACGCGGTCGGCGACGAGGAGGAGCGCCCCGCCGAGCAGCACGAGCCCGACGACGATGCCCACGGTGACCGCGCCCGGGCCGCGCCGCACGGGTCGCGGGGGACGCGGGGTGCCCTGGTGGCGCGGGGCGCGCACCGGTGCCGCCGGGGGAGCGGGGAGCGGTGCGGGGGCGGTGGCCCAGGAGGCTGCCGGCGGGACGGGTGCCTGCGCCGTCGACGCAGCGGGGGCACCGGGCGCGGCGGGCGCGGCGGGCGCGGTGGGAGCGGCCAGGTACGGGGCCGGGGGCGCGGGGGTGAAGGAGTCCGACGGCGCGGGGCCGTCCGTCGTGCCGGGGGCGGGCGCGGCCGGGTACGCGGGGTAGGACGGTGCGGGCGGGACGCCGGGCCCGCCGTTCCGTGGCTTGCGGTCGCGGATCAGCTTGACGACCAGCCAGACGATCGCGACCCAGACGGCCACCCATACGACGGCGCCGAGCCAGTCGAAGATGCCGTAGCCCCACGACCAGAGGCCGTCACCCCAGGCGAAGCCGACGATGAGCGCGACGACCGCCCCGAGCAGCGCGACGTCGAAGTCGCCGCGGAAGGCCTGCTGGAGGTGGATCCGCCCGTCCCGCTCCGGGAGCAGGGCCCACGCGATCGCGTAGACGACGATGCCGGCGCCGGTGAGGAAGAAGCTGAGGATCAGCAGCCCGCGCACGAGCAGGGGGTCGAGCCCGAACCGCTCGGCCACACCGCCCGCGACGCCGCCGAGCCACCGGTTGTCGGACCGGGTGACGCCGAGACGGCGGATGGAGTCGAAGAAGCCGTCGCCGCTGCGGGGAGGCGGCGGGGCCGTGCCGCCGGCGGGCGGCTGGGGGAGGTCGTCGGTGCTCATGGCTCCATGCTGGCAAGCGGGGTGACCCCGCGGCATCGGGTGCTGCCCTGACGCGACCCTGATTCGCCGGGTCCGGCCACCCTGAATCCTCGGGATACCGCGCCCGGGGGCGCCCCTGACGTGCCAGGATCGGGAGGGTGACCACCGACCGTCCCCCGCGCCTCCCGCTGCGCCGGCCCCCGCAGGGCCGGATGCTCGGTGGCGTCGCCGCGGGCCTCGCCGTCCACCTGGGCCTGCCGGTCCTGGTGGTGCGCCTCGCGTTCCTGCTGCTGACCTTCGCGGGCGGCGCGGGCGCGGTGGCGTACGTCTTCTGGTGGGTGACGGTGCCCTCGGGCGACCCGCGGCAGGCGGCGGACGCCACGCCCACGGCGCTGCAGCGGCTCGCGCCGCGGCTGCGGCTGCAGGGTCCGGTCGCGGCCCTGCCCGTGCGGGACGTCCTCATCGGGGCGGCCCTCATCGCGGGCGCGTTCATCCTCGTCGCGGTCCGGGCGGGCTGGGACGTCGGTGCGTCGTGGGTGCTGCCGGCGTTGGTCGCCGTGGGCGGCCTGGCGCTCGCGTGGAGCCAGCTCGACGCCGCGCAGCGCGGGCGCCTCGCCGACGGCGGCCCCGGCACGCGGCGCTCGACCCTCGTGCTGCGCCTCGTGGGCGGCGTCGTCCTCGTCATGGTCGGTGTGCTCCTGCTCATCGGCCAGGACGCCCCGGTGCCCGTGCTGCTGCAGGCCGGCGCGGCGTCCCTCGCGGTGCTGGCGGGGGCGGCGCTCATGCTGGCGCCCTGGTGGCTGCGGCTGGTGCGCGAGCTGGGCGACGAGCGCGCCGCCCGCGCCCGGGAGGCCGAGCGGGCCGACATCGCCGCCCACCTGCACGACTCCGTGCTGCAGACCCTCGCCCTCATCCGCTCCCGCGCCGACGACCCGGAGGCGGTGGCCCGCATGGCCCGCGCCCAGGAGCGCGAGCTGCGCGAGTGGCTGTACACCGACCGCACCGCCCCGGGCACGTCCCTCGCGGCCGAGCTGCGCGCGCTCGTGGCCGAGGTCGAGGACGGCCGCGCCGTCGAGGTGGAGACCGTCATGGTGGGCGACTGCGTCCCCACCGAGGAGACGTCGGCCCTGCTGCAGGCGTCGCGCGAGGCGCTCGTCAACGCCGTCGTGCACGGCCGCCCGCCCGTGACCGTCTACCTGGAGGTGACGGACTCCGCGGTCGAGGTGTTCGTCCGCGACCGCGGCGACGGCTTCGACATGGACGACATCGCGCCCGACCGGTTCGGCGTGCGCGAGTCCATCCTCGGGCGCGTGCACCGGCGCGGCGGCACCGCGGACGTGACGAGCCGCGCCGGCTGGGGCACCGAGGTGCGCCTGCGCATGCCGCGCGACGGACAGACCCCGTCGGCGGAGCCGGCGGTCGACATCGACGAAGGAGCACGCACGTGACCACGACGCCCGACGCCCCCGCACAGCCCACCGGACCGGTCCCGGTGGTCCTCGTCGACGACCACCACATGTTCCGCACCGGCGTGCGGGCCAGCCTGGACGGCCGGGTGGACGTGGTGGGGGAGGCCGCGGACGTGGACCAGGCCGTGGCCGTGGTGCACGAGCACCGCCCGCCGGTGGTGCTGCTCGACGTGCACCTGCCCGGCGGCAACGGCGGGGGCGGGGCCGAGGTCGTGCGGCGCTGCGCCGACCTGCTGGGCGAGACGAAGTTCCTGGCCCTGTCGGTGTCCGACGCCGCGGAGGACGTGGTGGCCGTCATCCGCGCCGGCGCGCGCGGGTACGTCACCAAGAACATCTCGGCGTCGGACCTGTCCGGGGCGGTCGTGCGCGTGGCGGGCGGCGACGCCGTGTTCTCGCCCCGGCTGGCGGGCTTCGTGCTGGACGCGTTCGGGACCGCGGCGGGCGACGTCGCCGTCGCGGACGACGAGCTGGACCGCCTGTCCAAGCGCGAGCAGGAGGTGATGCGGCTGATCGCGCGCGGGTACTCCTACCGCGAGGTGGCGAGCGAGCTGTTCATCTCCATCAAGACGGTCGAGACCCACGTGTCGGCCGTGCTGCGCAAGCTGCAGCTCTCCAGCCGCTACGAGCTCACGCGGTGGGCGGCGGCGCGCCGCCTGCTCTGACGGCCGTCCCGGCGGCCCAGCGGTCGACGACGACGTCCACCAGCTCGGCGGGCGCCTCCTCGTGGGCGACGAGCAGCGGCGCGGTCGTGACGTCGCCGCCCGCGCGGGCGGCCAGGTCGGCGAAGAAGCCGGGGGCGAGCAGGTAGGACGCGACGACGACGCGGCGCTCCGGGTGCCCCGCGCGGGCGGCGTCGACGACCTCGTGCACGCGCGGGGTCGCGTTGGCGATGTACCCGACGCGCACGGGGCGGCCGAGCCGGTCCGCCAGGTGTCCCGCGGTGGTCTCGCAGTCCGCGACGGCGCGCGCGTCGCTCGACCCGGCGGCGGCCAGCACCACGGTGTCGTCGCCGGTCAGCCCGGCCTCGTCGAGGCGGCGCACCAGCACGTCCACGAGCCGGTCGTCGGGCCCGAGCGCGCCGCCGAGCGTGACGTCGTCGCCGGCCGCGACGGCGGCGTCGACGTCCTCGCGCAGGTCGACGTGCACGTGGTAGCCCGCCGACAGCAGCAGCGGCACGACGACCGTGGCGCGGACGGCGACGTCGTCCCGCAGACCGGCCAGGCAGGCGGGCACGTCCGGCTGCTGCACGTCGACGAAGCCCGCGTGCACGGGAGCGTGGTCGAGGCGGGCGGCCACCGCGTCGACGAGCGTCGCGACGGCCCCCGCGCCGGTCACGGACGCGGTCCCGTGGGAGATCGCGAGCAGGGCGGGCGCTGTCATGACCGCCACGCTACGTGCCGCGTCGTACGCCGCGGTTGCCGCGGCGTGAACCCGTGTCACGACGACCTCACGGCGGGCGGCGCCGCCGGGTGAGGCACGTCGCGGTCCGACGCCCGGTCCGGCAGCCGGTCGACCCATGCCGGGCTGCGCCGCACGACGTCGCCCACGACCGTCACCGCGGGCGCCCGCACCCCCACGGCGCGCGCCTTCGCGGCGATGTCCACGAGCGTGCCGACGGTGGTGCGCTGGCGCGCGCCGAACCCGTCCTCGACGACGGCCACGGGGGTGGCCGCGGGGCGGCCCGCCTCGATCAAGGCGCGGGCGGTGTCGGCGAGCCGGGTCACGCCCATGAGCAGCACGAGCGTGTGGTCGGTGCCACCCGGCACGCGGCCCACGTCGTCGTGCCCGGTGAGCACGCTGAACCCGCGGGCCAGCCCGCGGTGGGTGACGGGGATGCCGGCCGCGGCCGGGACGGAGACGGCCGAGGTCACCCCGGGCACCACCTCGACCTCGAGGCCGGCCGCGCGGCAGGCGTCCAGCTCCTCGCCGCCGCGCCCGAACACGTACGGGTCGCCGCCCTTGAGGCGCACCACGTCGCGCCCGGCGAGCGCGTGCCGCACGAGCAGCGCGGAGATCTCGTCCTGCGGCACGGGGTGGTGCCCGGACGTCTTCCCGACGTCGACCACCTCGACGTCCTCGCCCAGCCCGGCGAGCAGCGACCGCGGGGCGAGGCGGTCGACCACGACGACGTGCGCCTCGGCGAGCAGCCGCCGTCCGCGCACCGTGACGAGCCCGGCGGCCCCCGGCCCGCCGCCGACGAGCGCCACCCGGCCGGGGCGCGTCGGCTCGTCGGCCGGCGCCTCGACGGGGCGCACCGCCCGCAGCGGCAGGCTGCCGTCGTCGAGCCCGGTCACGACGGCGTCCCGCACGCGCACGGCGCGGCGCGGGTCCCGCCCGGCGGTGACGGCCACGGTGAGGTCGCCGGCGGGGCGGCCGGAGGCGTCGGCGACGGGCGTACGCGCCACGGCGGGCACCCACGCGCTGCCGAGCCCGGCGTCCCCGGCCGTGACGCAGAAGGTGCGCAGCAGCTCGGCGTCGCCGGCCACGCGAGCGTCGACGTCGGGGTCGCCGGTCGCGGTGTGCACGAGCCAGGCGCCGTCGAGGTCGCCGTCGCAGTACCCGCGGGTGACGCGCTCGACCGCCCCCGACGTCACGAGCGCGGCGAGCTCGGGCACGACGTCGGGCGCGATCACCCGCACGCGGGCGCCGGCGGCGAGCAGGCCGCGCACCCGCCGCAGCGCCACCGGGCCGCCGCCCACCACGATGACGAGGCGGCCGGAGACGCGCAGGCCCAGCGGGTACGTGTCGTGCGGCGGGACGGGGCGGGGCGGTCGGGACCCCGACGCCGGGCTCCGGTGGTCGCTCCTGCGCCCGGTCATGCGTGCAGGCCGCACTCGGTCTTGTCCAGGCCCGCCCAGCGCCCGGCGCGGGCGTCCTGGCCGGCCTCGACACGCTGCGTGCAGGGCTCGCAGCCCACCGACGGGTACCCGTCGCTGAGCAGCGGGTTCACCACGACGCCGTGCCGCTCGGCGTACTCCTCGACCTCCTCGTCGGTCCAGGCCGCGAGGGGGTTGATCTTCACGACGCCGTTGCGCTCGTCCCAGGTCACCAGCGGCGCGTTCGCGCGCGCCGCCGTCTCGCCGCGGCGGACGCCGGTCGCCCATGCCTCGTAGCCCTGCAGGGCCTGCCGCATGGGTGCCACCTTACGCATCGCGCAGCAGGCCTCCGGGTCCCGGTCGTGCAGGCGCGGGCCGTGCGCGGCGTCCTGCTCCGCGACGGTCAGCTCGGGGCGGACGTCGACCACGTCCACGTCCATCTCGATCTCGACGGCGCCGCGCGTGCCGAGCGTCTCCGCGAAGTGGTACCCGGTGTCGCCGAACAGGACGTCGACGAACGGGAGCTGCCGGGACACGAGGTGCGCCAGCACGAGGTCCTGCATCGACGACGCGACCGCGAGGAACGGGCCGAACTCGCGCACCGCCCACGCCACGACCTCCTCGGCCGTCGCCTCGGGGCGGTCGCCGTCCGCGTGCAGCTGGGCCTGCCCCCGCTCGACGACGTGCCGCAGCTCCTCGGGGGAGCGGCGGTGCCGGGCCGCACGGGCGTGGGCCCGCGCCTCGCGGGACTCCTCGCGCGCCGCGGCCCGCGCCCGCACCTGGGCCAGCCGGTCGTGGCCCGAGGAGGCGAGCAGGTTCACCGGGGCGGACAGCTCGACGGCCGTCATCGCAGGGCCTCCTCGTCGGCCCGGTGCGCCCACTGCGCGAACGTCTCGTCGCCCTCGTGCTCGGCGTCGTAGCGGCGCACCACGCGCTCCACGTAGTCGCCGACCTCCGCGGCCGGGACCTTGAGCCCGCGCACCGTGCGACCGAGCTCGCCGGCGTCGCGCCCCGCGCCGACGAGGCCGCCGCCCAGGTGCACCTGGAAGCCCGGCATCTGCTCGCCGTCGACGGTGATGATCTGGCCCTTGAGCCCGATGTCCGCCGTCTGGATCCGGGCGCAGGAGTTGGGGCAGCCGTTGACGTTGAGCTCGATGGGGCGGTCGATGCGGGAGGTGACGTCCCCGAGCCGCTCCTCGAGCTCGCCGATCACGCGGGCCGCGGTGTCCTTGGTGTCGACGATGGCGAGCTTGCAGTACTCGATGCCGGTGCAGGCGATCGTCGAGCGGCGGAACAGGCTCGGGCGGGCGGTGAGGCCCAGCGGCTCCAGGCCGTCGAGCAGCTCGTCGACGCGGTCGGCCGGCACACCGAGGACCACGACCTTCTGGTGCGCGGTGAGCCGCGCGGAGTCCGCGCCGACGCGCTCGACGAGGTCGGCCAGCCCGGTGAGCGTGTTGCCGCCGACCCGCCCGACGACGGGCGCCGCGCCCACGTAGAACCGGCCGTCCTTCTGCTCGTGCACGCCCACGTGGTCGCCGGGGCGCGTGGCCGGCGCGGGCGGCGGGCCGTCCGGCAGCGCGTACCCGAGGTACTCGTTCTCGAGCACCTCCCGGAACTTCTCGGTGCCCCAGTCGGCCAGCAGGAACTTCAGGCGAGCCTTGTTGCGCAGCCGGCGGTAGCCGTAGTCGCGGAAGATCCGGATGACGCCGTGCCAGACGTCGGGGGCCTGCTCCTCGGTGACGAAGACGCCGAGCCGCTCGCCCAGCCGCGGCGTCGTGGACAGTGCGCCGCCCACCCACAGGTCGTAACCCGGGCCGAGCTCGGGGTGGACCACGCCGACCAGCGAGATGTCGTTGATCTCGTGCACCACGTCGAGGCTGGGGTGTCCGGTGATCGCGGTCTTGAACTTGCGCGGGAGGTTCGCCAGCTCCGGGTCGCCGATGTACCGGCGCTTGATCTCGAGGATCACGGGCGTCGGGTCGATGATCTCGTCCGCCGCGATCCCCGCGACCGGGCTGCCGAGGAAGCCGCGGGGGGAGTCCCCGCAGGCCGTGGTCGTCTCCAGGCCCACCGTGTCGAGCCGCCGCCAGATCTCCGGCATGCTCTCGATCTCGATCCAGTGGTACTGGATGTTCTGCCGGTCCGTGATGTCGGCGGAGCCGCGTCCGAAGTCCTCGGAGATGCCGCCGAGCACCCGCAGCGCGGCCGGGGAGAGGGCCTGCCCGTCGGTCCGGACCCGCAGCATGAAGTAGCGGTCCTCGAGCTCGTGGGGCTCCAGCGTGGCCGTGCGGCCGCCGTCGATCCCCGGCTTGCGCTGGGTGTACAGACCCCACCAGCGGAACCGGCCGTGCAGGTCGTCGTCGGCGATGGAGTCGAAGCCCTCGCGAGCGTAGACCGACTCGATGCGCTCGCGGACGCCGAGCGGCGCCGCCTCCTGCTTGAACTCCTCGTTGTGGTTGAGGGGGGTGGTGCCGTCCACCTTCCACTGGCCGTGGGGCCGGGTGGCGCGCGGCGGGCGGACGCGGGCCGGGGCGGCGTTCTCGCTGGTGGGGGAGGGTACGGGTGCGGAGGTCTGCGTCGTCATCTGGGGGGAGTTCCTCGGGTCCTCGGGGGCGGGACGCGCGACGACGAGCGACTCAGCGGGGGTGGGCCGAGGACCGACGGCGCGCGCCGGTGCTCAGAGCCGCGAGCACGCGGCGGGGCTGAGGTAGGGCGCGATCAGCGACAGCAGCACAGACAGCTGCGCATGCTGCGACGCACGCACGCCGGCATCTCGTGACGGTTCGTCACGAGGAGGCGGTGCGCGGCCGTGGTCATGGGGACGACCGTAACGGGTGCGGGCGCCATCGTGCGAGAGCGGGTCCACATGGTGGGACCACATACTGGGACGACGGGCGGCGGGCTTGCCGGACGGGGACCGGATGTGATGTGCGGCCGGTTGCGGACACCCGTGTCAGATCCCTGACCGCGCGCGGATAGGGTGGCGGCATGGAGTTCCTCTACAACGTCTTCGTCGCGCTCCACTTCGTGGGCTGGGCGATCGTCCTCGGCGGTTACATCGCGTCGATCAAGAGCCCCGGTCTGTACCGCGGGGTCTTCCACGGCGCGGCGACGGCGGTCGTCGCGGGCGTCCTCATGGTGGGCACGGCCGAGATGGCCGACCTGTGGGCCGACGGCGGGCCCAGCATGGCCAAGATCGGCGTCAAGCTGGTGATCGCGCTGATCATCGCGATCCTCGCGTTCGTCGCCAAGCGCCAGGGCTCCAAGGGCGACAACGGCACCGGCGCCGTGGCACCGGGCCTCAAGCACTCGATCGGCGCGCTGACGCTGGTCAACATCCTGGTCGCGGTCTTCTGGAACTGATCCCGCACGAGCACCCGGGGCAGGAGAGTTGAGCGTCCTGGGGGAGGTGCTGGTCGGGCTGGCGATCGCCGTCGGCCTGGTCGGGATCGTGGTGCAGGTGCTCCCCGGCAACGTGCTCGTGCTGGGGAGCGTCCTCGTGTGGGCGTGGGTGACCGGCGGAACCGCCGCCTGGGTCTGCTTCGCCGTGGCCGCGCTGGCGATCGCCCTCGCGGAGACGGGTCAGTGGCTCCTCGCCGGCCGGCACATGCGTCGCGCCGAGGTGCCGTGGGGCACGCTCGCGATCGCCGGCGTCGCGGGGGTCGTCGGGTTCTTCGTGGTCCCCGTCGTCGGGCTCTTCCTCTTCTTCGCGGCCGCGGTGTTCCTCGTGGAGCTGGCCCGCCGGCGCGACGCCGCCGTCGCCTGGGCGGCCACGCGCGCGGCCCTCAAGGCCACGCTCATCACCATCGGCGTGCAGCTCGCCGGCGGCCTCGTCGCGACCGTCGCGTGGGTCGTCGGGCTCGTCGTGACCTGAGGGCCGTGGGCACGGTCCGCCCGGCGCCACGAGGCGTCGTCAGGGCGCGACGGATCGCGGCGCGTACATGATCACGGCGACGCCGGCGAGGCAGATCAGCGCGCCGAGGACGTCCCAGCGGTCGGGGCGGAAGCCGTCGACCGCCATGCCCCAGACCAGCGACCCCGCCACGAAGACCCCGCCGTACGCGGCGAGGATGCGGCCGAAGTGCGCGTCGGGCTGCAGGCTCGCGAAGAACCCGTAGACGCCCAGGGCGACGGCGCCCGCGCCGATCCAGATCCAGCCGCGGTGCTCGCGCACCCCCTGCCACACCAGCCAGGCGCCACCGATCTCGAAGACGGCGGCGGCGAGGAACAGCAGGATCGAGCGCAGCACGGTCATGCGCCGAGTCTCCCCGTCGCGAGGGTGTCCGGCGCGCGTCGCCCGCTATGCGGTGGGCGCCTCCGAGACGTACAGGGTGTTGCCGTCGGGGTCGCGGAACGAGAACATCGGCGGCGCAGTGTCCCAGAGCAGGAGCTCGCCGACGTCGGCGCCGGCGTCCGTGAGCGCCGCGTGGGCGGCGGGGGCGTCGGGCGTCACGAGCCGGATCCCGGTGTCGACGCCGGCCGGCAGCCCGTCCCCGGAGCGGACCAGGGCGAGCGACGTCGGGGCGTCGGGCAGCGCGAGGTCGATCCAGCGGAACCCGGGCTGCAGCTCGGCGTCGAACCGGGCCTCGAGGCCCAGCGTCGTGGTGTAGAAGGCGAGCGCCGCGTCCTGGTCCCGGACGGGGATCGCGACGGTGTGCACGCCGGTGAATCGGGCGGTGGGCATGGTGGCTCCTCGGGTCCGGCGGCGCCCGGCCCGGGTCGGCTCCCGGCGTCGGGCAGGTCGAGGGGTCGACCTCGCCGAGCGCAGGAACTCATCGGCGCGTCCGGCGGGTCGGGGCGCGGCCGCGCCGCGGCTTAGGGTGTGGCGACGACGGGCAAGGGTGGAGGAGATGACGGTGCAGGACGGCGAGGGCGTGGACGGGCGGCACGACGACCGGTGGACGGCGCGCGTCGCGACGCTCGACGAGCTGGACCCGCGGACGGCGTACGCGGCGTGGCGGCTGCGGCAGGACGTGTTCGTCGTCGAGCAGGCGTGCGCCTACCCGGACCTGGACGGCCGGGACGCCGAGCCCGCGACGCGCCATGTCGTGCTGCTCGACGGCGAGGAGGACGGCCGTGTGGTCGGCACGGCCCGCGTGCTCGACGACGGCGACGTGCAGCGCATCGGCCGCGTCGTCTGCCACCCCGACGTGCGCGGCACCGGCGCGTCCGGAGTGCTCATGCGCACCGCGCTGGCCGCCGCGACCGCTGCGGCGCCCGCGGCGGACGTCGTCCTCGGCGCCCAGTCCCCGCTGACGGGCTGGTACGGACGGTTCGGGTTCGCGCCGGACGGGCCGGAGTACCTCGAGGACGACATCCCGCACACCCCGATGCGGCTGCGCCGCTAGCCTGCCGTCGCCCCGAGGCGCACGGCGCCGACGATGGCGCGCGCCCGACGGGCGGCGTCCGGCACCGCGTCGAGCCCCGCGTAGGTGGCGAGGAACGCCTCGAAGAGGGCGGCCCCGGCCACCGTGCGCGCGACCGCCTCGGTGTCGACGTCGGCCGCCACCCGGCCCTCGCGCGCCTCGGCGTCGAGGTACGCCTGCACCTGGAGCGCCGGGCCCTGGGGCCCGGCGCCGCGGCGCCCCAGTCCCTCGCGGTGCGCGGCGAGCAGCTCCGGCGCACCGAGGATCGACGCGGCCATCGGGAACGACCGGACGTAGAACGCGAGCAGCTGGCCGACGAGGGTCGTGACGTTCTCGGCGACGGTGCCCCGGCCCACCAGGTCGGCGGGCGCGTCGAGCCGCGGGGCCCGCTCCGACAGCACGCCGAGGAACAGCTCCTGCTTGTCGGCGAAGTGCTTGTAGAGCAGCGCCTCCGAGCACCCGGCGGCCCGGGCGATCTCCTTCGTCGTGGCCCGGGCGATCCCGCGCTCGCGCAGCACGGTGGCCGCGGCGTCGAGGATCCGGTCGCGCGTGCTCATGCGTCCTCCAGGTCGTGCCGTGGCCGGCAGGTGCGTCGTGAGTGCCGTTGACAGGGGTCGGCACCGCCCCCCATCCTAGGGGTGAGTGAACACTTACTCACCATCGCAGGAATCCGACGGACGCAGGGAGACGCAGATGAAGATCGCCGTGCTGGGAGCCACCGGCCGCACCGGCCGACTCGTGGTCACCGAGGCCCGACGCCGGGGGCACCACGTGGTCGCCGTCGTGCGCGACCCCGCCCGGCTGCACGGCCTGGCCGCGGACGGCGTCGCGACCGCCGACGGCCTCGACGGGGCGGCGGTCACCGCGGCCCTCGCGGGCGTCGACGCCGTGGTGTCGGCCCTCGGCCCGGTGCCGGGGAGCGCCGCCGGCGTGCAGGGGGACCTCACACAGGTGCTGGTGCGCGCGGCCCGCGACGCGGGGGTGCGCCGCGCCGTCGTCGTGACCGCGAGCGGCTGGGTGGTCGACGGCGACGACCCGCTCAGCCGCTACCTCGCGAAGCCGATCCTGGCCCGGGCGCTGCGCGACGCGAACGCGGGGTTCGCCCGCGCGGAGCCGGCCGTGCGGGCCTCGGGGCTCGACTGGACGATCGTGCGGCCGCCCATGCTCCGCGACGGCGCCGCCCGCGGGCGGTACCACGAGCGACGGGACGGGAACGTGCGCTGGCGCTGGTCGATGCGCCGCGCCGACCTCGCCGTGGCGGTCTGCGACCTCCTGGCGGACACGACGGCCGTCGGAGCGACGGTCTCGGTCGCCGGCTGAGAGGGGTCGGCGGTGGGCCGCGGTGACCCGGCGCCACGGTCGAGCTCCTTCGGCAGGCCGGGGCCATGCTGCAAGCCCCCGCGGCGTCCTCTGGTGAAAGCGGCGGGCGTCACGGCCGTGCCTGTCCCCGGTGTCGGCCGCGGAGCCTAGGCTTGGTCCACGATGACCTCCCTGTTCGACAGCCTGTCCCTGCCCGGGTTCGACCACGCCGCGAAGGACGACACGGCCCGCCTGCCGTCCACCGCCCCGCGCTGGGACGACGACGCCGCGGACCCGGCGTCCGGCGCGCCCGCGTGGGTGCGCGACGCCGCCTCGGACGCCCACGACGGGCCGCACGACGACGGGGCACGCCCGCGGTCGCGAGGCGCGTTCTCGCACCTCGACCCGGACGCGCTGGTGGAGGGCCTGAACCCGCAGCAACGGGCCGCCGTCGAGCACCACGGCTCGCCGCTGCTCATCGTCGCGGGCGCCGGGTCGGGCAAGACGCGCGTGCTCACGCACCGCATCGCCCACCTGCTGGCCACGGGCCGGGCGCGGGCGGGCGAGATCCTCGCGATCACGTTCACCAACAAGGCCGCCGCCGAGATGCGCGAGCGGGTCGAGCACCTGGTCGGCCCGGCGGGCGGCCGCATGTGGGTCTCGACGTTCCACTCCGCCTGCGTGCGGATCCTGCGCAAGGAGGCCAAGACCCTCGGCCTGCGCTCCAGCTTCTCGATCTACGACGCGGCGGACTCGCAGCGTCTCATCACGCTGGTGACCCGCGAGCTGGACCTCGACGCCAAGAAGTTCCCGGCGCGCTCGCTGGCGAACAAGATCAGCGACCTCAAGAACGAGCTGATCGACCCGGAGGCGTACGCGCAGAGCTCGGGCGCCGACACGACCGAGGAGGGCTGGCGCGAGCGCGCCGCCCGCGCCGCGACGTCGGGCTCCCTGCCGGCCCAGGCGCCGGAGTTCGACACCGTGCTGGCCGACGTCTACCGGCGCTACCAGCAGCGGCTCGCGCAGGCGAACGCGCTCGACTTCGACGACATCATCATGACCACGGTGAACCTGCTGCAGGCGTTCCCGAACGTCGCGGAGCACTACCGCCGCCGGTTCCGGCACATCCTCGTGGACGAGTACCAGGACACCAACCACGCGCAGTACATGCTGGTGCGCGAGCTGGCCGGCGCCACCGCGGACGGCCCGGGCGTCGACGGCCTGGACCCGGCCGAGCTGACGGTCGTGGGCGACGCCGACCAGTCGATCTACGCGTTCCGCGGCGCCACGATCCGCAACATCGTGGAGTTCGAGGAGGACTACCCGGACGCCACGACCATCCTGCTGGAGCAGAACTACCGCTCCACGCAGACCATCCTCACGGCCGCCAACGCGGTGATCTCCCGCAACCCGGACCGCAAGCCCAAGCGGCTGTGGACGGACGCCGGGGCGGGGGAGAAGATCGTCGGCTACGTGGCGGACGACGAGCACGGCGAGGCACGGTTCGTCGCGGAGGAGATCGACCGGCTCGGTGACGCCGACGGCGTGCGACCCGGCGACGTCGCCGTGTTCTACCGCACCAACGCGCAGTCCCGCGCGCTGGAGGAGGTGCTGATCCGCGTCGGGCTGCCCTACAAGGTGGTGGGCGGCACGCGCTTCTACGAGCGCCGCGAGGTCAAGGACGCCGTCGCCTACCTGCGCGCCCTGGCCAACCCGGACGACGACGTCAACCTGCGCCGCGTGCTCAACGTGCCCAAGCGCGGGCTGGGGGACAAGGCCGAGTCGATGGTGGCCGGGTTTGCGGACCGGGAACGCCTCTCGTTCGGCGGGGCGCTCGAGCGCGCGGACGAGATCCCCGGCCTCACCACCCGCACGTCGAAGCCCCTGCTCGCGTTCCGCGACATGATGCGCGACCTGCGCGCCCTCGTGGAGGACGGCGAGCCGCCCGCCACGATCCTCGGCGCGGTGCTCGACCGCACCGGGTACCTCGCGGAGCTGCGCGCCTCCGACGACCCGCAGGACGCGTCGCGGGTGGAGAACCTCGCCGAGCTGCACGCCGTCGCGGCGGAGTTCAGCGAGCTCGACCCCGAGGGCGACCTGGCCGACTTCCTCGAGCGGGTGTCGCTGGTGGCTGACGCCGACCAGATCCCCGACGAGGACGTGGCCGACGGTGAGGCAGAGCAGGAGCCGAAGGAGGACCAGGGCGTCGTCACGCTGATGACGCTGCACACCGCCAAGGGCCTGGAGTTCCCGGTCGTGTTCCTCACGGGCCTGGAGGACGGCACGTTCCCGCACATGCGGTCGCTGCACGACGACTCCGAGCTCGCGGAGGAGCGGCGGCTCGCCTACGTCGGGATCACGCGCGCCCGCCAGCGGCTGTACATCTCGCGGTCGGCGGTGCGGTCGGCGTGGGGGATGGCGAACGAGTTCCCGCCCAGCCGGTTCCTCGAGGAGATCCCCGACGAGCTGTGGGACTGGCGGCGGCGTGAGTCGTCCACCCAGTACCTGCGCCGCGGCGGGTCGGCGTGGGGCGGCGGGGCCGGGAGGGACCGCCGCGGCGGCGGCACCTGGTCGCCGGAACGGCGGTCGGGGGGCACGGGATCGACGCCGGAGCGGCGCTCGCCGTCGTCGGGCGTCGGGGTGCGCCTCGGCACGCCCAAGGACGGCGCCACGGCGGCGGGCGCGACGGGGGCACGGTTCGGCTCGGCCACCCCGCGCAAGGACGCGGACGTCCCCTCGCTCGACGTGGGGGACAAGGTGACGCACGACGCGTACGGGATGGGGACCGTCGTGTCCCTCGAGGGCAGCGGCCCGAACTCCGTCGCGCGGATCGACTTCGGCGCGGACGGCACCAAGCGCCTGCTGCTGCGGTACTCGCCGGTCACCAAGCTCTGACGGTCACCGGGCGGACGCCGCCCGCCGCTGGCATCGTGACGGTGTGCTGCTCGACGCGAGGACGCTGCGCGGGCTCGCCGACGGGACGGTCGCGCACACCTACCGCCGGTGGTCCGTGGTGCGGGTGCGCCCGGGGTCGACGATGCGGACGCGCGTCGGCGTCGTGGAGGTGACGGCCGTGGACGCGGTTCCCCTGGAGGACGTCGACGACGCCGACGCCCGCGGGGCCGGGTTCCGCTCCGGGGAGGCCGCGCGGGCCTGGATCGAGAAGCGGGGCGAGGGCGAGCTCTACCGCGTGGGCCTGCGGCTCGCGGGCCCGGACCCGCGCGTCGCGCTGCGCGAGGACGACGACCTGGACGACGCCGCCGTCGACGGGCTCCGCGCGCGGCTGGCGCGGATGGACCGCGCGGCGCCCGAGCCGTGGACCCGCGCCTACCTCGAGCTGATCGAGGCGCGGCCGGCCGTCGTCGCGCGCACGCTCGCCGAGGGCCTGGGGATGGAGCGCGACCCGTTCAAGATCCGGGTGCGGCGGCTCAAGGAGCTCGGGTTCACGGAGAGCCTCGACGTCGGCTACCGGCTGTCGCCGCGCGGCCGCGCCTACCTGGCGGCGACGCGCGACGACCGGGCGGGCTGACCGGGCGGGCCGACCGGGCTACGGTCAGGCGGCCCGTGCCGCCCGTTCGACGGCGACCCGCACGGCGGCAAGGTCGGTGTCCGCGGCGCTCGCGGCGTCGGAGAGCACGCGGCGGCCGGGGCAGTCCGCGCGCAGCACGCCGAGCAGCAGGTGCCCGCCGTCGATCCCTCTGTCCTTGAGACGCACGGCCTCGCGCAGGGCGAGCTCGAGGGACTTCTTGGCGTCGTCGGTGAACGGGACGTGCTTGCCCCGTCGCGGCCCGCGGGCACCGGCGCGGTCGAGCGCCCCGGCGCCGAACACCTCGTCGGTGCGGCGGCGGATCTCCTCGAGGTCGACGCCGACGGCGGCCAGGGCACCGGCGTCGAGCGGCTCGCCGGACGCGATGGAGCGCCGGGCGCGGGCGACGACGTCGTCGGGGTCGAGGCCCGCGGCGCGCAGGGCGTCCGCGGCCGGTCCGGCGTCGCCGACGAGCGCGGCCAGCAGGTGCCGGGTGTCGATCGTGGCCGAGCGGGTCTCGCGCGCGACCTGCTGGGCCTCGACGACCGCCGCCCGCGCCTCCTTGGTGAACTTCTCGAACATCAGATCCTCCTGCCGTGCTTCTTGTGGACCGCCTGCCTGCTCACGCCGAGGGAGTCCGCGATCTCCTGCCACGACCAGCCGAGGTCCCGGGCGCGCTCCACCTGGAGCGTCTCGAGACGGTCGGCCAGGTCGCGCAGCGCGCGGACGGCGCGCAGGCCTTCGCCGGGGTCGTCGCCGGCGGCCGCGCCGACGAGCGTCTGTTCCGTCATGCCGTCAACTATGGTTGACGTCTGGGGTGATGTCAACTCCGGTTGACATGATCGTGCGTGAGTCGCCGGGGCAAGGTGCCGCCGTGCCGTCCCGTGGCTCCGGCGGTCCGGCAGGGTTGTGGGATCGGTCACGGTGAGCGCGGGTTTTCGAGGGGACGTCGCCCCCGCGGTGCGGGTCGGACTACCCTGTTCGGGGATGTCTTGATGTCGAGACATCCGTTCGTGCCGGCCTCTGCCGACCCAGGGGCACCACCGATGGAAGGACGCAGCAGGGTGGACCTGTTCGAATACCAGGCTCGCGACATCTTCGAGAAGCACGGCGTGCCCGTGCTCGGCGGCGTCGTCGCGACGACGCCCGAAGAGGCTCGCGCAGGTGCAGAGAAGCTCGGCGGCGGGACCGTCGTCGTCAAGGCCCAGGTGAAGACCGGCGGCCGTGGCAAGGCCGGCGGCGTCAAGCTGGCCCACTCGCCGGCCGAGGCCGAGGAGAAGGCCTCCGAGATCCTCGGGATGGACATCAAGGGCCACACGGTCCACCGCGTGATGATCGCGCAGGGCGCCAAGATCGCCGAGGAGTTCTACTTCTCCGTGCTGCTGGACCGGGCGAACCGCAACTACCTCGCCATGTGCTCCGTCGAGGGCGGCATGGAGATCGAGCAGCTCGCCGTCGAGCGCCCGGAGGCGCTCGCCCGCGTCGCCGTCGACCCGATCGTCGGCATCGACGAGGACAAGGCCCGCGAGATCGTCGACGCGGCGAACTTCGCCGAGGAGCTCAAGGCCCCCGTCGCCGACGTCATCCAGAAGCTCTGGACCGTCTTCACCGCCGAGGACGCCACTCTCGTCGAGGTCAACCCGCTGGTCCGCACCGAGGACGGCTCGATCGTCGCCCTCGACGGCAAGGTCTCGCTCGACGACAACGCCTCCGAGGTGCGCCACCCCGACCACGAGGCGCTCGAGGACAAGGCCGCGGCCGACCCGCTGGAGGCCAAGGCCAAGGAGAACGGCCTCAACTACGTCAAGCTCGACGGCGAGGTCGGCATCATCGGCAACGGCGCGGGCCTCGTCATGAGCACGCTCGACGTCGTCGCCTACGCCGGCGAGGAGCACGGGGGCGTGAAGCCCGCCAACTTCCTCGACATCGGCGGCGGCGCGAACGCGACGGTGATGGCCAACGGCCTCGACGTCATCCTCAACGACCCGCAGGTCAAGAGCGTGTTCGTCAACGTCTTCGGCGGCATCACCGCCTGCGACGAGGTCGCGAAGGGCATCGTCGGCGCGCTGGAGATCCTCGGCGACGAGGCCACCAAGCCGCTGGTCGTGCGCCTCGACGGCAACAACGTGGACCTCGGCCGCGCGATCCTGCGCGAGGCGAACCACCCGCTCGTCACCCTGGCCGAGACCATGGACGGCGGCGCCGCCAAGGCAGCCGAGCTGGCCCACCTCTGACCGCGCGCGACGACTTCGAAAGCTGACGAGAACACCATGTCGATCTACCTGAACTCCGACTCGAAGATCATCGTCCAGGGCATCACCGGCGGGATGGGTGCCAAGCACACCGCCCTGATGCTCGACTCCGGCGCGCAGATCGTGGGCGGCGTGAACGCCCGCAAGGCCGGCACCACCGTGTCCCACAAGGACCACGAGGGCAACGACGTCACCCTCCCCGTCTTCGGCACCGTCAAGGAGGCCATGGCGGAGACCGGCGCGAACGTGTCGGTCCTGTTCGTGCCCCCGGCGTTCACCAAGGACGCGGCGATCGAGGCCGTCGACGCCGAGATGCCGCTGATCGTCGTCATCACCGAGGGCGTCCCGGTGCAGGACTCGGCGGAGGTCTTCGCCTACCTGCAGGGCAAGCAGACCCGCATGATCGGCCCGAACTGCCCGGGCATCATCACGCCGGGCGAGTCGCTCGCCGGCATCACGCCGCACACCATCACCGGCAAGGGCCCGATCGGCCTCGTGTCGAAGTCGGGCACCCTGACCTACCAGATGATGTACGAGCTGAAGGACCTCGGGTTCTCGACCGCCATCGGCATCGGCGGCGACCCGGTCATCGGCACCACGCACATCGACGCGCTCGAGGCCTTCGAGAACGACCCGGAGACCAAGGCGATCGTCATGATCGGCGAGATCGGCGGCGACGCCGAGGAGCGTGCCGCGGCCTACATCGCCGAGCACGTGACCAAGCCGGTCGTCGGCTACGTCGCGGGCTTCACCGCCCCCGAGGGCAAGACGATGGGCCACGCCGGCGCCATCGTCTCCGGCTCGGCCGGCACCGCGCAGGCCAAGAAGGAGGCCCTCGAGGCCGTGGGCGTCAAGGTCGGCAAGACGCCGTCCGAGACCGCCGAGCTCATGCGCGAGATCCTCCAGGCGCTCTGACCGCAGCAGACCGCCACGACGACGGCGCTCGTCCCTCCCGGGGCGGGCGCCGTCGCCGTGTCTGCGCCCCGGGACGCCCTCCCCGGGTGACGATGGGCGCGTGAGCGCACCGCCCGGAACCCGCCCCACCCGCACCGTCGACGCCGCCCCGGGGCGCCGGCTCGGCCGCGGGAGCGAGCGGTTCGCCGCCGCCACGTCCGGCGCCTGGGCCACCGCGCAGGGGATCGTGCTGTCCGGGGCGGTGGTGGTGCTGCTCGCCGTGGTCGGGGTGCTGGGCGGGTCGCCGGACTCGGCGTGGACCGGCGCGGTCGGTGTCGCCACCGGGCTCTGGCTGCTGGGCCACGGCGTCCCGATGGCCGCGGGGGCGGGCGTGATCACGCTCGTGCCGCTCGGGATCGCCGCCCTCGCCGTCTTCACCACGTACGTGTCCGTCAAGCGCTCGACGCTCCCCACCCTGGCCGCCTGGGTGGGCGCCGTGGCGACCTACGCCGTCGTGACCTGCGCGCTGGCGGCGGCCACGGCCGGCGTGGCGGGCGGCGAGGGGCTGGCCGCCACGGGCCCGCGGCTCGCGCTGGCGGCGCTGGGCGGGCTCGTCGTGGGCGGCACGGGCGCGGCCCTCGGCATCCTCGTGCCGCCGGACCGGCCGGTCGTCGTGGCCCCCGGCGGGCTGCTCGACCGCACGGTCCCGGACGTCGTGCGGCTCGGGATGCAGGCGGGCGCGGTCGCTCTCGTCGCGCTCGTGGGCCTCGGCGGCGCGCTCACCCTGGTGTGGGTCGTGGCCGGCCGGGCGACGTCCGAGGACGTGGTCACGGGCCTCGACCCGGGGTGGATCGGCGGCCTGGTCTTCGCGGTCGCGCAGCTCGCGCTGCTGCCCAACCTTGTCCTCTGGGCGACCTCCTGGATGGCCGGGACCGGGTTCGTCGTCGGGCAGGGCACCGAGTTCGCGCCCGGCGGCACCACCGCCGGCCCGCTGCCCGCCGTGCCCCTGCTCGGCGCGCTGCCCGGCCCGGACTGGTCGGGCACGACGGCGACGCTGGCCGGCCCGCTGGCGGTCGTGGCCTGCGGGCTGCTCGCCGGCTGGTTCGCGTGGCGCCGCCTGGACCCGGACCGCGTGCGGTGGCCCGACCTCGCACAGGTGCTCGTCGGCGTGGTGCTCCTGGCGGGCGTCGTGACGGGCCTGCTGCAGTGGTGGGCCGGGGGAGCGGTCGGCGCCGGCCGCCTGGCGCAGGTCGGTGCGGACCCGCTGCTGACCGGCGTCGTCGTGGCCGTCGAGGTCGGCGTGGGCGCGGCGGCGGCGCTCGCGTGGGCGTACCTGGAGGTCGGGGCGCGGCTCCGGCGGGGGTAGGGCCCGATAGGGTGTCCGTCGTGCAGACCCCGTCCGGCCACCCCGTCGCGTCCACGTCCTCCCAGGCGACGGCCCAGGCCCGGCTCGTCGTCCTGGCCTCCGGCGCCGGCTCCAACCTCGCGGCGCTGCTCGCGGCGCACGACGACCCGGCGTACGGGGCCCGCATCGTCGGGGTCGTCTCGGACAAGCCCGACGCCGGGGCGCTCTCCCTGGCCCGCGACGCCGGCGTCGCGTCCGTCGTGGTCGCCCCGCGGGACTTCGACGACCGACCGGCGTGGAACGTCGGGATCGCGGAGGCCGTCGCCGTCTTCCGGCCCGACTACGTGGTGCTCGCCGGGTTCATGCGCATCCTGGCGGAGTCGTTCGTCGAGCGGTTCGCGGGCCGGGTCGTCAACACCCACCCCGCCCTGCTCCCGTCGTTCCCTGGCGCGCACGGCGTGCGGGACGCGCTCGCGTACGGCGTGAAGGTCTCCGGATGCACCGTGCACGTGGTGGACGCCGGCGTCGACACCGGGCCGATCCTCGCGCAGACCACGGTGCCCGTGCTCGACGGCGACGACGAGACGGCGCTGCACGAGCGGATCAAGGTGGCCGAGCGCGCCCTGCTCGTCGAGACAGTCGGCCGCGTCGCGCGGGAGGGCCTGCGCGTCGACGGGCGCAGGGCCGTCATCGGCTGACGCCGACCCTCAGCGCTTCGCACCTTTAGCGCTTCGCACCCTCAGCTCTTCGCGGCCTCCTGCGCGGCCCGGTCCGCGCTGCCGCTGGGGTCGTCGCGCGGCGCGACGGCGGTCAGCACCTGGTACACCTCGCGCGTGTCGCGGCCCGCGTCGCGTGCCGCGGCCACGCTGCGTTCCGACCAGCGGTTGAGGAGCTCCGAGAGCTCGTGCACGAGCTCCTTCCCCTCGTCGCGGGTGAGCAGCATCGTGGTGAGCATGAACGTCCGGCCGGCGTCCCGCGTCGACTCGTGGTCGCCGTGCGCGAACACCTCCGAGAGCCACTCGATGGTCGGGCGCAGGATGAGCTCGGCGGCGCCGCCGGCGCTGGGCTTCACGTTGTAGCTCGTCGCGACGTTCGTCCACACGCGGTCCCGCTTGTCGCGCGCGTGCTCGGGGGCCTCGGTGATCATCCCGGCCTTGGCGAGCACCCGGAGGTGAAAGCTCACCGAGTTCGCGGGCTGCCCGATCGCCTCGGCCAGGTCTGCCGCGCGCGCGTGCCCGACGACCGCGAGCTGCATGAGGATCCGCTGCCGGACGGGGTTCGCGATGGCGCGGAGCGCCTCCGGTTCGGTGATGTCCATCGTCTCCAGCACGTCTGCGAGCCTAGCAAGGTCCCGCAACACCAGAGGCGCAATGACTATTGCGCAATAAGAGTTGCGGGACTAGCGTCGTCCCCATGACCCGGACCACGGCGGCCACCGAGCCGCTCCCCGTGAGCGCGACCCTCCCCGCTGACACCACGACCGTGCCGGTGCCCCTCCGCCGCAACCGGCCCTACCTGCTCCTCATGTCGGGCCTCACCGCCCAGTCGCTGGGTGGCAGCGTCACGAAGTTCGCGGTCCCCCTGCTGGCACTGGAGCTCACGGGCTCGCCGACCGCGGCGGGCGTCGTCGCGGCCGTCGGCCAGACGGGTGCGCTGCTGGCGGCGCTCCCCGCCGGGGTGGTGGCGGACCGGACGGACCGGCGCCGGCTGGTCGTCGTCGCCGCGAGCGTCGCGGCCCTGCTGTGGGCGACGGTCGTCGTCGCGGGGGTTCTCGGCGGGCTCACCGCGTGGCACCTCGCCGCGGTGCTCTTCGGGGCGGCGATCGCCACCGCGTTCCTCGACCCCGCGATCAGCGGCGCGTTCCGCGCCGTCGTCCCGCAGCCGCAGCTCCCGACCGCGTACGCCGCGGCACAGGGGCGGGACGCGGTCGCGGGCATGCTCGGCGGCCCGCTGGGCGGTGCGCTCTACGCCATCGCGCACGTGGTCCCGATGGTCGGGGCGGTCGTGGGGGACGCTGTCACCGCCGTCTGCGCGTTCTTCGTCAGGGAGCCGCTCGGCGGCGGCGACGACGAGGCGCGCGCCACGCATCCCCTGGTCGCCCTGAAGCAGGGGCTGCGCTTCGTGTGGTCGGTGCCGCTGTTCCGCGCGTGCCTCGGCCTGTTCGTCATGGTCAACGTCGCGCTGGGCGGGATGATGATCGGCATCAGCCTCGAGCTCGCCGGGACCGGCACGCCGCCCGTGCTGATCGGCGTCTTCAACATGGTCGCCGCGGGGTCGATGCTGCTCGGGTCCGTGGTCGCGCCGCAGCTCGTGGCCCGGATGCGGCTCGGCGCCGTGACCGTGGTCTCGCTCGGGCTGCTCGTCGTCGCCTTCGTGGGCATGGCCCTCGTGCAGACCTACCTGGGATACGTGGTCCTCATCGGGGTGGGCGTGCTGCTCGTCCCGGCCGTGAACGCGGCGATGGCGGGCTACACCGCGGCGATCACCCCGGGGCAGATGCAGGGCCGGCTCTCCTCGGTGCTCGGGCTGAGCGGCGTCGCCGCGATGCCGATCGCGCCCCTGGTGGGCGGCGCCCTGCTCGGCGCGGGCGGCATCGGCGTCGTGCTGTGGACCCTCGTGGCGCTGCTGGCCGCGACCGTCGTCGGGCTCGCCCTGGTGCGCTCGCTGTGGCGGGTCGGCACCCCCGACGCCTGGGCCGACGACGCCCTGCCCATGCCGGGGGAGTAGCGGATCCTGGCCGGGCACGACCGGGGGCCGTCACCAGCGGTGGCGGCCCCCGGTCGTGCCCGGCGGGTCAGGCCGTCGCGCGGCCGGCCGCGTGCCGGCCGCCGAGCCACCCGAACACCACGGCCGGCCCGATGGTCGAGCCGGGGCCGGGGTACGTGCGGCCCATGACCGACGCGGTGGTGTTGCCGGCGGCGAACAGCCCGGCGATCGGGACGCCGGCCTCGTCGAGCACGGCGCCGCGGTCGTCGGTGAGCAGGCCGCCCTTGGTGCCGAGGTCGCCGGGCACGAGCTGCAGGGCGGTGAACGGGCCCCGCTCGATCGGGCCGAGGTTCGGGTTGGGCCGGATCGTGGGGTCGCCGTAGTAGCGGTCGTAGGCGGAGTCGCCGCGGTGGAAGTCCTCGTCGACGCCAGAGGCGGCGAACCCGTTGAACCGCTGCACGGTAGCCCGCAGCCCGACCGGGTCGATGCCGGTGGCCTCGGCGAGCTCCGCCAGGGTGCGGGCCTTGACGAGCCGGCCGGCCTCGCGCAGGGCCTGCGCGCCCTGCAGGGTCGAGGTGCTGAGGTACCGGCGCGACGCGCGCACGTCCATGACCAGCCACGACGGGATCGCCGGCGCCACGTCGTCGCGCTCGAGCATCGCGTGCCCGAAGTCGATGTAGCTCGTGGACTCGTTCACGAACCGCCGCCCCGACTGGTCGACCACGATCGAGTACGGCATGGAGCGCTCCGAGAGCACGAAGCCGTTCATCCCGTCTCCGGGGGTGTCGACGCCGGCGCCCCACCAGGCGTCGTCCATGAGCGCGACGGCCGCGCCGGCCTCGACGCCCGCCTCGATCGCCGTGCCCTGGTCGCCGTCGGCGGCCGCGCTCCAGCCGGGCACCCCGTGGTACTTCTCGCGCCACGCGGTGCGGTGGGCGAAGCCGCCCGCGCCGAGCACGACGCCGCCCCGAGCCCGGACGCGCCGCGGGCGCTCGCCGCCGATCACCGCGCCGGTGACGACGCCGTCCTCCACGACGAGCTCCGTGACGGGGGAGCCGAGCTCCACGCGCGTGCCCTGCTCGCGCACCACCAGCATCAGCGAGCAGGCGAGCGCGGTGCCCATACCCACGTACTTCTTGCCGGTCACGAGCCCGCCGAGGGTGCGGAAGACGAACCGGGCGCCGCGGACGAAGCCGCCGGGCGTGGACCAGGCGCGCGCCAACAGCCACACGTCATCGTTCTTCAGCGGTAGCGGCAGGCCGTCCTTGACGCGCGACCGCTCGATCCAGTCGCCGAGCCGGCGGGTGTCGAACGGCTCCGGCTCGATGCTGCGCCCGACCTTCCCGCCGGGCCGCTCGGGGTAGTAGTCGGGGTACTGCGCGGCCACCGACCAGCGCACCCCTAGCTCCTCGAGGCGCGTCACGACCTGCGGCACCGCGTCCACGAACGCCTCACGCCGCGCGGTGCTCGACGCCGGTCCGGCGTCGCCGACCGCCGCGGCCAGGTAGGTCAGCGCCTCGGCCCGCGAGTCGGCGATGCCGCGCCGGCGCATCACCGGGTTGGCCGGCATCCACAGGCCGCCGCCGCTGCGCATGGTCGTGCCGCCCCAGCGGTCGCCCGCCTCGACGACGAGCACCTCGGCCCCCGCGTCGGCGGCCGCGATCGCCGCCGACAGCCCGGCCGCCCCGGTGCCCGCCACGAGCACGTCGACCTCGACGTCCCAGCCCGTCTCCCGCGCGTGCCCTGCTCCGTCGTGCGCCATCGCGACCTCCTCGCGTCGAGCAACCGGACAACATTGTCCGCTTCGACGAGAGACTACCGAGGAGGGCTCGGTCCTGGAACCCCCCGGGGCGGTCGGGCCCGGTGCGGGGACGCCGCGTCCGGGCCCGACGGCGCGGGGTGCGCTCCGAGGCTGCGCTCAGACGGCGGACCAGCCGCCGTCCGACGCGACGATGGCGCCGTTGAGGTTCACGGCGTCCGTCGAGAGCAGGAAGGTGATGGACGCGGCGAGGTGCTCCGCCGTGGCGACGCCCGGGATGTTGCCCATGAACTTCCCGAGGCGCGCGCCGCCGAACTCCGCCTGGGTCGGCACCTGGATGCCGGTGGCGACGCCGCCCGGGGCGACGGCGTTGACCTGGATCCCCGAGCCCGCGTACATCACCGCGGAGGACTTGGTGAGGCCCACGACGGCGTGCTTGGACGCGGTGTACGCCGCGCCCGCGGCCGAGCCGCGGAGGCCCGCCTCGGAGGCGACGTTGACGATCCGCCCGCTGCGGGCCGCGAGCATGCCGGGGACGACGGCGCGCATGAGGCGCATGGTGCCGTCGACGTTCACGCGCATCACGCGCTCCCACGTCGCGTCGGTGAGCTCGTGCACCGCGCCCATGTCGTCCATGATCCCGGCGACGTTGGCGAGGGCGTCGACCCGGTCGCCCGCGGCCCGCACGATCTCCTCGACCGACTCGGCGGAGGTGATGTCGCCCGCGACCGTGACGACCTCGGCGCCCGGCAGCGAGGCGGCGAGCTCGTCGAGCCTCTGCTTCGCCAGGTCGACGGCGACCACGCGGCCGCCCTCGCGGGCCACGCGGGAGGCCACGGCCCGGCCGATGCCGGAGGCGGCGCCGGTGACGACGACGGTCTGGCCGGCGAAGCGTCCCGCGGTGACCTGCTCGGCCCAGGGTGCCGGCGCGGCGGGGGCGTGGCCCGCGTCGTCGGCGTCGTCGGGCGCCTGCTCGCGGTAGGCGGCGACGAGGCCGTCGACCATCTCGGCCGGGAACTGGCCGTTCGAGAGGGTGACGAGCTGCTCGAGCGGCAGGTTGCGGGCGGGGGCGAGCGCCTCGGCCGACGCGCCGGCCTGCTCGAGGACGGTGCCGAAGATGCGGCCTCCGACGGGGTGGTCGAGCCACTCGCCGACGGTCGAGGATGCGGACAGGGCCATGGTGCTCTCCTTGCTGGCAGGTCCCTCACGGGCTGTGCGTTGATCCGGACAATGTTGTCCGGTTGCTAGTGTATTCCGGTGCCCACCGACCGGAGCAACTCCCGCCCGACCGCCCGGAGCAACCCCGGGCCCGCAGCCGCCGCGCGCAACCGGGCCGCCCTCCTGGAGGCGGCGCACGCCGTCTTCGCCGAGGGCGGCACGACCGCCCCGCTCAGCTCGGTCGCGCGCCGCGCCGGCGTCGGGCAGGGCAGCCTCTACCGCCACTTCCCCGACCGCGTCTCCCTCGTGGCCGCCGTCGTGGAGGAGAACGTGGACGAGCTCGAGGCGGTGTCCGCCCGGGCAGGCACCACCCTGTCCGACCTGCTGGGACTGGTGACCCGGCACGCGATCGAGTCCGTCGGGGTGGTCGACCTGCTCGCCGAGGACCGGCCGGTCCGCATGCTCGAGCTGCGCGACCGGGTCGCCGCCGCGCTCGCCGCGCACCACGCGACGGCGCTCGAGGCCGGCGCGGTGCCGCCGGGCACCACGGTCGACGACCTCATGCTCGCCGTCGAGCTCGTGGCCGGCGCGCTCACCCGGCGCCCCGCCGCCGAGCGCGGGCCGATGGCCGCGCGGGCCTGGCGCCTCCTCGGTATCGCCGTCGTGCTGCCGTGACGGCGCCGTCGTGACCCGCCGCCGCGACGTTCGATAGACTCGCCGCGGCCGTGACTGGCGAGGGTGGGGCACCACCGGGGAGCGGCCGACATGTCCCGCCATGCGCGCCGCCCGCCTGGGTGCGAGGGTCTTTCCGCGAGAACCCGCCCAAGGAGATGACATGTCCGGAGCACCCTCCGCCCCCGACGTCCAGCTCGCCGACGACGCCCTGCGCCCCGTGCGCCGCGCGCTGCTGAGCGTCTACGACAAGACCGGCCTGGTCGAGCTGGCCACCGCCCTGCACGCGGCCGGCGTCGAGCTGGTCTCGACCGGCTCCACCGCCGGGAAGATCGCCGACGCCGGCGTCCCCGTGACCCGCGTCGAGGAGCTCACCGGTTTCCCCGAGTGCCTCGAGGGCCGCGTCAAGACGCTGCACCCGCGCGTGCACGCCGGCATCCTGGCCGACACCCGCAAGGCCGACCACCTCGCCCAGCTCGCCGACCTCGGCATCGAGACGTTCGAGCTGGTCGTGGTGAACCTCTACCCCTTCGCCGCCACCGTCGCGTCCGGCGCCGGCCCGGACGAGGTCGTCGAGCAGATCGACATCGGCGGGCCGTCCATGGTCCGCGCCGCGGCGAAGAACCACCCGAGCGTCGCCGTCGTCGTCGACCCGGCGCGGTACGACGACGTCGTCGCGGCCGTGCAGGGCGGCGGCTTCACGTTCGCGCAGCGCAAGCGCCTCGCGGCCGCCGCGTTCGCGCACACCGCGCAGTACGACGTCGCGGTCTCCTCCTGGTTCGCGAGCGCGTACGCGCCCGACGAGGTCGCGCTCGAGTCCCACATGCCCGACGTCGCGGGTGCCACCTTCGAGCGCGCGGCCGTGCTGCGCTACGGCGAGAACCCGCACCAGCGCGCCGCGCTCTTCACGCGGACCGACGGCTTCTCCGGTCTCGCCCAGGCCACCCAGCTGCACGGCAAGGCGATGAGCTACAACAACTACGTCGACGCGGACGCCGCCTGGCGCGCCGCGCACGACCACGCCGAGCCGGCCGTCGCGGTGATCAAGCACGCCAACCCGTGCGGCATCGCCGTGGGGGAGGACGTCGCGCAGGCGCACGCCCGCGCGCACGCCACCGACCCGGTCTCCGCGTACGGCGGCGTCATCGCCGCGAACCGCATCATCACCCGGGCCGCGGCCGAGGGGATCGCGCCGATCTTCACCGAGGTCGTCGTCGCCCCGGGCTTCGAGCCCGAGGCGCTGGAGATCCTGCAGAAGAAGAAGAACGTGCGCCTGCTCGTGGTCGACACCCCGCCGCGCGCGGTCGCCGAGAACCGCCCGATCTCCGGCGGCATGCTCGTCCAGGAGGTGGACCGCTTCCAGGCCGAGGGCGACGACCCCGCGGCCTGGACCCTCGCCGCCGGCGACGCCGCGGACGAGGCCACCCTCGCCGACCTCGCCTTCGCCTGGAAGGCCGTGCGCGCCGCGAAGTCCAACGCCATCCTGCTCGCCGCCGACGGCGCGGCCGTCGGCATCGGCATGGGCCAGGTCAACCGGGTCGACTCCTGCCGCCTCTCCGTCGAGCGCGCCAACACGCTCGCGGACGGGCAGGAGCGGGCGCGCGGCGCCGTCGCGGCGTCCGACGCGTTCTTCCCCTTCGCCGACGGCCTGCAGGTGCTGCTCGACGCCGGCGTGCGCGCCGTCGTCCAGCCCGGCGGGTCCATCCGCGACCCCGAGGTGATCGAGGCCGCCCAGGCCGCGGGCGTCACCATGTACCTCACCGGGACGCGCCACTTCGCGCACTGACCCGCGCCGATCGTGCGGTGGCGCTCGTTCTCGGCCCGGAGAACGAGCGCCACCGCACGGTCGGCTCAACCGGCGACGGCGGTCTTCAACCGGACGGCAGGGTCGGTGGCGCGGGCGAGGTCCAGGCGCAGCGGCTCGCCGCGGCTCATGAGGCGCCGCACGCCGCCGACGTCCCGCGGGGAGTCGACCAGGAGGACGGCGCGGACCGTCGCGACGCCGTGGTCGCCGCGCGCCGCCGTGTCCGCGGGGTCGAGGTAGAGCGCCGCCCAGGGGCCCTCGCCGGGGGTGCCGCGCAGCACCACGGGGGAGGCGTCGGGCCCCGTGGTGGCAGGCAGGCCCAGCAGCGCCAGGTCGTGGCCGAGCTGCTGGGAGAACACGTAGGGCGCGTGACCCGCGCCGCCGGGCTCGACGCCGAGCATCGCGCGCACGGTCGGGTCCGGGTCGTGCAGCGCGGCCGACCAGTGCCCGCCGGGCACGGTGCCGAAGACGGGGTGGGCGCGCGACGCGACGTCGCCCACGGCCCAGACGCCCGGGTGGCCCGGCACGCGCCCGTCGGCGTCCACCACCAGCGCGCCCCGCGGGTCCAGCGGCAGGGTACCGACCAGCCAGGCCGACGCCGGCCGGGCGCCCACCGCGGTGAGCACGAGGTCCGCGGGCAGGTGCTCTCCGTCGGCCAGCCGCACACCGGAGTCCTCGACGGCGGCCACGGCCGCGCCGGTCCGCAGGCGCACCCCCGCGTCGGCGTACCAGCCCGCGAGGTGGGCGCCGACCTCGCGCCCGAGCTGGCGCGAGAGCGGCGCGTCGGCGGCCTCCAGCACGGTGATCTCGGCCCCCGCGCCCGCCGCGACGCCCGCCACCTCGGCGCCGATCCAGCCCGCCCCCACGATCACCAGGCGCAGGCCCGGGCGCAGCGCGGTCCGCAGGCGGTCGGCGTCGCGCGCCGTGTGCAGCAGGGACGACGCGGAGAACCCGGGCGGCACCACGGGCACCGAGCCCACGGCGAGCACGACGGCGTCGGCCTCGACGATGCCCCGCGCCGTCGCGACGGCCACGCCGCCCGGGCGCAGGTCCAGGCGCTCGGCGGGCTCCGCCAGGCGCACGTCGTCGGCCAGCGCCTCGACGTCGACGCCGAGGTCGTCCTTGAGCCACACCGGGTCCGGGCGCGTCAGCAGCTCCTTGGACAGCGGCGGCCGGTCGTACGGGGGCACGCCCTCCGCGCCGAGCAGCGTCAACCGGCCGACGAAGCCGTGCGCCCGCAGCGCCGCGACCGTCTGCGCCCCCGCCAGGCCGGCGCCCACGACGACGACCGACCGGGGGAGCGGTGCCCCGTCCCGGTCGGCACCGGGCGAGGTGACGGGCGAGGGAGCGGGGGTCGGGGCGTCGGAGGCGGCATCGGGCACGGTGCTCACGCTAACCCTGCGACGGTAGGCTCGGGTGCCGTGGATCCCCGTGCCCTGCCCGACCCTCCCGGAGGGCGTGAGCCCGCGCCCGCGTGGCACTCCGTCGGGGCCGCGCCCGACGAAGGGCCGCCGCGCGCCGTGCCCGGCCCGGAGCGGGCCATCGTCACGATGCTGACGGGGATCGTCCTCGCCGTCGTGCTGGGCGTGCTGGTCGACGCCCGCATCGGGACCGGGACGATCGCGCTCACGCTCGCCGTGGCCGGCACCTGGCGCGCCACGTCGGCCACGGGCCCGGTCGGGCTCGTCGTCCGCAGCCGCGGCTTCGACGTCTTCCTGTGCTGGTCCGCCGCCGTCGTCATCGGGGTGCTGGCGCTCACCGCGCCCGGGCTGAGCTGAGGATCAGCCGGCCGAGCCGGCAAGGCTACCGACCAGGAACCCCGCCGAGGTGACGGCGCAGGTCACGCCCCGCGAGCCCTCCTCCCACTCGCTGAACTCGGGCACCACGGCCCAGATCTCGAGCGGCGGTCCCGTGTACCCGCCTCCGACGAACTCGGTCCACGCGTCCGCGCAGATGTCGCGCCCCGCCGCCCAGATCGTGGCGTCGCTCTCGGCGTCCTCGAGCCTGATGCGGCCGTTGGCGAACACCTGACCCGTGTGCGCCTCGTCGCAGAAGTCCTTGAGCTCCACCACGAGGTCGCCCCGCGCGACGAGGGGTTCGGCGGCGAAGCACGAAGGGGCGAGGGCGATGCTCAGGTTCCGGGGACCGCCGTCCGCGGGGGCGCGGGTGTCCGTCGGGGACGGTGCGGGCGCGGGCTCGGGCGCGCCGGAGGCCGGCAGCGCGACGCACAGCAGGCGCGGCCAGAACTGCCAGTCGTCCTCGACGGTGAACCAGGTCCAGTACGGCACGTCCTCGGGCCGCCGCCCGAGGTCGTCGAGGGCGGCGTCGCAGACCTGTGCCGCTGCCTGCTCGCCGACCTCGCTGCCGGGCCACGTCGGCCCTGCCGCGCCGGCGTAGAAGACCGTGAAGACGTCGGTCCGTTCGCAGGGGACGAGCAGCACGACGTCCCTGAGCTCGGGCGACCCGAAGCAGTCGCCCGGCGCGAGCAGTCGCCACGGCTTGGCGGCCGCGAACGACACGTCGGGGCCGAGGTCGGGGACGTCGTCCGGCGCCGCGGGAGGCACCACGAGGGGCGCGGCCGACGCCGTCGGGGCCAGCAGGGTGTCCGCGAGCGCGCCGAGCGCGGGTGCCGCACGCTCGGCGAGGCCTACGGCGCCGACCAGGAGCGCCACCCCGACCACCCGGGTCGCGACGCCGACGACCAGGGCCGCGACTCCCAGGGCGCGCACGTGCCGGGCCTGGGCCGCGGCGGCCGCGACATCCCCCGCGCCGAGGGCCCGCGACGCGCGCGCGGACGCGAGCACGGCGCCGATCGCCAGGGGCCAGAAGAAGACCATGGCCACGACCGACCAGGCGGTGCCGACCCCCGGTGACGGGACGGGGACGGGTGGGGCCGGTGCTGACGGGGTGGCGGGTGCGGGCTCAGCCACGCGTGGTCCCGGGCGCCGCTGCGAGGTCGAGCCCGGGCCAGCCCGCGCGGGCCAGCGCGGCCGTCAGGAGCACGATCAGGGCGAGCGAGAGCACGGCGCTCAGGACGGCCGTGACGACGACCGCGGCGACGCCGTAGCGTCGCGCCGCCCGGGCGTGCTGGACGGCCGCCGCCAGGTCCCCGGCGCCGAGCGCGCGCGAGGCCCGCTGCGCTCCGACGAGGGCGGGGATGCCCAGCGGCCAGAACAGGATCGCGGCGGCGACGGCCCAGCCGGTGCCGGTCGTCACCGTCCGCGGGTCCACGGGCACCGTCGCGACGGGAGGTGCGGGCGGGGTCACTCGGACTCCGATCGTCGAGGGGTGCACGCGGGTGTACCGGGATGCAGCGGTCGCGCGGGTCGACGGCGAGACATATGTACCAGATGTCCGTACGACACTCACGCCCGGGCAGGGGTGAAAATCCTGGCGGACGCGGCGAGGGCCGGCACCCTGTGGGTGCCGGCCCTCGTGCGTGAGCGACGGTGACGTCAGGCGCGCGGTGCGTCGCCCTTCGGCTCGTCCCCGGCCTCGCCGGACGTGCCGACCTCGTCGGGCGTGACGGCCGTCGCCGGCGTCTCGTCCCCGGCCTCGGCGGCCGAGGCCTCCGGGAGGGCGCCGTCGTCGACGACGTCGTGCTCCACGCCGGTGCCGAGGCGGTCACCGGTGCCGAGGGTGTCGCCGGCCGCCGAGCCGACCTCGACCTGGACGATCGCAGGCACCGGCGCGAACGCCCGGTAGAACAGGGCGGCGAGCGCCGCGCCCAGCAGCGGCCCGACGATGAACAGCCACAGCTGGCCCCAGGTCCAGCCGCCGGCGAGCACCGCCGAGGCGAACGACCGCGCCGGGTTGAGGGACGCGTTCGTCACCGGCCAGGCGACGATGATCAGCGCGCCGAGCGCCAGGCCGATGACGGCCGGGGCGAACGTGATCTTGGAGCGCTTGCTGGTCACCGCGAGGATCACGCCGACGAAGACCGCCGTGACGATCACCTCGACGAGCAGCGCGGACCACAGCGAGAACTCGGCCGGGGCTCCGGACTGCGCGGTGAGCGCCGCCAGCGGGGAGTGGCTGCCGAAGCCGTTGGCGGTGCCGGCGAAGACGCCGGCCTTGTCCTCCGCGCCCACGAGCGACGGGTAGCCGGTCGGGATGATGGAGAACATCACGGCCGCTGCCGCGGTGCCGCCGACCAGCTGGGCCAGCCAGTACCAGACGAGGTCGCGCCAGGGCGTGCGGCCCGCGAGCGTGAGCCCGAGGGTGACCGCGGGGTTGAAGTGCCCGCCCGAGACCCCGCCGACGGCGGCGATCGCCGCCATCACGAGGATGCCGCCCGCGAGGGCGACCGGGAGGATCTGGCCGTTGTTGGCCGCGTTGAACGTCGCGGTGCCCACGATCCCGAGCACCAGCACGAACGTGCCGAACGCCTCGGCGGCGAGGCGTGCGAACAGGCCGTGCTCGGGGGTGTCGGGCGCCGTCTCGACGTCGACCGAAGCCGTACCGCTCTCGGCGGCGATGTCCTGGGACATGAGGGTCCTTCTCTGCTCGGGAGACGGGCGTCTCGGTGTGCCCCTCCGGGAGGAGGGGCCGGTCGTGCGTGACCGGCCTCGCGGCCGGCTGCGCGGGCATGCTTCCACCGCGGTCTGAACGGTTGCTGAGCGCGGGCCGACGGTGGCGCTTTTCGCACCGTACCGCGCGTCCGTGCTGGTCGCGCTCTGCCACGACGGCGGCGCGTCGGTCGGGAGCCCGTGCCGACACCCCTCGGAGTGGCGGTCGACCCGGGCGCCCGGCTGCGCCAGAGTAGGGGCATGACCACACCAGTGAACGTCACCGTCACCGGGGCGGCGGGCCAGATCGGGTACGCGCTGCTCTTCCGGATCGCGTCGGGCGCGATGCTCGGCCCCGACACCCCCGTGCGGCTGCGGCTGCTGGAGATCCCGCAGGCGGTGAAGGCGGCCGAGGGCACCGCGATGGAGCTCGACGACTGCGCCTTCCCGCTGCTCGACGGCATCGACATCCACGACGACCCGGTGCAGGGCTTCGCCGGCACCAACGTCGCCCTGCTCGTGGGGGCGCGCCCGCGCGGCCCCGGCATGGAGCGCGCCGACCTGCTGGAGGCCAACGGCGGCATCTTCCGGCCGCAGGGCCGGGCGATCAACGCCGGGGCCGCCGACGACGTGCGCGTGCTGGTGGTGGGCAACCCGGCCAACACGAACGCGCTCATCGCGGCGTCCAACGCGCCCGACGTGCCGAAGGACCGGTTCACGGCCATGACGCGCCTCGACCACAACCGCGCGCTGTCGCAGCTGGCCCGGCGGGCCGACGTCCCCGTCTCCCGGGTGCGCCGCGTCACGATCTGGGGCAACCACTCGGCGAGCCAGTACCCGGACGTCTTCCAGGCCGACGTCGCCGGCACCCCGGGCGCCACCTACGCGCACGACGACAAGCTCTGGCTCGAGGACGACTTCATCCCGACCGTCGCCAAGCGCGGCGCGGCGATCATCGAGGCGCGCGGGGCGTCGTCCGCGGCGTCCGCCGCGAACGCGGCGATCGACCACGTGCACGACTGGGTGCTCGGCACACGCGAGGGCGACTGGACCAGCGCCGGCCTGTGGTCGACCGGCCAGTACGGCGTGCCCGAGGGCCTCGTCTCGTCGTTCCCGGTGACGTCGTCGGGCGGCGCCTGGGAGGTCGTCGAGGGGCTGGAGCTCGACGAGTTCTCCCGCGCCCGCGTCTCCGCGAGCGTGGCGGAGCTTTCCGAGGAGCGCGAGGCCGTGCGCGCGCTGGGCCTGATCTGACGCGTGCCCTGACGCCTGCCCTGACGAAATAAAGGGCGGCGTCGCGTCGGTGGGCCAGCATAGGCTGCTCGGGCCATGATCGACGCCCCTGCCGCCCGCGCGGACCACGACCAGACCACCTCGACCTCCCCGCAGACCGACCCGGCCCGTCGTCTCGACTGGCGACGCCTGCGCGGCCCGGTCGCGGCCGTCGCGATGGTCGCGCTCACCCTCGGCGCGGTGGGCGCCGCCCTCGGCACGGTCGTCGCGGGCCGCCTCGCGCAGGACCCGACGACCGGGCTGCTCATGCTCCTCGCGGTCTGCGTGGTCGGCGCCGCCCTGTTCGACGCGGCCGGTCAGGTCGTGTGGGCGGGCGTCGTCGACCGGGCGGAGGGCCGCCTGCGCGGCGACCTGCTCACCGCGGCGCTGCACCAGCCGCTCGCCACGCTCACCGAGCAGGCCGTGGGCGAGGTGCTCGACCGCGTCGACGACGACACGCACGCCGTCGGCACGCTCGTGCGCCGCCAGCTCTGGGGCGCCGGCCGCACCGTGGTGGGCGTGGTGCCCATGTACGTGGTGGCCGGCATCACCTGGTGGCCCGCCTGGCTCCTGTTCCCCGCGCTCGGCGTGCTGGCCGGCTTCCTGGTGCGGCCGATGCTCGGCGAGATCGCGCGCCGCAAGGTGATCGAGGAGGCCGCCTGGACCGACCACGCGGCGGCGTTCGAGGAGTCGGTCGCCGCGCGCGACGACCTGCGCACCAGCCTCGGCCAGCCGTTCGCGATCCGCCGCCTGGCGCAGCGCTCGGCCGACGTGCACCGCAAGTTCGCCGCCGTCGTGACGGTCGAGTCGAAGATGCTGCGCCGGGCCGGCCTGGTGCTCGCCGCGCTGCTCGCCGGCGTCGCCGTGACCGGGGCCGCGCTGGCCTCGAACGGCTCCCTGCCCGTCCAGGACCTCGTGACGCTGTTCCTCGTCACCGCGATGTTCGTGGGCCAGGTGGACAACCTCATCCACCACCTGCCCGACATCCAGGAGGGCCTCGGCGCGATCACCCGGATCCGGCAGATGCTGTCGGTCGTGCCGGAGCCCGAGGGCGGGCGGGACCTGCCCGAGGGGCCCGTCGGCATCGAGCTGCGCGACCTGCACTTCTCCTACGCCGAGGGCACCTTCGCGCTGCAGGGCGTGCACCTGCGCGTGCCCGCGGGGCAGACCGTGGCCCTCGTCGGGCGCACCGGGTCGGGCAAGTCGACGCTCGCGTCGCTGCTGTCGCGCGCTGTCGAGCCCGAGCCCGGCACCGTCTTCCTGGGCGGCGTCGACGTGCGCGAACTCGACCTGCAGAAGCTGCGCGCCGCGGTGGGCGTCGTGACGCAGCGCACCGAGATCCTCGCCGGCACCCTGGCCGAGAACATCGCGCTGTTCGCCGACGTGCCGCGCGAGGACGTCGAGGCCGCGGTGCGCGAGCTGCGCCTGGACGCGTGGGTGTCGGGCCTGCCGGACGGGCTGGACACGCTGCTGGGCCCGGGCGGCACCTCGCTGTCGGCGGGGGAGGAGCAGCTCGTCGCGTTCGCGCGGCTGCTGGTGCGCGACGTCCAGGTCGTCGTGCTCGACGAGGCGACCGCGCGGATGGACCCCCTCACGGAGGCGCGGGTCGTGGCGGCGTCCGATCGGCTGCTCGCGGGCCGCACGGGCGTGCTCGTCGCGCACCGCCTCACGACGATCGAGCGCGCCGACCTCCTGGCCGCCCTCGACCACGGCCGGGTCGTGCAGCAGGGCCCCCGAGCGCAGCTCGCGCGCGAGGACGGCCCCTACCGCGACCTGCTCCTCGCGAGCGACTCGACGGGCGACGCGGCGGGTGACTCGGTCGGGGGCGCCGACGACGCGGCCGACGTCGCGCCGGTCGCGTCCGCCGCGTCCGTGGAGCCGATGGTGGCGGCAGCCACCACCGGGACCGCGCACGAGGTCGGCGGCCGGCGCCGCCGCGGCGCGCCGCCGGAGCTGGAGGACCCGGGCGAGGGCCCGAGCCTCGCGCGGGGCGTGCTGCACGCGCTGTTCGTGCGGCCGGCGTGGGGCGTGGTCGGCGCGCTGCTGTTCCTCGTGGCGAGCCTCGTCTCGGCGCAGGGCGCGCTCACCGGGTTCCTGTGGGGCCAGGCCGTCGAGGGGCTCGGGGACGGCTTCCCGACCGGCCTCATGGTGACGTTCGTCGTGCTGCTCGTCGTCGCGCCCCTGGCCCTGGCGTGGGCGCTGTACGTCTACCCGCGCTGGTGGGTCGAGGTGCTGCTGCGCGTGCGGATGGCGGTCATGACCGGCCAGACGCGCCAGCAGCGGCTCCGCGCCACCCCGCCCGGCGAGGTCGTGGCGCGGGCCATGGACTCCGACCGGTTCGTCCGCTACTCCGACCGCTGGGTCGACTTCGTCAACGGCCTCGTGATCGCGGGCGTGACGGCGCTGCTCAGCAGGTCGTGGCTGGCCGGCGGGGTGCTCCTCGCCGTCATGGTCGTCTCGGCGGCGGCGTCCGCGATCGGCCGGCCGATCGCGGGGCGCTCGGCCACCAAGTCGTCCGCAGCGCGCGCACGGTTCGGCCGCGCCCTGGTCTCCGCCCTCGACTCCGCCCGCACCGTGAAGCTCGCCGCCCGCACGCCGCAGGTGCACGCGCACCTGCGGGAGGTGGACGGCGGTCGCGTGCGGGCCGCGATCTTCGAGCACCGCATCCAGGCGGCCCTCGACGGTGTGCCGATGATCATGGTGCAGCTCGGCGTCGTCGCCGCCTGGGCGGGGCTCCTCACGGGCACCTGGGGCCTGGCGACCGCGCTGCTCGTGGCCAACGCCGTGAACGGCTTCGGCTGGTTCGGCGTCGTCGCGGGGGCGGTCGTGACGGAGGCTCCCGGCACGCGGTCGTGGCAGCGGGCCACGGGCCGGTTCGCGGCCGGCGCGGACCTCATGGACCTCCCGGCGGGCGTGGATCTCGTGACCGGCGAGGCGCCCCGCCCGGCGGTGGGGGAGCGGCAGTCGCTGGAGCGGCTGCACCTGGAGGGCGTCACGGCCGTGCACGACGACGGCACCATCGGCGTCTCCGGCGTCGACCTGGAGGTGCGGCGAGGCGAGCTCGTGCTGCTGCTCGGGCAGGTCGGCTCGGGCAAGTCGAGCCTGCTGTCCGCGCTGAGCGGCCTCATGGAGCACACGGGCCGCATCCGGTGGAACGGCCAGGACGTCGATGACGCCCAGGTCTTCCTGCGCCCCGGGCAGGTGGCGCACGTCGCGCAGGTGCCGCGCGTGCTGTCGGGCACGTTCACCGAGAACGTGCGCCTGGACCACGAGCGGGACGTCGACGGCCCGGTCGCGGCGGCGCGCCTCGGGCAGGACGTCGCGGAGGCCGGCGGCCCCGACGCGCTCGTCGGGCACCGCGGGGTGCGGCTCTCCGGCGGCCAGGTGCAGCGGCTCGCGCTCGCGCGGGCGCTGGCGACGGACGCCGAGCTGCTGCTCGCCGACGACGTCTCCAGCGCGCTGGACGCCACCACGGAGATCGAGCTGTGGGCGTCGCTGCGCGAGCGCGGCACCACCGTCGTCGGCGCGACGTCGAAGCGCGCGGCCCTGTCGCGCGCCGACCGCGTCGTCGTCCTCGCCGACGGCGAGGTGGCGGAGGTCGGCCCGTGGCGCGAGCTCGCGCCACGCTGGGGGCACCTGGCGGGCTGACCCCCGCCGAGCTCCGACGAGCTCCCACCCCGAGGCGAACAGGGCCCGTCCGGACGACCCGGGCGGGCCCTGTCGCGTCCTCCCGGGTCGCCGACCTCCCTGGGGACGGGCTCGCGACAGCGCCGGAACCGTTGCTGCAAGTTTGCAGCAACGGTACAGTCGCGTCGGTCGCGACCTCGCGCCGGACGACGAAGGAGTCCTCCCATGCCTCGTGCTCTGCCACGTGCACCCAGACGGCCCGCGACCCGCACCGCGGCGTCTCTGACCGCCGTCGCGCTCACCGTCCCCGCGCTGTCCGCGGGCCTCGCCGGCCTCGCCGTGACGACGGCCCCCGCGGCCGGCGCCGCGGACCGCACTGCCACGCTGGTCGGAAGCCTCCAGTCCGAGCTCGGCTGCGCCGCGGACTGGGACCCCACCTGCGCGGCCACGACCCTGACCCCGGCCGGCGACGGCACCTTCGCCGCCGAGGTCGACCTGCCCGCCGGCACGTACGAGTACAAGGTCGCGCTCGACGGCGCCTGGGACGAGTCGTACGGCCGCGAGGGCACCGACGAGAACGCGCCGCTCGTGCTCGGTGGCGACGCGCGCGTCCGGGTCACCTACGACGACACGACGCACCGCACCGCCCTCACGCCCCTGACGCTCGCGGGCGGGTACGACGACGCGACCGACGCGGGCCTGGTCGTGCCGCCGGTGCGGCAGGCGGGCTCCGACGAGCGGTTCTACTTCGTCATGACGGACCGGTTCGGGAACGGCGACGTCTCCAACGACACGGGCGGCCTCGAGGGCGACCGCCTGGCCACCGGATTCGACGCGACGGACAAGGGGTTCTACCAGGGCGGCGACATCGCGGGCCTGCGCGAGAACCTCGGGTACATCGAGGGGCTCGGCACCACCGCGATCTGGCTGACGCCGTCGTTCCTCAACCGGCCCGTGCAGGGCGCCGGCGAGGACGCCTCCGCCGGGTACCACGGGTACTGGATCACCGACTTCACGCGGATCGACCCGCACCTGGGCACCAACGCCGAGCTCGAGGCGCTCATCACCGAGGCGCACGCGCGCGGCATCAAGGTCTACTTCGACATCATCACCAACCACACGGCGGACGTCGTCGACTACGCGGAGGGGGAGTACGGCTACGTCGACCAGGCCACGTCGCCGTACACGGACGCCGACGGAAACGCCTTCGACCCGGCCGACGTCGCGGGCTCGGACGCCTTCCCGCAGCTCGACGCCGCGACCTCGTTCCCCTACACGCCGGTGGTCGCGCCCGAGGACCAGGACGTCAAGGTCCCGGCCTGGCTCAACGACCCGACGCTCTACCACAACCGGGGCAACTCGACGTGGACCGGCGAGTCCGTCACCTACGGCGACTTCGACGGCCTGGACGACCTCATGACGGAGGACCCGCGCGTGGTCGAGGGCTTCGTGGAGGTGTACTCCGACTGGATCGACCTCGGCATCGACGGCTTCCGCATCGACACGGTCAAGCACGTGAACCCGGAGTTCTGGGAGACCTGGTCGGCCGAGGTCATGGACTACGCCCACGCGCAGGGCAAGGACGACTTCTTCATGTTCGGCGAGGTGTACGACGCCGACGCCGCCAAGACGTCGCCGTACGTGCGTGACACGGACATGAGCTCCGTGCTCGACTTCTCCTTCCAGGCCGCGGCGACGAGCTACGCGAGCGGCAACAGCGCCCGTGGGCTGGCGAGCCTGTTCGCGAGCGACGACCGGTACACGACACCGACCAGGTCCGCGTCCGCGCTGCCCACGTTCCTCGGCAACCACGACATGGGCCGGGTCGGCTTCATGCTCGCTGGCACTGACGCACCGCTCGCCCGCGACGAGCTGGCGCACGACCTCATGTACCTCACGCGCGGCCAGCCGGTCGTGTACTACGGCGACGAGCAGGGCTTCGCCGGCGCGGGCGGCGACAAGGACGCCCGGCAGACGCTCTTCGCCACGCAGGTCGACGAGTACGCGGACCAGCCGCTCGTCACGGGGCAGCGGGCCGGCAGCGTCGACCGGTACGACACGGCCGCGCCGCTGTACTCCCGCATCGCCGAGCTGGCCGCACTGCGCGAGGCCCACCCGGCGCTCGCGACCGGCGCGCAGGTGGAGCGGTACGCCGAGAACGGCGCGGGCGTGTACGCCTTCAGCCGGGTCGACCGCGACGAGAAGCTCGAGCACCTGGTGGCGGTGAACAACGCGGCCGCGACTAAGGGCGCCACGTTCACCACGCTCACGCCCGGCGCGACCTACGAGGTGCTGTACGGCGCGCTCGGCGGCGACGCGACGACCCTGACGGCGGACGACGCCGGCGAGGTCACGATGCAGGTGCCCGCGACGTCGGCGGTCGTGCTGCGCGCGGACCGCACGGTGGGCGCGGGCTCGGACGGCACGCTCGAGGTCGCGGTCCCCGCGGCCGGCGCGGCGGTGGCCGGCACCGCAGCCGTGGCGGCCGACGTCGACGACGACGCGTGGGCGGAGACCTCCTTCGCGTGGCGCGAGGTCGGCACCGACGCCTGGCAGGCCCTCGGCACCGCCGAGGACACCACGCCCCGCGTCTTCCACGACACCGGCACGCTCGCCGAGGGCACCCTGGTCGAGTACCGGGCGGTGACGCAGGACGCCGACGGCGACCGCACCGCGGCGTCGACCTTCGCGTCCGTCGGGGTCGACGTCTCCGGCGTCGTGGGGGACACGGAGCCCGAGCCCGAGATCGACATGGTCGCGGTGGCGGGCAGCCACAACAGCGAGATGGGCTGCGCCGGCGACTGGACGCCCGACTGCGAGGGCGCGCGTCTCACGGAGCGCCCGGACGGCGTGTGGGCGGGGACGTTCGACCTGCCCGCCGGTGACTACGAGTACAAGGTCGCGGTCAACGGCTCGTGGGACGTCAACTACGGCGTCGGAGGGGTGCGCGACGGCGGCAACGCGGCCTACTCCCACGACGGCGGCGAGGTCACCTTCTTCTGGGACCCGGTGAGCCACGACTTCTCGTCCACCGCGCAGGGGCCGCTCGTCACGCTGGCGGGGTCGTTCCAGGACCAGGTCGGTTGCCCCGGCGCGTGGGCGCCCGACTGCCTGGCGTCCTGGCTCAAGGACCCGGACGGTGACGGCACGTACACGTGGTACACGGACCGGCTGACCGCCGGTGCGTACGAGGCCAAGGTGGCGCACGGCCTGAGCTGGGCCGAGAACTACGGCGTCGGCGGGGCGCGCGACGGCGCCAACTACTCCTTCAGCGTGGGCGACGGCGAGACCGTGACCTTCAGCTACGACGTCACGTCCCACGTCCTGACCATCGGTGTCGAGAACCCGCCCCTGCCCGGCACCGGCCAGCAGGCGGCGCACTGGTTGCGGCTGGGCCTCGTGCTCGTGCCGGGCGACCTCGGCGCCGGCGACGGCTGGACGCTGTGGTCCGCGCCGGACGGCGGGCTCGCCGTCGCGGACGGCCGGGTCCGCGGGCCTGGCGGCGGCGACCTGCCCGAGGGCGCCGCGTCGTACGACCTCGTCCCCGCGGGGGACGTGCCCGACGACGTCGCGCGCGACTTCCCGGCGCTCGCGGGCCACACCGCCCTCGCGCCCGTGGGGGAGGACGGCGAGCCGCTGGACCGTGCCGCCGTGGGGAAGCTCCTGACCGGCCAGCTCCTGGTGACGCGCGCGTCGGCGGACGGCCTCACCGCGGCGACGGGCGTGCAGGTCCCGGGCGTCCTCGACGACCTGTACGGCGCGGAGGCCTCGACGCGGACGTTCGGCGCCCGGCTCCACCCCAGCGGGAAGTGGGCGTCGTTCGCGCTGTGGGCGCCGACGGCGAAGGACGTCGACCTGCTGGTCTGGCCGGAGGGCCGGGACCTGGCCGAGGAGCCCGTGCGCCTCGACGCCGGGCGCGAGCGGGACGGGTCGTGGACCTTCGACGCCCGTACCGACGGGACGAAGGCCACGAAGAAGCTCGCGTGGGACGGCGCGCGGTACCGGTACGCCGTCCAGGTGTACGTGCCGAGCACCGGGCAGGTCGAGACGAACGTCGTCACCGACCCCTACTCCGTGGGGCTCACGCTCGACTCCACGCACTCCGTCGTCGTGGACCTCGACGACCGGCGGTGGCAGCCGCGGGTCTGGCGCACGACGCGCCAGCCCGTCGTCGAGCGGGCCGTGGACCAGACGATCTACGAGCTGCACGTGCGGGACTTCTCGGTCTCGGACGAGACCGTTCCCGCGCAGCGGCGCGGCACGTACCTCGCGTTCGCCGAGCAGCGCTCGGACGGCATGACGCACCTGCGCGAGCTGGCCGACGCCGGCATGACGACGGTGCACCTGCTGCCGACGTTCGACATCGCGACGATCCCCGAGGACCGCGCGGACCAGGCGACGACGGGCGACCTGTCCCGGTTCGCGCCCGACTCGCAGGAGCAGCAGGCGGCCGTGGCCGACGTCGCGGCGGGCGACGGCTTCAACTGGGGCTACGACCCCTACCACTTCTCCGTGCCGGAGGGCTCGTACGCCACCGACGCGGACGGCGGGGCGCGGGTGGCCGAGTTCCGCACGATGGTGGGGTCGCTGCACCGGGCCGGCCTGCAGGTGGTCCTCGACCAGGTGTTCAACCACACCGCGGCGAGCGGGCAGGGCGCGAAGAGCGTGCTCGACCGCATCGTGCCGGGCTACTACCAGCGGCTGGACCCGACCACGGGCGCGGTGGAGACGAGCACCTGCTGCCAGAACGTCGCCACCGAGCACGCGATGGCCGAGAAGCTGATGGTCGACTCGGTCGTCACGTGGGCCCGCGACTACAAGGTGGACGGCTTCCGCTTCGACCTCATGGGTCACCACTCGAGGGAGAACATGCTGGCCGTGCGGGAGGCGCTCGACGCCCTGACGCCGCGCCAGGACGGTGTCGACGGCTCGGCGGTCTACCTGTACGGGGAGGGCTGGAACTTCGGCGAGGTCGCGGACGACGCCCTGTTCACGCAGGCCACGCAGGGGCAGCTGGGCGGCACGGGCATCGGCACCTTCAGCGACCGGCTGCGCGACGCCGTGCACGGCGGGTCGCCGGTGGACGCCGCGTCGCGGTTCACGCAGGGCTTCGGCACGGGGCTCTTCACGGACCCGAACGGGCGCGAGGCCGGCGAGGGCGACGCGGGCAGCGTCAACGACGGCTCCGACGACGAGCGCGCCGACCTCGGCCACCAGAGCGACCTGGTGCGCCTCGGCCTGGCGGGCAACCTGCGGGACTTCGCCTTCCGGGCGGCCGACGACGCGGCCGGCGAGGTGACGAAGGGCGAGGACCTCGACTTCCGGGGGGCGCCGGCGGGGTACGCGGACTCGCCCGAGGAGGTCGTCACGTACGTCGACGCGCACGACAACGAGACCCTGTTCGACCTGCTGACGCTCAAGCTGCCGCAGGAGACCTCGATGGGCGACCGGGTGCGCATGAACACCGTCTCCCTCGCGACGACGGCGCTCGCCCAGACCCCGTCGTTCTGGCACGCGGGCACGGACCTGCTGCGCTCGAAGTCGCTCGACCGCAACTCCTACGACTCGGGCGACTGGTTCAACGCCATCGACTGGTCGGGGCGGGACAACGGCTTCGGCCGCGGCCTGCCGCCGGCGGCCGACAACTCCACCGCGTGGCCGGTGCTGGCCCCGCTGCTGGCGGACCCCGACCTCAAGCCCGCGCCGTCGGACATCGCGACGGCGTCGGACGCCGCGCGCGACCTGCTCGAGCTGCGTTCGTCGACGGACCTGTTCCGGCTCGGCAGCGCCCGACTCGTCGAGCAGAAGGTGTCGTTCCCGGGCTCGGGCCCGGACGCGACGCCGGGCGTGGTCGCGATGTCGGTGGACGACACGGTGGGCCGGGACGTCGACCGGCGCCTGGACGGCCTGCTCACGGTGTTCAACGCCTCGCCCGAGGCGGTCACCCTCGACCTGCCGGCGCTCAAGGGGCGCGACCTCCGGCTCTCGTCGGTGCAGCGGTCGGGCAGCGACCCGGTGGTGCGCCAGACCCGGTGGGACGGGCGTGCCGGGACGGTGACCGTGCCGGCACGGACGGTCGCGGTGCTGGTGGACCCGCAGCGCTGAGGGGTTGCCGTCGGGAAGGGTTAGGCGTAACTTACCGTTCGTGACGACTTACCAACAAGCTCTCGACGCGCTCGGCGACCCGACCCGGCGCGCCGTGGTCGAGCGCCTGGCCCTGGGTCCCGCGTCCGTCGCGCAGCTGGCCGCGGACCTGCCCGTGAGCCGCCCGGCCGTGTCGCAGCACCTCAAGGTGCTGCACGCGGCCGGGCTCGTCGCCTTCGAGGCCGCCGGCACGCGCCACCTGTACCGCCTCGAGGCGGCCGGGTTCGAGGCGTTGCGCGGCTGGCTCGACGGCTTCTGGACCGACGTGGTCGGCGCGTTCGCCGCCCACGCCGACCGCCCGGGCGGCACCGGCGCCGCCGCCGAGGGCGGGAGCGACCCCCGCGGCGCCGACGAGGGAGAACCGTGATGTCCACCGACGACGCTCTGCACAAGTCCGTCACCGTCCGGCCCGGGCCCGACGCCGCCTTCCGGGCCTTCACCGCCGGCATCGGGGAGTGGTGGCCGCTCGCCACGCACTCCGTGGACGGCGACCGCTCCGCCGGCGTGACCCTCGAGCCGGGGATCGGCGGGCGCTCGTCGAGACGCTCGCCGACGGCTCTCTCGCCGTCTGGGGCACGGTCACGGCGTGGGACCCGCCCCGGCGCGTCGCGTTCACCTGGCACCCCGGCACCCCCGAGGAGGAGGCGACCCTGGTCGAGGTGACCTTCCGCCCGAACGGCACCGGCGCCGGCACCGAGGTCGAGCTCGTCCACTCCGGCTGGGGCCGTCGCCACGACGGCGACCGGGCGCGCACCGCGTACGAGGGCGGATGGGGGATCGTGCTCGGCCGGTTCGCGGCCGCCGCGGGATGAACGAGACGGTTGTCGCGGGCGTCCGTTGGCTTCGGGAACCGAAGGTGGTGCATGAAGGGCCGCTCGGGCGCGACTCGCGAGGCGAGCACGCTGCTGGGGGGCGAATTCACCCGGAAGTTCAACCGAACTCGTCACCGTGACTCGATCGTTATGACTTCATCCCGTCAATGCTTTGACTTTGAGTCTCGAAGACAGCACGCTGGTCGACGGACCGGCGTCTCGGGAACTTCTCCGAGGGGCCCGGGCACCGGCGGCGACGGTCGCTGCCGGGGACCCCTCGATGACGAGAAGGAGCGCGAGGATGCGACTCGCCAAGATGATGAGCGCGGTGGCCGCTGGTGCGGCGCTGACGCTGGCACTGACCGCCTGCGGCGGTTCGGGCGCCGGGAGCGGTGGAGAGAGCCCGGCCGCGGGGAACGGTGACGACGAGATCAAGGTGGGCGTGGCGATGCCGACGGAGACGTCGGAGCGCTGGATCGCCGACGGCGACGCCGTGAAGTCCGGCCTGGAGGAGGCCGGGTACGACGTCGACCTGCAGTTCGCGGGCGACGACATCCCGACCCAGACCCAGCAGATCGACCAGATGATCACCCAGGGCGTGGACCTGCTGATCGTCGCCGCGATCGACGGCACCGCGCTGACCAGCCAGCTGGAGTCCGCGGCCGCCCAGAACATCCCGGTCATCTCCTACGACCGGCTGATCCGCGACAGCGAGAACGTCGACTTCTACGTGTCGTTCGACAACTACCAGGTCGGCGTCGCGCAGGCGAACGCGCTGCTCTACGGGCTCGGCCTCGCCGACAAGGACGGCAAGGCGACCGGCGAGAAGGGCCCGTTCAACATCGAGCTGTTCGCCGGCTCGCTGGACGACAACAACGCGCACTTCTTCTGGGACGGCGCGATGGACACCCTCAAGCCGTTCATGGACGACGGCTCGATCACGGTCCCGTCCAAGCAGACGACCATCGAGCAGGCCGCCACGCTGCGCTGGTCGCAGGAGGCGGCGCAGGCCCGCATGGAGAACCTGCTGACCTCCACCTACTCGGGTGACACCAAGCTCGACGGCGTGCTCTCGCCGTTCGACGGCATCTCCCGCGGCATCATCACCGCGCTCCAGGGCGTGGGCATGGGCCCGACGATGGAGGACGGCCTGCCGGTCGTCACCGGCCAGGACGCCGAGATCGCCTCGGTCAAGCTCATCCAGGACGGCGTGCAGCAGTCCACGATCTTCAAGGACACGCGTCTGCTGGCCGACCAGGCCGTGACGGCCGCCAAGGCCTACCTCGACGGCAAGGAGCCGGAGGCCAACGACACCAAGACCTACGACAACGGCGTGAAGGTCGTGCCGTCGTACCTCCTGGACGTCGTCACCGTCTACAAGGACGACATCCAGAAGGAGCTCGTGGACAGCGGCTACTGGACGCAGGACGAGATCGACGCCGGCCAGGCCTCGTGATCTGACCCACCCCGGCGGGCCCGGGTCGCGCACCGTCGCGACCCGGCCCGCCCCTGGGCCGGCCGGGCAGCGTCCCGGCCGCCCCGTACCCGAAGGAGGGACGAGGGCGCATGAGCACGATCCTGGAGATGCGCTCCATCATCAAGGAGTTCCCGGGCGTCAAGGCGCTCGCGGGAGTGAGCCTTGACGTCACGCAGGGCGAGATCCACGCCATCTGCGGTGAGAACGGCGCCGGGAAGTCGACGCTGATGAAGGTGCTGTCGGGCGTGTACCCGCACGGCACCTACGGTGGCGACATCGTGCTCGACGACAAGGTCGTCGAGTTCGGGTCGATCAACGACTCGGAGCACGAGGGCATCGTCATCATCCACCAGGAGCTCGCCCTGGTGCCGTACCTGTCGGTGGCCGAGAACATCTTCCTCGGCAACGAGCGCCGCGGCCGCGGCGGGCTGATCGACTGGAACCAGACCAACTCGGAGGCGCTGGAGCTGCTCGCCCGCGTGGGGCTCGACGAGAACCCCGTGACGCCGGTGAACCAGCTGGGCGTCGGCAAGCAGCAGCTCATCGAGATCGCCAAGGCGCTCTCGAAGAAGGTGCGGCTCCTCATCCTCGACGAGCCGACCGCCGCGCTGAACGACACGGACTCCGAGCACCTGCTCGGCCTGCTGCGTCAGCTGCAGGCGCAGGGCATCACGTCGATCATCATCTCGCACAAGCTCAACGAGATCGCCGAGATCGCGGACCGCACGACGATCATCCGGGACGGGAAGACGATCGAGACGATCGACATGTCCGACCCGGCCTCGACGCAGGACCGGATCATCCGCGGCATGGTCGGCCGGGACCTCGAGAACCGCTTCCCGGACCGCTCGAGCGTCGTCGGCGACGAGGTGCTGCGCGTGGAGGACTGGAACGTCTTCCACCCCACCCAGGTGGGGCGCAAGGTCATCGACGACGCGTCGTTCCACGTCCGCGCCGGCGAGGTCGTCGGCATCGCCGGGCTCATGGGCGCGGGACGCACCGAGCTCGCGATGAGCATCTTCGGCCGCTCGTACGGCCGCCACATCACCGGCCGGCTGTTCAAGGACGGCAAGCAGATCCAGGCGCGCAACGTGGCCGAGGCGATCGAGCACCACATCGCCTACGCCACCGAGGACCGCAAGGTCTACGGGCTCAACCTCATCGAGGACATCCGTCGCAACATCTCGTCGGCGGGCCTCGGCAAGCTCGCCCCGCGCGGCTGGGTGAACGGCAACGAGGAGCTCCGCGTCGCCGAGGACTACCGCCGGAGCCTCAACATCAAGACGCCGAACGTCACCTCCGTGGTCGGCCAGCTCTCCGGCGGCAACCAGCAGAAGGTCGTGCTGTCCAAGTGGCTGTACACCGAGCCGGACGTGCTGATCCTCGACGAGCCGACGCGCGGTATCGACGTCGGTGCCAAGTACGAGATCTACACGATCATCAACAAGATGGTCGCCGCGGGGAAGGCCGTCGTCGTCATCTCCTCCGAGCTGCCCGAGCTGCTCGGCATCTGCGACCGCATCTATACCCTCGCCTTCGGTCGGATCACCGGTGAGGTTCCCGTCGCCGACGCGACGCAGGAGCGCCTCATGGAGCTCATGACGATCGAGCGCGACCAGCCCCTGCCCACGAAGGAAAACGCCTCATGAACGCCATCGCCGGGCTCCGGGACCTGCTCACCCGGAACCTGCGGCAGAGCGGGATCTTCATCGCGCTGATCGCGATCGTCGCCCTGTTCGCCGCCCTGAACCCGATGTTCCTGTCGCCGACGAACCTCACGAACATCGTCCTGCAGTACTCCTACATCCTGATCCTCGCGATCGGCATGGTGATGGTGATCGTCGCCGGCCAGATCGACCTGTCGGTCGGGTCGGTGGTCGCGCTCACGGGCGCGGTCTCGGCCGTGGTCGTCATCCGCCAGGGCATGCCGTGGTGGGCGGGTGTGCTGGCGGCGCTCGTCGTCGGCCTCCTCGTCGGGGCGTGGCAGGGCTTCTGGGTCGCGTACGTCGGCATCCCGGGCTTCATCGTCACGCTGGCCGGCATGCTGCTCTTCCGCGGCCTCACCTACGTGGTGCTGGACAACGTCTCGCTGTCGCCGTTCGGCGTGCCGTACTACGACATCGCGAACGGCTTCATCAACGGGCTGTTCGGCGGGTACGGGTACGACGTCTTCACCCTGGTGGTCTTCGCGGTCGCCGTCGTGGGCTACGCGGTCAGCCAGTGGCGCACGCGTCGCGGCAAGATCGCCTACCAGCAGACGGTCGAGTCGATGCCGCTGTTCGTGGCCAAGCTCGTCGTGGTCGCCGTCGCGGTCATGTGGTTCGGCTACCAGCTCGCGTCCTCGCGCGGCCTGCCGATCGTGCTGATCATCCTGGCGGTGCTCGTGATCGTGTACGCCCTGGTGACGCAGAAGTCGGTCTTCGGCCGGCACGTCTACGCGGTGGGCGGCAACCTGCACGCCGCCGAGCTCTCCGGCGTCCGCGTGAAGCGCGTGAACTTCTGGATCTTCGTCAACATGGGCCTGCTCGCCTCGGTGGCCGGCATCGTGTACTCGTCCCGCGTCAACGGCGCGCAGCCGAGCGCCGGCAACATGTTCGAGCTGGACGCGATCGCCGCCTGCTTCATCGGCGGCGCGTCGACCTCCGGCGGCGTGGGCCGCGTCGGCGGGGCGATCATCGGTGGCCTCATCATGGCCGTCATGTCGAACGGCATGCAGCTGATGGGCGTGTCCCAGGCCGTGCAGCCGATCGTCAAGGGCCTCGTGCTCCTGCTGGCGGTGGCCTTCGACATCTACAACCGGCGCCGGGCCGCGACCCTGCGCTGATCCGGGGTCCCGCCCCGGGACCACCACCGCGGCACGCAGGACGGCGGACGGCCGTCCTGCGTGCCGCTGCACCCTAGACTTCGGGTCGTGAGAGGACGGCGCGCGATGGTGGGCTCGCAGTCCTCGTTGCGCGAGGCGAACCGCGCCCGGGTCGTGGACACGGTCAAGCACCACGGCGGGCTCACCCAGGTGGAGCTCGCCGCCGCCACGGGCCTGTCCCAGGCGACCGTGTCGACGATCGTCAAGGAGCTGGTCGCGGCCGAGCTGGTCGAGGTCCGCAACACCGTCAGGTCCGGACGGCGGGCCCAGCTCGTCACGCTCGCACACCGCGTCGGCCTCGTGGCCGGGGTCCTGGTCGGGACCCGGCACCTGACGGTGGCGATCGCGGACGTCTCCCACGAGGTGCTGGCCGAGCAGGTGCTGCCGCTGCCCGCGGAGCACCGCGCGGACACCAGCCTCGATCGCGCGGCCCTGCTCGTCGTCGACCTGCTCGAGCGCGTCGGCTCCGAGCTCCCGGAGGTGCTGGGCATCGGCCTGGGCCTGCCGGCCCCCGTGGACGCGTCGAGCGGCCAGGTCACGGTCCGGGGCATCCTGCGCGGCTGGGACGGTGTGCCGGTGGCGCAGGTGCTGTCCAAGCGGCTCGCCCGGCCGGTGTTCGTCGACAACGACGCCAACCTCGGGGCGCTGGCCGAGAGCACGGTCGGCGCGGCGCGCGACGTGCACGACGCGCTGTACGTCCGCGCGGGGCACGGCGTCGGCGCCGGCATCGTGCTCGGCGGCCGCGTGCACCGGGGCGTCGCGGGCACGGCGGGGGAGATCGGGCACGTGCAGGTGGACCCGGCCGGGCACATCTGCTCGTGCGGCAGCCGTGGGTGCCTGGACACCGTCGTCGGCGACCGGGCGCTGCTCGAGCCGCTGCGCTCCAGCCACGGCAGCCTCACGCTGCGGGACGTGGTCCGCCTGGCCAACGACGACGACCCCGGATGCCGGGAGATCGTCGCCGACGCGGGTACGGTGATCGGCGGGGTCGTGGCCGGCCTGGCGACGTCGCTCAACCCCGAGCGCGTGGTCGTGGGCGGTGTGCTCGCGCAGACGGGCGAGGTCTTCCTGGGTCCGCTCCGGGAGGCCCTGCGCCGGCGCACGATGCTCAACCAGGTCACGCCGCTGGAGGTCGTGCCCGCGGCGCTCGGCGTGCGGGCCGAGCTCGAGGGCGCCCTCGCGCTCGCGCTGCAGAGCACGGACCTGCTGGAACGGCCCGACGACGTGCAGGCACGAGTGATGACGGGGAAGGGGAGCCAGTGACGGCGCGACGAACGCCGCTGCTCGCACTGAGGCAGGTGAGCAAGTACTTCGGGGCCGTCGAGGCCCTCGTCGAGGTGGATCTCGAGGTGCACGCCCACGAGGTGGTCGCGCTGGTCGGCGACAACGGCGCGGGGAAGTCCACGCTCGCCAAGGTGGTCGCGGGGGTGCTCACGCCCGACTCGGGGCTGGTCGAGATCGGCGGCGAGCCGGCGACGATCTCCTCGCCGTCGGCCGCGAACCAGCTCGGGATCGCGAGCGTGTTCCAGGACCTCGCCGTGTGCGAGAACCTCGACGTCACGGCGAACGTCTTCCTCGGTCAGGAGCTGCGCGGGCGCGCCGGGCTGTTGCACGACGGCCGGATGGAGGTCGAGACGCGCAAGCTCCTGGAGCACCTCACCGTGCGGATCCCGTCCGTCCGCACCCCCCTGCGGCACCTCTCAGCGGGGCAGCGGCAGGCCGTCGCCATCGCGCGCACCCTCATCGGCGACCCGCGCATCGTGGTGCTCGACGAGCCGACGGCGGCCTTGTCCGTGGCGCAGACCGCCGAGGTGCTGACGCACATCGAGCGGCTGCGCGAGCTGGGCCTCGGCGTCATCCTCATCAGCCACAACCTCAACGACGTGCGCGCCGTGGCCGACCGCATCGTGGTGCTCCGGCACGGGCGCAACAACGGCGGGTTCCCGGCCAGCGCCAGCCACGAGCAGATCCTGGCGGCGATCACCGGAGCCGTCTGAGACGGCCGACCGGCGGCCCGCCCGGGCAGAAGGTCACAGCCACGACACGAGTTGCGTTCGGAAGTTGACGACAAGAAATCTGCAGGTCTAGCGTCGCCGGTGCGTTGCTTACCGGGTTGTCACTGCTGACGGCCCGTCGCTCGAGGGAGAGTCGATGTCAGAGAACCACCATGCCGTGCTCGAGATGCGGTCGATCACCAAGGAGTTCCCGGGTGTCCGGGCCCTGGACGACGTCACGCTCGAGGTGCGCGCCGGCGAGATCCACGCGATCTGCGGGGAGAACGGCGCCGGCAAGTCGACGCTCATGAAGGTGCTGTCGGGCGTGTACCCGCACGGCTCCTACTCCGGTGACATCCACTACCAGGGCGAGATCGTCGAGTTCCGGGACATCCGCTCGAGCGAGCAGGCCGGGATCGTCATCATCCACCAGGAGCTCGCGCTCATCCCCGAGCTGTCGATCACGGAGAACATCTTCCTCGGCAACGAGGTGCGCGGCCGGGTGGGCATCGACTGGGAGACCGCGCGCCAGCGGGCCACCGAGCTGCTCGCCCGTGTGGGCCTGCGCGCCTCGCCGGACACGCTGGTCAAGAACATCGGCGTGGGGCAGCAGCAGCTGGTCGAGATCGCTCGGGCGCTGGCCAAGGACGTGCGGCTGCTCATCCTCGACGAGCCGACCGCCGCCCTCAACGAGGACGACTCGGAGCACCTGCTGGACCTGCTGCGCGGGCTGCGCTCCCGGGGCCTGACCTGCATCATGATCTCCCACAAGCTCAACGAGATCGAGGAGATCGCCGACTCGATCACCATCATCCGCGACGGCCGGACGGTCGAGACGCTGGACGTGCGCGCCGGCGGCATCGACGAGGACCGCATCATCCGCGGCATGGTGGGCCGCTCCCTCGCGTCACGGTTCCCGGACCACACGCCGCAGATCGGGGAGACGTTCTTCGAGGTCGAGGGCTGGACCGTGGAGCACCCGGAGGTGCCCGGCCGGCTCGTGTGCAAGCAGTCCGCCTTCCACGTGCGCCGCGGGGAGATCGTCGGCTTCGCGGGCATCATGGGCGCCGGGCGCACCGAGCTCGCGCGGTCGATCTTCGGCCGCAGCTACGGTCGCTACCTCGGCGGCACCCTCCGGATGGACGGCAAGGAGATCGTCGTCCCCGACGTGCTCGCCGCGATCCGGCACCGCATCGCCTACGTCTCGGAGGACCGCAAGACGCTCGGGCTCAATCTGCTCGACACGATCCAGCAGACGGTCGTCTCGGCGAACCTGCCGAAGGTGTCGAACGGGCCCGTCATCGACCACGACCGCGCCTACCTCGCGGCCGAGGAGTACCGGAAGTCCCTGGGCATCAAGGCGCCCAGCGTGCGCGACGGCGTCGCCACGCTGTCCGGCGGCAACCAGCAGAAGGCCCTCCTGGCGAAGTGGATGTTCACCGAGCCCGAGCTGCTCATCCTCGACGAGCCGACCCGCGGCATCGACGTCGGCGCCAAGTACGAGATCTACGGCCTCGTGCAGCGCCTCGCGAACCAGGGCAAGGGGGTCGTCGTCATCTCCTCCGAGCTCCCGGAGCTCCTCGGCCTGTGCGACCGGATCTACACCGTCTTCGAGGGGCGGGTGACCGGGGTCGTCGACCAGGCCGACGCCACCCAGGAAGAGCTCATGCGCCTCATGACAGGCGCGCCGACGCCGGCGCGCTGAACCGACCGACCCCACGAGAAGGAACACGACGATGTCGTCACTCAAGCAGCTGTTCGGCGGGGGGATCCGGCAGTACGGCATGGTGCTCGCCCTGCTCGCGCTCCTCGCCTACTTCCAGGTCGCCACCGGCGGGTTGGTCCTCACGCCGTCCAACGCGCAGAACATCATCATCGGGAACTCCTACATCCTCATCCTCGCGATCGGGATGGTGCTGGTGATCATCGCCGGCCACATCGACCTGTCGGTCGGCTCGGTGGCCGCCGTGACCGGCATCATCGTGGCCATCGCCCTCCGCGACTGGGGGATCCCCTGGTGGGCCGGGATCCTGCTCGGCCTGGCGGTCGGGGTCGTGATCGGCGCCTGGCAGGGGTTCTGGGTGGCCTACGTCGGCATCCCCGGCTTCATCACCACGCTCGCGGGCATGATGCTGTTCCGCGGGCTCAACCAGCGCATCGGCCACTCGTCCACCGTGCCGGTGCCCGAGGAGCTGCAGCAGCTGGGCGCGGGCTACCTGCCGGAGTGGGCGCCGGACACCGGGCTCAACAACTCCACGCTGCTGCTGGGCGTGCTGGCGCTCGCCGCCGTGGTCTGGTCCGAGCTGCGACGCCGTGCCCGGGCCGCGCGCCTCGAGGTCGAGCAGCCGCCCCTGTGGGTCGCCCTGGTGCGCGTCGCGGTCGTGGGCGCCGTGATCGCCTACGTCACCTACCTGTTCGGCAGCGGCCGGTACGGCACCTCGTTCCCGATCGCCGGTCTCGTGCTCGTCGCGCTCGTCATCCTGTACAACTTCATCGCGTCGCGGACCATCGGCGGCCGGCACGTGTACGCCGTCGGCGGCAACCGGGCCGCCGCCGCGCTCTCCGGGATCAACATCCGGCACGTCAACTTCTTCGTGATGATGAACATGTCGATCCTCGCGGCCGTTGCGGGGATGGTCTTCGTCGGCCGCGCGACCGCCTCCGGCCCCTCCGACGGCAACATGTGGGAGCTCGACGCCATCGCCGCCGTGTTCATCGGCGGGGCCGCCGTCTCCGGCGGCGTCGGCACCGTCGTCGGGTCCGTCATCGGCGGCCTGGTCATGGCCGTGCTGAACAACGGGCTCCAGCTCATGGGCGTGGGTTCCGACACCACCCAGATCATCAAGGGCCTCGTGCTGCTGGTCGCCGTCGCGTTCGACGTGCACAGCAAGGTCACCGGCCGGCCCTCGATCATCGGGCTCGTCTTCCCCTGGCTGGGCAAGGGGAGGAAGGGTTCCGGCGGGACGCCCGGCGCCGACGACGCCCAGCCGGAGGTCCCGGTCGCCGACGGCGCGACCTCCCGCGGCTGACCTCCGCCGCACCACACAGACCGTCCACGAACTGGCACCCGACGGCGGGTGCCGTGAAGAGAAAGTGGGACCCCATGAAGACCAAGTTCGCGACAGGGCTCGTCGCCCTGGCCGCGGCCGGCGCCCTGGCGCTGACCGGGTGCTCGTCCTCGGACCGCGGTGGCCCCTCCTCCGAGGAGAGCGGTGGCGCGTCCGCGGCCGCGGGCTTCGAGGACGGCGCCAAGATCGGCGTCGCCCTGCCGCAGAAGACGTCGGAGAACTGGGTGCTCGCCGAGAACCTGTTCAACGACGGCCTCACCGAGGCCGGCTACGAGCCGATCGTGCAGTTCGCGAACGGCGGCGTCTCGGAACAGCAGAACCAGATCCAGGCGATGATCGAGCAGGGCGTCAAGGTGCTCGTGGTGGGCGCGATCGACGGCTCGCAGCTCGGCAGCCAGCTCAAGGCCGCGAAGGACGCGGGCATCCCGGTCGTCGCGTACGACCGGCTGCTGGAGAACACCGACGCGGTCGACGTCTACGAGGCGTTCGACAACTTCCACGTCGGCGAGCTCCAGGGCCAGGCGCTGCTCGAGGGCCTCGCCGACCGCAAGGGCGAGGGCCCGTACAACATCGAGCTCATCGCCGGCTCGCCCGACGACGCGAACTCGACGCCGTTCTTCGAGGGCGCGATGAGCGTGCTGCAGCCGAAGATCGACGACGGCACCCTCGTGGTGAAGTCGGGCCAGACCAGCCAGCAGCAGGCGGCGACGCAGGGCTGGGAGGCGGAGAACGCCCAGAACCGCATGGACACCATCCTGTCCGGCAGCTACAAGGACGCGGAGCTGGACGGCGTGCTGTCGCCCAACGACACGCTCGCCCGTGCCGCGCTGACCTCCGCCAAGCAGGCGGGCAAGGACGTCCCGGTCATCACCGGCCAGGACTCCGAGGTCGAGTCCGTGAAGTCGATCATGGCGGGCGTGCAGTACTCCACGATCTACAAGGACACCCGCAAGCTGGTCCAGGCCACGATCGACGCCGTCGACTCGTACAAGGCCGGCGAGGAGCCCGAGGTCAACGACACCGAGTCGTACGACAACGGGGTCAAGGTGGTCCCGGCCAACCTGCTCGAGCCGGTCATCGTGACCGAGGAGAACGCGGCCGAGGTCTACAAGGGCGACCCGAACCTCGAGGACCTGACGAAGTAGCCAGGTTCGCGCCGCCCCTCAGCGGAACACGACCGTGCGGTGGCCGTCGAGCAGCACCCGGTGCTCGGCGTGCCACCGCACGGCGCGTGCGAGGGTGCGCCGCTCGACGTCCTCGCCGAGGGCGACGAGGTCGGCGACGGCCCGCGAGTGGTCCACGCGCTCGACGTCCTGCTCGATGATCGGGCCCTCGTCGAGGTCGCCCGTGACGTAGTGGGACGTGGCGCCGATGAGCTTCACGCCGCGGTCGTGCGCCTGCGCGTAGGGGCGCGCGCCCTTGAAGCTGGGCAGGAACGAGTGGTGGATGTTGATCACCTTGCCCTGCAGGTCGCGGCAGAGCTCGTCCGACAGGATCTGCATGTACCGGGCGAGCACGACGAGCTCGACGTCGAGCTCCGCGACCAGCTCGCGCAGCCGGGCCTCGGCGTGCGCCTTCGTGTCCCGGGTGACGGGCACGTGGTGGAACGGCTTGCCGTAGAACGCGGCCATGTCGGCCAGGTCGGCATGGTTGCCGACGACGCCGACGACGTCGACCGGCATGTCCTGGTAGCGCTCGCGGTAGAGCAGGTCCACCAGGCAGTGCGGCGCCTTGCTCACCAGCACCAGCGTGCGCAGCCGGCGGCCGACGGCGTCCAGCTCCCAGGTCATCCCGAACCGCTCCGTGACGGGGGCGAGCGCGGCTGCCAGCGCGTCGCGGCCGGCCTCGGCCTCGGCCTGGACGCGCATGAAGAACAGGCCCGACGCCGGGTCACCGAACTGCTGCGACTCGGTGATGTTGCCGCCGAGGTCGGCGAGCACGCCCGCCACGGCGTGCACGATCCCGGGCCGGTCGGGGCAGGAGAGCGTCAGTACCCATTCGGTCGTCACCCGCCCATTGTGGCCGACGGCTCCCGGCGCGCGACGACACGTCCGCCGTCCGTCTGCCACGATGGCCCCATGAGCAAGGCACCCGGCACCGACGCCCAGGAAGTCGAGCAGGAGAACGGCGACGACACGTTGCGGATCGAGCTCGTCGACGACGCGCACGCGGGCGAGCTGCTGACCCTGCGACGGGCGGCGTTCGTCAGCGAGGCGCAGCTCTACGACGACCCGCACATCCCGCCGCTGACGCAGACGCTGCACGAGCTGCGCGACGACATGGCGCGGGACGACGTCGTGACCGTCGGCGCGTGGGAGGGGCACCGCCTCGTCGGGTCGCTGCGGCTGGAGATCGAGGGCGCACGCGCGACGATCGGCCGCCTGGCCGTGGCCCCCGACCAGCAGGCCCGGGGGATCGGCACCTCGCTGATGTTCGCCATCCTCCAGTTCCTGCCGTCCGAGGTGACGGAGGTCTGGGCGTTCACCGGCAAGGACTCCAAGCGCAACCTCGCCATGTACACCAAGCACGGCTACGAGGAGCAGTACGACCGGGCCGCGGGCAAGCTCACGCTCACCTACCTGCGCCGGGTGCTCAACGAGGTCGACGCGAGGAACGCGGCCGAGGAGCGATGACCGACGCCGGCGGCCGGGCCGCCGCGCGCCCCCGGTCGCGGCGCCCGTCCATGGCCGACGTCGCGGCCGTCGCGGGCGTCTCCCACCAGACGGTCTCTCGGGTGCTCAACGAGCACCCCAGCGTGCGCGGGGAGACGCGCGAGCGGGTGCTCGACGCCATCGCGAGCCTGGGCTACCGGCGCAACAGCGCCGCCCGTGCCCTGGCCACGGCGCGGTCCACGACCCTCGGGGTGGTCACCACGGGGTCGGCGCTGTTCGGGCCCACCAGCACTCTCATCGCGATCGAGGGCGCGGCCCGCGACCACGGCTACTACGTCTCCGTCGCGACGCTGCGGCGGTACGACGCCGAGGCGATGCACGAGGCGCTGGAGCACTTCATGGACCAGGGCGTGGAGGCGATCGTCGTCATCGCGCCGCAGGACGACGTCGCTGCCGCGGTGGAGTCCTTCCGCGCGCCCGTCCCGGTGCTGGTGGTCGCGGCGCTCGAGCGCCTGCCGCGGGACGTGGGGACGACCGTGGCAGGCCCGACGACGCTGTCCCTCGCCGTCGACCAGCGGGCCGGGGCGCGGGCGGCGACCGAGCACCTGCTCGACCTCGGGCACCGCGACGTGCTGCACGTCGCCGGGCCGCAGGACTGGTTCGACGCCCGCGAGCGCGCCGCCGGGTGGCGAGAGGCGCTCGAGGCCCGCGGCATCGCGCCGAGCAGGCCGCGGTACTGCACGTGGTCGGCCGAGGACGGGTACGCCGCCGGTCGCGACCTCGCGGAGGCCGTCGCGGCGCAGGAGGGCCCGACCGCCGTGTTCGCCGGGAACGACCAGCTGGCGCTCGGCATGCTGCGCGCCTTCTGGGAGCGCGGGCTCTCGGTGCCGGACGACGTGTCCGTGGTGGGCTTCGACGACGTCGCCGGCGCCGCGTACTTCGTGCCGCCGCTGACCACGGTGCGCCAGCCGTTCGGGGTGCTGGGGGAGCGCAGCGTGGCGATGGTCGTCGCGGCGCTCGCCGGCGACCGCGTGCCGACGGAGCGCATCGCACCCGAGCTGGTGGTGCGCTCGAGCACGGCGCCGCCCGTGCGCTGAGGACCCCTCTCCCGGGACCGGCCGTTGACCGTCGCCGTCGACGTCGGTAGATTCTCCGCGTCAGTTCTACATCGTTGTAGAGGAGTGGAGATGCATCGATCGACACACGGCACGTCGACCAGGCGCGCACGGGTGGGCGCCGCGGCGCTGACGGTGGCGCTGGTGGCGACGTCGCTGGTCGCCGCGACGGCGACCGTCACGACCGCCGGCACGGCGACCGCGGTGCCGGGCGCCGCGGAGCGTGGGCGGCCCGGTCCTGTCGACCTGCCGGCCGGCGGGCTCTCGGTGGCGGGCGAGACGGCGCCGGTCCACGACCCCGCCCTCGTGGTGGACGCGGACGGCACCTGGCGGGTGTACTCCACCGGCCTGGTGAACCGGGAGGACGGCGGCACGATCCAGATGTGGTCGAGCCACGACGACGGGGTCACGTGGGCGTACGACGGCACCGTCTGGGACGAGATCCCGGCGTGGATCGACGAGCGCTTCGCCGACGGGGCCCTCCCCGACAACCTCTGGGCGCCCGAGGTCTACGAGCACGACGGCACCTACTACCTCTACTACTCGGCGTCGCGGTTCGGCACCAACACCTCCGTCACGGCGCTGGCCACGAACACGACGCTCGACCCCGAGGACCCGGGCTACGCATGGGTCGACCAGGGCCCGGTGATCAGCTCGCCGCACGAGATCGCGGGCGGCAAGTCCTTCAACGCCATCGACGCGGGGATCGTCGAGGGCGCCGACGGCACCCCGTACATGGCGATCGGCTCCTACTGGTACGGCGTCTTCCTCGTCGAGCTCGAGTGGCCCAGCGGCAAGCTCGCCGAGGGCGCGCTGGAGAACGCCACGCACCTCGTCGACCGCATGATGCCGGGCAACCCGGTCGAGGCGCCGTTCGTCTACCGGCACGGGGGCTGGTACTACCTGTTCGTCTCGTTCGACGCCTGCTGCCGGGGCCTTGACAGCACGTACAAGGTGGCGGTCGGCCGCTCGCGCGACGTCGCCGGCCCGTACCTCGACGCCGACGGGCGGGACATGGCCGACGGCGGGGGCACGGTGCTGCTGGAGTCGCACGGCGCGGTGGTCGGCCCCGGCGGCCAGTCGGTCTCGGACGGCGTGCTCGCCTTCCACTACTACGACGGCGCGAACGCCGCCGTCCCCGGCTTCCCGACGCTCGGCCTGCAGCGCCTGGCCTGGAAGGACGGCTGGCCCGTGGTGGACCAGGCGGTCGAGGCCCCCGGGGTGACGAGCGACCCGCGCGACGTCGCGGTGCGGGCGAAGCAGCGCGCGACGTTCGAGGTGGAGGTGTCGGGCACCCCCGCGCCCGTCGTCACCTGGGAGACCTCCGACGACGCCGGCGCGACCTGGTCCGCCGCCGTCGCGGCGACGCGGTCCGTCGACGGCACCGCGAGGTGGACGCTCCGGCACGTCGGCCAGGACCAGGACGGCATGCTCGTGCGCGCCGTCGTCACCAACGCCCACGGCACCTTGCGCAGCGAACCGGCCCGGCTCGACGTCGTCCGGCCCGGCCGCCCCGCGAGGTAGTCCGCACCCCCGCGAGGTAGTTCAGAGCCCCGCGAGGTAGTTCCGAACCCCTCGAGGTAGTTCGGGTCATGCTGAGACTCGAACTACCTCACCGTGGTTCGAACTACCTCACCGTGGTTCGAACTACCTCACCGTGGTTCGAACTACCTCACCTGGTTCGAACTACCTCGCGGTGGCTGGAACTACCTCGCGGGTTGGGCCGCACCACATGTGAGCGCTAACATCAATGCCGACATCCGGGGTCGTGCGCCGGGTGGAGGCCGCCGACGCCGCACGCGACGATGGAACTCGACGACGCCCGGGCGGGCGAGGACGGAGCAACGATGGCGCAGCAGGGCGTGCAGCCGGACGACGTGACCCACGTCCGGGCCGCGATCACCGCGGGGGAGGCGACGCTCGGCATCGAGCTCGGCTCCACCAACATCAAGGCGTGCCTCGTCGGGCCCGACCACGCCCCGATCGCGAGCGGCTCGCACGCGTGGGAGAACGAGCTCGCCGACGGCGTCTGGACCTACTCCCTCGACGCCGTGCACGCCGGGCTCCAGGGCGCCTACGCCGCGCTGGTGGCCGACGTCGAGCAGCGCTACGGCGTGCGCCCCACCACCTACGCGGCGCTGGGCGTCTCGGCGATGATGCACGGCTACCTGCCGTTCGACGCCGAGGGCGGGCTGCTCGTGCCGTTCCGGACCTGGCGCAACACCAGCACGGGACCGGCGGCCGCCGAGCTGTCCGAGCTCTTCGGGCACAACGTCCCGCTGCGGTGGTCGATCGCGCACCTGTACCAGGCGATCCTCGACGACGAGCCGCACGTGCCGCAGATCGCGTCGTTCACCACCCTCGCCGGCTACGTGCACCGCGCCCTGACCGGGCGGCACGTGCTCGGCGTCGGCGACGCGTCGGGCATGTTCCCGATCGACCCGGCCACGGGCGACTACGACGCCCGGATGCTCGAGCAGTTCCGGCACCTGGCCGCCGCCAAGCGCCCCGGGCTGCACGTCGAGGGCCTGCTGCCGCAGGTGCTCACCGCGGGCGAGGACGCCGGCCGGCTCACCGCGGAGGGCGCGGCGCTGCTCGACCCGACGGGAACGCTGCAGCAGGGCGTGCTGCTCTGCCCGCCCGAGGGCGACGCCGGCACCGGCATGGTCGCGACCGGCTCGGTGGCGCCCCGCACGGGCAACATCAGCGCGGGGACGTCGATCTTCGCGATGGTGGTGCTCGAGCAGCCGCTGACCAGCGTGCACCACGAGCTCGACCTGGTGACCACCCCCGCGGGCGACCTCGTGGCCATGGTGCACTGCAACAACGGGGCCAGCGAGCTCGACGCCTGGGCCGGCGTCTTCGGCCAGTTCGCGGCCGCGCTCGGGCAGCCGGTCGAGCCGGACGCCGTCTTCGGCGCGCTCTTCCGCGCCGCCCTGGACGGGGCGCCGGACGGCGGCGGCCTCCTCGCCTACAACTACCTCGCCGGGGAGCCCATCACGGGCCTCGACGAGGGCCGCCCGCTCGTGGTGCGCACCCCCGACAGCCGGCTGACGCTGGCGAACTTCGCGCGCACCCAGCTCTACGGGGTGTTCGGCACCCTCGCGCTCGGCATGCGCGTGCTGCACGGCGAGGGCGTCGCGATCGACACGATGTTCGCGCACGGCGGCCTGTTCCGGACCGCCGGCGTGGCCCAGCGCCTGCTGGCCGGCGCGATCGACGCGCCCGTCGCCGTCGGGCAGACCGCGGGGGAGGGCGGCGCCTGGGGCATCGCCGTCCTCGCGGCGTACGCCCGCGCCCGGGCGGAGGCGGGCGCCGGCGCGCCCGCCCTCGACGCCTACCTGACCGAGCGCGTCTTCGCCGACGTCGTCCTCGACGTCGCCGAGCCCGACGCCGCCGACGTCGCCGGCTTCGCCGCCTACCTGGAGCGGTACGCCGCCGGCCTCGCCGTCGAGCGCGCCGCCACCGCCGCAATCTGAAACCGCACTGGAGACGCACATGAGCACCCCCACCGAGGTCCCCGCGCACCTGCGCGCCGCCGTCGACGCCGCGAAGGAGAAGGTCGCCGCGCTGCACGCCGAGCTGCCCCGATGGGAGCTCGTCGTGTGGACCGCCGGCAACGTGTCCGAGCGGGTCGTGAACCCCGACGGTGACGACCTGCTCGTCATCAAGCCGTCCGGCGTCGCGTACGACGACATCACGCCCGCGTCGATGGTCGTGTGCGACCTGGACGGGAACCTCGTCGAGGGCGACCGCTCGCCGTCGTCCGACACCGCCGCGCACGCCTACGTGTACTCCCACATGCCCGAGGTCGGCGGCGTCGTGCACACGCACTCCACCTACGCCACGGCCTGGGCCGCGCGCGCCGAGGAGATCCCCTGCGTGCTCACGATGATGGCCGACGAGTTCGGCGGCCCCATCCCCGTGGGCCCGTTCGCGATCATCGGCGACGACTCGATCGGCCGCGGCATCGTCGAGACCCTCAGCGGGTCGCGCAGCCCGGCCGTGCTCATGCGCAACCACGGCCCGTTCACGATCGGCAAGGACGCGCGCGCCGCGGTCAAGGCCGCAGTGATGTGCGAGGAGGTGGCCCGCACGGTGCACGTGTCGCGCCAGCTCGGCGAGCCGCTGCCGATCGCGCAGGAGCACGTGGACTCGCTGTACGCCCGCTACCAGAACGTCTACGGCCAGCACTGAGCTGACGGCCGACCCCACGGATCGAGAGAGGACACCCATGAGCAAGCCGTACGCCGACCGCGAGGTCTGGTTCTTCACCGGCAGCCAGGACCTGTACGGCGAGGAGACGCTGCGCCAGGTCGCCGAGCAGTCGCAGGAGGTCGCCCGCGCGCTGGACGCGTCGTCGGACGTGCCCGCGACCGTCGTCTGGAAGCCCGTGCTCAAGGACGCGGACTCGATCCGCCGCGCGATGCTCGACGCGAACGCGGACGACAAGGTGCTCGGCGTCATCACGTGGATGCACACCTTCAGCCCCGCGAAGATGTGGATCGCCGGGCTGGACCAGCTGCGCAAGCCGCTGCTGCACCTGCACACGCAGGCGAACGTCGAGCTGCCGTGGGCGGACATCGACTTCGACTTCATGAACCTCAACCAGGCCGCGCACGGCGACCGCGAGTACGCCTACCTGGCCACGCGGCTGGGCGTCGCCCGCACGACCGTCGTCGGGCACGCGTCGAACCCTGCCGTCACCCGCCGCGTGGGCACCTGGGTGCGCGGGGCCGCCGGCTGGGCGGCCACGCACGAGCTGAAGCTGGTCCGCTTCGGCGACAACATGCGCAACGTCGCGGTCACCGAGGGCGACAAGACCGAGGCCGAGCTGCGCTTCGGCGTCTCCGTGAACACGTGGGGCGTGAACGACCTCGTCGAGGCCGTGGACGCCGTCGACGAGGGCGCGGTCGACGCGCTCGTCGCGGAGTACGAGGAGCTCTACGACGTCGTTCCCGAGCTCCGTCAGGGCGGCGAGCGGCACGAGTCGCTGCGCTACGCGGCCCGCCAGGAGATCGCCATGGAGGCGTTCCTCGTCGAGCGCGGCGCCAAGGCGTTCACCACGAACTTCGAGGACCTCGGCGCCCTGCGCCAGCTCCCGGGCATCGCCGTCCAGCGGCTCATGGGCAAGGGCTACGGCTTCGGCGCCGAGGGCGACTGGAAGACGGCCGTCCTCGTGCGCGCGGCGAAGGTGATGGGCGAGGGGCTGCCGGGCGGCGCCTCCCTCATGGAGGACTACACCTACGACCTCACGCCGGGCTCGGAGCTCATCCTCGGCGCGCACATGCTCGAGGTCTGCCCGTCCCTCACGACGTCGAAGCCGCGGGTGGAGATCCACCCGCTGGGCATCGGCGGCAAGGAGGACCCGGTCCGCATGGTGTTCGACGCCGACGCGACCGAGGGTGCCGTCGTCGTGTCGCTGGCCGACATGCGCGACCGCTTCCGCCTCACCGCGAACGTGGTGGACGTCGTCCCGCCGACGCAGGACCTGCCGAACCTGCCCGTGGCGCGCGCCGTCTGGGCGCCGCGCCCCGACTTCACCACCTCGGCCGAGGCGTGGCTCACCGCCGGCGGCGCGCACCACACGGTGATGTCCACCGCGGCGGGCGTCGAGGCGTTCGAGGTGTTCGCGAACATCGCGCGCACCGAGCTGCTGGTCATCGACGAGTCGACCACGCGCCGGGGCTTCGCCGACCAGGTGCGCTGGAACCAGGTGTACTACCGCCTCGCCCAGGGGCTGTAACCTGCTGATCCGCTCCGGTTCGTCGCTCCGGGCGGGAGCGTGCGGGGGCCGTCGTCCGGGGAGGACGACGGCCCCTGTCGCGTCCCCGGCCGCCCCGGAGGCGCGGCGCGTTACGGAATCGTGATGGGTGAGGTCGCCGACGGGTGATGTGGCGCCCGTCACACCTCCGCTATGTTAACGCTCACAAGCTTGCTTGGCGGGAGGGTCGACGACGACCCGAGGCCGGTGCCACGCCGACCGCCCGGAGTCTCGAGGAGGAGAACATGGGCAAGAACTTCCGACGCGCGGGCGCGGCGTTGCTCGCGACCCTGACAGCCACGGCGCTCGTGGCGTGCAGCTCCGAGCAGACGCCGAGCGACGGCGGCTCGGACGCCACGGCCGGCGGCGACGCGGCCACGGAGACGATCAGCCTCGGCTTCTCCCAGGTGGGCGCCGAGTCCGGCTGGCGAGCCGCCAACACCAAGTCCATCCAGGACACCCTCACGGCCGACAACGGCTTCGACCTCAAGTTCTCCGACGCCCAGCAGAAGCAGGAGAACCAGATCCAGGCGATCCGCTCCTACATCCAGCAGGGCGTGGACGTCATCGCCTTCAGCCCGGTGGTCGAGACCGGCTGGGACGCCGTGCTGGAGGAGGCCAAGGCCGCCGAGATCCCGGTGATCCTCACCGACCGCGCCGTCGACAGCGAGGACGACACCCTGTACGAGTCGTTCATCGGCTCGGACTTCGTGCTCGAGGGGGAGACGGCCGGCAAGTGGGCCGTGGACCAGTACGACGGCGAGGGCTACAAGGTCGTCGAGCTGCAGGGCACCACCGGCTCCGCGCCGATGATCGACCGTCAGCAGGGCTTCGCCGACGCGATCGCGGGGTCCGACATGGAGATCATCGACTCCCAGACCGGCAACTTCACGCGCACCGAGGGCAAGCAGGTCATGGAGGGCTTCCTGCAGAAGTACGACGACATCGACCTCGTCTTCGCGCACAACGACGACATGGGCCTGGGCGCCATCGAGGCCATCGAGGCCGCGGGCAAGGTACCCGGCGAGGACATCAAGATCATCACGATCGACGCGGTCAAGGACGGCATGCAGGCCCTGGCCGACGGCAAGATCAACTTCATCGTCGAGTGCAACCCGCTGCTCGGCCCGGACCTGGCGGACATCGCCAAGAAGGTCGTCGCGGGCGAGGAGGTCCAGAAGCGGATCGTGGTCAAGGACGAGTCCTTCGACCAGGAGGCCGCCAAGGAGGCGCTGCCGGACCGCGAGTACTGACGCGTCCCGACCCGTCCGGACCCGCCGGCGGTCCGTCCCCTCGGGGCGGGCCGCCGGCGATCCTGCCGCTCCCACGGAGGTCAACGATGACGAGCACTCCCGCCGGCTCGGTCGGCACCGAGCAGGGCCCCGAGCGCGGGGCCGGACCGGGCGGCCGCGCCCCGGTCGTGGAGATGACCGGGATCTCGGTCGAGTTCCCCGGCGTCAAGGCGCTGGACGGTGTCGACCTTCGCCTCTACCCGGGGGAGGTGCACGCCCTCATGGGCGAGAACGGGGCGGGCAAGTCCACCCTGATCAAGGCCCTGACCGGCGTGTACGGGATCGACGACGGCGAGATCCGGGTGGGCGGCACGCCGCTCGAGTTCTCCTGGCCCGGCGCGGCGCAGGCCGCGGGCATCGCCACGGTCTACCAGGAGGTCAACCTCTGCGCGAACCTCACCGTCGCGGAGAACATCATGCTCGGCAACGAGCCGCGGCGGCTGGGCGCGATCGACTGGCGCGCGACCCGCCGCCTGGCCGCCGGGCACCTCGCCACGATGGGTCTGGACATCGACCCCGCGTCCTCGCTCGGCGCGCACTCCATCGCCGTGCAGCAGCTCGTGGCGATCAGCCGGGCGATGGTCGTCGACGCCAAGGTGCTGATCCTCGACGAGCCCACCTCCAGCCTCGACGCCGACGAGGTGGCGCGCCTCTTCGCCGTCGTGCGCCGGCTGCGCGACCAGGGCGTGGCGATCCTGTTCGTCTCCCACTTCATCGAGCAGGTCTACGAGATCTCGGACCGGATGACGGTGCTGCGCAACGGCGCCCGCGTCGGCGAGTACCCGACCGCCGAGATCACCCGGGCAGAGCTCGTCTCGCGGATGATCGGCCGCACGATGGAGGTCCTCGAGGACCTGCAGGTGCGCACCGACCGCGCCGTCGACCCCACCGAGGGCACCCCCTTCCTGCGGGCGGTCGGGCTGGGGCGGCGCGGCTCCGTCGAGCCCTTCGACCTCGACGTCTACCAGGGGGAGGTGGTCGGCCTCGCCGGTCTGCTGGGCTCCGGCCGCACCGAGGTCGCCCGTCTGCTCGCCGGTGCCGACCGGGCCGACGCGGGCGCCGTGCGCATCAAGGGCGCGCCCGCCCGGCTGCGCAACCCCCGGGCCGCCATCGACCGGGACATCGCGTTCTCCTCGGAGGACCGGAAGCTGGAGGGCGTCGTCGGGGACCTCACCGTCCGCGAGAACATCGTGCTGGGCCTCCAGGCGGAGCGCGGCTGGCTGCGCCGGCTGCCCGGCCGGCAGGTGGACGAGATCGTGGACCGCTACGTCGCGGCGCTGAACGTGCGCCCCGCCGACCCGGACGCCCTGCTGCGCAACCTCTCCGGCGGCAACCAGCAGAAGGTGCTCCTGGCGCGATGGCTCGCCACCGCCCCGGAGCTGCTGATCCTCGACGAGCCGACGCGCGGCATCGACGTCGGCGCCAAGGCCGAGATCCAGCGGCTCGTGGCGGACCTGGCCGCCCGCGGGATGTCGGTCGTGTTCATCTCGGCCGAGCTCGAGGAGGTGCTCCGGCTCAGCCACCGCATCGCCGTCATGCGGGACCGGCAGAAGGTCGCCGAGCTGACCAACTCGGACGACGTGGGCGTGGACGACATCGTCGAGCTCATCGCGAGCGGAGGGGACCGCTGATGTCCGCCACGGCCCCCACCCCCGCGCCCGCCGCCTCCGGGAGGCTCGGCGCGGTCGTGCGGCACCGGCTGTTCTGGCCGGTGACGGCCCTCGTCGCCCTGCTCGTCGTCAACACGGTCTCGCGACCGAGCTTCCTGTCCGTGTCCGTGCTCGACGGTCACCTGTACGGGTCGCCGGTCGACATCCTGCGCAACTGCGCCCCGCTGATGCTCGTGGCGCTCGGCATGACGCTGGTGATCGCCACGCGCGGCATCGACCTGTCGGTGGGCGCGGTCGTGGCGATCGCCGGGGCGGTCGCGCTGAGCTTCATCGCGACGTCGCCCGACCCGGGGTCCCCCGCGACGGTGCTCGTCGCCGTGGGGCTCGCGCTCGGCCTGTCGCTCGTGCTCGGCGTGTGGAACGGGTTCCTCGTGGCCGTCGTCGGGGTGCAGCCCATCATCGCGACGCTCATCCTCATGACCGCCGGCCGGGGCATCGCCATGCTCATCACCCAGGGGCAGATCACCACGGTGACCAGCGCGCCGTTCAAGACGCTCGGCGCCGGCTTCTGGCTGGGGCTGCCGGTGGCGACCCTCATCGCCTTCGGGGTGTTCGGGCTCGTCGCGCTCCTGACCCGTCGCACCGCGCTCGGCGTGCTCGTCGAGGCCGTGGGCATCAACCCGTCGGCGAGCCGACTGGCGGGCGTGCGGGCCCGCACCATCGTCTGGACCGTCTTCGCCCTGTCCGGCCTGTTCTCCGGGCTGGCGGGCCTCATCCTGGCGTCGAACGTCATGGCGGCCGACGCCAACAACGCCGGGCTGTTCATCGAGCTCGACGCGATCCTCGCGGTGGTGATCGGCGGGACGTCGCTCGCCGGCGGCAAGTTCTCGCTGTCGGGGACCTTCGTCGGCGTCCTCATCATCGCGACCCTCAGCCTCACGGTGGTCAACCTCGGCATCTCCCCGCTGGTGACCCCGCTGTTCAAGGCGCTCGTCGTGGTGGCGGTGACTCTCGTGCAGTCGCCCGTCGCCCGCCGCAAGCTGGCGGCGCGGCCGCGTCGTCGCACCTCGTCCGGTTCTCCGTCCGGCTCCTCGACCTCGAAGGCGGTGGCCTGATGGCGAACGTCGCCCGGCGCGCGCGACTCGACCGGCGCTACCTGCCCGTGGTCGGCACGTTCGTGGTGCTCGCGCTCCTCGTCGCGCTGGGCGGCGTGCGGTACGACAACTTCCTGTCGGTCGGCGTGCTGGCGAACCTGTTCATCAACAACGCGTTTCTCATCGTGCTCGCCGTGGGGATGACGTTCGTGATCCTCACCGGGGGCATCGACCTGTCGGTCGGCGCCGTGCTGGCGCTGTCGAGCGTGACCGCCGCCTACCTCATGCAGGCCGGCGTCCCGGCGGGCGTCGTGATCCCGCTGGTCGTGGTCGTCGGCTCGGTGATCGGGCTGCTGGTCGGCGTCATGGTGCACGTCTTCGAGATCCAGCCGTTCATCGCGACGCTCGCGGCGATGTTCTTCGCCCGCGGGCTGTGCTTCGTCATCGCGCCCGAGTCGATCCCGATCAAGGACGAGACGTTCGTCGCGCTGGCGTCCTGGGACACCTGGGCGGGCGGGCAGTGGCGGATCACGTCGAGCGTCGTGATCGCGCTGGCCGTCGTGGCGGTGGCCTTCTACCTGCTGCACTACACGCAGTTCGGGCGCACGGTGTACGCCATCGGCGGCGGCGAGCAGTCGGCTCGCCTCATGGGGCTGCCCGTGGCCCGCACCAAGGTGCTCGTGTACGTCGTGAGCGGCACCTGCGCCGGGCTCGGCGGCCTGCTCTTCGCGATGTTCTCCCGGTCGGGGTACTCGTTGTCCGGGGTGGCGATGGAGCTGGACGCGATCGCCGCGGTCGTCATCGGCGGCACGCTCCTGACGGGCGGCACCGGCTTCGTGCTCGGCTCCGTGCTGGGCGTGCTGGTGCTCGGCCTGATCCAGACGATCATCACGTTCGAGGGCACCCTCAGCTCCTGGTGGACGAAGATCGTCATCGGCGCCCTGCTGCTCGTGTTCGTCGTGCTCCAGCGGCTCCTCACCCTGCGACGCACCTGACGCACCTCCTGGCATCGGGCTCGACGCAAGGACTGCAAGTCGCGCAAGCCACTTGCGCGATCGCGTGTACAGTCGAAGCATGTCCAGACGACTGGCCGACGTGGCCGCGAAGGTGGGGGTCAGCGAGGCGACGGTCAGCCGGGTGCTGAACGGCAAGCCCGGCGTCTCGCAGGCGACCCGGGACGCCGTGCTCACGGCGCTGGACGTGCTGGGGTACGAGCGGCCCACCAAGCTGCGGGGCGACCGGCCGCGACTCGTCGGGCTGGTGCTGCCGGAACTGGCGAACCCGATCTTCCCCGCGTTCGCGGAGGTGGTCGGCGGCGCGCTCGCGCAGCAGGGCTTCACCCCCGTGCTGTGCACGCGCACCGCGGGCGGCATCTCCGAGGCGGAGTACATCGACCTGCTGCTGGGGCAGCAGGTGTCGGGCGTCATCTTCGCGGGCGGGTTCTACGCCGAGCGGGACGCCGACCACGCGCACTACGAGCGGTTGCAGGCGCTGAGCCTGCCGGTCGTGCTCATCAACGCGTCGATCGAGACCCTCGACTTCCCGCACGTGTCCTGCGACGACCTGGTCGCCACCCACCAGGCGCTGGAGCACCTGGTGTCGATGGGGCACACCCGGATCGGCCTGCTGCTGGGCCCGAGCGACCACGTCCCCTCGGAGCGCAAGCTCGCGGCGGCGCGCGGGTTCGCGCGACGGCACGGCGTCGAGCTCCCCGACGAGCTGGTCGTGCACAGCCAGTACTCCCTGGAGAGCGGGCAGGCGGCGACCGGCCGGCTGCTCGAGGCGGGCGCCACGGCGATCCTGTGCGCCTCCGACCCGCTCGCGCTCGGGGCCGTCCGCGCCGTGCGGCGCGCCGGGCTCGAGGTGCCGCGCGACGTGTCCGTCGTCGGCTACGACGACTCCGCCCTGATGAACTCCACGGACCCGGCCCTCACCACCGTCCGCCAGCCGATCGACGCGATGGGCCGGGCCGCCGTCGACATCCTCGCGAGCATGATCGCCGGCGCCGCCGTGTCGCGCGACGAGCTGCTGTTCGAGCCCGAGCTCGTCGTGCGGCGCTCGACGGCGGCCGCGCCTCGCGCCGCGGGCTGACCGCCGCCACCCGCAGCACCTGCACCACGACCGACGGCCGGCCGGGCGACCTCCCTCGTCCGCCCGGCCGTTCGGCTGCCGTGTGAACTTCATCCAGCACGATGTCGCAGTTTGGTAACGGCACTGTCGACTTCTTGCGCGGAATGCGTGGCCTCATTACTGTCCTGCTCATCGACAAGGACGTGGAAGGGGCTCATCGGTGAGCACGGAGCAGGACGCCGAGTGGTGGCGCAGCGCGGTGATCTATCAGGTCTACCCGCGCTCGTTCGCCGACGGGAACGGTGACGGCACGGGGGACCTGGCCGGGGTTCGGCAGCGCCTCGGGTACCTGCGCGACCTCGGGGTCGACGCGATCTGGTTCACCCCCTGGTACGTGTCGCCCCTCGCGGACGGCGGCTACGACGTCGCCGACTACCGCGCGATCGACCCGCAGTTCGGCACGCTCGCCGAGGCGGAGGCGCTCATCGCCGAGGCGCGCGCCCTCGGGATCCGCACCATCGTCGACGTCGTCCCCAACCACGTCTCGTCGGAGCACGTGTGGTTCCGGGAGGCGCTCGCCGCCGGCCCGGGCTCACCCGAGCGGGAGCGGTTCTGGTTCGCCGACGGCAAGGGCCGGGGCGGCGACGAGATGCCGACCGGGTGGGTCTCCAGCTTCCAGGGCGACACGTGGACCCGGACGACGAACCCCGACGGCACCCCCGGGCAGTGGTACCTGCACCTGTTCACCCCCGAGCAGCCGGACCTCAACTGGAACCACCCGGACGTGCGGCGCGAGCACGAGGACGTGCTGCGGTTCTGGTTCGACCGCGGCGCCGCCGGCATCCGCATCGACTCGGCGGCGCTGCCGGTGAAGGACCCTCGGCTGCCCGAGGTGCCCGACACCTGGGGGCCGGGGGAGCACCCGCACCTGGACCGCGACGAGCTGCACGACGTGTACCGCTCGTGGCGGGCGGTGGCCGACTCGTACGCCGACGCGCGGGTGCTGGTCGGCGAGATCTGGCTCCCCGACCCGGCGCGCTTCGCGCGGTACCTGCGCGCCGACGAGATGCACACGGCGTTCAACTTCGACTTCATGACCCGCCCGTGGGACGCCAAGGAGCTGTGGGAGGCGATCCGGACCACGCTCGAGGCGCACGCCCCGGTGGGGGCGCCCGCGACGTGGGTGCTCTCGAACCACGACGTCACGCGGCCGGTGACCCGCTACGGGCGCGAGGACAGCTCCTTCGACTTCGCCCGCAAGCGGTTCGGCACGCGCACGGACCTCGCTCTCGGCACCCGCCGTGCGCGGGCCGCCGCGCTGCTCACCGGCGCGCTTCCCGGCTCGCTGTACCTCTACCAGGGCGACGAGCTCGGGCTGCCCGAGGTGGAGCTGCCGGTGGCCATGATCCAGGACCCGATGCACTTCCGCTCCGGCGGCGTCGACCCCGGCCGGGACGGCTGCCGCGTGCCGCTGCCCTGGGCGAGCTCAGGCGTCTCCCGGGGCTTCGGGCCCGACGACGGCGCCGCGCCGTGGCTGCCGCAGCCGGACGGCTGGGGCGACCTCTCGGTCGAGGCCCAGGCCGACGACCCGGGCTCGATGCTCGCCCTCTACCGCCGGATGCTCGCCCTGCGGCGGGCGGAGCCCGCGCTGCACTCCGACGCGTTCGCGTGGGTGGACCTGCCCGACGCCGGCGGCGACGTCCTGGCGTTCGCGCGCGGCGACGGAGACCGCGCGCTCGTGTGCGCCGTCAACCTCGGCGTCACCCCGGTCGCGCTGCCGGAGCACGCCGAGATCCTGCTGTCCAGCGCCCCGCCGTCGACCGACGGCACGCCCGAGGCCGCCCTGTCCCCCGACACCGCGGTCTGGTACCGCGGCCGACCCCGTCCCTGATCGACGACCGATCGACGACATCCCCGACCAAGGAGTGACGATGAAGTCATCACGCCGTAAGACCGCCCTCGTGCTCGTGGGCGCGTTGACCGTGAGCGCGCTCGCGGCCTGCAGCTCGTCCGACGACGACGGTGGCCTGACCCCCGCCGAGGCGTCGGCCGCCGCCGACGAGCCCGTGACCATCCAGGTAGCGATCGACGAGGGCCTCGAGCAGGGCGCGATCGACGCGTTCGACACGCGCATCGCGGAGTTCGAGAAGGAGAACCCGAACATCACGGTCGAGCGCCAGGAGTACACCTGGGTGGGCACGACGTTCGCCGCCGACCTCGCGGGCGGCACGCTGCCCGACGTGTTCACCGTGCCCTTCACCGACGGCCGCGGCCTCATCGAGCGCCAGCAGGTCGCCGACATCTCGGGGCTCGTCGCCGAGCTGCCGTACGCCGACGGGTTCAACCCGAACATCGCCGCCGCCGGCCAGAGCACGGACGGCACCCAGTGGGCGATCCCGATCGCGGCGTACGGCCAGGCCATCCACTACAACCGGGGGATCTTCACCGAGGCCGGCCTCGACCCCGACGACCCGCCGAGCACCTGGGACGAGGTCCGCGCCGCAGCCAGGACCATCAGCGAGAAGACCGACGCCACCGGCTTCGCGGAGATGACGAAGTCCAACACCGGCGGCTGGATCCTCACCACCCTGACGTACGCGATGGGCGGCCGCGCCGAGACGGTCGACGGCGACACGACGACCGCCACGATCGACACCCCGGAGTACCGCGAGGCGCTGGAGTACCTGCACGACCTGCGCTGGGAGGACGACTCGATGGGCGACGAGTTCCTCTACGACTGGGCCACCAGCCACGCCGACTTCGGCGCCGGCAAGATCGGCATGTTCGTCTCCGGCGGCGGCGACTACGGCAACCTCGCCACCCAGAACGCGATGAACCCCGACGACTACGGGGTCACCGTCCTCCCGCTCCAGGGCGACGACGGTGCGGTGCTCGGCGGCGGCACCCTCGCGGCGGTGAACGCCAAGGCCACGGACGCCGAGCAGGCGGCCGCGGTGAAGTGGATCGACTTCTACTACATGTCGAAGCTGACGGACGAGGACGCCGCGGTCGCGGACGCCCAGGCCACCGCCGACCAGGGCCAGCCGGTCGGCGTGCCGATCCTGCCCGTCTTCGACCAGGAGACCGAGGACGCCCGGCGCGGGTGGATCTCCGACCTCACCAACGTGCCGCTGGACCAGTTCGCGCCCTACAGCGAGCACGTCGTCGACCAGCCGCTCGAGGCCGAGCCGCCGATCGCCACCCAGGACCTGTACGCCGCGCTCGACCCGGTGGTGCAGGCGGTCCTCACCGACGAGAACGCCGACGTCGACGCCCTGCTGGCCGACGCCCAGGCGAACGTGCAGAACCTGATCGACCGCGGATGATGACGTCGACCACCGTCCGGACGTCCGAGGCCGTGCTGCGGGAGGAGAGCCCGCAGCGCGGCCCCGGCCGCGCGCGCCGCCGCCGCACCCCGGTCACCTGGGTGCGCGGCGGCGGGCTCAGCACCCTCGTCATCGCGCTGCCGCTGCTCCTGGTCTTCGGGCTGTTCTCGTGGTTCCCGATCGTGCGCGCGGTCGTCATGAGCTTCCAGTTCACCAACCTGGTGACGCCCGCCGAGTGGGTGGGCCTGGAGAACTTCACGTACGTGCTGAGCGACCCGCTGCTGACCACCGCGGTCCGCAACACGCTGTGGTTCGCGCTGCTCGCGCTCGTCCTCGGCTACCCGGTGCCGCTGGTCGCCGCCGTCCTCATGAGCGAGGTCCGGCGGATGCGGGGGCTGTACGCCGCGCTCGCGTACCTGCCCGTCGTCGTGCCGCCCGTGGTGGCGGTGCTGCTGTGGAAGACCTTCTACAGCGCGTCGGAGACCGGCGTGTTCAACACGATCGCCGGCTGGTTCGGCCTCGGGCCGTTCCCGTGGCTGCAGGACCAGGCGTGGGCGATGCCGTCCCTCGTCCTGGAGGCCACGTGGGCCGCCGCCGGCGGCACGGTGATCATCTATCTCGCGGCGCTCACCGGCGTCGCCCCCGAGCTGTACGACGCCGCCGAGGTGGACGGCGCCGGGGTCTGGCGCAAGGTCTGGCACGTCACGATGCCGCAGCTGCGCGGCGTGCTGTTCGTGACGTTCATCCTCCAGATCATCGGCACCGCCCAGGTCTTCACCGAGCCGTACCTGTTCACCGGCGGCGGGCCCGCGAACTCGACCACGACGGTGCTGCTGATGATCTACAACTACGCGTTCGGCGGGCGGGGCGACTACGGCGCCGCCACCGCGCTCAGCCTCCTGCTGGCGCTGGTCCTCGCCGTCCTGTCCGCCGTCTACTTCAAGCTGACCTCGAGGTGGAGCAGCTGATGGCCGTCGTCACCACTCCCGCACCCCGTCGGCCCGCAGGCCGGCGCCGTGCCCCCGCGTCCGAGCCAGAGCGCGGCATCGTCTCGGACGCCGACCGCCGGCGGCGCAGCGTGCGCTGGCCGCTGCGCGCCTCGCACGTGGCGCTCCTGGTCGCCCTCGTCGTCGTGGGTCTCGGGCCGATCCTGTGGCTCGCCAAGGCCGCGGTGACCCCCACCCAGGACACGCTGCGCACGCCGATGGCGCTGTTCCCGCACGGCGTCGACTGGGCGAACCTCTCCGAGGCGTGGAGCCGGTTCGAGATCGACCACTACTTCGGCAACACGATGTGGCTGGCGCTCGGGTCGTGGGCGGTGCAGCTCGTCGTCGCCGTCACCGGCGGCTACGTGCTGTCCGTGCTGCGCCCCGCGTACGGCAAGGTGCTCACCGCGCTCGTGCTGGGGACCCTGTTCGTGCCCGCCGTGGTGCTGCTCGTGCCGCTGTACCTCACGGTGCTCGACGTGCCGTTCGTGCACGTGTCGCTCATCAACAGCTTCTGGGCCGTGTGGCTGCCGGCCGGCGCGAGCGCGTTCAACGTGCTGCTGGTCAAGCGGTTCTTCGACAACCTGCCGCGAGAGATCTTCGAGGCGGCCCGGGTCGACGGCGCGGGACCGTTCCGCGTGGGGTGGTCGATCGTCGTCCCCCTGTCGAAGCCGATCCTCGGCGTGGTGTCCGTCTTCGCGTTCATCGCGGCCTGGAAGGACTTCCTGTGGCCCCTGCTGGTGCTGCGCGACGTGGACAAGCAGCCCTTGTCGGTGCGGCTGCCCGCGCTCGAGTCGTACGTGGAGCTCGACGTGTTCCTCGCCGCGCTCGCGATCTCCACGGCGATCCCGATCGTCATCTTCCTGATCTTCCAGCGCACCTTCCTGCGGGGCGCCGGGCTCGGGGGAGCGGTCAAGGGGTGACCGGTTCACCCGGGGTGTCGTTGACGCAGGGTCGGTCCGAATGCTGATATATGGCCTGATCAGCGACACTCCGGAGGAAAAGTGACACAGCCCGACACGACCGCCGACTCTCCCGTCGGCGGCCGGCCCACCGTGCGCTACCGCGGGCGGCACCTGCCGATGGTCGCGGTCGTCGTCGCCGCGACCATCGCGACCGCCCTCGCGTACAGCGGCATGGTCCTGTTCGGCCTCGAGGTCGCGCACATGTCCCCGGCCGAGGCCTACGCCCTCGCCGGCTTCCTCGAGGTCAGCCTCGTCGCGGTCGCGCTCATGGCGCGCAACGCCGCGCTCGAGGGCCGCCCCTACGGCGTGCTCCTGACCCTGACGTGGATCCTCTCCGGCACGTCCGGCATGTTCGCGGCGCTCCACGAGATCGCCGTCCCGGACGAGAGCACGCCCTACATGGTCGCGTTCCGGTTCGTGCCCCCGCTGGTCGCCGCGCTCATGTGGCACCTCGCGCTGGTGGGCGAGCGGCACCTCGTCACGGGGCACACCCTCGACGAGCGCCGTCGCGAGCACCGGGTGCACCAGTACGTCACCGCGCTGGAGCTGTGGCGCGACGCGCGGCTCGACAGCACGGGGACGCGGCAGGGCGCGCGCAAGGTGCGGGCGGCCCACCAGCGCCAGCGCGCCGCGCGTGACGGCGCCCTGAAGCTGCTGACCGTCGAGGACTTCGAGCGGCGCATGCAGGTCTGGGTCGAGCGGCTCGAGGCCGCGGAGCGGCACGGCAACCGCCTGGACCTCATCGGCGCCAGCTCCGTCGAGCGGGGCGTGAGCCGCGGCCGGGCCGTCGGGCCCGGGCGGGCGGTCCCGGCGCTCGCGGCCGCGCCCGCCGTCGTGGCGACGATGGCGACGGCGACGACGGCGGGGTCGACCGAGCCTGCCGTGCCTGCCGAGCCCACCGTGACCGCCGTGGGGGTCCCGACCGCGGAGGACGCCGTCACGGTCGCCGACGACGTGACCCCGGCGACGGACGAGCAGCCCGCCGTGACCACGCCCTTCGAGGACGAGTTCCAGGCGGCGCTGACCGGCGGCACGCCGGTCGTGCGGCCGGCCGAGCACGAGCCGGAGCGCGAGCCCGCGCCCGTGGACCTGGTGGACGCCGCGTCCGAGGACCGGGCGGACGAGGCCTCGGCGGCCGAGGCAGCGGTGGTGGCCGCGGCCGAGGCCGGGCTGCCCGGCACGCACGAGCCGCTCCCGGAGACGGGGCACACGCGCCGGGTCGAGGTGTTCGACCTGCTCCGGCAGGCGGACCCGGCCCTCGGCGGCGCGCTCGCCCAGCGGTCGGCCTTCCTCACCTCGCACGGCGACTCTCCCGAGGCGTCTGCCGAGGCGTCTGCCGAGACGTCTGCTGGGGCGGCAGCCGAGGTCGCCACCGTGTCCGCGCCCGAGCCCGAGGCGACCCCGGAGCCGGCCGCCGACGTCGTCCTCGACGTCGCAGCCCTCGACGACCAGCCGACGTCGGACCGCGACCGGTGGATCGTCGAGCTGGCCGGTGACGGGCTGAACCAGCGCGAGATCGCGCAGCGCGTCGACGTGTCGCGGGCGACGGTGAGCCGCGTGATGCGCCGCTACGCCACGGCCTGAGCCTCAGCGCAGCGCGGCCAGCATCGCCCCCACGGTCGCGGCGGCGAGCGCGACGAGCACCAGCGTCGGAAGACGCTGCAGGAACGGTCGCCTCATCCTGACCCTCCGTCCGGACCGCTGCGGTCCTCGTCCTGGTCGTCGTCGCGCTGGTCCTCCTGCTCGTCCTGCTCGTCGTCGCGCTGGTCCTCCACGTCGTCCTGCTCGTCGTCGCGCTCGTCCTCCTGCTCCTCCTGCTCGTCCTCGCCCCGGTCGCGCTCGTCCTCGGACGGCGGCCCGGTGGCCGTGAACCACGCGAACCCGGCGACGCCGGCCAGGACGGCGACGCCGAGGCCCTCCAGGACCGTGCGGCGCGTGGGGGAGGGGCCGCCGAGGGCGCCGTCGTCCTGCTCGTCGCCGGGCGCGCTCACGACCCGCCCCCGGCGAGGTACCACAGGGCCGACGTCGACCACACGAGCGCGAGCAGCGCGACGACGAGCCCGCCCAGCACGGGCAGCACGAGGGGCGGCAGGCCGCGCACCCGCAGCGCGAGCATCTTGACGGTGAACACGCCGTAGAACACGCACCCCGCGACCGAGTGCACCAGGACGCGGGCGGGGTCGTCCTCGAACCCGAGCGACCACACGCACGCGAAGGCGACCGGCAGCGTCAGGCCGAACGCCACGACGCCGCTCCACCGGTGCACCGTCGCCACCCAGCCGGGCGCGCCTCCCGCTCCGGGCACGCGGCCGTACATCGCCAGCGCCGAGAGGAGCTGGACGACGAGCAGCGCGGCCGCGGCGGTCGCCAGCCACGCCTTCATCTCGAGCATGCTCGAGAACCACAGGGTCATCAGCTGCGCGCCGTCGCCGGGGTGGGCGTCCGCGTACGCGCCGAGCGCGGCGGCGACCGCGACGCCCGCGAGGGCCGCGGCGGCCAGCGCCCAGCGCCACGTCGCGCGGGGCATCGAGGAGGACTCGCCCATAGCAGCACAGTGCCGGGCTCTCCCGGCACCGGCCACCGGAACGCCGCGGTGCCGAACAGGCGGTCCCGCCCGTACTCGCGGTGGAACCCGGGCGGAACCGCCTGTTCGGCGCAGGGGGCGGGGCGTGTCAGGCGCGCGCGAACGTCCCGGCGAACGCGGTCCACGACTCGGGTGCGAGGCGCACGCGGGTCGTGCCGCCCTCGGCCGGGGTCACGACCGACGCGACGTCGACGGCGGACCAGCAGGTCTCGGCGACCTTCGCGGCGTGCTCCGGCCCCTCGACGGCGGGCTCGTGGTCGGCCACCATCTGCCAGCCCTCGGCGAGCCCGAGCGCGGCGCCGACGTGCGCGAGCTCGACCTCGACGACCTTGTCGGACCGGTTGGTGAGGAACAGGCCGAGCGAGCCGTCGTCGTCCACGGTCGCGGCGGCGGTGACCTGCGGCGCGGTGCCGTGCCGCGCGGTGTCGTACGTCGGCGCGTCGACGCGGACGTCGAGGGCGGTGCCGCGGGCGAGGCGCGACGTGGTCGCGAACGGGTGGAAGGTCGGCTGGCGCCACGCCTCGCCGCCGGGGGCGGTCATGATCGGCGCGATGACGTTGACGAGCTGCGCGAGGCACGCCACGGGCACGCGGTCGGCGTGGTTGAGCAGCGTGACCATGAGGTCGCCGACCACCACGGCGTCGAGGCCGGAGTAGACGTCCTCGATGATGCGCGGCGCGTCGCGCTGGATCGGCAGGTTCTCCTCGCCGGGGAAGCGGCTCTCGAGGTACCAGACGTTCCACTCGTCGAAGCTGATGGTGATCTTCTTGTCGCTGCGGCGCTCGGCGCCGACGGCGTCGGCCGAGGCGACGACGCGGTCGATGAAGCGGTCCATCGCGGTGCCGGACGCGAGGAAGGACGCGCGGTCGCCGCCGACCTCCTCGTAGTAGGCGTGCATGGAGATGTGGTCGACCAGGTCGTACGTGTACGACAGGACGGTGCGCTCCCACTCGCCGAACGTGGGCATCTGCATGGACGACGAGCCGCAGACGATCAGTGAGATCGACGGGTCGACGAGCTTCATCGCCTTGCCGGCCTCGGCGGCGAGCTTGCCGTACTCGTGGGCGTCCTTGTGCCCGATCTGCCACGGGCCGTCCATCTCGTTGCCGAGGCACCAGAGCGTCACGCCGTAGGGCTTCTCGCGGCCGTTGGCGATGCGCAGGTCGGCCCAGCGGGTGCCGGCCTCGCCGTTGCAGTACTCGACCAGGGCGGCCGCGGCCGCGACGCCGCGGGTGCCGAGGTTGACGGCCATCATCGGCTCGACGCCCTCGCGCTCGGCCCACTGGAGGAACTCGTCGGTGCCCACCAGGTTGGGCTCGACGGTGCGCCACGCGAGGTCGAGGAACGGCTTGCGCTGCTCGACGGGGCCGACGGCGTCCTCCCACACGTAGTTGGAGACGAAGTTGCCGCCGGGGTAGCGCACCATCGGCACGCCCAGCTCGTGCACGAGGTCCGCGACGTCGCGGCGGAAGCCGTGCTCGTCGGCGGTGGCGTGGCCCGGCTCGAAGATGCCGGTGTACACCGCGCGGCCGAGGTGCTCGACGAACGAGCCGAACAGGCGCCGGTCGACGGCGCCGCGGCGGAAGTCGGGGTGCAGGGTGACCCGGGCTCGGGAGGCGGCCGGGGAGGTGCGGGGACTGGTCTGGGGAGCCGTCATGGGTCTCACGTTCCTCGTCGAAGTGGGCGTTGGCGAAGCCACCGTGTACAACGATGTAGAGTCAACCACGGTCGCCGCGCGCGGCACCAATCGGTCCAGGAGGGTCTGGGCCTACGACTCGAGGAGGAATCGGCATGCGCAGGAGCTTGCGACGCGCCGCGGCCGCGACGGTCGCCGGCCTGGCCGGCCTGTCGCTCGCGGCGTGCGCGCCGGGCGGCGACGGCGGAGGTGCGGCCAACACGAGCTGCACCAACGAGATCACCAAGCCCGACGCCACCCGCGTCACGATGTGGGCCTGGTACCCCGCCGTGGAGCAGATGGTCGACGAGTTCAACGCCCAGCACGACGACGTCCAGATCTGCTGGACGAACGCCGGTCAGGGCGCGGACGAGTACGGCAAGTTCTCCACCGCCCTGGAGGCGGGCACCGGGGCGCCGGACGTCATCCAGCTCGAGTCCGAGATCCTGCCCACCTACACGATCCTCGACGGGCTCGCGGACCTCGCGCCCTACGGCGCCGGCGACCTCGAGGACCAGTTCCCGGCCGGCGCCTGGTCGGACGTCTCCGACGGCGACGCCGTGCACGCGATCCCGGTGGACGGCGGCCCCGTGGGCATGCTGTACCGGGCCGACATCTTCGAGAAGTACGGCGTCGAGCCGCCCACCACCTGGGACGAGTTCGCCCGGGCCGCGCAGGACCTGCGCGACGCCGGCTACGACGGCTACATCACCAACTACGCGACCAACGGCGGCGCCTTCAACTACGCCCTGTTCGCGCAGGCCGGCTGGGCGCCGTTCGACTACGACTCCTCGCGGCCCGCCGAGATCGGCATCGACGTGGACACCCCGCAGGCCCGGCACGTCCTGTCCTACTGGGAGGACCTCATCGACCGCGGCCTGGTGTCCAGCGACGACGCCTTCACCAGCGACTACAACACGTCCCTGGTGGACGGCACCTACGCCGTCTACATCGCCGCGGCGTGGGGCCCCGGCTACCTCGAGGGCCTGTCGGACGCCGACTCCGGGGCCGAGTGGAAGGCCGCGCCGCTGCCCCAGTGGGACCCGGCGAACCCGGTGCAGGTCAACCAGGGCGGCTCGGCGCTCGCCGTCACGTCCCAGGCGACCGACCCCGAGGCCGCCGCCACCGTCGCGACGGAGCTGTTCGACGACGAGGAGACGTGGAAGATCGGCGTCGAGGACGCCGGCCTGTTCCCGCTCTGGAACCTCGCGCTCGACGCGGACTGGTTCGTGGACCGGCGGTACCCGTTCTTCGGCGGGCAGCAGGTGAACCGGGACGTGTTCCTCGACGCCGCCGCCCAGTACCCGGGCTTCACGTTCAGCCCGTTCCAGGTGTACGCGTACGACCGCCAGACCATGGCCCTCTACGACATGGTCGAGGGCCCGGCGACTGCCGCCGACGCGCTGGCGACGATCCAGGACAGCCTGGTGCGCTACGCCGAGCAGCAGGGGTTCACGGTCCGATGACGCGCGCCCACCGCCCCCCGGCCGGCGCCGCGGCGGACACCCGACCGACCACCCGAGCGACCCAGGGGGGAGCTTCCCGATGACCTCGACGACGAGCGCGGCACCCGCCGCCCCGCCGCAGGGCGCCCGCACCGCCGCACGGCGGCGCGGCCAGAGCCTGCTGGATACGAAGCGACAGTGGTGGGGGTGGCTCTTCCTGGCCCCCTTTACGGTCGTGTTCGTCCTGTTCCTCCTGGTGCCGCTGGCCTACGCGTTCTGGCTCAGCCTGCACACCAAGGGCATCGCGACCGGCGGCGAGAGCGTCTTCACCGGGGTCGCGAACTACGTGCGCGTGTTCACCGACGCGGACTTCCTGTCCGGGATGGCGCGCGTCGGCAAGTTCGTGGTCGTCATGGTGCCGATCCAGATCGGCGTCGCCGTGGCGATCGCGCTGGTGCTCGACACGCTCGCCACCCGGCTGTCCAAGGCCTCGCGGCTGCTGGTCTTCGTGCCCTACGCCATCCCCGCCGTCATCGGCGCGCTGATGTGGGGCTTCCTGTACAGCCCGCGGTTCGGCCCGGCCACCGACATCTTCGGCCTGTTCGGACTGGACGCCCCCGACTTCCTCAGCCGCGACCTCATCTTCGGCTCGCTGGTCAACATCGTGACCTGGCAGTGGGTGGGCTACTACATGATCATCGTCTACGCGGCGCTGCGGGCGATCGACCCGTCGGTGTTCGAGGCCGCGCGGCTCGACGGCGCCGGCAACCGGCAGATCGCGTTCCGGATCAAGATCCCCATGATCGCGTCGTCGATGGTGATGATCGTCGTCTTCGCGCTCATCGGCACGCTGCAGTTCTTCACCGAGCCGACCGTGCTGCGCTCGGTCGCGCAGGGCGCGATCCCCACCACCTACACCCCGAACATGTACGCGTACTCGATGGCGTTCTCCTACAGCCAGTTCAACTACGCGTCCACGATCGCGTTCGCGCTGGGGATCCTCGTGTTCATCGGGTCGTACATCTTCCTGTACGCCACCCGCAAGCAGAGCGGACTGAAGTGATGACGACGGCGACGACGCAGCAGACCTCCCCGCACGCGGCGGGGCGTCGGGCGGGCAGGCGTGCCGGCGGTCCGCGGAGGATCGGGTCCCACCTGTTCCTGCTCCTCGCGGTCCTGTACTTCGTCGTGCCGCTGTGGTGGCTGGTGGTCGGGTCGACGAAGACGAACAGCGGCCTGTTCGTCGGCTCCGGCGGCGCGCTGTGGTTCAACGACGAGTTCGCGCTGTGGGACAACGTGCAGCAGCTCTTCACGTACCAGGGCGGGATCTACTGGACCTGGATGCGCAACTCGTTCGTGTACGCGATCGTCGGGGGTGTCGGGTCCACGGTGCTCGCCGTGCTGGCGGGGTACGCCCTGGCCAAGTACCGGTTCCGCGGGCGCAACCTCTACTTCTCGATGCTGCTGGGCTCCGTGATGGTGCCGCTCACCGCGCTCACCATCCCGACGTTCGTGCTGCTCAGCCAGCTCGGCATGATCAACACGATGTGGGCCGTCATCCTGCCGTCCCTGCTCAGCCCGATCGGCGTCTACCTGGTGCGCGTGTACGCCGTCGACGCCATCCCGGACGAGATGCTCGACGCCGGTCGGGTCGACGGCGCGGGGGAGCTGCGGCTGTTCTTCCGCGTCGCGCTGCCGCTGCTGCGGCCGGCCTTCGTCACGGTCCTGCTGCTCACGACCGTCGCGACCTGGAACAACTTCTTCCTCCCGCTCGCCGTGCTGCGCGACCCCCAGCTGCTGCCCGTCACGGTGGGGATCAACCAGTGGCAGGCGCTGTCGAACGCGGGCGCCGGCGGGGAGCAGGTCTGGAACCTCATCACCACGGGTGCGCTCGTGTCGATCCTGCCGCTCGTCGCGGCGTTCCTCGGCCTGCAGAAGTACTGGCAGGGAGGCCTCTCCCTGGGGTCGATCAAGTGATCGTCGTCGGCGGGCGCCGAGGGCCTTCCCTGGCGGCAGGTGCCCTACTCTGTGGGGGGCGATCGGGGAGGTGAGCGGCATGCGCGTGACCATGCACGACGTGGCCCAGCGAGCGGGCGTGTCGATCAAGACGGTGTCGAACGTCGTCAACGGGTACCCGCACATCCGGCCCGAGACGCGCGAGCGCGTCGAGGAGGCCATCGAGCACCTCGGGTACCGCCTCAACACCACGGCCCGCAACCTGCGCACGCAGCGCACGGACATGATCACGCTGGCCGTGCCGGAGCTGCGGCTGCCGTACTTCGCCGAGCTCGCCGACTCCGTGATCCGCTCGGCGGAGGAGCAGGGCCTCACCGTGCTCATCGAGCAGACCGGGTCCGTGCGGGAGCGCGAGACCGAGCTGCTCGACGGCCGCCGCCGGCACCTCACCGACGGCGTGATCTTCTCGCCCCTGGCGCTCGGGCAGGACGACGTCGCGCTGTTCGCGGTGGACTTCCCGCTCGTGGTGCTCGGCGAGCGCGTCTTCGACGCTCCCGCCGACCACGTCACGATGAACAACGTGGCCGCGGCGCGGGCCGCCACCCTGCACCTCGCGTCCCTGGGGCGGCGCCGGATCGCCGTGGTCGGCGCGCACGAGGGCGAGCTCGTCGGCTCGGCGGCGCTGCGCACCGAGGGGTACCGCCAGGGCCTCGAGGCCGCGGGGCTGCCGTACGACCCGGCGCTCGTCGGCGAGGCGGGTCTGTGGCACCGGTCCACGGGCTCCGAGGCGATGGGCCGGCTGCTCGACTCCGGCGTCGAGATCGACGCCGTCTTCGCGCTCAACGACGCCATGGCGCTGGGCGCGCTGCACGCGCTGCACGCGCGGCGCGTCGACGTGCCGGGCGACGTCGCCCTCGTCGGCTTCGACGACGTGGACGACGTGCGCTACTCGGTGCCGACCATCAGCTCCGTCGACCCGGGCCGCGAGCAGATCGCCCGCACGGCCGTGGACCTGCTCGTCGAGCGGATCGCGGGCGGCGCCGAACGCCCGTTCCGTCGGGTGATCCCGGACTCGCGCGTCGTGGGCCGCGAATCCACCGGCGACGCGAAGGAGGGCGAGGAGAAGGTGGTCGCCGTCCAGCCCGGCGGCAACGAGGAGGTCGTGCCCGTCCCCGCCCTCAGCGCGACGGGCTGAGCTCCCGCGGCTCCGGCATCTCCCGCAGGCCGCGCAGCGGGCTGCGGAGCGCGGACAGGCAGGCCGCGCAGTGCACGGCCGCCATGAGCAGGAGCGTCTCGCGGACCCCCAGGACCTCGCCCAGGGCGCCGGCGACGAGGCCGGCCAGCGGCATGGTGCCGAAGTTGACGAACTGGCTCGTCGTCACGACGCGCCCCATGAGCGGCTGCGGCACGTAGCGCTGGCGCCACGCCCCGCGCAGCACGTTGCCGGCCACCACCGCGAGGCCCACGAGGAACAGTCCGGCGACGGTCCAGGCCACCTGCGCGCCGCCACCCCCGAGGCCCACGAGGAGCGCGGGCGGGCCGCCGGCCACCAGGAGCAGCACGGTGGCGCGGGCGCTGCCGAGGCGCCGGCTGAGCCGGGTCGCGACGGTGGCCCCGAGCAGCCCGCCGCAGCTGCCGATCATCATCACGACGCCGAGGGCGGAGGGGCCGAGGCCGGCCGTGTCCACGAGGAAGAGGACCAGCAGCGCGCCGTACCCGGTGAGGCCGAAGTTGGAGACGCCGCCCATGACGACGAACCACCGCAGGTAGCGGTCCGACGCCACGAACGCGATGCCCTCGCGGATGCGGACGAGCAGCGGCGCGGTCGGCGGGCGCTCCGGCCGGCGGGCGGGCCGGATGCGCCACAAGCAGGCGGCCGAGACGACGAAGCTCGCCGCGTCGAGCGCCAGGCCGGCCGCGGCGCCGAGCGCCTGCGCCATCGCACCGCCGACGCCGGGGCCCGCGACCTGCATGGCCGACTCGGTGCCCAGCAGGCGGGCGTTGGCGGCCTCGAGCTGGTGGGCGGGCACGACCTGGGGGAGGAAGACCGCGTACGCGGTGCGGAAGAAGACGGAGGTGACGCCGGTGGCGAGCGCCACCGCGACCAGGTGCGGGAGCGTCAGGGCGTCGAGGGCGGCCGCCACGGGGACGCTGCCGATCGCGGCCGCGGCGACCAGGTCCGCCACGATCATGACGGCCCTGGCCGGCAGCCGGTCGATCCACGCGCCCGCGGGCAGCCCGACGACGAGCCACGGCAGCCACGCTGCCGCGGTGAGGACGCCGACCACGGCCGGGCCGGCGTCGAGCTCGAGCACGGCGACCAGCGGGAGCAGCACCGACGTCGTGGCGTTGCCCAGCACGCTGACGCCCTCGCCGAACCAGAGCCTGCGGAAGCCCGCGCTGCGGCGGAGGGGGACGTCCCCGGCCCCGTCGATGCGGGGACCGCGGGCCCGGTTCGTGGTGGCCGTCATGGCTGGGCGGGGAAGCCTCGGCCGAAGACGAGCACGGGCTCGCGCTCGACGCCGTCGGCGGGGCGGGGGCGCTCCGCCCAGCGCACGAGGACGGCCGTGATCTCGTCGCCGAGCGCCCGGAGCTCCGCGGGCGACAGGTGCAGCCAGGTCTCGGTGGAGAAGGCGGCGCGATCCCACTCGGGGGCCGACTCGGCGTTCGCGACCCAGTCGCGCACCCGGTCGACCTGGCGCTGGAGGTTGAGCGCCTCGGCGGCCTGGGCGGCGGTGACGGCGGCCGAGTCCTCGGCGAAGTCCTGGCGCGACCACCGCAGCCGCGGCGCGACGAGGCGCCACCAGCGCTCGCGCCTGCTCCGGGCGAGCTCGGGCGCCTCGGCCACCAGGCCCGCCTCGTGCAGCACCTTGAGGTGGTGGCTGGCGCTGCCGACGGCCTGGCCGGTGCGGCGGGCGAGGGCGGACGCGGTGGACGGCCCGTCGACCTTGAGCGCGTCCATGAGTCGCGCCCGGTAGGGGTTGGCGAGGGCGGCGAGCGCCTTGGCCTCGGTGACGGTGCGTGCCGGGGCCTGCGGCTGCGGCGCGTCGTCGCGACGGGGGTGCTCAGGCGGGATCGGTGGCTGCGTCATCCCGCCACGGTAGACCAACAAGAGATGTTGTACAAGAACTCTTGTGACCTGTCATCGCCCCGTCGGTGCACCCCCGGCGACCTGGGCGTCGATCCGATCGAGCCGGTCGGCCGCGAGGCGACCCGTGGCCCACAGCCAGAAACCTGGCGCGGCGAGGACGGCGAGCAGCGGCAGCACCCACGCGGTGACCAGCAGGACGGCGGCCACGACGAGCACCGCGAGCGAGGTCGCCGGCCCGAGCAGGGGGAGCAGCAGCAGGAGCCGCCAGGTGGCCGCGGCGCCCCGGTCGTACCGCGTCACGACCGCCGGCCAGTGGGCAAGGACGACGACGCCCCACGCCGCGACGACCAGCAGGCCGGCCTGCAGCACCGCGCGGGCCGGGCCGTCCAGCAGGCCCACGGCCACGCCGTCGAACCACAGCAGCGCCGCCACCGCCCAGGCCGGGGCGAACAGCGCGTTGGCGCGGCCGAAGCCGGCGCGCCACGCGCGCCAGAACGTGCGCCACGGCGTGGGCTCGGCCGTCATCCGCCCGGCGACGAGGCCGCCTGCCCGCAGCGCGGGGCCGAGGCCGAGCAGCACGCCCCCGGCGAGCGTGCCCAGCGCCACCATGGCGGAGACCTCGACGAGGAGCGTCGCCCAGCGCAGCGCGAGCATGACGCCGCCCGCCCAGCCGGGCACCTCGGCGTCCGCGACGGCGCCGGCCGCCCGGGCGCGGGCGTCCGCGTCGCCGCGGGGCGCGGGCGACGTCGATGTGGTCGGCGCGGTCACGGGAGCCTCGTCGCGAGGGTGACGCGGCCGGCGGCGTCCAGGGCCTCGAGGCACACGGTGGCGCGGTCGCGCACGGCGTCCCAGCCGGGGTGCACCACGGCCGCCACGGCGGCGCCGTCGGCCGCGGTCCAGGAGAACCGCCCGCCGCCCAGCGCGCGCACGTCGGCGCGCGGGGCGAGCGGTCCGGCGACGGCGTCCTGCACCTGGGTCGGGTCGTCGCCGGGGGTCAGCCGCTCCCACGCGTCGTCCAGGACGGCGGGGTCGGTGGGCCAGCGCGTGGCGTCGTCGTCCTCGCGGTCGGCTCCTGCCCACGGCTGCGGGGAGACGAGCGGCCACCCGTCGTGGGTCCAGACCAGCCGACGCAGCTGGAGGCGGTGCTCGGTGGGCGCGTCGGCGTCGCGCACGTGGTGCACCAGGAGCTGGCGCACGTGCGACCCGGCGGCCGGCCGCGCGGCGGGCACCCGCTCGGTGAGCACGGAGGCGTGGCCCGGGGCGAGCACGCCCGGCCCGCCCGCGTGGCGGTGCCCGGCGAGCACCGGCACCCCGACCGACCAGGGGTCGGCCGCGACGTCGGTCATGAGGTGCCCGGTGCGGTCGCGGTACGGCCCGGCGACGGCGTCGCCGACGGCGGCGCGCAGGTGGTAGCTGCCCGCGAGCGAGTCGTACGAGACGAGCAGAGCCCAGCCGCCGCCCGGCCGGGGGAGGACGAACGCGCCCTCGACCGCGCCGTCGGCGGACCGGGCGCGACGGGCCAGGAGCCGCCCGGGGGCGGCGTGCAGCGCGCCCGGCGCGGGCGCGAGGCCGTCGACGACGAACCCCGTGGCCGCGTCGAGCGGCAGCGCGTGGATGCCGCCGAAGAACGACCCGTACACGAGCCACTGGGCGCCGTCCGGCTCGGTCACCACGTTCGCGTCGATCGCGTTGGGGTGCCCCAGGCCCTCGGGCGGGTCGACGTGCGCGCTCGCCACGACGACCCCGCGGTCCGCCCACGGCCCGCGGGGGTGCGGGGCGACGGCCAGCCCGATCGCCGACCGTCGGGAGCCGAAGGTGGACGCCGAGTAGTACATGCGCCACTCGGCGCCGTGCGCCGTCGCGACGCGCACCACCTCGGGCGCCCACAGCCCCTCCGCCCCGGACCAGGCGGCCGCCGGGCCGGGCACGCCGGGCAGCGCCCAGCCGTGCAGCTCCCACGTCACGAGATCCGTGGAGCGGCGCACCTGCACGCCGCCGCGGACGGGACCGTCGGAGCGGGCGTCGGTGGAGAACAGCCAGTAGGTGCCGTCGTCGTCGCGCACCGCGGTGGGGTCGTGCACGTGCCGGCCGCCCCAGGCGGAGGTGTCGGGCGCGGCCTCGGTCTCGGTGCGGGCCTCGGTGGGGATCTCGGTGCCGGTCATGTCAGCCCTTCGTGCCGGTGAGGGCGACGGACTCGATGATCTGCCGCTGGAACACGAGGAAGACCACGAGGATGGGCAGGACGGCCACCACCGACGCCGCCATGATCAGGGGGTAGTCGCGCTGCGTGGCGTACTCCACGTTCATGTTCGCGATGACCACCTGCAGGGTCTGCTTCTCCGGGGTGTTCAGGTACAGGATCGGCGCCAGGTAGTCGTTCCAGACCGCCATGAACCACAGGATGAACTGCGCGGCGACGGCCGGCCGGATGATCGGCATGATCATGCGCCAGAAGATCTGCCAGTACGAGGCGCCGTCGATCTTGGCCGCCTCCACGAGCGAGTCGGGCACGCTCGACAGGTACTGGCGCAGGAAGAAGATCATCACGATGTTGCCGAAGATGGCCGGGACGATCAGGGGCCACAGCGTGTCCACCCAGCCGATCTTCGAGAACATCACGAACTGCGGGATCATGATGGTCGGGAACGGGATCATGATGCCCGTGAGCAGCCCGATGAAGATCGCGTTCTTGAAGGGCATGCGCATCTTGGCGAGGGCGAACGCCGCCAGGGAGCACGTGAACGTGCCGATCACCGTGACGCTGAGCGACACGATCAGGCTGTTCCTGATGCCGTCGAGGACGAACGAGTCGGTCCACATGCGGACGTAGGTGTCCCACTGGGGGACCTCGGGGATCCACACGGGCGGGAGCGCGAAGACCTCGAGCTTCGTCTTCAGGGACGTGGAGAGCATCCACACCAGCGGGGCGATCATGAAGACCGCCCCCGCGGCGAGGACGATCCACACGACCGTGTCGGTGAGGCGGGAGCGCGTCGTGCGGCCCAGGTGCATGCCGGGCTTCGCGCCGGCCGTCGTGGTGGTCATGGTGTCTCCCTGGCCTCAGTCGATGACGAAGCCGGCGTTGCGCCGGTTCAGGCGGAACTGAACGAGCGTGATGACGAGGATGAGGAGCCCCAGCACCACCGACATCGCGGTGGCGTACCCCATCTGCTGGTACCGGAACGCCTGCAGCCAGATGTGGTAGACGACCGACGCCGTGGAGTACTCCGGGCCTCCGGTGGGCGTCATGATCTGGATCTCGATGAAGATCATGGCGCCCCCGATGACCTGCGTGACGACGAGGAAGAAGGTCACCGGCTGCACCATCGGGAGCGTGATGGAGCGGAACTTCTTCCAGCCGTTGGCGCCGTCGAGCTCGGCGGCCTCGTAGAGCGACCGGGGCACGGACTGGATCGCCGCCAGGTACAGCAGCATCGAGTACCCGAGCCCCTTCCAGATCGCCATCATGATGATGGCGGGCTTGGCCCAGGCGGGGTCGGCCAACCAGTTCGGTCCCTCGATGCCGAAGATCGCGAGGAACTGGTTCACCAGGCCGAAGTCGCCGTTGTACGCCCACTGCCACAGGATCGCGATCGCGGCGATGGACGAGATCACGGGGACGTAGTAGATGGCGCGGAACGCCGCGCGGCCGAAGAGCTTGCGGTTCATCATCACCGCGAGCGCGAGCGAGATCGCCAGGCCGACCGGGATGCCGATCATGTAGAAGAACGTGTTGAAGAGCGTCTGGTGGAACCGCTCGTCGCCCGCCAGCGCCACGTAGTTGTCGAGCCCGATGAACTGCATCGGCCCGAGGCCGTTCCACCGGGTCAGCGAGGCGTACAGGGCGAAGCCCGTCGGGTACGCGATGAAGAGCAGGTAGCCGATCACGGGCGCGGCCACGAAGAGCAGGGCCCATCTCTTCTCGATGCGGTGGAGCCGCGAGGTTCCGCCGCGTCGGGGCGGTGCAGGGGCCGGCGGCGCGGGGGTGCGCGCGCCGGTCGCTGCGGGGGTGGCGGTGGACGTCATCGCAGACTCCTTCGTCCAGGGACGTGCGAGGGGACCCGGCGCGGCCGCCCGGGGACGGGGCGGCCGCGCCGCGAGGGGAGGGAGGGGGCGCGGCGTCAGGGCGCGGAGCCCGCCGCGGCGGCCTGCTCGGCCTGCGCGTTCGACTGGTCGAGCAGCTCCTGCATGCGCGGCTGCACCTCGGCCAGGTACTCGGCGGCGGTCTGCTTGCCGTCGAGCACCGGCTGGATGCCGACCCACAGCTCGTCGTACCACTCGGCGCCGTAGGTGAACGACGCCGGCATCTCGCGCCCGTAGTCCTCGGCGATGTCGAGGAACTCCTGGCGGTTCGTGGGCTTGAGGGTGTCGTCCTCCTCGACCTCGGCCGCCCACTCCTGGGCGGTGTCGATCCGGTTGGGGATCTGGACGTTGGCGTCGATCAGGGTCTGCTGCGCGGTCTCGTCCGTGGAGAGGTACGTGGCCAGCTTGACCGCGTCCTCGGGCTGGGAGCTGGTGTTCGAGACGCCGATGCCGAGCGAGCCGACCCACGTGGCGGGCTCGCCGGTCTTGCCGACCGGCCAGGGCATCAGGTCGTACTCGAAGTCGAGGTCGTTGTAGACGCTCATGTCCCACGGGCCGACGGGGAAGAAGCCGATCTCGCCCGCCATGAACCGCTGGTAGGTGTCGAGCGTCTGCGCCTGCTCGGGGTTCGGCGTGACCCCGTACTCGTTGGTGAGGTCCGCGATGTACTGGATCGCCTCGGCGAACTCGGGGGTGTCGACGGTGACCTGCGTGTGGTCCTCGTTGGTCCAGTCGCCGCCGTTGCTCCAGACGAAGGCCTGCGAGTTCCACTGCACGTTGAGGCCGGTGCCCCACTGGTCGGTCTCGCCGTCGCCGTCGGTGTCCTGGGTGAGCTTCTGGCAGATCGTGAGCCACTCGTCCCAGGTCAAGGGCTGGTCCGGGTCCGGCCGGTCGATGCCCGCCTTCTCGAGCATGTCGGCGTTGTAGCCGAACGCGAACGGCCCGATGTCCTTGGGCAGGCCGTACAGGCGGCCCTCGGACGTGCCCTGGACGGTGCCGTCGAAGCGGTAGGAGTCGACGCCGTACGGCCAGATGTTGTCCAGGTCGACGCCCTGCTCGGCGACCTGGTCCGTGATGTCCATGAGGACGCCCGAGCTGACGTAGGACTGCAGGCTGGCCTGCTCGATGTAGAAGACGTCCGGCACCTTGTTGCCCGCGACGGCCGCCTGGAGCTTCTGGGCGTACTGGTCGGCCGAGGTGACGATCATCTTCACCTCGACGCCCGTGTCCTCGGTCAAGCGGTCGATGGCCTCCTGGTAGGCCTTCTTCTCGTCGTCACCGCCGCGGAACATGAAGGTGAGCGTGTCGGTGTCGGAGCCGCTCCCGCCGGAGCTGCAGGCCGCGGCGCTGCTGGCGACCACCAGCGCGGTGGCGATGCCGGCGATCAGGCGTGACTTCGTCATCACGGGGTCCTCTCGGAGATCCGGGCCGCGGCCGGCGCGGCGTCGCCCCGGTGCGGTTTACATCGATGAAGAGCCATCGACGGCGCCCAATCTGGCACGGGCCGTGCGTCGCGGTCAAGTGGCGCAGGTCACGGCTCTGCAACGATGAACAGCCGGCGGGTCGTGGCCGTGCGCGACCGTGCGCGCCGGCGGCACGGGCGTCGTCCCGCGTCGTGTTGACCGACGCGACGCGTCCCGGCAGGATGGCGGCCCTACAACGATGTACGCGCGGCTCCGGGCCGCGTGACGAGGGGGAGCGATGCCGCACGACGCGGATCCGCGTGCCACGACCGCCCGCCCGCCGATGGGCTGGAACTCGTGGGACAGCTACGGCACCACGGTGACCGAGGACGAGGTGCTGGCGAACGCCCGGTTCATCGCCACCCACGACGGCGGGAGCATGGCCGCCGCCGGGTGGGACACCGTCGTCGTCGACATCCAGTGGTACGAGCCGACGGCGCGCCCGGGCGGCTACAACGACGCCGCGCCCGTGCACTTCGACCACCGCGGCTTCCTGCAGCCGGTGACGTCGCGCTTCCCGTCGGCCGCGGACGGCCGGGGCTTCGCCCCGCTCGCGACGGCCGTGCACGACCTGGGCCTGCGGTTCGGCATCCACCTCATGCGCGGCATCGCCCGCCGCGCCGTGGAGGCCGACCTGCCGGTGCCCGGCACGCCCTACCGCACCGGCGAGATCGCCGACACCGCGAGCACGTGCCCCTGGAACTCCGACTGCTACGGGCTGCGGCACGACCACCCCGGCGCGCAGGCCTGGCTCGACGCGATGATCGACCACGTCGTCGGGTGGGGCGTCGACTTCCTCAAGGTCGACGACATGCTCGCCCCGTACCACCGGGACGCCGTCGAGGCCCTGTCGCTCGCCGTCCGCCGGGCCGAGCTGCGGCACGGCCGCCGCGTGCTGGTCTCGCTGTCGCCCGGCACCGAGCTGTCCCTCGCGCACCTCGAGCACCTGCGCGAGCACGCCGACATGTGGCGCGTCTCCGACGACCTGTGGGACCGGTGGCCCGACGTCGAGGCGCAGCTCGGGCGCATGGCCCGCTGGGCGCCGCACTCCGGGCCCGCCGGCTGGGCCGACGCCGACATGCTGCCGCTGGGCCGCATCGGGGTGCGCGCCGAGCGCGGCGAGCCCCGTCAGTCGCTGCTCACCGTCGACGAGCGTCGCACCATGCTCAGCCTGTGGTGCCTGGCCCGCTCGCCGCTGTTCGTCGGCGGCGACCTGCCGACCTCCGACGACGCGACGATCGCCGACCTCGTCCACCCGGGCGTGCTCGAGGTCGCGCGCCGGTCCGGCGGCGGGCGCGAGCTGCTGCGCGAGGGTGAGCAGGGCGCCGAGACCGTCGTCTGGTCCGCCGCCGCGGACGACGCCTCCACGCGCTGGGTCGGCGTCTTCAGCACCGCGGCCGAGGCCCGGCGGGTCCGCGTGCCCGCCGCCGCCGCGGGGCTGCCCGGGCACCCGGCCGCCGTCGTCGACGTGTGGACCGGGGAGCGGGTGCCGCTGCTGCCCGCGGACGCCGCGTCCGGCGGCGACACCGTGCTCGACGTCGAGGTGCCGGCGCACGGCGTCCGCCTCCTGCGCCTCGACCCGGTCCCCGGTGACGAGGCACGAGATGCCGTGGGAGACGCCGGGGGAAGCACCGCGTGAGGCGGTCGGCCGTGGGCGCGACGGCGGCGCTCGCGGTCGTCGTCGCGGCGGGAGCGGGACTCGTCGTCGCGCACCCGTGGGCGCCGGCGTCCGCCGAGCCCGTGGCGCTCGCGCTGGCGGGCGACCTGGCCGTGCACGACCCGGCGCTCGTCGTCGGCGGCGAGGGCGAGCCCTGGTTCGTCTACTCCACGGGCGACCTGCGCGTGGGGTTCGGCGCGCCGCAGATCCGTCGGTCCGAGGACGGGGGCCGCACGTGGGAGCTCGTCGGCACCGCGTGGGACGCCTCGGGCGACCCGGCCTGGGTGCGCGACGAGGTCGACGGCGTCGAGAACTACTGGGCTCCGGAGCTCGTGGAGCACGACGGCACCTGGTACCTCTACTACGCGGCCTCGACGTTCGGCTCGAACGACTCCGCGATCGGGCTCGCCACCGCGACGACGCTCGACCCGGACGACCCGGACTTCGGCTGGACCGACCGGGGCATGGTGCTCCGGTCGACGGCGGGCGAGGACCGGTACAACGCCATCGACCCGGGGGTCGTGGAGGACGACGACGGGGACCCGTGGCTGTTCTTCGGGTCGTTCTGGGACGGCGTCCAGGCGGTGCCGCTCGCCTGGCCGGACGGGAAGGTCGCGGGCGGCGCCGAGCCCGTGCAGGTGGCGCGGCGCTCCGGCGTGCCGGAGAACGCGATCGAGGCGCCGTCCGTCGTGCACCGCGACGGCTGGTACTACCTGTTCGTGTCGTGGGACCGGTGCTGCGCCGGCGTCGACTCCACCTACTCGATCCACGTCGGGCGCTCGCGGGCCGTCACCGGGCCGTTCGCCGACCGGGAGGGGCGGGACATGGCCGCAGGCGGCGGGTCGCTCGTGCTCGCCTCCGCCGGCGCGGCGGTCGGGCCGGGCGGGCAGTCGCTGTCCCGGGGGTACCTGGGCTACCACTACTACGACGCCGACGACGGCGGCGCGCCCCGCCTCGCGATCCGGCGCCTCGCGTGGGACGCCGACGGCTGGCCCGTCGCGGACACCGCCCTGCCGAGGTAGTTCGGGTCCGGCCCGCGGCCGGCACGGGACCACGGAGGGCGGATCGGCTAGGATCGCGAGAGTCGCGACTGGCGTACAGGTGGATCACCACCGGGGAGCGACGCGCTGTGCAGACGACGGGTCGTTCGCCTGGGCCCGGTCGCTCGATTGACATGATGGGTCCGGCACCCCGATGGGGCGGCCGGTCCGACCGCCGTCCGACACAGCTGGAGAACGCCTGATGAGCACTCCCGACCCCACGTTCAACGCGCCCCTGGCCGAGCTCGACCCCGAGATCGCGGCCGTCCTCGACGGGGAGCTGGCCCGCCAGCGCGACACCCTCGAGATGATCGCGAGCGAGAACTTCGTCCCCCGCGCGGTGCTGCAGGCGCAGGGCTCCGTCCTGACGAACAAGTACGCCGAGGGCTACCCGGGCCGCCGCTACTACGGCGGCTGCGAGCAGGTCGACATCGCGGAGAACCTCGCGATCGCCCGCGCCAAGGACCTGTTCGGCGCCGAGGCCGCCAACGTCCAGCCGCACTCCGGCGCCCAGGCCAACGCCTCCGTGCTGCACGCCCTCATCAACGCCGGCGACAAGATCCTCGGCCTCGAGCTGGCCCACGGCGGCCACCTCACGCACGGCATGAAGATCAACTTCTCCGGCAAGCTCTACGACGTGGGCGCGTACGGCGTGGACCCGCAGTCGTACCGCATCGAGATGGACGAGGTGCGCAAGCGCGCGCTCGAGCACCGACCCGACGTCATCATCGCGGGCTGGTCCGCCTACCCCCGCCACCTCGACTTCGCCGCGTTCCGCGAGGTCGCGGACGAGGTCGGCGCCAAGCTGTGGGTGGACATGGCGCACTTCGCCGGCCTCGTGGCCGCGGGGCTGCACCCGTCCCCGGTGCCGCACGCCGACGTCGTGTCGTCCACCGTGCACAAGACCATCGGCGGCCCGCGCTCCGGTTTCATCCTGAGCAAGGAGGAGTACGCCAAGAAGATCAACTCGGCCGTGTTCCCGGGCCAGCAGGGCGGCCCGCTCATGCACGTGATCGCGGCCAAGGCCGTGGCGTTCAAGGTCGCGGGCACCGACGAGTTCAAGGACCGTCAGGAGCGCACGCTGCGCGGCGCGCAGATCATCGCGGAGCGGCTGTCCCAGGCCGACGTCGCCGAGCAGGGCGTCTCCGTCCTCACCGGCGGTACCGACGTGCACCTCGTGCTCGTGGACCTGCGCCACTCCTCGCTCGACGGCCAGCAGGCCGAGGACCTCCTGCACGACGCCGGCATCACCGTGAACCGCAACGCCGTGCCGTTCGACCCGCGCCCGCCGCGCGTCACCTCCGGCCTGCGCATCGGCACGCCGGCGCTCGCCACCCGCGGGTTCGGCGACGCCGAGTTCACCGAGGTCGCCGACATCATCGCGGTCGCCCTGCGCGACGGCGCCGCGGCCGACGTCGACGCGCTCGCGGCCCGCGTCGCGAAGCTCACCGCCGACTTCCCGCTCTACCCGGGGCTCCAGCAGTGACGGCCCGGATGCTGCCGGGCAGGCCGGTCGCGGACGCGGTCTTCGCGGACATCGCCCCGCGGATCGAGGCGCTCGTCGCCGCCGGGCACCGGCCGGGGCTCGGCACGATCCTCGTCGGGGACGACTCCGCGAGCGCCGGCTACATCCGGATGAAGATGGACAAGGCGACGGAGCTGGGCTTCACGTCGCCGCACATCCACCTGGGACAGGACGCCACCCAGGCGGACGTCCTGGCGGCGGTGCGGGAGATGAACGAGGCCAAGGACGTCGACTCCGTCCTCATCCAGCACCCGACCCCGCCCCAGATCGACTTCGACGCCGCGCTGCTGGCGCTCGACCCGGACAAGGACGTCGACGGCCTGCACCCGGTGAACATGGGGCGCCTCGCGCTCGGCATGCCGGGCCCGGTGCCGGCCACCCCGGCCGGGATCGAGACGCTGCTGGCGCACTACGAGATCCCGGTCGCCGGGCGCGAGGTGTGCATCCTCGGGCGCGGCACGACGCTCGGGCGCCCCCTGGCGCTGCTGCTCTCGCAGAAGCGCCCGACGGCGAACGCGGCCGTCACCGTGGTCCACACCGGGGTGCCGGACTGGCCGGAGTACACCAAGCGCGCCGACATCGTCATCGCGGCCGCCGGCGTCCCGGGCATCCTGCGGCCGGAGCACCTGACGCCGGGCGTGACCGTGGTCGGCGGCGGCGTCCGGTACGAGGGGCGCAAGCTCCTGCCGGACGTGGACGAGTCCTGCGAGGCGGTCGCCGGCGCGATCACGCCGCGGGTCGGCGGCGTCGGGCCGACGACCATCGCGATGCTGTTCCGCAGCGCGGTCGAGGCGGCCGAGCGGTCGATCGCCTGACCCACGCACCTGGCCGTGGCTGCACCCGGGCCCGTCGTCCCCGTTGGGGGCGACGGGCCCGGTCGCGTCCGCCATGATGTGCCCATGATCGCGAAGAGCCAGCGTGGGTGGTCGGGCGAGCCGGGCGAGCTGCTGCGGGTGGGCGAGGGGTTCCGCCTCGCCGACGTCGACCCGGACTCCAAGCCGGGGTACGACGGGAAGAAGAAGGCCGGCGCGGCCGACCTCCTCGCCGGCGAGAAGGAGCTCGACGAGCTGCAGGAGCGCCTCTTTGCGCAGAGCCGCGAGGACCCGTCGGCGCCGGCCGTGCTGCTCGTGCTCCAGGCGATGGACTCGGCGGGCAAGGGCGGCATCGTGCGCCACGTCATCGGCGCGACCGACCCGCAGGGCGTCCACCTGGTCGCGTTCAAGAAGCCCACGCCCGAGGAGCTGGCGCACGACTTCCTGTGGCGCGTCGAGAAGGAGCTGCCCGCGGCCGGGTACATCGGCGTCTTCGACCGCTCGCACTACGAGGACGTGCTCATCGGCAGGGTGCGCGAGCTCGCCCCGCCCGAGGAGATCGAGCGGCGGTTCGACGCGATCAACGGGTTCGAGGAGGCGGTGACGGCCCGGGGCGTGCGGCTCGTCAAGGTGATGCTGCACATCTCGCCCGACGAGCAGAAGGCGCGGCTCGGCGAGCGGCTCGAACGCCCCGACAAGCACTGGAAGTACAACCCGGGCGACGTCGACGAGCGGCTGCTGTGGCCCCGGTACATGGCGGCCTTCCAGACCGTCTTCGAGCGCACGTCGACGGCGCACGCGCCCTGGTACGTCGTGCCCGCGAACGCCAAGTGGTACGCGCGCCTCGCGGTGCAGGCGCTGCTCCTGGACGCCCTGGAGGAGATCGACCCGCGGTGGCCCGCCGCCACCTTCGACGTCGAGCGGGAGAAGGCGCGCCTCGCGGCGTCGTGACCCTCAGACCGCGGGCGCCGTGCTCTCCTCGGCGTCGTCGGGCAGGTTGGCGTCGATCGGCTCGCGGTCGGTCTTGGTCCAGGTGCGCCGCCCCAGCAGCTCGCGGACCAGGGAGACGGTGACCACCGGCCACAGGAGCCAGGTGTAGAGCATGTACGGGATCAGCCCGAACACGGCGCGCAGCAGCGGGTGCCTCCCCGGCTCGGCCGTCATGAGCAGGGTGAGGAAGCTCGGCACGAGCGTGAGGGTCGCGAAGAACACCAGCGACGGCCACCAGCCGGAGACGAACGGCACGTCGCCGAACAGCCAGAAGACGAGCGACAGCACGAGCCCGAGCCCCATGAGGAGCTGGAGCAGGGGCATGAGCAGGTACGCCACGTGGTCGAGCCGCGCCCCGACGGAGACCGGGGTCCGCAGCGCCCCGCGCAGCAGGCTGAACGCCTGCCAGTTGCCCTGCGCCCAGCGCACGCGCTGCTTGAACAGGCGGCGCAGGCTGGTCACGCCCTGCTGGTCCACGCTGGTCAGCACCGTCTGGCGGCCGCGCCAGCCCGCACGGATCAGGCGCACGCCGATGTCCTGGTCCTCGGTGAGCCGGTCCCGCCAGGGTCCGCGCCGGATCCCCGGCGGGAGCTTCTCGGTGACGACGACGTCGTCCAGCGCCGCGAGCCGCACGTACTGGCCGTTGCCGCCCATGTTCGCCGTGCCCCACGCGGAGCGGCCGAGCTGGTACACGTACGCCATGACGCCGAACTCCACGTCCTGGCCCCACGTGAGGTAGTGCCGCCGGTTGTAGATGCGCACCAGGGCCTGCACGCCGCCCACCCGCTCGTCGGTGAACGTGCCCGCGAGGGCGCGGGGCGCGTCCGGCGGGATGCGGCCGTCCGCGTCGACGACGCCGACGATCACGCGCGTCGTCGGCCAGCCGGCGTAGCGGCCGCCGAGCACGTGGGAGTGCACGAACTCCCACGCGTCGTCGAGGCCCGCCGACTTGCCCACCCGGGCGTTCGGCAGCTCGCGGCGCAGCACCTGCAGCTCGGGCACCTGGGCCCGCAGGGCGGCGAGCACCTCGGGCGTGCCGTCGTCCGACCCGTCGTCGATGACGACGATCGCCTTGTGCGTCGCCTCGACGGCGACGAGGCGGCTCACGCTGTCGGCGATGGTCACCTCCTCGTTCAGCGCGGGGACGACGAAGACCCACAGGTAGTCGTCCTCGTGCGCCGCCTCGACGTCCCGGCGCTGGCGGCGGCGCTCGAACCACGCGCGCACCACCAGCCACAGGATCACCAGCACGGTGATCAGCGTGAGGGCGAGCAGGAACCACATGAGCACCTGCACGCCCGCCGGCATGCCGCGATACGGGTCCCACCAGGGGGCGCTCGCGGCCACCGCGGTCACCGTGGTCACCGCGCTCGCGACGGTCACTCGGGCACCTCGACGTAGGGGTCGGCCGTCGACTTCGGCGTGATCACCACGCCCTCCAGGTCCGCCGGGACGTGGTCGACGGCGACGGGCTCCCGCACGAACGACGGGCCGTCGACGGCGTCGGTCCGGTGGAAGCCGGCCCACTCCAGCACCTGGGCGCGGACGAAGCCCGGGCCGGAGGTCTGCGGCACCGGCGTGTTGAAGACCAGGTGCTCCAGGGCGGTGGTGATGCGCTCGGAGGCGTGCCCGTCGCCGTAGGGGTTGGGCTGGCGCGTGAAGGCGGCGTGGGCCTCCGGGTCGGTCAGCACACGGGTCGCGGCGGCCACGATCTTCTCGGGATCGGTGCCCACCAGCTCGAGCGTGCCGGCCTCGACGCCCTCCGACCGCTCGGTGGTGGTGCGGGCCACCAGCACCGGGACCCCCAGCGCGGGGGCCTCCTCCTGGATGCCGCCGGAGTCGGTGATCACGAGGGTCGACCGCGACAGCAGGCGGGCGAACGTGTGGTACTCCATCGGCGCGGTGAGGGTCACGGTGGCGAGGTGGTCGAGCTCGTCGCGCACGGTCTCCGCCACGCGCGGGTTCGGGTGCACGGGCACGACGAACCGCACGTCGGGGTGGGTGACGGCCAGGCGGTGCACGGCCCGCGCGATGTTCGCGATGCCCTCGCCCCAGTTCTCCCGGCGGTGCGCGGTGACCGTCACGACGCGCGACGTCGTGTCGCCCTCGAGCCAGGCGAGCTCCGGGCGGGCGTACGGCAGCCGGCGGGCGGCGGCCCACTGCAGGGCGTCGATGCCGGTGTTCCCGGTGACGAAGGTGCGGCCGATGTCGACGCCCTCGCGCACGAGGTTCTGCACGTTGCTCCGGGTCGGCGCCGCGTGGAAGGAGGCGATGCGGCCGATGAGCTGGCGGTTGAGCTCCTCCGGGAACGGGGACAGCGTGGTGCCCGTCCGCAGGCCGGCCTCGACGTGCACGACGGGGATGCGCAGGTGGAAGGCGGCGACGGCGGCCGCGGCCGCGCTCGAGGTGTCGCCGTGCACGATGCAGGCGGCCGGGTAGTGGTCCTCGCGGACCCGGCCGCTGATGTGCTCCGGCGGCGGCCCGTACCGCCCCGTGACGAACTCGTCGAGGCCGGCGATCACCGATGACGACAGCTGGTTGAGCGTGAGCCCCGGCCGCCCGACGCCGAGGTCGCCCGCGATCTCGCACCCGGCGCCCTCGAGCACGAAGTCGACGAGCTCCTTGTGCTGACCGGTCGTGACGACGACGGGCCGCAGCCGGGAGTGCTCCTGCAGGCGCTGGATCAGGGGGAACAGCTTGATCGCCTCCGGGCGGGTGCCCAGCACGACCAGGATCTCGGGGCTGACGGGAAGCGGCATGTCTCTACCTTCGTCGAGCGAGCGGCGGGTGCGGCGCACCCACACCGATGACTTACGGTTCGTCGCCCGGTCGGAAGGAGGGCGCACCGGCCGCGAGGGACGGTGCCCGTCGGAGGGAGAGCGGCCATGGTGACGGCACGCACGCACCTGTGGTTCGGCAACAACCGCGCGCACGAGGCGGCGAGCTTCTACGCCGAGCACATCCCGGGATCGTCGGTGGAGTCGGTGCTCACGTCGCCCGCGGGGGTGCCGGGGGCCGAGGCCGGCGAACCTTTCGTCGTCGAGTTCACGGTAGCCGGGCTTCCTGTGACCGGCCTGAACGCCGGCCCGGAGTTCCACCTGAACGAGGCCTTCAGCTTCTACCTGCGGGTCGACTCGCAGGAGGAGGTGGACCGGTACTGGGAGGTGCTCACGTCCGACGGCGGCGAGCCCGGGCCCTGCGGCTGGTGCAAGGACAAGTTCGGCATCTCGTGGCAGGTGATCCCGAAGCAGCTGGAGGAGCTGTCGGGCGACTACACGACGGAGGCCAACCTGCGCGCGATGAACGCGATGCTGCAGATGGGCAAGATCGACGTCGCCGGGCTGGAGGCCGCCTACCGCGGGGAGTGACGGCCGCCGGTCGCCCGGGTGCGGGCGGTGTCGGCGTCGTGTGATGGGATGTCCGGCGTGCTGACCGTCGCCACCGCCAACGTCAACGGCATCCGTGCCGCCTTCCGCCGCACCATGGACGCCTGGATCGCCGCCCGTACGCCGGACGTGCTGCTGCTGCAGGAGGTGCGCGCCCCCGACGAGCTGGTGCACGAGTACCTCGACGGCTGGCACGTGGCGCACCTGCCCAGCGAGATCAAGGGCCGCGCGGGAGTGGCCGTCGCCTCGCGGCTGCCGCTGCACGCGGTCCGGGTCGGGCTCGCCGGCCACGGTCCGGCCGGCGAGCCGGAGCCCGCGGTCGACACCGGCCGCTGGATCGAGGCCGACATCGAGCTCCCGGGCGGCGGCCTGCTCACGGCCGTCTCGGCGTACCTGCACTCCGGCTCCGCCGGTCCGGGCCAGGAGCACACGATGGTCGCCAAGTACGCCCACCTGGACAAGGTCACCGCCCGCCTCGCGGAGCTCGCCGCCGCCGACCGCCCCGCCCTCGTGGCGGGCGACCTCAACATCGCCCACCAGAACGCGGACATCGCGAACTGGAAGGGCAACCTCAAGAGCGCGGGCTTCCTGCCCGCCGAGCGCGCGTACGTCGACCGCTGGCTCGACGAGCTCGGCTGGGCCGACCTCGGCCGCGTGCACGGCGGCGAGGGCCCCGGGCCGTACACCTGGTGGTCGTGGCGCGGGCAGTCGTACGTCAACGACCGCGGCTGGCGCATCGACTACCAGCTCGCCAACCCGGCGCTCGCGCCGCGTGCGGTGAAGGTCGAGGTCGACCGCGCGCCGACGTACGACGAGCGGTGGAGCGACCACGCGCCCGTCGTCGCCACCTACGACCTCTAGCCCCGGGCGCTGTGAGCATGGTCGTGGCCCTGTCCCGGGACCGGGACAGGGCCACGACCATGCTCACAGCAGTGCGGCGTCGGCCTCAGCCGCGGCCGCGGGGGAACATCGCCTGCTGCACGGCGTCGTGCACGTCCGTGTTGAGCTGCGGCCCGGCGAGGCGCTCGGCCCCCGGACCCTGCGCGGTGATCGGGGTCGCCTCGCCCGTGTGCCCGCCGGTGGTCCAGTCGACCGTGAACTCCAGGTCCGTGCCCGGCACCGGGAACGGCCCGTCCTCGGCGGTCGCGCCCGCGCCGGACTCGTCCTCGGGGTCGACGTTCTCGATCGCGAGCCCGCCCGTGGCGTGGTCGCCGACCACGAGCACGAGGGTGTCCCGGTGCTTCTCCTGGAAGTCCAGGGCCAGCGCGACGGTCTCGTCGAGGGCCTGTCCGGCCTCGATGGTGCGGGTGGCGTTGCTCCGGTGGGCGAACTCGTCGATCGCCTCCTCCTCGACGAACAGGAAGAACCCGTCGCGGTCGCGCCGGAGCACGTCGAGCGCTCTGGCCGCCATGTCCACGAGCGGCACCTCGGGGGAGTAGACGTCGCCCTCGCCCTCGTTCGCCTGCTGGAACATCTCCTCGTTCGCGAACAGGCCGAGCAGGCGTCGCCCGTCGGCGTCGGCGAGGCCCTCAGCGTCGCTCACGTACGTGTACCCGAGCTCCTGCGCGCGCTCGACGAGGTTGCCCTCGGTGCCCTTGCTCTGCTCCTCCGGGTCCTCGGCGGGGTTGTCCGGCCAGGCACCCGGGTCGCCCTCGGGGTACCACCAGTCCTCGCCGCCGCCCAGCAGCACGTCGGGCCGGGACTCCTCGAGGTACTGCCGGGCGATCTCGCTCTGGTCGTAGCGGTCGGTGACGTGCGCGCCGAAGGCGGCCGGGCTCGCGTCGGTGATCTGCGCCGTCGACACGAGGCCGGTGGCCTTGCCGGCGCGCGCGGCGTCCTCCAGCAGGGTCGGCACGGGATCGCCGTCCGCGTCGACGCCGACGGCGCCGTTGTACGTGCGGACCCCGGTGGCGAAGGCCGTGGCCGCGGCGGCGGAGTCGGTGACGGCGTCCTCCGGGTCGGCGGAGTCGGTGGCCGTCCAGCCGGCCTCGTCCAGGGAGTCCATGACGAGGTGGCCGTCCTTGCCCTCGGTCGCGAGCCGGACGAGCTCGCGTGCCGCGAGGCCCATGCCGTCGCCCTGGAGCACGATGACGTTGCGGGCGCGGTCCTTGCCGTGCCGCCCGCCGTGGTCAGCGCCCTGCTGGTCGGCATGGCTTGCCTGGCTCGCCTGGCTCACGGTGGGGCCCCCGGCGCGGTCGTGGCCGGCGGTCGCGCCGACCGCCGTCCCCGCGGCCACCAGGACGGTGAGCGTCGCCGCGCCGGCGCGGCGGATCGTGGTGCGTGCTGCCATCGCTCCTCCTCGAACGATCGGGCCGGCGGCGGGGTCGCCGCCGGCCCTCGCACCGTAGGCAGGAGCCCCCGCCCCCGGCATCTGGGGCGGCGCGGCGGCCGCCCCGGAGGAACGGAGGAGGAGCGGAGGGAGCTCCGGGGGGCCGGGTCAGGCGGTGCGGCCCGCCGCGGCCGACGGCGGCGCGAGCAGGAAGCCGGGGGAGCGCAGGCCCGCCGCGTCGAACGCGCCCTGCACGGCCGCGGCGACGGCGTCGACGTCGACGGCGCGCACCAGCGCGATCGCCGAGCCGCCGAAGCCGCCGCCCGTCATGCGGGCGCCGAGCGCGCCGGCGCTGAGCGCGGCGTCGACGACCAGGTCCAGCTCGCGGGCGGACACCTCGTAGTCGTCCCGCAGGGAGACGTGGGACGCGACCATCAGCGGCCCGACCTCGTCCGGCCGCCCGGCGGCGACGAGGTCGCGGAACTCGGTGGTGCGGGCGATCTCCGTGACCACGTGCCGCACGCGGCGGCGCAGCACGTCCTGCGGGTCGTGCGGCTCGAGCGCGGCGAGCGTCTCGTCCAGGCGCTCCGGGGCCACGTCGCGCAGGGTCTCCACCCCGAGCAGCGACGCCGCGCGCTCGCAGGTGGCGCGCCGCTCGGCGTACTGGCCGTCCACGTGGGAGTGCTCGGCGCGGGTGTCGACGACGAGCAGGGTGAGGCCGGCGGACGCCAGGTCGAACGGCACGGGCGTGCCCGACTCGAGCGCCGACAGCCCGGGGCGGGAGTCGACCAGCAGGGCGTGGCCCGCGGTGCAGCGCAGCGAGGCGGCCTGGTCCATGCCGCCCGTGGGGGCCCCGGCGATCTCGTTCTCCGCCCGGACGCACGCGGTGACGAGCGCGGCACGGCCCGCGTCGTCCCCCGCCAGGCCGAGGCCGAAGACCTCGTCGAGGGCGACGGCGAAGGGGCTCTCCAGCGCGGCGGAGGAGGACAGGCCGGCACCGAACGGCACGCAGGAGTCGACGACGGCGTCGAAGCCCCGCACGGGGTGCCCGGCCTGGCCGAGCGCCCACGCGACGCCGGCCACGTACGCGCCCCACCCGGTCACGGCGCCGGGGGCGACGCCGGCCAGGTGGGCGGACCAGACCTCGCCCGGGGCCTGGGCGGACCCGAGGCGGATCAGGTCGTCGTCCCGGCGGCGCAGCGCCACGTAGGTGCGGTGGGGCAGCGCGGTCGGCAGCGCCAGGCCACCGTTGTAGTCGGTGTGCTCGCCGATGAGGTTGACGCGACCGGGCGCGGACCAGACCCCCTCGGGGGCGGTGCCGTCGTCCGCGAAGGTCGCGGCGAACAGGTCGCGCACGCGCCGCGCGCCCTCGTCGTCGGTCCAGGACTCGAGCCACTCGGGCGTGCTCATGGCGGGACAGCTCCTTCGCGGGCGGGGCAGGCGGGTGCGGGCGCCGGCGAGGCGCCCGGGCGAGGGTATCGCGCAGGTCGGCGGTCGTGGGGCGGCGTCCGTCGCCCGGGCGGACCGCTCAGCCCGTGACCGGGCTGAGGTTCAGCCGCATCCCCGCCAGGCCGCGCGTACGGCCCGCGAGCGTGCGAGCGACGTCACGCAGCACGCGGGCCCCGGCGGAGTCCGGGTCGGCGAGGACGACCGGCGTGCCGTCGTCGCCGGCGGCCCGGACCGCGACGTCCAGCGGGACCTGGCCGAGGAGGGGGACGCTCGTCCCGAGCGTGGCGCCCAGCCGGTCCGCGACGCGCTGCCCGCCGCCCGAGCCGAAGACCTCGAGCCGCGACCCGTCCGGCTGCTCGAGCCACGACATGTTCTCCACCACGCCCACCACGCCCTGCGAGGTCTGGGTGGCGATCGACCCGGCGCGCTCCGCGACCTCGGCCGCGGCGGCCTGCGGGGTCGTGACGACGAGGATCTCGCTGCCCGGCAGCAGCTGCGCCACCGAGATGGCGATGTCGCCGGTGCCGGGCGGCAGGTCGAGCAGCAGCACGTCGAGGTCGCCCCAGAACACGTCGGCGAGGAACTGCTCGAGCGCGCGGTGCAGCATGGGCCCGCGCCACACCACCGGCTGCCCCGCGGGCACGAACATGCCGATCGAGACGACCTTCACGCCGTGCTCGATCGGGGGCAGCAGCATGGAGTCCACGCGCGTGGGCTGGCGGTCCACGCCGAGCATGCGGGGGATCGAGAAGCCGTAGATGTCGGCGTCGACGACGCCCACGCTCAGCCCGTCCGCCGCCATCGCCGCGGCGAGGTTCGCCGTCACGCTCGACTTGCCCACCCCGCCCTTGCCGGACGCGATCGCGTACACCTTGGTGAGCGAGCCGGGCTGGGAGAACGGGATCACCGGGTCGCCCGCGCCGCCGCGCAGCTGCGAGCGCAGCGACTGCCGCTGCTCCGGCGTCATGACGCCCAGCTGCACGTCCACGCCGGTCACGTCGTCGAGCGACTCCACGGCCGCGGTGACGTCCCGCACCAGGGTGGACTTCATCGGGCAGCCGGCCACCGTGAGGTCGACGCCCACCGTCACGCGGCCGCCGTCGTGCACGTCGACCGAGCGCACCATGCCGAGGTCGGTGATGGGCCGCCGGATCTCCGGGTCGACCACCGACTCCAGGGCGGTGCGCACGCGGTCGCTCAGGGGTGGGCGGGCGTCGGGGGAGCCGGAGGTCATGACTCGATCCTAGGTCCGGCGCGTCGCGGCACCGGTGCGTCGTCGGTCACGACCGGCCAGCTCCGCGGTCACGCGGCGGGCCAGGAGCTCGACGTCGACCGGGCCGTCCGTCTCCTGCCGCACCACCGGCCCGAGGGCGAGCGGGGCGCCGTGCGCCGACCACGCGGCCCACTCGGCGGACATGTCGCGGTCGTCGGCGTGCACCGCGTGCCGATCGACCCGCGCCTCGAAGCGCCGGCGCGCGAGCTCGGGCGGCACGTCGCACCAGACCTCGACGACGGCGTCCGCGCCGGCGGTCGCCAGCCCGCGCAGGGCGTGGTCGAGGTCGCGCGGCCGGAACCACCAGGACTCGACGACGACGCGGGCCAGCGGCGCCGCGGCCAGCCGCCAGACCGTCTCCGCCGCGGCGGCGCCGACCCGGGCGGACGCGCGCGGGTCGATCGCGTCGGCCAGGGCCTCCTTGACGGCGTCCTTGCTCAGGCACGGGGCGTCGAGACGTGTCGCGAGCGCGGCGGCCAGCGTCGTCTTGCCCGACCCGGGCAGCCCGTTCACGAGCACCACCTGCCGTGCCACACGCCCTCCTCCGGGCCGTCGTCGGGCCGTCGTCGGGCCCTGCTGCCCGCAGACTATCGGCCGGGACGGGCGGTCAGGACGGCAGGTCCCGCCCGCGCCCGGGCTCCTTGTCCTCGAGCTCCTCGAGGAGGTTGCGGAGCTCCGAGCGGACGAAGTCGCGCGTCGCGACCTCGCCGAGCGCGATCCGCAGGGCCGCCATCTCCCGGGCCAGGTACTCGGTGTCCGCGAGGTTGCGCTCCGCACGCTGCCGGTCCTGCTCCGCGGTGACGCGGTCGCGGTCGTCCTGACGGTTCTGCGCGAGCAGGATGAGCGGTGCGGCGTAGCTCGCCTGCAGCGACAGCATCAGCGTCAGCGCCGTGAAGCCGTTCGTCGCCGAGTCGAACCGCAGCGACTCCGGCGCCCACACGTTCCACACCAGCCACAACGCGCAGAACACCGTGAGGTAGATGAGGAACCGCGGGGTGCCGAGGAAGCGGGCGATGGCCTCCGTGGCCCTGCCCACCGCGTCCTGGTCCATCTGCGGGCGGGGGATGAAGGTGCGCCGTGACTCCTTCGGCTGGTCGAGACGATCAGCCACGCGGCACCTCCTCCAGGTTCTCGTCGACGTGCTCGCGCCAGTCGTCCGGGAGGATGTGGTCGAGCACGTCATCGACGGAGACCGCGCCCAGCAGCCGCTTCCCGCTGTCGAGCACGGGCAGGGCGAGCAGGTCGTACGCGGCCAGCAGGCGCGTCACGCGGCCCACCGGGGCGTCCGGGGTGAGCCACTCCGTGTCCGTGTCCAGCACCGATCCCACCGACGCGTGCGGGGGCTCGCGCAGCAGCCGCTGGAAGTGCGCGACGCCGAGGAACCGACCCGTGGGCGTCTCGAGCGGCGGGCGGGCGACGAACACCATGGACGCCAGCGCCGGCGGGAGGTCCTGCCTGCGGATCTGCGCCAGGGCCGTCGCGATGGACGTCTCCGGCCCCAGGATCACCGGCTCGGTGGTCATGAGGCCGCCCGCCGTGTCCTCGTCGTAGGACAGCAGGCGGCGCACGTCCTTCGCCTCCTCCGGCTCCATCAGCTCCAGGAGGCGGGCGGCCTGCTCGTCCGGCAGCTCGTGCAGGAGGTCCGCCGCGTCGTCCGGCTGCATGGCCTCGAGCACGTCGGCGGCGCGCCCCGAGTCCAGCCGGGACACGATCGAGACCTGGTCGTCCTCCGGCAGCTCCTCGAGCACGTCGGCCAGGCGCTCGTCGTCGAGGGCGCTCGCCACCTCCAGGCGCCGGGTGTCCCCGAGCTCGTGCAGCACGTCGGCCAGGTCCGCGGGGCGCAGGTCCTCGTACGCCTCGAGCAGCTTGGTCGCGCCCTGCTCCTGCGTGGAGCCCGCGAGCCCGGTGACGGCGTCCGAAGGCACCAGCAGCGTCTCGCCGCGGCGGCGCAGCGACAGCCCCTTGCTCGGCTGCCTGCGGCGCACGAAGAGCTGGTCCACCAGCCAGTCGCCCGTGCGCTGGCGGGTGATCGACAGGTCCTCGACCGTCCCCTCGCCGGTGCCGTCGTTGAACCGCACCGTGCGGTCGAGCAGCTCGCCGAGCACCAGGGACTCCATGGCGCGCTGCTCGAACCGGCGCATGTTGAGCAGGCCCGTGGAGATCACCTGGCCCGCGTCGATCGCGGTGACCCGCGTCAGCGGGAGGAAGACGCGTCGCCGGCCGGGGACCTCGACGACCAGCCCGACGGCGCGGGGCGCGCCCTTGGCGCGGACCAGGACGACGGCGTCGCGCACCCGCCCCACCTCGTCACCGATCGGGTCGAAGACCTGGGTGCCGGCGAGGCGTGCCACGAAGACCCTGGTTGCCGCGCTCACGCGGTCAGCCTACGCGGGGCGGCCCCGTCGGTCCTGGTAGCGGGCGTGCGGCGCGCGCGGTGTGGTGGTGTCGCGGCCACGACTGGGCCAGACTGGGCGAATGACCTTCAGCCGCCCGAACGCCGTGCCCCGCGTCCCGACCCTGCCGGCCGGGGACGAGGTCGCCGCGTACGACACCTACCTCGAGGCCCAGCAGGCCGTCGACTACCTGTCGGACCACAAGTTCCCCGTCGAGCACGTGACCATCGTCGGGACCGACCTGCGGATGGTCGAGCGGGTCACCGGGCGGCTCACGTACGGCCGGGTGGCGCTCGCGGGCGCGCTGTCGGGCGCCTGGTTCGGGTTCTTCGTGGGCCTGCTGCTGAGCCTGTTCGGCGGGGCGACGGCGGGCGGCGTGCTGCTGGTCGCCATCGGGCTCGGCGCCGGCTTCGGGCTGCTCTTCTCCGTGCTCTCCTACGCGCTGACCGGCGGGCGTCGTGACTTCACGTCGTCGTCGCAGATCGTCGCGTCCACCTACGCCATCCTCTGCGGCACCGAGCAGGCGGGTGAGGCCCGGTCCATGCTGCTCGAGTCCCCGGGCGGGCTGGGCAAGGCACGGCGCGGCTCGGCGACGGTCACGCCGGCGGCCGGCGCCCCCGTCGTGACGGCGCCCGCCGGCCCGGCCGCGCCCGCCGCGCCCGCCGCGCCCCGCACTCCCGACCCGCGCTGGACGACGCCCAGCGGCGCCCCCCGGTACGGCGCCATGCGCCCCGCCGACGAACAGGCGCCGGCGCCGCAGAGCCCGGCACCGCAGAGCCCCGAGCCGCAGGGCTCCGAGCCGCAGGGCCCCGCGCCGGAGGCGGAGAACCCCGAGCCGCGGTCGGGGGAGCACGACGACCCCTACCGCCCGCCCCAGCCCTGATCCTTCCGGCCGCCGGGCTCGGATCGGCAGTTCGTCCTCGAATCGGCACGACCAGCTGCCGAATCGAGGACGAGCTGCCGATCCGAGGTGGCCGTGGGCCGCGAACCTGCCCCCAGAACGGCGTGGTCCACAGGGTGGCCTCCGCCCGTCCGGCCGTCGTGGCCCCGCTGCCAGGCTGTCGGCATGTCCCGAGAAGCGGAGATCCTGCTCGCTGGTGAGCTCCATCGGCCGAGCCTGGCCAAGGCGCTGGCGCGCGGCGAGATCGAGCGGCTCCGCCGCGGGGCGTACCGTGCCGTCCCCGACGGTACGACGGTGCCGCAGGAGGATGCGAGGGGCCGGGCGCGGGCACGTGCCGCGGCGGTTCACCGCCAGCTCCGCGCGACCCACACGTTCAGTCATGAGACGGCCGCGCTGCTCTGGGGGTGCGCGCTGTGGCGGCTGCCGGGCAGGACGCACGTGACGCAGTCGTACCGTGCCTCCGGGCAGGCGGCGGCCGACCTGGCGAGGCACGCCGGGGACCGGCCTGCCTCGACCGTACGGTCCGCGACGGACTGCCCGTCACGAGCATGGGGCGCACGATCGTCGACTGCGCGCTCACGATGCACCCGCTGGAGGCGCTCGTGATCGCCGACTCGGCCCGCCGTCTTGGCCTCGACCTCGTGCGGGCGCGCGAGCAGCTGGCGGCGCGCCCCACGCGGAACGGACGGTCGCGGGCGGGGTGGGTGCTCGACCATGCCGACGGCGGCGCCGACTCGCCGTGGGAGACCTGGCTGCGCTACGTCTGCCTACGGGCCGGGTTGCCCCGGCCGGTCACGCAGGCCCCGGTGCACACGCCGCGTGGGCTCTACCGATGCGACCTGGGGTGGCCCGAGCACGAGGTGTTCGCGGAGTTCGACGGCCGGGTGAAGTACCGGGACGACGGCGTCCGGCCCGGCCACGACGGGTCCCGGGAGCTGCTGCGCGAGAAGGCTCGTTACGAGGCGGTCCGCGAGGCGGGTGTCGACCCTGTGCGCGTGCTGGCGACCGGCCCCGGCGGCGTCGCCGCGGTGGTGGCGAGGATCGTCTGCCGTTTCCCGCCGGAGATCCGCGGCGGGTTTCGCGTCGATCCGCTGCTCCCACCGCCCCGTGAAGACTCGGTTCGGCAGTTCGTCCTCGGATCGGCAGGAACTCTTGCCGATCCGAGGACGAACTGCCGAACCGAAGTACGTCAGCCGCGCAGACGCGCCATCCAGGCCTCGACGTCCTCGGGGCGGCGGGGGAGGGCGGCGGACAGGTTCTCGTTGCCGTCCGCGGTCACGAGCACGTCGTCCTCGATGCGCACGCCGATGCCGCGGTACTCCTCGGGCACGGCGAGGTCGTCGGCCTTGAAGTACAGGCCCGGCTCGATGGTGAACACCATGCCCGGCTCGAGCACGCCGTCCAGGTAGAGCTCGCGGCGCGCCTGCGCGCAGTCGTGCACGTCCAGGCCGAGGTGGTGGCTGGTGCCGTGCACCATCCAGCGGCGGTGCTGCTGGCCCTCGGGGGAGAGGGAGACCTCGGCGGTGACGCCGTCGGGCAGGAGGCCCCACTCCTCGAGGCGGGCGGCGATGACCTCCATCGCGGCGGCGTGGATGTCGCGGAACTTCGTGCCCGGCTTCGCGACGGCGAAGGCGGCGTCGGCGGCGTCGAGCACGGCGGTGTAGATGCGGCGCTGGACGTCGGTGAACTCGCCGTCCACGGGCAGGGTGCGCGTCACGTCGGCGGTGTACAGGGAGTCGACCTCGACCCCGGCGTCCAGCAGCACGAGCTCGCCGGCCCGGACCACGCCGTCGTTGGTGATCCAGTGCAGGGTCGTGGCGTGCTCGCCGGAGGCGGCGATGGTCTCGTAGCCCACGGTGTTGCCCTCGAGGCGGGCGTGCGCGTCGAACGTCGTCTCGATGACGCGCTCCCCGCGACGGTGCGCGACGGCCTTCGGCAGCGCCGGCACGACCTGCTCGAAGCCCTCGATCGTGCGGGCCACGGCCTCGCGCAGGTGCTCGAGCTCGAGCGCGTCCTTGACCAGGCGCAGCTCGGAGGTGGCCTCGACGAGCTGCTCGTCCTCGGACTCCGCCTCGACGCCCGCCTCCTCGCGGATCGCCTCGACGAGCGCCTCGACGCCCTCGTCCGAGCCGGTCACGACCAGCACGCGCACGCCGTCGGCGCCGACGTCCTTGGCGAGCGCGTCCCGCAGTTCGTCGACGTGCCGGGCCTCGACGCCGGTGAGCGTCGTGACGTCGTCGAGCGACGGGCGGGCGCCCACCCAGAACTCGCCGTAGCGGGAGTCGGCGTAGAACTCCTCGGTGTCGCGCGCCGCGAGGGGGCGCACGTAGAGGACGGCGTGGTGGTGGGTGCCGTTGCCGCTGCCGTCGGGGTCGCCCTCGCCGTCGCCGACGGGGTGCAGCACGAGGACGGCGTCCGGCTCCTGGTCGGTGCCCAGCCCGGTGAGGTGCGCGAACGCGGAGTGCGGGCGGAACCGGTAGTCGGTGTCGTTGGACCGCACCTTGAGCGGGCCGGCAGGGACCACGAGCCGCGCACCCGGGAAGCGGGCGGACAGCTTCGCGCGCCGCTCGGCCGTGTACGGCACGGCCTCGTCCGGCTCGACCCCGAGCTCGGCCCGCGGGCCCCACTGCGAGGTGATGAACGCCTTGAACGCCTCCGAGACGGGGCGCTGGGAACGGTTGCTGCCACGGTCCTCGGTGCTGGGCGCGGACTCGTCGACGGGGGTGGTGTCGGTCATGGTCCCAGTGTCCCACCCGCCGGCAGGCCTCCTGTCGACGGCGCCGGAGCGCGCTCGTCAGGCGCGCGCGAAGTCGTGCAGGGCGCGGGAGAGCACGCGGTTGAAGGCGTCGGGGGCGTCGGAGTTGACGTCGTGACCGGCGTCCGGCACGACGACGAGCGCGCCGCGGTCCGCGGCGGCCACGTGCCGCGACTCCTCGAGCCGCAGCCGGTCCCGGGCCCCGTTCACGAACCACACGGGCACGCGCAGCGCGCGGGTGCTGGCCACGGAGGACCGGCCGGCGAGGTGGGTCAGGGCGTCGGTCACGATGTCCCAGCCGGGGCGGGGCGAGCCGACGTCGCCCAGCATCGACTCCACCTCGAGGCCTCCGGCAGGCGACCGGCCGCCGGTGAGCGCGGACCGCCACGCGCGGGAGGCGTCGCGCAGGCCGCTGCGCAGCGCCGTCGTGCCGGTCACCGCGAGGTGCGCGACGTCGCGGAACAGCGCCACCGGCTTGCCCTTGGGGTCGGAGGTGCAGCCCGCGGCGACGACCCCGGCCAGCCGCGGGGCGCCGGCGGAGGCGGGGAAGGCGTGCCGCGCCGCCCACGCGAGAGAGGTGTACCCGCCGAGCGACAGCCCCACCACGACGACCGGGGTGCCGGCGTCGAACGAGCCGGCCGCGTCGTCGAGCACCTCGAAGGCGCGGGGCATGGAGAACCGCTCGCGGTGCCGGGCGCCGTGGGCGGGCAGGTCGACGGCGACGGCGTCGTGCCCGGCGTCGCGCACGTGGTCCAGCTGCCGCTCCCAGATCGCGGACGACGTGCGCATGCCGTGCACGAAGACGACCCCGGTGCGCCCGGGCTCGGCGGCGTGGGTGCTGAGGGCGGGCGGAGTGGCGACGTCGGCGCTGCGGAGTTCCATCACGTCGATCGTCCCCTGCCCGTCGGGGCGCGCCGGGGGCACGAGCGGCGGGGGCGGTGGAGAGGTGGTGAGGCCGCCTTCACGGGCGGGGGTGGGGCGCACCGGGCCGGGAGTGGCCGACGTCGCACCGCCGGAAGCGCCGGATCGCGGGTGCCGGTGCGTCCCGCTCCCTAGAATCGGTGTCCGTGACGCATCGGCCCGGGATCGACCTCCACACGCACTCGCGGGCCTCCGACGGCACGGACTCCCCACGAGGCGTGCTCCGGGCCGCGGCCGCCGCCGGGCTGGGCGTCGTCGCACTGACGGACCACGACACCACCGTGGGCTGGGCCGAGGCCGCCGGCGCCGTCGCCGAGACCGGGGTGGCGCTGGTGCGGGGCACCGAGATCTCGACGCGCGTCACGACGGAGGGCGGCAGCATCAGCGTGCACCTGCTGTCCTACCTGCACGACCCGGACGACGCGGTGCTGCGCGCCGAGTGCGACCGCACCCGCGACGACCGGCTCACCCGGGCCCGGCGGATGACGGACCTGCTGGCCGAGGACTTCCCCGTGACGTGGGACGACGTCGTCGCGCAGACGGGCGACGGCGCCACGGTGGGCCGGCCGCACCTCGCGGACGCGCTGGTCGCGGCCGCCGTCGTCGCGTCGCGCGACGAGGCGTTCGCGACGGTGCTGCACCCCGGCGCCCGCTACTACGTGCCGCACTACGCCCCGGACACGGACGCGGCCGTGCGGGCGGTGCTGGGCGCGGGCGGCGTGCCGGTGATGGCGCACCCCGGGGCGGGCGCCCGCGGCCGCACGGTGAGCGAGCAGACCATCGCGGACCTCGCCGCCGTCGGGCTCGCCGGGCTCGAGGTGGACCACCGGGACCACGACGACGCCACCCGCGACCGGCTGCGCGGACTGACGGCCGAGCTCGGGCTGCTCGCCACGGGCTCGAGCGACTACCACGGCACCGGGAAGCTCAACCGCATCGGGGAGCGCACCACCGCTCCCGAGGTGCTCGCACGGATCGAGGAAAGAGGTCGGCTGGACGTGATCCGCCCGTGAGCGCGGTGCTGGACACCGCGCTGTTCACCGAGGTGTTCGTCACCCTGTTCGTCATCATGGACCCGCCCGGCACGGTGCCGGTCTTCCTCGGCCTGACGTCGGCGATGGGGGCGAAGCAGCGCAACCGGGCCGCGCGCCAGGCGATCATCGTCGCGTTCGGCGTGATCGTCGTCTTCGCGCTGTTCGGGCAGCAGGTGCTGCACTACATGGGGATCTCGCTGCCGGCGCTGCAGGCGTCCGGCGGCCTGCTCCTGCTGCTGGTCGCGATGGAGCTGCTGACCGGCAAGATGGAGGAGCCGGCGCCGTCGGGCAACAAGGGCGTGAACGTGGCGCTCGTCCCGCTGGGCACGCCGCTGCTCGCCGGGCCGGGCGCGATCGTCGCGACGATGGTTTTCGTGCAGCAGACCCGGGTGTCGGACGACGCCGCGGCGCCCCAGTTCGTGGCCATCGCGGTGGCGATCGTGCTGGTGCACGTGAGCCTGTACCTGGCGATGCGGTTCGCGAACGTCATCCATCGCGTGCTCAAGGACTCGGGCGTCACGCTGGTGACGCGGATCGCGGGCCTGCTGCTGGCCGCCATCGCGGTGCAGCAGATCGCCACGGCGGTCACCGAGTTCGTCAAGATGGCGCAGTAGCGCCGCCGGGCCCTGCTCTTCGGGGTGTCTTGGAGCAAACATGGGATGTTAGGGTCTTTGGGTGCCTGAGCCCGTCGCGTCCCCGATCTCCCCGCCCCGCAAGGTGTCCGAGCTCGTCGTCGAGCACCTGACCGACCTCGTGGAGCGGGGGGAGTGGCCCGTCGGGTCGCGCATCCCCGCCGAGCCGGAGCTCGTCGCCCAGCTGGGCGTCGGGCGCAACACCGTCCGCGAGGCGGTGCGCGCCCTCGAGCACGCCGGCATCCTCGAGCCGCGCCGCGGCGACGGCACCTACGTGCGCGCCGCGAGCGGGCTCGACGCCGCGATCGGGCGCCGGGCGCGCACCGCCGACGCGCTGCAGGTGCTCGACGTGCGGTCCGTCCTCGAGCGCGGCGCCGCCCGGGTCGCGGCCGACCGGCACGACGACGGCGCCGTCGCCGCGCTGCGCACCGCGCTCGCCGCGCAGGAGGCCGCGGCGCGGGACGGCGACGAGCAGTCCTTCCGCGACGCCGACATCGCCTTCCACGCGGAGCTGGTCCGGGCGGCCGGGAACGCCCTCCTCGCCGAGCTGTACGAGGGGATCGACCACGTGCTCGTCCGCACCCTCGCCACCGACGCGCACGGGCGCCACCACCGGGACGTGCCCGGGCACCGCGAGGTCGTCGAGGCGGTCGCCGCCGGGGACGCCGCCGCGGCCGAGCGGGCCGTCGAGGCCACCATGACCGCTGTGCGCGCGCACCTCGTCGACCACGACGTCGCGGACGCGGCCGCCCCCGAGTCCGGCGCGGCGCCGGCGACGGAGGCCGGGGCGTGAGCCTCCGCCGCCCGCTCGGGGCGGGGGCCGTCCTCGCCATCGTCCTCGCCGCGCTCAACCTGCGCCCCGGCGTGGTCGCCGTCTCGCCGCTGCTGGGCGAGATCCTCGCGGAGGAGGGCCTCAGCGCCGCCGCGGGCGGCGTCCTCACGACGCTCCCCGTGCTCTGCTTCGGCCTCCTCGCCCCCGTGGCCCCCGCGCTGGCACGTCGCGTCGGGCTGGAGCGGGCGCTGTGCGGCAGCCTCGCGCTCCTGTGCGTCGGCTTCGCGGTGCGCCTCGTGCCCGGTATGGCGCCCCTGCTGCTGGGCACGCTCGCCGTGGGCTGCGCGATCGGGCTGGGGAACGTGCTGCTCCCCGCGCTGATCAAGCGCGACTACGCCGACCGGATCGGGCTCATGACGGGCCTGTACTCGATGGCCCTGTCGGGCGGGGCGGCGCTGGCCGCCGGCCTCACGGTGCCGCTCGCCACGGCGACCGGGATGGACTGGCGCGCCACCCTGGCGTCCTGGGGGCTGCTCGCGGTGGTCGGCGCGGCGGTGTGGGCGCCGCGCGCGCTGCGGGCCGGGAGCCGGGCAGCCGCGCCGCTGCGGCCCGTGGGCGCCACGCCTGCCGACGCCGTGCGGTCGGTCTGGCGCAGCCCGCTCGCGTGGGCCGTCACCGTGCTCATGGGCACCCAGTCGCTGTCGTTCTACGCGGTCAACGCCTGGCTGCCCGAGATCTTCGTCGCCGCGGGCCGGAGCGTCGCGGTGGGCGGCTGGCTGCTGGCGCTGACCAACCTGCTGGGCATCGTCGGCTCGTTCGTCACGCCGGTGCTCGCGGGGCGGATGCGGCGGCAGCGCGGGATCGGCGTCGTCATCGTCGCGCTCATCACGACCGGCCTGGTGGGGCTGATCCTCGCCCCGGACGCCGCGGTGCTCTGGGTGGTGCTGCTCGGCCTGGGACAGGGCGGCGGCATCAGCCTGGCGCTCACCCTCATGGCCCTGCGCACGGAGGACGCCGCGCGCACGTCGGAGCTGTCGGGCATGGCGCAGAGCGCGGGCTACGTGCTGGCGGCGTGCGGCCCGCTCGGCCTCGGCGTCGCGCACGACGCCACCGGCTCGTGGACCGTGCCGCTGGTGCTGCTCGTCGCGGCGTCGCTCGTGCAGGGCGTGGCCGCCTGGTTCGCGGGGCGGGACGAGATCGTGCGCTGATCCGCGGCGACCCCGGGCGGGCTCAGGTCCCGACCGGCTCCAGGGTGACCCGCACGGTGCCGCCCGGCTCGATCCCCTCGGCCTGTCGCACCGCCTTCTTCAGCGGCAGCACGTAGCCCTTCTGCTCGTCGCTGGGAAAGACGGACGTGGACCAGGTGGTGGCGCCGATCGTGGCCGTGACCTTGATCGACCCGAAGCCGCGCGGCGGCAGGGGCAGCTCGGCGAGCGTGTCGGACTCCTCCGGCGGCACGGTCACGAACCACCACGAGTCGCTGCGCACCTGCCACTGCCACAGCGGGGCCGAGAACGTCAGACGCATGCCCGCAGGCTACGGCGCGACCCGGACACGCACCCGGACAGACGACGAGCGTGCCGCCTTGTTCTTCCACCGGCCCGGTGGAAGAACTAGGCAGCACGCTCGATGCGTCCGGGAGGTCAGCCCTCCGACGGCCCCTGCGGGGCGGACGAGCCGCCCTCGACGGGGCGGCCGCCGCGGGTGCGGCGACGGTTGCGGTTGCGGCGGCGCGCCTGCCCGCCGTCGCGCTGCTCGCCGGTGCCCTCCGACGCGGCCTCGGACCGCTCGCCCTGCGCGGGGCCGTGCGAGCCCTGGCCGGAGCGCGACCCGCCGCGGGCGCCACGGGAGCCGCCGTCACGACCGCCGTCACGACGGCCGCCGTCCCGGCGCCCGCCGTCGCGCTGGCCGGCGGAGGAGCTGGTGCGCTTGCCCGTCTCGCCGAGGTCCTCGAGCTCTTCGGCGTCCAGGCCGCCGAGCTGCTGCTTGTCCTTCGGCAGCCGGCCCTTGGTGCCCTCGGGGATGGCGAGGTCGGTGTACAGGTGCGGCGAGCTCGAGTACGTCTCGACCGGCTCCGGGAACCCGAGGTTCAGGGTGCGGTCGATGAGCTGCCAGCGGGGGATGTCGTCCCAGTCGACGAACGTCACGGCGGTGCCCTGCTTGCCGGCGCGACCGGTACGGCCGATGCGGTGCAGGTACGTGCGTTCGTCCTCGGGGCACTGGTAGTTCACGACGTGCGTGACGTCGTCGACGTCGATGCCGCGCGCGGCGACGTCGGTGGCGACGAGGACGTCGATGTGGCCGTGCCGGAAGGCGCGCAGCGCCTGCTCGCGGGCGCCCTGGCCGAGGTCGCCGTGGATGGCGCCGGCGGCGAAGCCGCGGTCGCGCAGATCGTCGGAGACCTTCGCGGCCGTGCGCTTGGTGCGGGCGAAGACGATGGTGCGGCCGCGGCCCTCGGCCTGCAGCAGGCGGGAGAGCACCTCGACCTTGTCGAGCGCGTGCGCGCGGTAGACCACCTGGCGGGTGTTCTTCACGGTGGCGCCGTCGTCGTCGGGCTCGGCGGCGCGGATGTGCGTGGGCTGCGACATGTAGCGGCGGGCCATCGAGACGACCGGGCCGGGCATGGTCGCGCTGAACAGCATGGTGTGCCGCACGGCGGGCGTGCGCGCGAGGATCTTCTCGACGTCGGGCAGGAAGCCGAGGTCGAGCATCTCGTCCGCCTCGTCCAGCACGACCGTGGCCGCGCGGGTGAGGTTGAGGTGGCCCTGGTTGAGCAGGTCGACCATGCGGCCCGGGGTGCCGACGACGACCTCGACGCCGTTGTTCAGCATCTCGATCTGCGGCTCGTAGGCGCGGCCGCCGTAGATCTGCGCGATGCGCACCGAGCGCTTCTTCGAGGCGGTGGCGAGGTCGTTCGCGACCTGCACCGCGAGCTCGCGGGTCGGCGCGACGACGAGCGCCTGCGGCTTGCCGGGGGCGGGGAGCTCGTCGTACCCGGGCTCGCCCGGCGCGACGACGCGGTGCAGCAGCGGCACGCCGAAGCCGAGGGTCTTGCCCGTGCCGGTCTTGGCCTGGCCGATGATGTCGTGCCCCTGCAGCGCCACCGGCAGCGTCATCGCCTGGATGGGGAAGGGGTGGGTGATGCCGGACTCGCGCAGGGCCTCGACGATCTCGGGGCGCACCCCGAAGTCCGCGAAGGACACGTCCTGCGCCTGGATGGCGGCGGGGGAGGAGTAGTCGGGCTCGCCGGCGGGGCCGGTCGTGGGTGCCGCGGTGGCGGCGTCGGTCGTGGTCACGGGTACCTTCGTCTGCTCGTCGGCGCGCGCGAACCGGGCTCCCGGACGGCCGGAGGGCCGGTGACGGGCCGCACTGTTCGGGTCGCAATGAGCGCCGAGGTGGTCGGCAGCCGATCGTGGAAGAACGTCGCTCAGGCCTCGCGGGGGAGCCCCGCAGGCCGCTGCGGTCGAGTCAGTGCGTGACGACCGGGCAACCGAAGTACGCCTCCCATGGTACGCGACGGGTGCCCGGCACGGGTGTGACACGGCCGGGCGCCCCTATCCTGGGGCGCGTGAGCCCGCAGCAGAACGTCCCCGACACCGCCCTGACCACGCTGGTCGGGCTGGCCGCGTACACGGAGCTGGCGGCCTTCGGCCTGCTGGCGAGCCGCTCGGTGGACGCGCCCGACCTGCCGACCCGGCAGACGCTCGCCGCGGCCGCGGGCGATGCCCTCGGTCGCCAGGAGCGTCTGATCGGCCTCGCGGCGGGCGAGGCGACGGCGGTCGCGGCGGCGGTCGCGATGGCGCCGTTCGACGACGCGCTGGCCGACTTCGACGCCCGCACGGCGCCGTCGACCTGGGCCGAGGGCCTGCTCAAGAGCGTCGTCGGTCTGGGCGTCGCGCAGGACCTGTGCCGCGAGCTGGCCGCGGGCCTGCCCGGCGGTGGCGAGGCCTTCCGGGGCGCGGTGGGCGAGCCCCGGGCCGACGACCCCGCGACGGTCGTGCTGGCCGGGGCCGCCGCGGCGGACGCCGTGCTGGCGGCGCGCCTGGCCCTGTGGGGCCGACGCGTCGTCGGGGAGGCGCTCGGCCTGGTGCCGGTGCTGCTGGCGGCCCACCCGCCGCTCGCCGGGCTGGCGGCCGCGGCGCGGGAGGCGGCCGCCGACGGGGGCGCGTCCGTGCAGGCGTGGCTCGTCTCGCGGCTCACCGCCGAGCACACCCGCCGCATGGACCGGATCGGCCTCGCCGCCTGAGCGGCCGGCGTCAGAGGGCGCCGAAGCCGACCTTGCGCTGCTCCTCGGCCCCGAGCTCCACGTACCCGATGGTCGCGGTGGGCACCAGGAGGGTGCGCCCCCGCGCGTCGGTGAGCTCGAGGACACCGCCGTCGGCGATCGCCTCGCGGACGGCGGTGGTCACGGCCTCCGCGGTGTCGTCGGTCTCGACGACCAGCTCGCGAGCCAGGTTCTGCACACCGATCGTGATCTCCACGTTGTCTCCTTCGCGAGCCGCGCCGGCCGTGCCGGCGCGCGTCTGTCGGCCATCTGTCGTACCCGGTCACCCGGACGTCCCGGTCGATCCTAGTCACGGCGGAGCCGGGGTACGGGCCTGGACGGCCTTTGTCAGCGGAGGGTGAAACCGAGCGTGCCCCGGGCGGTCCCGGAGGTGCCGGCGGGGCAGCGGGCGGGGCAGCGGGCGGGGCAGCGGGTGGGGCTGTCGGTGGGGCTGTCGGTGGGGCATGGTCGAATCGGTCCCGTGACGTCCGCGACCACCACCGCCCCGCGCCTCGTGCCGCCGGTGCCCGCCGACGTCGCAGCCGCCGACGTCGCGCTCGACGCCACGCAGGAGGCGGCCGTCGCGGCGGGGCTCGAGGGCCCGGCGACACTGGTGGTCGGCGCCCCGGGGACGGGGCGGACCACGGTCGCGACGGCGGTCGCGGTGCGGGCGCTCGGGCTCCGGGACGGTGGGTCCGACGACGGCGACCACGGCGGAGCGGCGGGCGTCGACCCGTCGCGCGTGCTCGTGCTCGCGGCGTCGCGCCGGTCGGCCGCCCGGCTGCGCGACCGCGTCACGGCCCGCGCGGGCCGGACGGTCGGGGCGCCGATGGTGCGCACGGCGGCGTCGGCGGCGTTCGCCGTCCTGCGCACGCGGGCGGCGGCGCACGGCGACGCGGCCCCGACGCTCGTCTCCGGCCCGGAGCAGGACCTCGTGCTCGCGGAGCTCCTGGAGGGGCACCTGTCGGGCGAGGGCACCGACCTCGAGCTGCCGCCCGGCCTGCCCGCCGAGTCCCTGGGGCTGCGCGGCCTGCGCCAGGAGCTGCGCGACCTGCTGATGCGCGCCGCGGAGCGCGGGCTCGGACCGGTGGACCTCGACGAGCTGGGGCGCCGGCACGACCGGCCCGAGTGGGTGCTGGCGGCGCAGCTCTACGAGGAGTACCTCGACGTGACGACGCTGCGGCTCGCGACGCCGGACGCCGGCCCGCGGTACGACCCGGCGGGGGTGATCGACGAGGCGGCGCACGCGCTCGCGGCCTGGGACGACGAGCTGCCGGACGTCCCGCGCCCCGCCTGGGACCTCGTGGTGGTCGACGACTACCAGGAGGCCACCGTCGCCACCGCGCGCCTGCTGCACGTGCTGCACGACGCCGGCGCCCGCCTCGTGCTGCTCGCCGACCCCGACTCCGCGGTGCAGGGTTTCCGCGGCGCGTCCCCGGGCCTCGTCGGGCGCGCCGCCGCCCCGGCGCGCGCCGGCGTCGTGGGGGCGTTCGACGCGCGCACGGTCGTGCTGGGCACGGCGTGGCGCCAGCCCGAGGAGCTGCGCGCCGTCACGCGGGCGGTCACGTCGCGCGTCGCGACCGTCTCGGGCGCGCTGCACCGCGGCGCCGGCGCGCGCCCGGAGACGGACGACGACGCGGGCGCGCCGCCCGAGACGGGGGCGGGCACGGCGTCCGCCGACGTCGGCCACGGCGACGTCGACCCCGCGGATGTCGCGGCCGACCCGGAGGCACCGCGCGGCGTGCAGGTGGCGGTGCTCGCGGGCCCGGCGCAGGAGGCGGCGTACGTGGCGCGCGAGCTCCGGGCGGAGCACCTGCTGCACGGCACGCCCTGGGAGCGGATGGCGGTGGTGGCGCGCAGCGGCGACCGGCTCGCGTCGCTGCGCCGCGACCTCGTCGCGGCGTCGGTCCCCGTGGCGCTGCTCGGCTCCGACCTGCCCCTGCGCGACGAGCCGGCGGCGGCACCGCTGCTCGCGGCGCTGCGCGTGTGCGCGGCGGGCGGCGGGGTCGAGCGGCTGCTCGCGGACGAGCTGGGGGACCCCGGGCCCGGGGTGGACTCGGCGCTCGACGCCGAGACCGCGACCCTGCTGCTCACGTCTCCGGTCGGCGGGCTCGACGCGGTGGCGCTGCGCCGGCTGCGGCGCGCCCTGCGGGCGGAGGAGCTCGCGGGCGGCGGCGGCCGGTCGTCGGACGCGCTGCTCGTCGAGGTGCTGGACGACCCGGCGCGCGCGGAGACGCTCGCCGCCCCGGTGCGTCGCGGGCCGGCGGCCGTCGCGCGCGTGCTCGCCGCGGGCCGGGCCGCGGCCGCCGAGCCGGGCGCCACGGCGCAGACCGTGCTGTGGGCCGTGTGGGCGGCGACGGGGCTCGCCGACCGGTGGCGCGACGCGGCGCTCGCGGGCGGGCCGGCCGGGGCTCGCGGCGACCGCGACCTGGACGCCGTCCTCGCGCTGTTCCGGGCGGCGGAGACCTACGTGGACCGGATGCCCGGCGCCCCGGTGGCGGCGTTCGTCGACTACCTCGCGTCGCAGGACCTGCCGGCGGACTCGCTCGCGGCGTCGGCGGTGGGCGCCCACGCGGTCGAGGCGCTGACGCCTGCCGGCGCGGCGGGCCGGGAGTGGGACGTCGTCGTCGTGGTCGGGGTGCAGGACGGGGTGTGGCCCGACCTACGGCTGCGCGACTCGCTGCTGGGCTCGCAGGCGCTGGTGGAGCTGCTCGCGGGGCGTTCCGACGACGCGCACGGGATGGGCCCGGAGGCCCGCCGCCAGGTGCTGGCCGACGAGCTGCGCGCGTTTGCCGTGGCGACGTCGCGGTCGCGGCGCCGGCTGGTCGTGACGGCGGTCGAGGACGCCGAGGACGCCCCGTCGGTGTTCCTCGACCTGGTGTCTCCGCCCGACGGCCCCGAGGCCCCCGCCGGCGGTGAGGGTCCCGACCCGAGGCGCGTGGCGGTCGGCCCGCCGCTCGACCTGCGCGGCGTGGTCGCCGAGGCGCGCGCGACGCTGGTCCGCGCCGCCCGCGAGGGCGCCCCGGACGGCGCGGCCGACGGGCCGGCGGCGGTCGCGGCCGCCCTGCTCGCCGACCTGGCCGACGCGGGGATCGCCGAGGCGGACCCGCGCACCTGGTACGGCGTCGCCGCGACGTCCGTCGACGCGCCGCTCTGGGGGCCGCAGGACGTCGTGACGGTCTCGCCCTCCAAGGTGGAGACCGTGAGCACGTGCGCGCTGAGGTGGGCGTTCGAGGCGGCCGGCGCCACGGCGCCCGACGCCACCCACCAGTCGCTCGGCACGCTGGTGCACGAGATCGCCGAGACCCTGCCGAAGGCGTCGCTGACCGACCTGCGCGCCGAGCTCGACCGCCGCTGGCCCGAGCTCGCTCTGCCCGACGGCTGGCCCGCGCGACAGCTGCGGCGGCGTGCGGAGCAGATGGTGGAGCGCCTGGCCGCCTACTACGCCGACGCGGGCGAGCCGCTCCTGGTGGAGCCGGAGTTCGAGCTCACCGTGGGACGGGCCCGGCTGCGCGGCAAGATCGACCGGGTCGAGGACGCGGGGGACGAGGGCGTCACGGTCGCCGACCTCAAGACCGGCCGCAGCGCGCCGGCCCGGGCGAAGGCGACCGAGCACCCCCAGCTCGGGGCGTACCAACTCGCGGTGGCCGAGGGCGCGCTCGACCTGCCGCCCGGCACGCCCAGCGCGGGCGCGCGGCTCGTGTACGTCGGCACGCCGACGGTGGCGCCCACCCTGCGCAGCCAGCCCGCCCTGACCGTCGAGCAGGACGGCTCGAGCTGGGCGCGCGCGCTCGTGGAGAGCGCCGCCGACACCATGGCCGCGGCCCGCTTCACCGCGCACGAGAACGACCTGTGCCCCATGTGCCCGGTGCGCCGGTCGTGCCCCGTGCAGCCCGAGGGAAGGAACGTGATCGGATGACCGGCGACCCCGCCTCCGGGGCGGCGCCCGACCCCGGCCGGCCCGAGGAGCGGCCGGACGACGCGTGGGCGGCGCTCGGCGAGCCCGGCCGCGAGGCGGAGCTCGGGTTCCCGGAGCTCGCGGGCCTCGGTGGGGTCGGTGCGGCGGCGCCCGACGGGGTGCTGTTCGACGACGCGGTGCTGGCGGGTGCGGCCGCGCGCCCTGACGACCGCCCCTCGACGCCGGCGCTGTCCGCCCGCGAGATCGCCGACCTCCTCGGGCGCCCGGCGCCCACCGACGAGCAGGTGGCGGTCATCGAGGCGCCGCTGGAGCCGGTGCTCGTCGTCGCCGGCGCGGGGTCGGGCAAGACGGAGACGATGGCGGCCCGCGTCGTGTGGCTCATCGCGAACGATCTCGTCGCGCCCGAGGAGGTGCTCGGGCTGACGTTCACGCGCAAGGCGGCGGCCGAGCTGACGCAGCGGGTGCAGTCCCGCCTGGCGCAGCTCGCCCGCGCGCAGGGGCGCGCGACGTCGGGCCTCGACCTGCTCGCGCGGCCCACGGTCGCGACCTACAACGCGTACGCCGCGTCGCTGGTCGCCGACCACGGGCTGCGCCTCGGCATCGAGCCGGGCTCCCGGCTGCTGGGCGAGGCCAACCAGTGGCAGCTCGCGGCGCAGGTCGTCGAGTCGTGGGCCGACGACCTCGGCACCGACCGTGCGGTGAGCACCGTCGTGGGGGCGGTGCTCGCGCTGTCGGGCGAGCTGGGCGAGCACCTGCTGCCCGTGGACGACGCCCGCGAGGCGCTCGCGGACGTCGTCGCCCGCCTCGATGCGGTCCCGCTCGGGCCGCGGCAGAAGAAGCGGACCAAGGAGATCCAGGGACTCGTCGACTCCGTGGCCGAGCGGACCCGGCTCCTGGACCTGGTGGCCGAGTACCGCCGGCGCAAGCGGGTCGCCGACGCCTTGGACTTCGGCGACCAGATCGCCTTCGCCGCCGAGCTCGCCCGCTCGGTGCCGGCGGTCGGCGCCACCGAGCGGGCCCGCTACCCGGTGGTGCTGCTGGACGAGTACCAGGACACGTCGTTCGCGCAGGTGGAGCTGCTCTCCGGGCTCTTCGGCGGCGGGCACGCCGTGACCGCGGTGGGCGACCCGCACCAGTCGATCTACGGCTGGCGGGGCGCGTCGGCGTCCGGGCTCGCGCGGTTCCCCGAGCGGTTCCGCACCCGGGGCGGGGCGCCGGCGGCGGTGCGCTACCTCAGCACGTCGTGGCGCAACGACGCGGTGGTCCTGGCGGCCGCGAACGTCGCCGCCGGGCCGCTGCGCGAGCGGGCGAGGCTGGTCGGCACGGGCGTCGACGTGCCGCCCCTGGACCTGCGCCCCGGCGCGGGCACGGGCGTCGTGCGGGCGCACGTCGCCGCCACCAGCGAGGAGGAGGCCGAGGCGGCCGCGGAGTTCGTCGCGGCACGCTGGCGCCGCGCGACCCGGCGCGACGGCTCCGACCGGGTCACGGCGGCGGTGCTGTGCCGGGCGAGGTCGCAGTTCGCGGCGGTCGAGGTGGCGCTGCGACGCCGCGGGCTGCCCGTGGAGGTCGTCGGCCTGGGCGGCCTGCTGTCCACGCCGGAGGTGGTCGACGTCGTCGCGCTGCTGGAGGCCGTGCACGACCCGTCGCGGGGCGACTCGCTGCTGCGCCTGCTCACGGGGCCGCGGGTCAACCTCGGCGCGGCCGACCTGCACGCGCTCGGCTCGTGGGCGTCGGACCTCGCGCGGGCTGACGGCGCCCGGCCCGGCAGCCCCGCCGGCGGGCCGGACGGGCCCGGGGACGGCGACGGGCCCGTGGTGATCGAGGGCGACGTCGTGGACCATCGTTCGATCGTCGACGGCCTCGACGACCTGCCCGCGCCCGGGCGGCCGGCGCGCGACGGCCGCGTGCTGTCCGCGGCCGGGCACGGCCGGCTGACGGCGCTGGCCCGTCTGCTGCGCGAGCTGCGCGGCCTCACCTACCTGTCGCTGCCCGAGCTGGTGGTCGCGGCCGAGCGCGCGCTCGGGCTCGACGTCGAGGTGGCGACCGCCCAGGTGCTCGCCGAGACGCTCGCGCCGGGCGCGCCCGGCGTCCCCGTGGGCGCCGCGGCGGCCGGGGTGAGCCTGCGCGGCCGCGAGCACCTCGACGCGTTCCGCGACGTCGCCGCGAGCTTCGCGCAGTCGGCGGACGTCGCGACCCTGGGCGCGTTCCTCGCGTGGCTCGGCGTCGCGGGCGACCAGGAGCGTGGCCTCGACATGCCCGTCCGCGAGCCCGACCCGGACGCCGTGCAGGTCATCACCGCGCACGCCGCCAAGGGGCTGGAGTGGGACGTCGTGGCGGTGCCGGGGCTGGTGGACGGCATCTTCCCGAGCCAGGCGGAGTCGTCCCAGGGGCGACTGGACGGCGGCTGGCTCACGGACGTCTCCTCGCTGCCCTACCACCTGCGCGGCGACGCCGCCGACCTGCCGGAGTTCACCTGGGCGGACGCCGCGGACACCAAGGACCTCGCCGCGCGCCGCGACCAGTTCCGCGCGGACTGCGGCGCGCACCGCCTCGCCGAGGAGCGCCGGCTCGCGTACGTGGCGTTCACCCGCGCCCGGAGCGAGCTGTTCCTCACCGCGCACTGGTGGGGCACGGGTTCCACGCCGCGACGGGTCTCGCCGTTCCTCGCGGAGCTGGTCGAGGCCGGGGTGGTGGACGCGGGCGGCTGGGCAGGCCCGCCCGACCCCGCGACGGGCAACCCCCGCGACGCGGTGGAGCACGCCGCCCCGTGGCCCGCGCCCGACGCGGCGCCCCCGGTCGACGGCGCGCCCGAGGCCGACCCCGCCGACCTCGAGGAGGCCGGCCCGACCCCGCGCGACCTGCTGCGGGCGACGGCGGCGAGCGTCGACGCGGCGCGCGCCGCGGGGGCGGGTGCCGCGACCGGCGTGCTGCGGGACGCCGGCGGCTGCGACCTCGTCCTGCTGGCCCGGACGCTGCTGACGGAGCGCGGGGAGCGCGCGTCGCGCGAGGTCGAGATGCCCGCGCACGTCTCGGCGTCCGGCCTGGTGCGGCTGGCGGACGACCGCGCGGGGTTCGCCCTCCAGCTGCGCCGCCCGGTGCCGCAGCAGCCCACCGTGCACGCGCGCCGCGGCACCCGCTTCCACGAGTGGGTGGAGCGGTTCTTCACGTCGTCGTCGCTGGTCGACGTCGACGACCTGCCGGGGGCGGAGGACGGCGAGATCGCGCCCGACGTCGACCTCGAGACCCTGCGGCAGCGGTTCCTCGACTCGCCGTGGGCGGCCCGTGCGCCGCTGGCCGTCGAGGTGGACGTGGAGACGCCCGTCGCCGGGGTGATGCTGCGCAGCCGGATCGACGCCGTCTTCGCCGACCCCGAGGCCCCACCCGCCGCGGGCGGCGAGCCGCCGGCCGTCGTGGTCGTGGACTGGAAGACCGGCCACGAGCCCCGCGACGCCGCCGCCCGCGCCGCGCGCGAGGTGCAGCTCGCCGTGTACCGGCTGGCGTGGTCCCGGTACACGGGGCTGCCCCTCGAGCGCGTGTCCGCGGCCTTCGTCTACGTGGTCAGCGGCACCACCGTGCGCCCGCGCCGGCTGCTCGACGAGGCCGAGCTGGAGGCCCTGGTGCGCGGCGCGTGACGCCCGCCGTCGCCGGTGGCGGTCACCACCGGTAGTCGAGGAACTTCCCGTCGAGGGTCACCACCACGCGGTCGCCGTCGGGATGGGGCCGCCGCGCGATGTCGACCTGGAAGTTGATCGCCGACATGATCCCGTCGCCGAACTCCTCGTGGATGAGCTCCTTGAGCGCCGGCCCGTACACGCTGAGGGCCTCGTGGAAGCGGTAGATCGTAGGGTCGGTCGCCACGGCCTCGTCGCGCACGCGGTACGGCTGCAGGCGCAGGGCCTCGGCGACGTCCTCGCCCAGTCCCAGCACCTCGCACGCCGCGGTGGCCTGGTCGGGGCTCATCGGGTGGTTGCCGAGCAGCGCCGCCGTCGTCCAGACGACGGGGGTACCGAGCTTGTCGGCGATCTCCTGCCAGGTGAGGCCGGAGCGGAGGCGGGCCGTGACCACCTGCTCGGCGGCGGCGGCCTTGGTCATGATGAGGTCCACGGGTGTCCTTCGGTGGGTGGGGCGGGGGCGGGGCGCGCGGTCGGTCAGCCGACCGGCGTGGCGACGCGGTCCTCGGCGGCGGGCTCGACCGGCGCGGGACGACGGCGCTCCGGCCGGGTCCGGTAGTGCGTGAGGTACAGGGGCAGGCCCACGAACGTCAGGCCGCCGACGAGGTTGCCGAGCACGGTGGGGAGCTCGTTCCACATCAGGTAGTCCATGACCGTGAAGTCGCCGCCGAGCAGCAGGCCGGACGGGAACAGGAACATGTTCACGACGGAGTGCTCGAAGCCCATGTAAAAGAAGAGGAAGACGGGCATCCACATCACGACGGCCTTGCTGATCGTGTCCTTCGACATGAGGAACGCGACGACGCCGGTGGACACCATCCAGTTGCACAGCACGCCGCGCACGAACAGCGTGAGCATGCCCGCGGCGCCGTGGTCGGCGTACCCGACGGTGCGGCCCTCCCCGATCACGCCGATGGCCTGCCCGACCTCGTTGGGCGCCACGGAGAAGCCGTAGGTGAACGTGATCGCCATGAGCACGGCCACCGTGAAGGCGCCGGCGAAGTTGCCGCAGAACACGAGGCCCCAGTTGCGCCACATGCCTCCCCAGGTGGCGCCGGGCCGGCGGGCGATGACCGCGAAGGGCACCAGCGTGAACACGCCCGTGAGCAGGTCGAAGCCCATGAGGTACAGCATGATGAAGCCGATCGGGAAGAACACCGCGCCGAGCAGGGGGTTCCCGGTGTTCGTCGAGATGGTCACGGCCATCGCCGCGGCCAGCGCGAGGATCGCCCCGCCCATGAACGACCGGATGAGGGTGTCCCGGGTGGACATGAACAGCTTCTTCTCGCCGGTGGCGATCATCTGCGAGACGAAGTCCTGCGGCATCACGTACGACATGGCGACCCTTCGGCGGGAGTGACGGCGGTCCGTGCTGCCGCCGAGTCTCACGGTCGCCGGTTCGGTCCGCGTTGAGCGCAGGTTGAGGCCGTGTTTCGGGATACCAATCCAGGTAAGACCTGGGTTACGGGCGCCTCGCAGGCGTCGCCGGGCCGTCGAGAGCCGTCGAGAGCCGCCGGACGCCGTCGAGACCCGCCGCGGGACCGGCGACCGGGCGGGCGTCAGGCCGGGGCGTCCTCGCGCGTCGCCTCGTCGAGGTCGGCCAGCATGGCCTCGGCGTCGGCGACGACGTCGGGCAGACTGCGGCGGACGCCGTGCAGCAGCCAGCGCGCGAGCGCCAGCTCTCCCACGAGCAGCGCGCGGTCGACCAGCCGGGCGTCGTGCAGCTCGGTGCGGCGCAGCTGGTACGCCTCCATGATCGAGTCCACGGCGTCGGGCGGGGCGGCGACGAGCAGCCAGGCGAGGTCGTCGGCCGGGTCGGCCACGCGGGCGTCGGACCAGCCGCTGATCGCGGTGACGCGGCCGCCGGTGACGAGCATCTGCTCGGTGGCGAGGTCGCCGTGCACGACGACGGGCTGGAACCGCCACAGCGCCACGTCCTCGAGCGCGGCCTCCCAGCGCCGCAGCAGCGTCGGCGGCACGAGGCCGGTCGCGGCGGCCTCGTCGAGCTCCACGAGCCGGCGCTCGCGGTACTCGGCGGCCGTGTACGACGGCAGCCCGCACGACTCCACGACGGAGGCCGGGAGCTCGTGCACGGCGGCGAGGGTGCGGCCGAGGTCGGCGGCGAGGCCCGGGCCGGGTCGCAGCGCCTCGAGGTCGAGCGCCGTGCCGGTCACGTGCCGGTGCACGACGGCGCGCCCGCCCTCGGGCAGCAGCGCGAAGCCGGCCACCTGGGGCACGGTGAAGGGCAGCACCCCGGCGTCGACGTACAGGTGCAGCGCCTCGAGCAGCTCGGTCTCCGCCTCGAGGGCGGCGCCGGCCATCGTGGTGCGGGGCGCCCGCACGAGCCAGTCCACGCCGTCGTCCGCCGTGACGACCGCGACGTCGTAGTCGCCCGGCAGCTCCTCGGGGCGGACCGAGCGGGCGTCCAGGCCCGGGACGGCGGCCGTCGCGAGGGCGGCGAGGGCGAGCGGACTGCGTGGCACCCGCCCACCGTAGACGTGCCGGGGCCCGCCCGGGAGCACCACGGCGCGCGTGTCCGCCGCCGTCGTCCGCCGTCGTCCGCTGCCCGTCGTCGCGGGTACGGTCGAGGCGTGACGGCACCCTTCCCGCTCCCCGACCTCACGTTCACCCACGCCACCCACGACCGGGCCGCAGAGCGCCGCGTCGAGCCGGGCCTGGTGCCGCGGCTGCTGGCCGACCCCGCGACGCGCGTCCTCCTGGTGCTGCGCGGCCGGGTGGCGGTCGACGGCGCGGGCGACCCGCTGCTGGTGGACCCGGCAGCGGTCGTCGGGCTCCCGGCCGAGCCGGACCGTCCCGACGGGCACGCGGCCGGGCACCGGTGGCTGTTCCTCGGCGAGGAGGCCGGCGCCGGGCTGCTCGGCCTCGTGCTCCCCGACGAGGCGGACGCCGACGCGGTCGGCATCGAGGGCGTGTCCCCGGCGTCCACGGGCGCGCGGCTCGTGCGGGAGCACGCCTGGGCGGGGCTGCGCGAGGTGGGCGGGCGCCGGGGCGACGCGCTCGCCGCAGAGGCGGTCGCGCTGGCCGCGTGGCACGCCTCGCACGAGCGCTGCCCGCGGTGCGGCGAGCCGACCGTCGTCGAGCACGCGGGCTGGGTGCGCCGCTGCCCGGCGCAGGACGTGGAGATCTACCCGCGCACCGACCCGGCGGTGATCATGGCCGTCGTCGACGACGACGACCGGCTGCTGCTCGGGCACGCGGCGCACTGGCCGGAGGGCCGGTTCTCGACGCTCGCCGGCTACGTGGAGCCGGGGGAGGGACTCGAGCAGGCCGTGCGCCGCGAGGTCGCCGAGGAGTCGTCGGTCGTGATCGGGGACGGGCCGGGCGACGTCGTGTACCGCGGGAGCCAGCCGTGGCCGTTCCCGGCGTCGCTCATGCTCGGGTTCCGGGCGCGGGCGGTCGCGACCGACATCGAGGTGGACGGCGCCGAGGTGACCGCGGCGCGGTGGTTCACCCGCGACGAGCTGGCCGCGGGCGTGCGGGCCGGCGAGATCGGGCTGCCCGGGCGGCCGTCGATCGCCCGCGCGCTCGTCGAGGAGTGGTTCGGGGCGGAGCTGCCCGGCTGAACCTCAGGACAGGCGGGCTCGCACGTCGTTCAGCGACGGGTTCGTCGCGGCGGACCCGTCGGGGAAGACGACGGTCGGGACGGTGCGGTTGCCGCCGTTGACCTGCTCCACGAACTCCGCCGTCTCCGGCTGCTCCTCGATGTCGACCACCGTGTACGCGATGCCCTCGGAGTCGAGCTGGGTGCGCAGCCGACGGCAGTAGCCGCACCACGCGGTCGAGTACATCGTGACCGTGCCCTGCTCGGGGAGCTGCGGCGTGACGGCGGTCATGGATCCTCCTGGGGACGACGAGAGCGAGGTGTCGGCGACGGCTGCGAGAATCGCAGACGATGTCGACCACCACCAACTCCCCGGCCGCCCCTCTTCATCCCGACGCGATCCTCGACGCGCTCGACCCCGAGCAGCGCGAGGTGGCGCTCGCCCTCACCGGGCCGGTGTGCGTGCTCGCGGGCGCGGGCACGGGCAAGACGCGCGCGATCACGCACCGCATCGCCTACGGAGTGCGGTCCGGCACGTACAAGCCGACGTCGGTGCTCGCGGTGACCTTCACGGCCCGGGCCGCGGGGGAGATGCGCACCCGGCTGCGCGAGCTCGGGGTGGCCGGCGTCCAGGCCCGCACGTTCCACGCGGCCGCGCTGCGCCAGCTCGGCTACTTCTGGCCGCGCGTCGTGGGCGGCGCGCCGCCGCGGATCCTGGAGCACAAGGCGCCCGCCGTCGCGGAGGCCGCCCGCCGGGTGGGGGTGAGCGTGGACCGGGTCGCGGTGCGCGACCTGTCCTCCGAGGTGGAGTGGGCCAAGGTCTCGCTCGTCACCGCCGAGGACTACGTGCGGGCCGCGGCCGCCGACGACCGCCCCGCGCCGTCCGGCTACGACCACCAGACGGTCGCACGCCTGATCACGGCGTACGAGGACGTCAAGACCGAGCGCGGCGTCATCGACTTCGAGGACGTCCTGCTCATGCTCGCGGACATGCTGGGCTCCCACCGCCAGGTGGCCGACGAGGTGCGCTCCCAGTACCGCCACTTCGTCGTCGACGAGTACCAGGACGTCTCGCCGCTGCAGCAGTTCCTGCTCGACCAGTGGCTGGGCGGTCGCAAGGAGCTGTGCGTGGTCGGCGACCCGTCGCAGACCATCTACTCGTTCACGGGCGCGACGCCGCACTACCTGCTCGACTTCACGCGCACGTACGCGGACGCCCAGGTGGTGCGCCTGGTGCGCGACTACCGGTCCACGCCGCAGGTCGTGCACCTCGCCAACCAGGTGCTGCGCCGCGGCCGCGTGCCGGGCGCGCTCGAGCTCGTGGCGCAGCGGCCGGCGGGCCCGCCCGCGACCTTCACCACCTACGACGACGACGACGCGGAGGCCGCCGGCATCGCCGCCCGGGCGGGCCGCCTCGTCGCCTCGGGGGTGCGGCCCAGCGAGATCGCGGTGCTCTACCGCACCAACGCCCAGTCGGCGGCGTTCGAGTCGGCGCTCGCGGACGCCGGCATCAGCTACCTGGTGCGCGGCGGCGAGCGGTTCTTCCAGCGCAAGGAGGTGCGCGACGCGATCGTGCTGCTGCGCGGTGCCGCCCGGTCCGCCGACCCGGACCAGCCGATGCCCGAGCAGGTGCGCGACGTGCTGACCTCGGCCGGCTGGTCCGAGCAGCCGCCCGCCGCGCGGGGCGCCACGCGGGAGCGCTGGGAGGCGATGCAGGCGCTCGTCGGGCTGGCCGACGACGTCGCGGCCGCGGCCACGGAGGACGCGCCGGCCACGATGGCCGCGCTCGTCGCCGAGCTGGAGGAGCGCGCGTCGGCCCAGCACGCCCCGACCGTCGAGGGCGTCACGCTGGCGTCGCTGCACGCGGCCAAGGGGCTCGAGTGGGACGCCGTCTTCCTCGCCGGCGTGAGCGAGGGGCTCATGCCGATCTCGCTGGCCGAGACGGACGAGGGCGTCGCCGAGGAACGGCGGCTCCTCTACGTGGGCGTCACGCGGGCCCGGGAGCACCTGGAGCTGTCGTTCGCCCGCTCGCGCAACCCCGGCGGCCGGGCCACCCGCAAGCGCACGCGGTTCCTCGACGGCCTGTGGCCGGACGACCCGTCGGACCGCCGGGGCCGCTCCCGCGGGGCGCGCGGGCAGGCCCGGCAGCAGCTCACCGGGGACCACGACGTCGCGCTGTTCGACGCCCTGCGCGAGTGGCGGCTGTCGGTGGCGCGCGAGACCGACAAGCCGGCGTTCACCGTCCTGGGGGACGCGACCCTGGCCGCCATCGCGGAGCTCAAGCCCACCTCGGTCGCGCAGCTGGCGCGCGTGAACGGCGTCGGGCCGGCGAAGATCGACCGGTACGGGGAGACGATCCTGGCGATCGTGGCCGACTCGATCGGCTGATCCGAGGGCCGGGATCGCGCGGCTGTCGGGCGCTCGTCGGGGCCCCGTGCGGTGCCTCGGGAAACTCGTCAAAAAAAATCCCGAAAAAGATGTGGCGGTCCTGATGAGTCCGTCTATGCTCGGAGAGTCCCAGACGGAGTGGCGTCTGCCGAGAGGCGGAGCGTCCGAGAGCAGTGAGGAGGTGGGTGCAGAGATGGACACGATGACTCAGATCGTGGTGGCGAACGCGTCTGTTGGCGCGCCCGGGTACACGTCTGCCCGTGGCGAGCTCAGCGCAGTCGTCCCGTTCCGTGCGCGGAAGCACGGAGCAGGCAACGCCGATCTCCACATCGCACCCGACTCCGCCCCCTGGAGCCATCCGGTCTAAGCACCGGTCCAGGCCGCGGAGTCCCACCGGGACCCGCGGCTTTCGTCTTTCCGCCCAGGGAAGAAGACCTCACCAGGTCGCACGAGCCGGCCCCCTGACGCCAGGGGTCCACCCGCAGGTCCTGAACACCGACGTTCATTTACACCCAGGACCTGACGGAGGAACTCGTGCGTCTCGCACAGCTGTTGGACGAGCGGCTGCTCGACACGATCCCCCAGGGCGGATCCGGCCCCTGGACCCCGCATCAACCCCTCACGCAGAGCCCGGCCGAGGTGGCCGAGCTCGACCGCCAGTTCGCTGCGCTCCTGCCCTGCCGTACGGGCGACCCCGAGCTCTGGTTCGCCGAGCACACCGCCCAGGTCGAGGAGGCCAAGGCGCTGTGCCGCGCCTGCCCGCTGCAGGCCGGCTGCCTCTCGGGCGCCCTCGAGCGCCAGGAGCCCTGGGGCGTGTGGGGTGGTGAGGTCTTCGTCGACGGAAAGGTCGTCGCCCGCAAGCGCGGTCGCGGCCGGCCCCGGAAGTCGGAGACCGTCGCAGCATGACCGCGCAGCGCGCCCGGGACACCCCGCGCGCCGCTGCACCGACGGGCCTTCGGCGAGACCCGGGGGAGCACGACCGCACCCTGTGCGGCGCGTGCCCCTCGATCTCGCCGGGGGCCCGTCGTCATGCCCGGACCGGGCTCCGGTCCGGGGCCGAGAACCCGGTACAGCCGCAGCGCGGGTGCGGCGCGACCTCGCGCACCCGGGGCACGGCCTCGGGGAGCGCCACCTCGAGCAGCCGGCCCACGGTCACGGGGGCCGCGCCGTCGAGGAGCGCGAGCACCTGGCCGGCCGCCAGCGCCGCCGCCGTCGCGGCGAGGGTGGTCTCGTGCGCGACGTCGTCGACGGGCTGCCGGGCGAGGTCCGCGACGACGTGCGGCCAGCGCCGGTCGGCGTCGGCGGCGTGGCGGTCGGCGCACCCGACGCACGCCGACCGGCCGGGCAGCACGAGCGGGCCGAGGACGACGTCGGCCTCCCGCACGACGACGGGCAGGTGCGGCACGGCCGCGCCCAGCAGCCGTTCGTAGCGTTCGGGCCGGGCCGCGTGCGACTCCACGAGCACGACGACGTCGGGCAGCCGGGGACCGGTGAGCTCGGTGCCCACCCGCAGCCGTGCATGGCGCGGTCCGAGCAGCTCGGCGGCTGCCCGCTCCCGTGGTCGCCCCACGTCGGCCGGGCCGTACCCGCCGAGCCCGAGGTCGCCCACCTGCACCGGGTCGCGGTCGTCGAGGAGGAGGGCGCCGACCCCGGCGGTCGCCAGGTGCTCGGCCAGCGCCACGCCGAGGCGGCCGAGCCCGCGCAGCCCCACGGTGCACGTCGCGCGGTGCGTGATCGTGGCCGCGCCGGAGCCGTCCGGGCGCAGCGCGCCCAGCACGACGACGTCGGGCGACCAGGTGGCCGCGTCGGCGGGGGTGGCCGGCGGGGCCGGGCGCACGAGAAACCCGCCGTCGGCCAGGGCGTGCAGGATCTGTGCGCGGCGCGCGGGCCCGACGCCCCAGTGCCGGGCGCTGCGCTCCAGGGACCGGTGCCGGCGGGCGCCCGCGTCGCGCAGCCAGCCGGCCTCGTGCTCGGCGAGCCCCGACAGGACCAGGCTCCACCGCGGGTCCGTGCCGACCTGGACCTCGCCGTCCCCGTGGTCGAGCACCGGGGTCGCGGGGCGTAGCGTGAGGAGGGTGCCGGCCCCCGCGGCCGGGCTGTCGGCGTCTGCCATGCGGTCACCCTGGCACGCGCGGCGGTGCCTTCTGCGCCGTCGTCCACAGGTGCCGCGGGCAGCGGTGCTGTGTGTTCTGCCGCACAATGCGGGGGAATCCCGGTACGGTCGTACCGTGGCCCACGACACGATGACGTCGGTGGAGGTCCGGCGCAGCCGTCGGCGGACCGCCACGGTGAGCGCGTACCGCGACGGTGAGCGGACCGTCGTGGCTATTCCCGCGCGCTTTTCCCGCGCCCAGGAACGCGAGTGGGTCGCGAAGATGCTCGCGCGGCTCGAGGACAAGGAGCGGCGCCGTCGCCCCTCCGACGCGCAGCTCGTGGAGCGCGCGCACGAGCTGTCCGAACGCTACCTCGACGGGCGGGCGAGGCCCACGAGCGTCTCGTGGTCCCCCCACCAGGGCCGGCGGTGGGGCTCGTGCACCCTCGCCGACGGCTCGATCCGGATCTCCACACGGGTACAGGGCATGCCGGAATGGGTGCTCGACTACGTGCTGCTGCACGAGCTGGCGCACCTGCTGCACGCCGGCCACGGGCCGGCCTTCTGGCAGCTGCTCGAGAGCTACCCGCGCACCGAGCGGGCGCGCGGCTTCCTCGAGGGGGTCTCGTTCGTCCAGGACGACGGCGGCGCGACGCCCGCCCCCGCGGACGACGACCCGCACGCCGCCCCGGGGGCCTGAGGCGGCGTCAGCCCTTCGGGTCGTCGCCCTCCGCGGCGTCGAAGATCTGCGCGAGCGCGGCGTCGACGTCGGACTGCTCGTCCGCCTGCGCGGCCCGCCGGGCGAAGTAGCCGGCCGGGTCGTCGAGGTCCGCGGTGCCGGGCAGCAGGTCGGGGTGGTCCCAGACGGCGTCGCGCGCCTGCGGCCCGCCCTCGGCGAGGACGTGCGCGAAGAGCGCGGTGGCGTCGCGGGACCGGCGGGGACGCAGCTCGAGGCCGACCAGCGTGGCGAAGGTGTGCTCGGCGGGGCCGCCGGCGGCGCGCCGGCGGCGGATCATCTCGCGCAGTGGGTAGGTGTGCGGGAGGTGGGGCAGGGCGGCGGTGGCCGCGACCTCGGTCACCCAGCCCTCGACGAGGGCCAGGGCGGTCTCCAGGCGGAGCAGGGTCGCCTCCTGCTCGGGCGTGTGCTGCAGGCCGAAGACGCCGCCGGTCAGCGCTCCGCGCAGGGCCTCCGGGTCACCGGGGTCGATGTCGCGCACCTGCTGCTCGAGCACGTCGAGGTCGATCGTGATGCCGCGCGCGTACTGCTCGACGAGCCCGTGCAGGTGGGCCGCGAGCCAGGGCACGTGCGTGAACAGCCGGGCGTGCGCGGCCTCGCGGAGAGCGAGGAACAGCCGCACCTCGTCCAGCGGGGCGTCGAGGCCGTCGGCGAACGCGGCGACGTTGGTGGGCAGCAGCACGGTGGCGGGCTCCGAGAGGAGCGGGACGCCGACGTCGGTGGACCCGAAGACCTCGCGCGAGAGCGTGCCCGCGGCCTGGCCCACCTGCATGCCGAACACCGCGGAGCCGAGGCGCCGCATCATCTGGGCGGGGTCGAGGCCGCCGCCCAGCGCGCCGGCGGGCAGGCCCGCCAGCCCGGGCATCCCGAGGGCGTCGGCGTCCCCGAGCTCCTCGGGGAGCTGGTCGCGCAGCACGGTCGCGAGGGCGTCCGCCACGGACGTCGCCACCGGCGCGACCAGGCGGTGCCAGGCCGGGAGCGTGGCTTCGACCCACTCCGAGCGGCTCCAGGCGTGCGCGCGGCCGCCCGCCGGCGGCAGGTCGGTCACGGCATCGAGCCACAGCTCGGCCACGCCGAGGGCGTCGGTCGCGGACTTCGCCTGGCCGCCCGTGAGCGACGGGTCGCCCTCGGCGACCGCCACCTGGCGCGCGATGTCGTGCGCGACGTCCGTGTTCACCGGTCCGTCGCCGGACGCGGACAGCAGCCGCTGCACCTGCGCCAGGACGTGCTGCATCGTCGCCGGGTCGGGCGTGCCCGCCCCGGGCATCCCGGCGAGCGCCGCGGGGTCGATGCCCTGCGCGCGCATCTGGGCGAGGACCTCGTCGGTGCGGTCACCGAAGAAGCCCTCCAGCATCGAGCGCAGCATGCGCTCGCGCTCCTCGGCACCCTCGGGGTCGTCGGGAAGGTTGCTCATGCGGGGTCTCCTCGGCTGCGGTGGAGGTACGTCGGGGCGGCGGCGGCCGTCGGTCGACCGGTTCACCGTAACCATCCGCGACGCCCGCCCGGGCGATCAGGTTCCGCAGGTTCGCTCTGGGCGCAGATCTCCCGGAACACCCTGACCGCCGGGCGGCCCGTGACCTGACGCGATGTCCAGGAACGTCGGAGATGATGGGCCCGTGACCTTCGACCGCGACATCCTCGCGCCCGACGACCCCTCGGCGGCCGAAGGGGGCGTCGTCCCCGCGCCGCGCGCGTCCCGCCGCAGCGTGACCCTCGGCATCTCCCTCCTGGTGACGGCGCTGCTCGCCGCCGTCCTCCTCGTGCTCCCCACGCCGTACGCGATCCGCGCGCCGGGACCCACCGAGGACACGCTCGGCCTGCAGGGCGCCGACGTCGAGGGCAGCGGCTCGGGTGACGCGTCGAGCGGCGGGGAGAGCGCCACGGCGCTGCCCGTCGTCGAGATCGACGGCGCGAAGACCTACGACGTCACCGGCGAGCTGCGGCTGACGACGGTCTCCGTCTACGGCGGGCCGGGCGGCGACGTCCTGCTGGGCGACGTGCTGTGGGGCTGGGGCTCGCGCGAGCGCTCCGTGCAGCCGGTCGAGGCGATCTTCCCGGAGCAGACCACCCAGGAGCAGCAGCAGGAGGCGGGCCAGGCGCAGATGGCCGGCTCCGAGTCCTCCGCGACGGTGGCGGCGCTGACGGAGCTCGGCTACGAGGTGCCCGCGACGCTGACGATCGCCGGCGCCGCCCCCGGCTCGGGTGCCGACGGCGTGGTGCAGGCCGGCGACGTGGTGCGCAGCCTCGACGGCAAGGAGGTCACGACCCACCAGGACCTGCTGGCCGACCTCGACGGGGTGACGCCGGGCGACGACGTCGTCCTCGGCGTCGAGCGCGACGGCGAGCCGAAGGACCTGACGGTGACGACGGCCGAGGGCGACGGCCGCGCGGCCCTGGGCGTGTACCTCGACCCGACGTACGACTACCCGGTCGACGTCACGATCCGGCCGGGTGACATCGGTGGGCCCAGCGCCGGCACCATGTTCGCGCTCGCGATCATCACGAAGATGACACCGGAGGACGAGCTGGACGGCGCGCACGTCGCCGGCACGGGGACGATGAGCGTCGACGGCGAGGTCGGCCCGATCGGTGGCATCCAGCAGAAGCTCTTCGGCGCGCGCGACGACGGCGCGGACTGGTTCCTGGCGCCCGCGGACAACTGCGACGAGGTCGTGGGGCACGTCCCGGACGGCCTGCAGGTGGTCCGGGTGTCGACGCTCGACGGCGCGCGATCCGCGATCGAGGCGATCGGCGCGGGGGAGGGCGCAGACCTGCCGACCTGCTCGTGACGGGCTCGTGAAGGCCCCGTCACCCACGTGGGGTCGAAGCGTGGGAACCTGAAGGAGCACAGGGACGTTCACACCAGACGTCCGTCGTCCGTCCCGAGCACGAGTGAGGTACCCGCACCGTGTCCTTCGCTGCCCCACCCCGTCGACGTCCCGGCGGTCCGCCCGCCAAGCGCCGACGCAGCCCCCTGGCGATCACGCTGGTGGTGATCGCCGCGGTCGTCGTCGCGCTGCTGCTGCTCGCCCAGTTCTGGACCGAGGTCATGTGGTTCGACGCGGTCGGCTTCGGCAACGTGATCTGGACGGAGTGGATCACCCGCGGCCTCCTGTTCGTCCTGGGCTTCCTGCTGATGGGCGGCGCGGTCTTCTCGTCGTTCGCCGTCGCCTACCGGGTGCGCCCGGTCTACGCGCCGTCGACGCCGGAGCAGGCCACCCTCGACCAGTACCGCGAGGCGATCGAGCCCCTGCGGCGCGTCGTGACGATCGCCGGGCCGGTGGTCGTCGGGTTCTTCGCCGGTGTGGCCGCGTCCGCGCAGTGGCGCAACGTGCTCCTCGCCCTGAACCCGGCCACGTTCGGCGAGGACGACCCGCAGTTCGGCATCGACCTCGGGTTCTACGTGTTCACGCTGCCTGCCGTGCGGTTCGTCGTGAGCTTCCTCATGGCGGTCGTGATCATCGCCGGCATCGCGGCCCTGGTGACGCACTACCTGTACGGGGGACTGCGCCTCGGCCCGGTGCCGCCGGGCACGCCGCGCACCACGCGCGCGTCCCGCGTGCACCTCGCGGTGCTCGGCGCCGTGCTCATGGTGCTGATCGCGGCCAACTACTGGCTCGACCGGTACTCCCTGCTCACGTCCGCGAACGCGAAGTACGACGGCGCGTCCTACTCCGACGTGCACGCCGTCATCCCGTCGAAGGAGATCCTCACGGGCGTCGCGGTGCTCGTGGCGCTGCTGTTCGTGGTGGCCGCCGTGCGCGGCACGTGGCGCCTGCCCGCGATCGGCGTCGGCCTCATGGTCGTGTCCGCGATCGCGATCGGCGGGATCTACCCGGCCGTCGTGCAGCGCTTCCAGGTGCAGCCGAACGCCCAGGAGCTCGAGGCCGACTACATCCAGCGGAACATCGACGCCACGCACTCGGCGTACGGGCTGGACGGCATCGAGACCCAGCCGTACGACGCCACCACCGAGGCGGAGCAGGGCGCGCTGCGCGAGGACGCGGAGACCACCGCGTCCGTGCGGCTGCTCGACCCGCAGATCGTCAGCCCGTCGTTCCGGCAGCTGCAGCAGAACAAGCAGTACTACAACTTCGCCGACAACCTGTCCGTGGACCGCTACGAGATCGACGGCGAGTCCCGCGACACCGTGATCGCCGTCCGCGAGCTGAACCTCGGCGGCCTGGGCGACGGCCAGCGCAACTGGGTCAACGACCACACCGTGTTCACGCACGGGTACGGCGTGGTGGCCGCGTACGGCAACCAGCCCGGCCCCGACGGGCAGCCCGCGTTCTTCGAGGGCGGCATCCCCACCCAGGGGGCGCTCACCGACAAGGGGTACGAGCCGCGCATCTACTTCAGCCCCTCGACCACCGACTACTCCATCGTCGGCGCGCCGGAGGAGGCAGAGCCCTGGGAGCTCGACTACCAGGCGGATGACGAGCAGGGCGGCCAGCAGGTCAACACCACGTTCCCCACGCAGGACGTGTCGGCCGGCCCGGACATCGGCAGCTTCGGGAGCAAGCTGCTGTACGCGCTGAAGTTCGGGGCGCAGGAGATCCTGTTCTCCGACCGCGTGACGGAGGACTCGCAGATCCTCTACGACCGTGACCCGATGACGCGCGTGCAGAAGGTCGCGCCGTGGCTGACCCTCGACCAGGGCATGTACCCGGCCATCGTCGACGGTCGCGTCAAGTGGATCGTCGACGGGTACACGACGTCGGACGCCTACCCGTACTCGACCAGCCAGCCGATGCAGGAGGCGACGACGGACTCCCTGACCCTCGCCGCCCAGGGCGTGCCCGTGGAGATGCCGCAGGAGGTCAACTACATCCGCAACTCGGTGAAGGCGACCGTGGACGCCTACGACGGGTCCGTGACCCTGTACGCGTGGGACACCCAGGACCCGGTGCTGAAGGCCTGGTCGGACGTCTTCCCGACCTCGGTGCAGCCGCTGTCGGAGATCTCGGGCGACCTGATGAGCCACATCCGCTACCCCGAGGACATGTTCAAGGTCCAGCGCACGCTGCTGACGCAGTACCACGTGGACGACGCCGGGCAGTTCTTCTCCGGCCAGGACTTCTGGGCGAACCCGGCCGACCCGGTGGCGAGCGGGAACGCCGCCGCCGCGAAGCAGCCGCCGTACTACCTGTCGCTGCAGATGCCCGGTCAGGAGAGCTCGGCGTTCTCGCTGACGAGCACCTTCATCCCAGGCGGTAACACCGACCGGGAGATCCTCACGGGGTACCTGGCCGCGGACGGCGACGCGGGGTCGACCGAGGGCGAGGTGGCCGACGGCTACGGCAAGCTGAGGCTGCTGGAGCTGCCCCGTGACTCCACGGTGCCAGGCCCGGGTCAGGTCCAGAACAACTTCGACTCGAACCCGACGATCTCCGAGCAGCTCAACATCCTGGAGCGGGGCTCGTCGAACGTCGTGCGCGGCAACCAGCTGACCCTGCCCGTGGGCGGCGGCCTGCTGTACGTGCAGCCGGTGTACATCCAGTCCGCAGGGAGCACGGCGTACCCGCTGCTGCGGCGCGTGCTGGTCGCCTTCGGTGACCAGACCGGGTACGCGGAGACGCTCGACGAGGCGCTCGACCAGGTGTTCGGCGGCGACTCCGGCGCGAACGCCGGCGACGCCGAGGGCGGGGCCGAGACCGACGTGCCCACCGCCCCGGTGGAGGGCGGCGACGCGACGGATCCGTCCGCCGAGCCCTCCACGGAGCCGTCGACCGAGCCGTCGACCGAGCCGAGCGGCGGCACCACGCCGTCGGGCGACCCGCAGTCGCGTCTCAACTCGGCCCTCCAGCAGGCGAACGACGCGCTCGCCGACAGCGACCAGGCGCTGAAGGACGGCGACTTCACCGCGTACGGCGAGGCGCAGGACCGCCTGCAGCAGGCGATCGAGGACGCCGTGGCGGCGGAGAACGAGATCGAGTCCGCCGGCTGACCGGCTGACAGCGGGAAGCAAGGCGCGGGGTCGTCGGTCCGTCGGACCGGCGGCCCCGCGTCGTTCCGGGACCGCCCGGGGAGGGCGGCGACGGGGCCCCGGGTGTGACCTCGGTCCCATCTGCCCGATCCGATTTGGCACCCGCCCGACCATGCCGTAATGTTCAGGGAGTCGACGCGGGGTGGAGCAGCTCGGTAGCTCGCTGGGCTCATAACCCAGAGGTCGCAGGTTCAAATCCTGCCCCCGCTACCACGGGATGTCAGACGACATCCGCAAAGGTCCGGACCTACGAAAGTAGGTCCGGACCTTTTGTTTTGCCCGGACGCGGCCGGTCGTGCCGAACGTACCGGTCGATGCGCTCCCGGATGCGCCACCGCGGTCGTGACCACGAGCTGACGACGTCGATCACCCATGGGCGAGCACACGAGGCCGGGCGGCGATCGACGGCCCGGCCCCGGATGCGACCAGGGCCCGATGTGCCACGGTGTGGGTGATGACCGCGTGGAGCCGACGCGCGGGACGACGCGGGCACCGTGACGAGGAGGACGCACTCATGCCGCGACGAGACGCTGGCCCGAGCGTGAAGGACAAGGAGCTCTACGAGGAGCTCCGTGACGAGGGCAGCAGCAAGGAGAAGGCGGCCCGCATCGCCAACGCCGCGGCCGCGCGAGGCCGTGACAAGGTCGGGGCCAAGGGCGGCGAGGCCGGGTCGTTCGACGACTGGACGGTGGCGGAGCTGCGCAAGCGTGCCGCCGAGCTCGGCGTCGACGGCCGGTCGTCGATGCGCAAGGGCGAGCTGATCCACGCCCTCCGGTCCCGCTGACCGCCGAGCCGTGCCAGCGCCGTCCGACGGGCGCATGATGGAAGGACCCGAGGGCTCGACGACGGGCACGCGACGGCACGACGGAGGCGGCGATGAGGGCGACGGTGGGCGACCGGATCGTGGTGGCGTCCGGGGTGGTCGGCGGGGCGGTGCGCGACGGCGTCGTGATCTCGTGCCCGCACGAGGACGGCTCCCCGCCGTACCAGGTGCGCTGGTCGGACACGGGGGAGGAGACCCTGGTCTTCCCCGGGGCGGACACGCTGGTCCAGCACGACGGCGGCGACCTCGAGCGCGCTCGGGCGCCGCGGCCGGAGCCGGCCCGGGCGCTCGCCTGGGAGGTGCGGGTCTCGCTCGTGGAGGCGGCCGGGAACACGACGGCCGAGGCGATGCTGACCCCGGGCCCGGACGTCGGGTCGCTGCGCGCGGTCGGGCACGCGCGCAAGGACCCAGGGGACACCGAGATCCCCGTGATCGGCGACGAGGTGGCGGCCGCGCGGGCGCTGCGCAGGCTCGCGGACGCCCTGCTCGAGCAGGCGGAGCAGGACATCTCGAACCAGACCGGGCACCGGGCGCACGTGCACCCCTGACGGTGAGCGGGCGGGGGAGACCCGACAACGAGGCACCGATCCGGTTGTGACCACCGCCATGCCGCGGGACGCCGGGGGCGTCATAGGCTCACCACGTCGTGTCCCGCCGCAGTCCACATCTCCGGAAGGCCTCACCCGTGCGCACCTCCCGCCCCTTCGTCGCGGTCGCCCTCGCCTCCGCCGCCACGCTCGCGATCGCCGGGTGCTCGTCGTCGGACGACGGCGACGACGGCGCCACGCCGGCGGCGTCCGGCACCGCGGACTGCACGCCCGAGGCCATGCAGACCCTCACCGACGGCACGCTCACCGTCGGCGCGAGCGACCCCTTCGAGCCCTGGTACGTGGGCGAGCCGAGCAGCGGGGAGGGCTTCGAGTCCGCGCTCGTCTACGCCGTGGCCGACGAGCTGGGCTACGCGAAGGACGACGTCGAGTGGACGTCGGTCACCTTCGAGCAGATCATCAGCCCGGCCGTGAAGCCGTTCGACGTCGCGGCCTACCAGACGACGATCACCGACGAGCGCAAGGGCGCCGTGGACTTCTCCAGCCCCTACCTGACCAGCCGGCAGGGCGTCATCGTGGCCGACGAGGGCGAGTTCTCCGAGGCGGAGAGCCTCGCTGACCTCAAGGGCGCGAAGATCGGCGTCACCGCGTCGCAGACGTCCCTCGCCGTCGCCGAGTCCGCGTGGGGCGACGACGTCGAGGTCACCCCGTTCAACGCCGCGGGTGACGGGATGACCGCGCTGAGCTCCGGCACGATCGACGCGATGGTGATGGACGTCGACCAGGGCGTGGCCGCCTCGACCGTCTACTTCCCGGACACCCACGTGATCGGGACCCTGCCGCCCGTCGGCGAGCCGGAGCAGCTCGGGCTGGTGCTCGACAAGGGCTCGTCGCTGACGGCGTGCGTCTCGGCCGCGGTCGACACCCTCGAGGAGAACGGCACCCTCGACGAGCTGCGCACCACCTGGCTCAAGTCGGACGACGTCCCCGAGCTCTCCTGACGCCCGCGTGAACGACCCCACGACCGCGCCGACCGACGGCTGGCAGCCGTCGGAGCGGGCGCGCGCCCGCACGGCGTACCGGCGCGCCCAGCACCGCCGGGCCCTGCTCGTGGCGGGCGTCGCGACCGCCCTCGTGGTCGCCGCCGTCGTGTACGTCGTGACGACGGCGCCCGGCTGGGAGCGGGCGCGCGAGGCGTTCTTCTCTCCCGAGCGGGCGTGGGAGGTGCTGCCCGAGGTCGCGGCGGGGCTGTGGCTCAACCTGCGGGTGTGGGTCGTGGCGAGCGTCGTGGCCCTCGTCGTGGGGCTGCTGCTGGCCGTCGTGCGGACGTCGCGCGTGCCGGCGCTGTTCCCGCTGCGGATCCTCGCCGTCGGATACGTGGACGTGTTCCGTGGCGTGCCGCTGCTGCTGGTGCTGCTGCTCGTCGGCTTCGGCCTGCCGGCGCTGCGGCTGCCGTGGCTGCCGGTGAGCGCCGCCGTCCTCGGCGGGCTGTCGATCGTGGTCTGCTACACGGCCTACCTCGCGGAGATCTTCCGCGCGGGCATCGAGTCGGTGCACCCGTCGCAGGTGGCGGCCGCGCGGTCGCTCGGTCTGACCCGTGGGCAGGCGGCGCGGCGGGTCGTGCTCCCGCAGGCCGTGCGGAACGTGGCCGCGCCCGTGGCGAGCATGCTGGTGTCGCTGCAGAAGGACTCCGGCCTCATCTCGATCCTGGGCGCCGTCGACGCGATCCGTGCCGCCCAGATCGCCACGACCGGCGACTACAACTTCACGCCCTACGTGGTCGCGGGCCTGCTGTTCATCGCGATCTCGGTGCCGCTGACCCGGCTCGTGGACGCGTGGTCCGCGCGGCAGGGCTGGCGGGGCGAGCTGCGCGGGGTCGCCGGCGCGGGGGTGGTGCGATGAGCTCGCCGCTCCTGGCGCTGCGCGGGGTGCGCAAGGCCTTCGGCACCGGAGCCGCGCGCAAGGTGGTGCTCGACGGCGTCGACCTGGACGTCGCCGAGGGGTCGTGCGTCGTGGTGGTCGGGTCCTCCGGCTCCGGGAAGTCCACGCTGCTGCGCGTCGTCGACCTCCTCGAGGAGGTCGACGACGGCCAGGTGCTGCTCGACGGCGAGGACGTCGCCGACCCGTGGGTGGACGCCGACGCCGTGCGCGCCCGGCTCGCGATGGTCTTCCAGCAGTACAACCTCTTCCCGCACCTGCGGGTGCTCGACAACGTGACCCTCGCGCCGCGGGTGGTGCACCGGGTGCCGCGCCAGGAGGCCGAGGCGGCCGCGCTGGCGATGCTCGAGCGCGTCGGGCTCGCGGACAAGGCGCGGGCCTACCCCGATCAGCTCTCGGGCGGCCAGCAGCAGCGCGCGGCGATCGCCCGGGCGCTGGTGAACGGGCCGGAGCTGCTGCTGCTCGACGAGGTGACGTCCGCGCTCGACCCCGAGCTGGTGGGCGAGGTGCTCGACCTGCTCCTGTCCCTGCGCAGCGACGGCGTGGCCGGGCGGCCGACGACGATGCTCGTCGCGACGCACGAGATGGGCTTCGCCCGCGAGGTCGCCGACGAGGTCGTCTTCCTGCACGCCGGCCGCGTGCACGAGCGCGGCACGCCCGCCCAGGTGCTGGGCGACCCGCAGCAGGAGCGGACGAGGGAGTTCCTGCGCCGGCTGCGCTGAGGCGTCAGCCGCCGGCGCGGGGTGCCGTCGCGCCAGCCCGGTCGACGAGCACCGCGAGCTGTTCGCGCGAGCCGACGCCGAGCTTCGCCATCGCGCGCCCCAGGTGCGCCTTCACCGTGGACTCGGAGAGGTAGAGCTGCCGTCCGATCTCCCGGTTCGACAGGCCGTGCGGCAGGTACGACGCGATCTCCTGCTCCCGTGGGGTGAGGGCGGCGAGCTCGCGGCGGGCGTCCGTGCGACGCGTGTCGAGGCGACGGCTGCCGCTCAGGTGACGGATAACGGCGCCGGCCGAGGCGTGGTCGAGGGCGCCCGCCCCGGCAGCGACGTCGCGCACGTGGCGCGCGATGTGCTCGGGGTCGTCATCCTTGCTGAGGAAGCCCTGCGCGCCTGCGTCGAGCGCGGCGACCACGGTCTCGTCTGTGCCGAACGACGTCAGGGCGATGACGGCGGGCGGACCGGGGAGGCGGCGCAACTCACGGATGGCCTCGAGCCCCCCGGTCCGGCGCATGTGCAGGTCCATGAGCACGACGTCTGGGCGCCGCTCCGCGACGGCCGGCACCACCTCGTCGCCGTCGGAAGCCTCGCCGACGACGTCGATGCCTTGCGCGGTCAGCACCGTGGTCAGGAGCCGCCGCACCATCGGGTCGTCGTCGACGATGAGGACACGCGTCACGCTCCCGGATGGTAGCCCGGGGCTCGCGTGCTCGCCGGTGATACGTCCCCGGTCAGCCGTCGCGCGAGACCCACGGCAGGTGTGCCCGCACCACGAACGCCCCGTCCTCGCGGCCGGCGAACAGCGTGCCTCCCACGGCGTCGGCGCGCTCCTGCATGCCGAGGAGCCCGGTCCCGGTGCCCGGCAGGAGCGGCTCCCGGAGGCCGTCACCGGCGGCAGCACGCCCCGGCACCGGGTTGCGGACCTCGACGTCAACGCCTCGCGACGGGGAGCCGTCGACCCGGATGTCGACGGGCGCGCCCCGCGCGTGCTTGTGCGCGTTGGTCACGGCCTCCTGCACCACCCGGAAGGCGGCGCGCACCAGGGTCGGTGCGGCGTCCTGCCCGCCCGTCACGGACACGGTGGACGTCAGCCGGGGATCGTCGTCGGCCATCCGGTCGATCAGGGGGTGCAGGTCGTCGAGCGTCGCCCCGGGGAGCCCGGTCACGGTGTCGCCCGAGCGCAGCGTGGAGACCAACGAGCGCAGCTCGGCGATCGCGCGCTGAGCCGTGGCCCGCATCTCCCGCGCGACGCGACGTGCCTCCGGGTCGGCCGCGCTCGTGACCTCGAGCGCCGACGCCTGCAGGGAGATCTCGGCCATGTGGTGGGCCACCGTGTCGTGCACCTCGCGCGCGATGAGCCGCCGCTCGTCCTGCTGCGCCACCTGGTCGCGTAGCACGGCCGTCGCCGCAGCCTGCGCGCGCCGCTCCTCCTGCGCCCGGACCGCGGAGACCTGGGCGCGGCGCACGAGGCCGGCTCCGACCGACAAGGCCAGGAGGGCGAGGCCCACGACGGCGTACGCGGCGGCGGTCGGGTCGGTGGACAGCACGCGCGTCTGCTCGTCGATCGTCACCAGGACCTGGGCCTCGTGGTCGCGCAGCGCGTCGCGGACGAGCGCCGCCGCCGTCGCGGCCGTGGTCGCGCCGACGGCCGCCAGACAGGTCCGCATCGTGCCGGTGGCGAGGACCCACGGCAACGCGAGGAGCGCCGCCGACGAGTCGAGCGGGAGCAGCGCCGAGCACGCCGAGGCACCGAGGCAGAGGGCGACCGGGTGGCGCCCCCGGAGCGCGAGCAGGCCGGCCAGTGCGAGCCCGACGACGGCACTCACCACGTACAGGGCGGGGTACCAGGTGCTCGCGGGCGAGGCGCCCCGCGAGGCGAAGCCCACCGCGACGAGGGAGCTCGCGGCCGAGACGGCGACGGCGAACACCGTCCCGGCGACGGACGCCCAGCGCGAGACGGCGGCGTGGCCGGAGTCCGCGACCTCCCTGCCCTCCGCCGGGACCGTCGCTCGAGCGAACATGCGTCGACACTACGGCGGCCGGCGCCCCCGCGCGCCCGCCGACCGGGCATCGCGGGTGGCGACGGGACTACCCGATCGGGCACCCGGGTCTGCCCGGTCGGTCGATGTGCCGGACCCCGACCGAGGCACACCGTGGTTGACGGCAGATCGTCCCATGCCTGATCGCGGCAACGGGAACGAGCCATTCACCGCATCGTCCATCGCACCGAGGAGCACCCGTGTCCCAGACAGCGCAGCCCAACCCGGGCTATCCTGCCAACCCCGCGCCCGGGGCTCCGGTCCCGCCATCGCCGCAGGACTCGACGCGGGGCAACGCCATGGCCATCACCGGCTTCGTCGTGGCCGTCGTGGCCCTCGTCCTGTGCTTCATCCCGATCATCAACAACTTCGCGTTCTTCCTGGCGCTCGTCGGCCTCGTCTTCGGGATCATTGGCCTCGTCCGGACCCGCAAGGGTGCGCCGCGCAAGGGTCTGGCGATCGCGTCGATCATCATCGCCGTCCTGTCGGGCGCCGGGGTTCTCGCGTCGCAGGCGTTCTACAGCAGCGCTCTCGACTCGCTCTCAGACGACCTTGATGCGGCCACCGGCACCGACTCGGAGAGCCCGGCAGCCGCCGACGACGCAGCGGCTGACGACGTCACCACGGACAAGGCGGAGGCAGAGGGCACTCGCGAGAACCCGTACGCGTTCGGCCAGCAGGTCAGCAACGACGACTGGACCGTCGACCTTGGGAAGCCGAAGCTCGCCGACGACATCGTCAAGAAGGAGAACCCGTACAACGAGGCGCCTGCAGACGGCATGGAGTTCTGGATGGTCCCGGTCGAGGCGACCTACACCGGGGCAGAGACCGGGTGGCCGGCCATGGACATCTCGGTCGCCTTCGTCGGCGATGACGCCAAGACGTACAACGACAGCTGCGGGGTCATCCCCGATGACCTGATGGATGTCGACGAGCTGTACGAGGGTGGCCAGGCCGAGGGAAACGTGTGTGTCCAGGTGCCGAAGGGCGCCGAGGGGACGTGGACCCTCACCGCGGGCCTCCTCGGGGAGAACGTGTTCTTCTCCACCGCGGCCTGACGGCGACGCGGACCGGCACCGGGCTAGCCTGAGGCGCCCGGTGCCGCCGTCGCCCGGGCCCGACGGGACGATACCGACGACGGCGCGGAGGTGGGCATGCAGGGCACGTCGATCGGGTTCGTCGGGACGGGGCCGATGGGGGCGCCGATGGCGCGGAACCTGCTGGAGGCGGGATTCGACGTCGCGCTGTGGAACCGCACGGCGTCGCGCGCGGAGGACGTCGCCCGGGACCAGCCGCGCGCGACGGTCGTGGGGACCCCCGCGGAGGCCGCTCGGGCGGCCGTGGTGGTCATGCTCCCGGACCTGCCGCAGGTGCGCGACGTCGTCGAGCGGCCGGACGGGCTGCTCGCCGGGTGGCGCGCCGCGGAGGTGGCCGACCCGGTGCTCGTGGTGATGAGCACGGTGAGCCCGGTGGCGGTCACGGCGTGGGCGGAGGAGCTCGCGGCGGACGGGGTGCGGCTCGTCGACGCGCCGGTGAGCGGCGGGGTCGAGGGGGCCGTCGCGGGCAGCCTGAGCATCATGGCCGGAGGCGCCGACGGGGACGTCGTCGCGGTCCGGCCGGTGCTCGACGCGATGGGCGCCACGGTGCGCCACCTCGGGCCGGTGGGCGCGGGATCGCTGACCAAGACCTGCAACCAGATCGTCGTGGGCGGCACGCTCAACGCCCTTGCGGAGGCGGTCGCGATCGCGGAGGCGGGCGGCCTCGACCTGGCCACCGTGCTCGAGGTGCTCGGTGCCGGGCTGGCCGGCTCCCGGCTGCTCGCCGACAAGTCCCGCCGCTACCTCACCGGCGACTACGCCCACGGCGGCGCGTGCCGCACCCAGCTCAAGGACCTCGAGTTCGGCATCGCCGCCGGGCACGCCCTCGGCGTCGACACGGCGCTGACCGAGGTGGCGCGCAACCGGTACCAGCGGATGGTCGACCGGGGAGACGCGGAGCTGGACCACAGCGCCGTGATCCGCGTCGTCGTCTGACGTTGCGGCGACGACGGCGCACGCCGTCGTCGTATCAGCCTGCCCCTGCAACCCCTCCGAGTGATATGGAGGGACGACGATGAAGCGACTGGTGCTGTGCTGCGACGGGACATGGAGCCACGCGGTGAACCCGCAGGTCTCCAACATCGAGAAGATCGCGCGCTCCGTGCTGCGCTCCGGGGGGAGCGCCGACCCGGACGTCGAGCAGATCGTCGGGTACGTCGCGGGCGTCGGCGCCCGCGGCTACCTCGTGGACACATTGCTGGGCGGCGCGTTCGGGTACGGGTTCACGCGCAACGTCGTGGACGGCTACCGCTTCCTGGCGATGAACTACGAGCCGGGCGACGAGGTCTACGTGCTCGGGTACTCGCGCGGCGCGTACACGGCGCGCAGCGTCGTCGGGATGCTGTCCCAGGTGGGGCTGCTCACCGCGGACGCGACGGACGCCGGGCTGCTGCACGAGGCGGAGCGCGTCTACCGGCTCAAGCCCCCGCCGCCCCGCCGGATCGCCCGTGCGGAGCGGACCGTCTCCCGTACGCGGCCGGGCTCGTGGCGCCGCCGTCGTGCCGAGGCCGTGCTCCGGCGCGGCGACGAGGTGCGGGCGGCCAAGGAGCGCTTCCGCGCCGCGCACGCGATCGAGGTGCCCGTCCGTTTCCTGGGCGTCTTCGACACGGTCGGCGCGCTGGGCGTGCCGGGCCCGTCGCGACGCAAGAACCGCTTCCACGACGTCTCGCTGTCCTCCGTCGTCGTCACGGCCCGACAGGCGCTCGCGATCGACGAACGCCGGCTCACGTTCGCGCCGTGCCTGTGGACCGTGCCCGACGGCGACCCGCCCGACCGCGTCCAGCAGGTGTGGTTCCCCGGCACGCACGGTGACGTCGGCGGCGGGGGCGCGCGCTGCGGGTTCTCCGACGTCGCGCTGCAGTGGATGGCCTCGGAGATGCGGGCCGTGGGCGTCCAGTTCGACGACCGCCGGCTCGCGCGCCAGCTCACGCCGCGCGCCGAGCTGATCCTGGACCAGGCGCCGCCGTGGCCCTTCCGCGTGCTCAATATGTTCACCCGCGTGCGTCCGCGCTACGGGGTGGTCGACGGCCGCGTCGTCTTCCGGCGCGGCCTGCGGGTCCTGGCGCTGCCGGCCGCGGCAGACGGTGCGGCGGCTCAGGTGGCGGGTGCGGCGACGGACGCCCTCGCGTCCGCGTGGCGCGACGGCGTGCGCCTCGCGGACACGGTGCTGCGGCACGTGGTGCGGGACGGCTACGCGGCGCTCGCCCCGAACCTCGGCTGGTGGATCGAGGAGGCCGGCGGCGTGGAGCGGCTGCCCGTGGAGCGGGTCGACGCGGCCCGCGGCGACCTGCGCCCCTTCGTCGTCCCGGGCGACGACGCCGTCGCGCCGGCGGACGCGCGTCGCGCGCTGCCGGCCGGCCGCTGAGCCGGCGCGGTCAGGGCCCGGTCACTCGTCGTAGGCGTCCTTGACGACGAGCACGGGCACGGGGGAGTCGAGCAGCACGCGCTGCGTCGTCGTCCCGATGAGGAAGGTCCCGGCATGGGACCGCTTGCGCGAGCCCAGCACGACGAGGGTCGCGCCGGCGGACTCCGCGGCGTCGAGGATCGCGTCGGCCGGCTCGGTGCCGGAGGCGCGTCGGGTGACGGGCCGGACCTCCACGCCGTCCGGGGCCTCGGCGAGCAGGCCGTCGAGAGGGTCGCCGTCGACCGGGTCGTCCGACCGGGCGAGGTGCACCACCTGCAGGGGTAGCCCTCGTCGGGCCGCCTCCGCGATCGCGGTCCGGACGGCCGCCTCACCGTGGGGCGACGGGTTGTAGGCCACGAGCACCGTCATGGGCACACTCTCGCACATCGCGGGAACCCCACGCCGGTCCGGGCCGTTGACACCACCAGCCGACGAAGGAGCAGCACGCCATGCAGTGTCCGCACGACCAGTCCGTCCTCGTGATGACCGAGCGCAAGGGGGTCGAGATCGACTACTGCCCGCAGTGCCGCGGGGTGTGGCTCGACCGGGGCGAGCTCGACAAGATCATCGACCGCTCGATGGAGGCGGAGATCGCCGCGGAGGCGGGCAGCGCACGGCCCGCCGAGCCCGCCGCCTTCCCCGCGGGAGCCCCCGCGTATCCGGAGGGGGCGCGCTACGACGAGCGCCGCCGTGACGACCGCGGGTACGACCCCCGCTACGACGACCGCCGCCGTGACGACCGCGGGTACGACCCGCGCCGCGACGAGTACCGCCGCAAGAAGAAGAAGGAGTCCTTCCTGGGCGACCTCTTCGACTTCTGAGCTCGATCCCTGCGCCTCGCGGCCCTGGGGCGGTGCGCCCGCGTCAGGCCGCGAGCTGCTCGCGCACCTGCCGCTTCGCGCGCGTGAGCATCCCCGCCATGCCGTTGAGCCGCAGCGGGCTGACCGCGCGGGTGAGGCCGATCATGAGCGGGAAGTCGTCGGGCACGTCGAGCACCTGCTGGGCCGACAGGCCCGACAGCCCCTGGGCGAGGATCGACGCGAAGCCCCGCGTGGTGGGCGCCTCCTCGGGCGCTGTCGCGTAGAAGTGCACGACCTCGCCGTCGACCTCCGCGAAGGCGCGCACGGGAGACTGGCACTCCTCGACCCGCTCCAGCAGGCCCGGCGCGGACTCGTACCGCTCCGGCAGCCCGGGCAGCTCGCGGGAGAACTCGAGCAGGAGCTGCAGGCGCTCGCGCTCGGGCAGGGCGAGGAACTCCTCCCGGATCTCGGACAGCGACTCGGGCAGGGTGGCGGCGTCGGTCATGGTTCCAGTCTCGCTCAGCCGCGAGGTAGTCCGGGTCCGGACTACCTCGCGGGTCGTGTGGTCAGGTGCTCAGGCGGCCCGGGCGGCGGCCTTCGCCGGGACCTCGCCGGGCTCGGCGCCCGCGACGATCGGCACGCGGACGGCGTTGCCCCACTCGGTCCAGGAGCCGTCGTAGTTGCGGACGTCGTCGATGCCGAGGAGGTAGCGCAGCGCGAACCAGGTGTGGCTGGAGCGCTCGCCGATGCGGCAGTAGGTGATCACGGAGTCGCCCGCGGTGAGGCCGAGGCCGCCCTCCTGATAGATCGCCTCGAGCTCGGCGCGCGGCTTGTAGGTGCCGTCCTCGGCGACCGCGGTGGCCCAGGGCACGTTGCGGGCCGACGGGATGTGGCCGCCGCGCAGCACGCCCTCCTCCGGGTAGTCCGGGATGTGCAGGCGCTCGCCCGAGAACTCCTGCGGGGAGCGGATGTCCACGAGCGGGCCGTTGCCGAGGTGCGCGAGGACGTCCTCCTTGAACGCACGGAACGTGGAGTCGTCGCGCTCGACGACGGGGTATTCGCCGCGGGCGGGGGAGGGCACGTCGGTGGTGACCTCGCGGCCCTCGGCCACCCACAGGTTGCGGCCGCCGTCGAGCAGGCGCACGTCCTCGTGGCCGAACAGGGTGAAGACCCACGCGGTGTACGCGGCCCACCAGTTGTTCTTGTCGCCGTACAGCACGATGGTCGTGTCGCGCGAGATGCCGCGGCTGGCGAGCAGGTCGGCGAAGCCGGCGCCGTCGAGGTAGTCGCGCTCGACCGGCTGCAGCAGGTCGGTGTGCCAGTCGATCTTCACGGAGCCGGGGATGTGCCCGGTCTCGTACAGGAGCACGTCCTCGTCGGACTCCACGACCACCAGGCCCGGGGCGTCGAGGTTCTCGGCGAGCCACGACGTCGTCACGAGGCGCTCGGGGTGCGCGTACTCGGCGAGGCGCGGCGTCGGGTCGGTGGGTGCAGGCATGGTTCCTCCATCTGTGCGGCGTCCGGACGCCGGCCGGGTGCGGTGGGTCGTGGCCACTCGGGTCCTTGGACACTCTAGGAACAGGCGGACCTGCAGCGACAGCCCGTGTCCACGATATGGGACCACGATGCGAGACGGTCGACATGAGTCTGAAACGCCCGCGATACGGAAATGTGATTCCAAAATTCTTGTGGTGCCGGTCACCGGCTGCTAGCGTCGCGAATGCCAACGGCGGGCCCGGGCCGAGCTGAGGTCGATGTCGACGTCAGCACGGTGATCGACGAGATCGATCCGACACCGGCAGCTATCTACCAGGCGGCATGAAGGACAACTCGCCTGCAGCGGCCCGCCGAGCGCCCGGTCCCCGTACCGGACCCGGCGGGGCCCCGACGGACCCGTGGCGTGCCCGGGGGTCGCTGCCCGAACCGTGGAGACTCACCATGGACCGCAATGCCGTGATCAGCACCCGTTCAGTCAGCACGGCCGTCCCCGTGGACGCAGCACACCTCGAGAAGGCCGTCACCCTCGCCGTCGACAGCGTCGCCAACGCGGGCGGCCCCTTCGGCGCCGTGATCGTCACCCGCGACGGCCGCGTCGTCGAGGGGAACAACCGCGTCACGCAGGACAACGACCCCACCGCGCACGCGGAGGTCACTGCCATCCGGCGCGCCTGCGCCGAGCTCGGCACGTTCGACCTGTCGGGCGCCGTGCTCTACTCGAGCTGCGAGCCGTGCCCCATGTGCCTCGCCTCCGCCCTGTGGGCGCGCGTCGACGCCGTCTACTTCGCCGCCGACCGCCACGACGCCGCGGCGGCGGGGTTCGACGATGCCACGTTCTACGACTTCTTCGCCGCCACGCCCGAGACCCGGGCCGCCGGCGGGGTGATGACGGTGCGCCACGAGCGCACCCGAAGCGCCGTCGCGCCGTTCGACGCGTGGCGTGTCCTCGAGACCCGCATCGGCTACTGACGACCGCCGGGCCGGAAAGGACACGACGACGTGACCCTCCTGGGAACGCGGCGGGACGCCGCCGAGAACGACGAGACACCCACCACCGGCACCCGGCGCGGCGCGCTGGACCGGCTGTTCAGGATCACCGAGCGGGGCTCGACCACCGGACGCGAGGTCCGCGGCGGGCTGGTGACCTTCTTCGCGATGGCGTACATCGTCATCCTCAACCCGCTCATCCTCGGCGGCACCAGCGCCGAGAACGCGCCCACCGACGTCGCGGGCGGCTGGCTCGCGACGGCCCAGGTGGGCGCCGTCACCGGCCTCGCCGCGGGCGTGCTGACCATCCTGTTCGGCCTCGTGGCGAACCTGCCGTTCGCGCTCGCCGCCGGGCTGGGGATCAACTCGTTCCTCGCCGTCGCCGTGGTCGGCGACGTCACCTGGCCCGAGGCCATGGGCCTCGTGCTCATCAACGGCCTGCTCATCGTGCTGCTCGCCGTCACGGGCGCGCGGTCGGCGATCTTCAACGCCGTCCCGCGCCAGCTCAAGGCCGCCATCACCGTGGGCATCGGCCTGTTCATCGCCTTCATCGGCTTCGTCGACGCCGGCTTCGTCACCCCCACCGACGGCGGCCCGCCGGTGCAGCTCGGCGACGGAGGGTCGATCACCACCGTGCCGACGCTGGTCTTCGTGCTCGGCCTGATCACGATGGGCGTGCTCGTGGCCCGCAAGGTCAAGGGCGGCCTGCTCATCGGGCTGGTGGCGACGACGCTCGTGGCGATCGTCGTGGAGGCCGTGCTCCAGCTCGGACCGGCGGGCGAGGACAACCCCGGCGGCTGGCACCTGTCCGTGCCCGCGCTGCCGGGCTCGCTGGTCTCCGTGCCGGACCTGTCCCTGCTGGGGCAGTTCAGCTTCGGCGCCTTCGACCGGATCGGTGCGCTCGCGGCGACGATGCTCGTGTTCACGCTGTTCTTCACGAACTTCTTCGACGCGATGGGCACGATGACGGGCCTGGCCAAGCAGGGCGGGCTCGCCGACGCCGACGGGAACTTCCCGCGGATCAAGTCGGCACTGGTGGTCGAGGGCGTGGGCGCGGTCGTCGGCGGGGCGACCTCGTCGTCGTCGAACACGGTGTTCGTGGACTCCGCCGCCGGGGTCGGCGAGGGCGCGCGCACCGGCCTGGCGTCGGTCGTGACGGGCGGCCTGTTCCTGGTCGCGATGTTCCTCACGCCGCTCACGGCGGTCGTGCCGATCGAGGTCGCCAGCGGCGCCCTGGTCGTGGTCGGGGCGATGATGATGAGGGAGATCAAGGAGATCGACCTGGGCGACTTCTCGGTCGCCCTGCCGGTGTTCCTCACGGTCGTGACCATGCCGCTGACGTACTCCATCGCCAACGGCATCGGGATCGGCTTCATCACGTGGGTGCTGCTGCGGTTCGCCTGCGGACGGGCGCGCGACGTGCACCCGCTGCTGTGGGTGGTCGCGGCGGGCTTCCTCGTGTACTTCGTGCGCGGCCCGCTCTCGGCGGCGCTCGGCGCCTGACGGACGACGGCGGCCGGGCCGGCGGGGCGCACCCGCCGGCCGGGCCACCGAGAAGGGAACCCTGATGCTCACCCTGGTCGACCAGCTGGCCGAATGGCTCGTGCCCGGCGGGCCGCCGTTCGCCGTCGCGACGGTGGTGGGCGCGTCCGGCTCCGTGCCGCGCCCCGTGGGCACGGCGATGGCCGTGCGCGCCGACGGCGCCGTCGTCGGCAGCCTGTCCGGCGGCTGCGTGGAGGCGGCCGTGCACGCGGCCGCGCTCGACGCGATCGCGGTCGGCGAGTGCCACCGCGAGACCTTCGGCTACTCCGACGACGACGCGTTCGCCGTCGGCCTGAACTGCGGCGGCAGCCTCGAGGTGCACGTGCAGCCGGTGCGGCCGGGAGCCGCCGACGACCCCGCCGCGGCCGCGCTCGCCCGCCTGGCCGCCGGCGGGGCCGCGCCGGCCGCGCTCGTCCGCCGGCTCGACACCTCCCGTCCCACGGCGGTCCTCCTCGACGCCGGAGCGGCTGACGGCTCGAGGGGCGCGCTGCGGGACCTGGTGGAGGACGCCGCGCTGCCGGCGGTGTCGGCCCAGGTCGACGCCGTCCTGCGCGCCGGCGGGGCCGCCACGGTGCACGCCGCGCCGGGCGTGGCGGACGGCGCGTGCGCCGAGGAGCCCGTCGCGCTGCTGATCGAGACCCGGCTGGCCCCGCCGCGGTGCGTCGTCGTGGGCGCGAACGACTTCGCGGGCGCGCTGATCCGGGCGGTGCGGCTGCTCGGGTACCGCGTGACGCTCGTCGACGCCCGCGAGGTCTTCGCCGCCCCGCGCCGGTTCCCGCAGGCCGACGAGGTGGTGGTCGACTGGCCCGACCGGTACCTGGCGGCCGAGGCAGCCGCCGGGCGGCTCGACGGCCGCACCGCCGTCGCCGTCCTCACCCACGACGCGAAGTTCGACGTCCCGACGCTGCGGCTCGCCCTCGGCCTCCCGCTCGCGTACGTGGGTGCGATGGGCTCGCGCCGCTCGCACTCCCAGCGCCTCCAGGCGTTGCGCGACGAGGGCGTCACACCGGAGGCACTCGCGCGGCTGCGCTCGCCGATCGGCCTCGATCTCGGAGCCGTGACGCCCGAGGAGGTCGCCGTCTCGGTGGTGGCCGAGCTCGTCGCCGTGCGGTACGGCCGGACCTCGGCCGTGCCGCTCAGCCGGACGGACGGGCCGCTGCACGCGCCGCCTCCCGACCCGCCCCGCGCGACCTGACGCGCCCCGATCCTGCAGAACCAGTTCCCGCACGACCCGCACGACCCGAGGAGCGTTCCCGGTGGACATGAACACCGTCACCGACCTGGTCCCCACCGTCGACCCCGCCGACTGGCGCGAGGGCGACGCGTGGCTGGCCGGCGGCACCGTCCTGTTCTCGTACGGCAGCGAGACCCTGCGCCGCCTGCTCGACGTCACGCGCGCCGGCTGGCCGGCCCTCACCGTGACCGACGAGGGGCTGGAGGTTGCCGCGACGTGCACCGTCGCCGAGCTGTACGCGTTCCCGGACGCCCCGGCGTCCGCGCCCGTCCGCGGCGCCTGGCCCGCGCTGGGCCTGGTGCGCCCCTGCTGCGACGCGTTCGTCGCCTCGTTCAAGATCTGGAACACCTCGACCGTCGGCGGCAACGTCGCCACGTCGCTGCCGGCGGGGCCGATGACGTCGCTCACCGCCGCGCTCGACGGCGTCGCGGAGGTGTGGGGCCCGGGCGGGGGGCGGCGTGACCAGCCCGTCGCCGAGCTGGTCACGGGCGACCGGCGCAACACCCTCGCCCCCGGCGAGCTGCTGCGTGCGATCCGGCTCCCGGCCCGCGCCCTGCGCGCCCGCACCGCGTTCCGGAGGCTGTCGCTGTCGAACCTCGGCCGCTCCGGCGTGCTGGTGATCGGCCGGCTCGACGCGGACGACGACGGCGGCGAGCTCGTCGTGACGGTCACGGCCTCGACGCGGCGGCCCGTGCAGCTGCGGTTCGCCGCCCGCGCGCACCCCGACGCCGCGGGCCTCGCGGCCGCGATCGACGCCGCGATCCCCGCCGACCTCTACCACGACGACGTCCACGGGCTGCCCGCGTGGCGCCGCGACATGACGTACCGGCTCGCGGAGGAGATCCGCCGCGAGCTGCTCGACAGCACGAGCACGACCGACGGAGGCCGGCGATGACCGACGCGACCACCCGCCCCACCGAGGGCGCGACCGGCGGACCGACCGGCGACGCACCCGGCGTCGCGCCCGTGCTGCGCGTGGACGGCCGCGACGTGGACGCCCTGCCGCGCGCCGGGCAGTGCCTGCGCACGTTCTTGCGCGAGCAGGGGGCGACGGGCGTGAAGAAGGGCTGCGACGGCGGCGACTGCGGCGCGTGCACGGTGCACGTCGACGGCGTCCCCGTGCACAGCTGCGTGTACCCGGCGCGGCGCGCGGCCGGGCGCGAGGTCACGACCGTCGGGGGCCTCGCCGCGACGGCCGAGGAGCCGACCGCGGACGGGCTGCACCCCGTGCAGCAGCAGTTCCTCGACGCCCAGGGCTTCCAGTGCGGCTTCTGCACCGCGGGCATGATCATGACCGCCGCCACGTTCGACGACGAGCAGCGCGCGGACCTGCCGCGCAGCCTCAAGGGCAACCTGTGCCGCTGCACGGGCTACCGGGCGGTCGCGGACGCGGTGCTCGGCGGCGACGGGGCGGGCGGCGACGGAGACGGCGACGCGTGCGGCCGCCCCCACCCCGCCGGCGCGGCGCCGTGCGACGCGGCGCACGACGGCTGGACGGCGGCGCACGCCCGCGGCGACGCCCCGAGCGCCGCGGGGGAGGCGGCGTTCGGCCGCAGCGAGCCCGCGCCCGCGAGCCTCGGCGTCGTCACGGGGCAGGTGCGCTACACCCTCGACGTCGACCCGGCGGCCTACCCCGGGCTGCTGCACCTCAAGCTCGCACGCTCGCCGCACGCGCACGCGCGGGTCGTCGCGATCGACGCCTCCGCGGCGCTCGCGGTGCCGGGCGTGCGGGCCGTGCTCACGCACGAGGACGCCCCCGCCGCGCGGTTCAGCACGGCCCAGCACGAGCTGTGGACCGACGACCCCGACGACACGCGGATCCTCGACGACGTGGTCCGGTACGTCGGGCAGCGGGTGGCCGCCGTCGTCGCCGACTCGGTGGCCGCCGCGGAGGAGGGCGTGCGCCGGCTGCGCGTCGACTACGAGGTGCTGCCCGCCCTCGTCGACCCCGAGCAGGCGATGGCGCCCGGCGCGCCGCTGGTCCACCCCGAGCTGGACCCGGTCCAGGCGCGCGTGTCGCGCCCGGAGGCGAACGTCGTCGCCGAGGTGCACAGCGAGCTGGGCGACGTCGAGGCCGGCCTGGCGGAGGCCCACGTCGTGCACGAGGCGACGTACCGCACCCAGCGCGTGCAGAACGCGGCGCTCGAGACGCACGCCGCCATCGCGTCGTTCGACGACGAGGGGCGGCTCGTGGTGCGCTCGTCGACCCAGGTGCCGTTCCTCGCCCGCCGCCACCTGGCACGCGTCCTGGACCTGCCCATGGATCGCGTGCGGGTGCTGTGCGAGCGCGTGGGCGGCGGGTTCGGCGGCAAGCAGGAGGTGCTCGTCGAGGACGTCGCGGGCCTCGCGGCGCTGAGGCTCGGCCGCCCCGTGCAGCTCGAGCTCACGCGCACCGACACGTTCGTGGGCACGACGACGCGGCACCCGTTCCGGATCCGCGTGCGCGCGGGGGCGCGGCGCGACGGCACCCTGACGGCGCTGCACCTCGACGTGCTGAGCAACACCGGCGCGTACGGCAACCACGGTCCGGGCGTGATGTTCCACGGCTGCGGCGAGTCGATCGCCGTCTACAACTGCGCCAACAAGAGGGTCGACGCGCACTGCGTCTACACGCACACGCTGCCCGCGGGCGCGTTCCGCGGGTACGGGCTGAGCCAGATGATCTTCGCCGTCGAGTCCGCGATGGACGAGCTGGCCCGGCAGCTCGGGCTCGACCCGCTCGAGCTGCGCCGGCGCAACGTGGTGCGCGAAGGCGACCACATGCTGTCGCTCAACCCCGAGCCGGAGGAGGACGTGCTGTACGGCAGCTACGGCCTCGACCAGTGCATCGAGCTGGCGGACGGCGCGCTGGCCCGCGGCCGCGCGCGGGACGTCGCGGCGTACGGCGCCGACCCGCGCGACCCTGCGGCCCCGTGGCTCGGCGACGAGTGGGGCGTCGGCGAGGGCACGGCCCTGTCGATGATCGACACGGTGCCGCCGCGCGGGCACCTGGCGCACGCCCGGGCCCGCCTGCGCCCGGACGGGGCGGTCGAGGCGGAGGTGGGCACCGCCGAGTTCGGCAACGGCACCACGACCGTGCACGCCCAGCTCGTGGCCAGCGCCCTGGGACAGCGGGCGGCGGACGTCGTGGTGCGGCAGTCCGACACGGACCTGGTGGAGCACGACACGGGGGCGTTCGGCTCCACCGGCACCGTGGTGGCGGGCAAGGCGTCGCTCGCGGCGGCGACGGAGCTCGCCGAGCGGGTGCGCGTGGTCGCCTCGTCGCTCACCGGCGCCGCGCCGGCCGACGTCCGGCTGGTGCCGGGTGCGGTCGAGCACCCGGGCGGCACCGTGCCCCTGGCCGAGGTGGCCCGGCACGCCGACGCCGCGGGCGTCCGGCTCGAGGCGGAGGGACGCTGGGGCGGCACCCCGCGGTCGGTGGCGTTCAACGTGCACGGCTTCCGCGTGGCCGTGCACCGCGGCACCGGCGAGATCCGCATCCTGCAGAGCGTGCAGGCCGCGGACGCGGGGGAGGTCGTCAACCCGCGCCAGTGCCGCGGCCAGGTGGAGGGCGGTATCGCCCAGGCGCTCGGCGCCGCGCTCTACGAGGACGTCGTCGTCGACGACGCCGGGCGCGTCACGACCGACATCTTCCGGCAGTACCACCTGCCCACGTTCGCCGACGTGCCGCGCAGCGAGGTCTACTTCGCGCGGACCACGGACTCGACCGGGCCGATGGGCGCGAAGTCGATGAGCGAGAGCCCGTTCAACCCCGTCGCCCCGGCGCTCGCCAACGCCCTGCGCGCCGCGACCGGGGTGCGGTTCACCGAGCTGCCGCTCGCGAGGGACAAGGTCTACCTGGGCATCAAGGCGGCGTCACCGCGGCTCAGGTGAGCAGGTCGAGGTCGGCCGCGGTGTCGACGTCGCGCCCGTCGCCCGGGTGCACGACGACGTCGATCAGGTCGGCGTGCGCACGCAGGAACCCCCGCGCCCCGGCGTCGCCCACCGCGCTCGCGGCCGCGGGAGCGGCGAGCCCGGCGTCCAGCACCAACGGGTGCGACCAGCGGGGCCGCCCGTCGTCCACCGCATCGGCCCAGCGGGAGGCGGTGACGCGGCCGGGCCGGTGCGCCGCCAGCAGCCGGGCGACGTCGTCCGGCGTCACGCCGGGCTGGTCGACGTGCGCGACCACGACACGCGCGGCGCCGGGGCCGCCGACGGGCTCCGGCGCGGCCGCGACACCGGCCTGCAGCGACGACGCCATGCCGGTCTCCCAGGAGTCGTTGACGACGACCCGCACCCCCGGGACGTCGAGCGACGCCTCGGCGCGGACCCGGTCGGCCTGCGCGCCGAGGACGACGACGACCGTGTCGCACCCGCCGTCGAGCAGCACGTTCACGACGTGCTCGACGAGCGGCCGACCGCGGTGGGGGAGCAGCGCCTTGGGGCCGCGGCCCAGCCGCGTGCCCGCGCCGGCGGCGAGCAGGACCGCGATGGTGCCTCCCGTCACGACGCCTCGGCGCGCCGCGCGTCGTAGCGCTGCTGCGCCGCGCCGACCTCGTCGACCGCGCCCTCGAGCACGTCGATCAGCCCGACGAGCCGGTCGGCGACGCGGCGGCCCAGGTCGGTGAGGGAGTACTCGACGTGCGGCGGGATGGTGGTGCGGACCTCGCGCGAGACGATGCCGTCGCGCTCGAGCGCCTGGAGGGTCTGGGCGAGCATCTTCTCGCTCACGCCGTCGATCCGGCGGCGCAGCGCGTTGAAGCGGACGGCGCCGTCGCGCAGCCCGGCCACCGTCAGCACTCCCCAGCGCCCCGTGACCGCCTCGAGGGCCTGGCGCGACGTGCAGCCGCGCGAGAAGACGTCGGCGATCATGGCGTCGGTCGGCCCGGCCTCGGCCTGGTCGAGGGCGGCTGTGGGGGAGTCGGGGGTCACCGGCCCAGGATACGGCGCGATCCACTCGCTGGCACTGTGATGAAGACCGCACATCCGAATCGTTGGCACTATCGAAAAGTAAGCGCATGCTGTTCGGGTGGCCCTCCGGGGCCCGGAGCCCGACCCACCACCCGACTCATCAGGGGAGCATCACCATGACCATCGCCGTCACCGGAACCAGCGGCCACCTCGGCCGGCTCGTCGTCGAGTCCCTGCTCGCCCGCGGCGCGGCGCCCGCGGACGTCGTCGCCCTCGCCCGCGCGACGGACAAGGTCGCCGACCTCGCCGAGCGCGGCGTGGTCGTCCGCGAGGCGGACTACGACCGCCCCGAGACCCTCGCCCCCGCGCTCGACGGCGTCGACGTGCTGGTGCTCGTCTCCGGCTCGGCCGTCGGGCAGCGCGTGCGCCAGCACGGCGCCGTCATCGACGCGGCCAAGGGCGGCGGCGTCGGGCGCGTGGTCTACACGAGCGCCCCGCACGCCGACACCTCCCCGCTGATCCTCGCGCCCGAGCACAAGGCGACGGAGGAGCTGCTGGCCGCGTCCGGCCTCTCGACGACGATCCTGCGCAACGGCTGGTACACCGAGAACTACGTCGGCGACGTGCAGCAGGCGCGTGAGACGGGCGAGATCGCGCACAGCACCGGCGACGGTCGTGTCGCCAGCGCGAGCCGCGCCGACTACGCCGAGGCTGCCGCCGTCGTCGCCCTCGGCGCGCGGGACGGCGCGCACGACGGCGCCGTCTACGAGCTGTCCGGCGACGTGGCGTGGGACCTCGACGAGCTCGCCGCCGCTGCGGCCGACCTCCTCGGCCGGCCCGTGACGTACCGCCGCCTCACCCCCGAGGAGCACCGCGAGCAGCTGCTCGCCGCGGGGCTCGACGAGGGCACCGCCGGGTTCGTCGTCGCCCTCGACGGCAACACGCGCGACGGCCTGCTCGCCGAGACGTCGGGCGACCTCGCCCGCCTGATCGGGCGCCCGACGACGCCGCTGGCCGAGGGCCTGCGCCGCGCGCTGGACGCCTGATGCAGGGCGTGGTGCAGGACCGCCTCGCCGACGACACGCGCATGGACGCGGTCACGCTGCACGTGCGCGACCTCGACCTCATGACGCGCTACTACCGCGACGCCCTCACCCTGACGGAGCTCGCCGTCCCCGACGGCCTCGAGCTCCCGGCGGGGGCGCTGCGGGCGGAGACGACGGTGCTGGGCCGCGGCGCGACGCCCCTGGTCGTGCTGCACCGCACGCGCGACCTGCCCGCGCCCGGCCGCGGCGAGGCGGGCCTGTTCCACACGGCCGTGCTGTTCGACCACGAGCCCGGGCTGGCGCACGCGCTCGCGTCCGTCGCGACGACGGCGCCGAGCACGTTCATCGGCAGCGCGGACCACCTGGTGTCCCAGGCGTTCTACTTCACCGACCCCGAGGGCAACGGCGTCGAGCTGTACGCCGACCGGCCGCGCGACGCGTGGGCGTGGGACGGCGAGCACGTGCGCATGGACACGGTCTTCCTCGACCCGAACGCCTTCCTCGGCGACCACCTCACCGACGCCGCGCGGGACGCGCTCGCCACGACCGACCCGGACGCCCGGGCCGCCGCGACGAGCGCAGCGGGCGCCGGGGCCGTCGTCGGGCACGTGCACCTGCAGGTCGGCGACGTGCGCGCCGCCCGCGGGTTCTACGTGGACACCCTCGGGTTCGCCGAGACGGCGAGCGTGCCGGGCGCGCTGTTCGTCTCCGCCGGCGGCTACCACCACCACATGGCGATGAACACGTGGAACAGCCGGGGCGCGGGTCCCCGCGCGTCGACCCTCGGGCTCGGCACGGTGGCCATCACGGTGCCCGGCGCCGACGACCTCGGGTCGCTGCGCGAGCGCCTGGCACGGGCCGGCGTCGCGGTGCGCGACGACGGCGCGGTGCTGCGCTTCGACGACCCCTGGCGCAACGCCGTCGAGGTGCGCTCCGCGGCCTGACCGCGCGAGGCCCGCAGCCTGGACGCGTCCGGTCCCGGGTCGCGGGCGTCCCTACACTCGCTCGGTGCGTCGTGTGCTGAGCCGTTGGGTGGACCCGTTCGTCGTCGTCCTCGTCGTCGTGATGGTGCTGGGCCTCGTGGTGCCCGTCGCGCCCGGCGTGCAGCGGGTGGTGGACGGCGCGGCGGACGTCGCCGTCACGGTGCTGTTCCTCGTCTACGGCATGCGGCTGTCCACCCGCGAGGTCTGGGCCGGCCTGCGCAACTGGCGCCTGCAGGGCGGCATCCTCGCGTCGACGTACGTGGTGTTCCCGCTGCTCGGGCTGCTGGTGGCGTGGGCGGTCACGCCGCTGGTCGGGGGGCCGCTCGCCGCCGGGCTGCTCTACCTGTCGCTGCTGCCGTCCACCGTGCAGTCGTCGGTGGCGTTCACGTCGGTGGCCCGCGGGAACGTCGCCGGCGCCATCTGCGGGGCCACGGTCTCCAACGTGCTGGGCATGGTGCTGACGCCGCTGCTCGTGCTGTGGCTCATGAGCGGGACCGGCTCGACCGGCGGCGACACGGCCGGGCACGGGCTGGACGGCCTACAGACCGTGCTGCTGCAGCTGCTGCTGCCGTTCGTGGTGGGCCAGCTGCTGCAGCCGCTGGCGGGCAGCTGGATCCGCGCGCGCCGGTGGCTCACCCTCGGCGTCGACCGCGGCACCATCCTGATCGTGGTGTTCTCGGCCGTCGCGGCGGCCAGCTCCGCGGGCGTGTGGGGCGGCATCTCCGCCTGGACGATCGTCGCGCTCCTGGTGGTGAGCGCCCTGTGGCTCGCGGTCATGCTCGGCCTCACGTGGTGGGGCGGCGCCGCGCTGCGGCTGCCCGTCGAGGACCGCGTCGCCCTGCTCATGTGCGGGTCCAAGAAGTCGCTCGCCACCGGCCTGCCCATGGCGAGCGTGCTGTTCCCCGTCGCCGTCGCGGGCGTGATCGCCGTGCCGGTGATCGTCTTCCACCAGCTCCAGCTGGTCGTCTGCGCCGTGCTGGCGCGCCGCCTCGCACTCCGCGACTGAGCCCGGCCGCCCTGCGAGCATCCCTGTCCGTGCCTAGCGTCGCCGGCATGGCGAAGCAGGACGACGACGAGGCGGGGGAGCGCTGGTCGCAGGACGTGACCGAGCACTCCGACGCGCTGGACCTCGAGGACGACGTCTTCACCTGGGACGACCCCGCGCGCATCGCGGCGTCGCTGAAGCGGTCGGCCGAGGCGAGCGACCGGCGCAAGGGCACGCCCTACCAGTCGGCCATGTCGATGCTGACGTTCTACGTCAACCGGGCCGGGGCGAACCTCCCCGCCGCGCAGCGCGAGGTGCTCGAGCGGGCGAAGGACGAGCTCCGCAAGGCGTTCGGGCGGGAGTGACGGCCCGCCGTCGACGGGGGTCCGGACGCGCGCCCTACACTGGCACGCACGCACCGGACGACGACGTCGGGAGGGCGCGGTGGAGCGCACGGCCGCCTCGGTGGCGCACGCAGGGGACCCGCAGGGGGACGGCGTGCGTCGTGACTCGCGCACGGTGCGCGCCGCGTACGAGCGGTTCCTCGGCACCGGTGAGCCGCCCGGCGGCATCGACCCCGTGGTCGCCGACTCCTGGCGACGGTCGCTGCGCAGCGGCGTCGACCCCGACACCCCGCACCCGCAGGTCTCGCTCGCGGACGACGACCTCGCCGCGTACCGCGCGACGCACCCCCTGGCCGCCGTGATGCCCGTGGTGCGCGAGCTGGTGGTCGACGGCGCGGCCGACGACGGCCTCGTCGTCGCCGTCTCCGACGAGGCGGGCCGGCTGCTCTGGGTCGAGGGCAACCCTCGGCTGCGCGGCACGGTCGACCGCGTCGGGTTCGTCGAGGGCGCGGTGTGGCGCGAGGAGAACGTCGGCACCAACGCGCCCGGCACCGCGCTCGCCACCCGGCGTGCGGTCCAGGTGATCGGCGCCGAGCACTTCTCGCGCCCCGTGCAGGAGCTGAGCTGCGCCGCCGCCCCCATCCGCGACCCTGCCACCGGCCGGGTGCTCGGCGTCCTCGACGTCACCGGGAGGCGGGCCGCGGCGACGCACGTCGTGCTGTCGCTGGTGCGCGCCACCGTCGCGACCGTCGAGCGGGAGCTCGCGACCCGCGCCGCCGCGGGGGCACCTCCCGGGATCGCCGCGCCGGCGCCCGTCGACCTGCGCGTCCTCGGCCGTCCCGCGCTGCGGGCGCGCGACGGCGACCGGCCGCTGTCGCTGCGCCACGCCGAGATCTTGCTGCTGCTCGCCGAGCACCCGCGCGGCCTGGGCGCCGACGAGCTCGCCGTGCTGCTGCACCCCGGCGAGCTGTCCGACGTCACCGTGCGGGCCGAGGTGTCCCGGCTGCGGCACGTGGTGGGGCCGCTGCTCGCCGGGTCGCGCCCGTACCGGCTCGCCCGGCCGCTGCGCACCGACGCCGAGGACGTGCGCGCCGCGCTCGCCCTGGGCGACGTGCGCGCCGCCGTCGCCGGGTACGCGCCGCTGCTGCCGCGGTCGGTCGCCCCGGGCGTCGAGCGGCTCCGCGCCGAGCTGTCCGCGGAGGTGCGGGCGGCCGTCCTGGCGTCCGGCGACGCCGACGTCCTGGACGCGTGGGTGCGCGGCGCCGACGGTGCGGAGGACCTCGCCGCGTGGACCCGGCTCCTCGTGGTCGCGCCGGCCGGCAGCCCCCAGGCCTTGCGCGCGCGGGCCCGCGTCACTCTGCTCGACGCCGAGCTCTCCTGACGGCGCCCGGTCAGCAGCTCGCGAGCGCGTCCGTGACGTCGTCGCCGGGGCAGAGCTCGCGCGCCCAGCCCCCGGTGCCGTAGGCGTCGGCCGTGGTGTCGTAGTAGATCTCGAGGCCACCCCCGCCGACGCGGTAGTACGCGTACGTGGGGTCGCCCTCGGTGGTCGGCGTCATCACCGAGAGCTCCGCCCCGGACTCCCACGCGGCGTCGAGGCACTCCCGCGCGTCGTCGGGCACACCGCCGCCCTGCACGCCGTGCTCGACCTGCCCGCACGACGTGAGCCGGTCGCGCAGCGCGAACCGGGCGTGGGTCAGGCCGCTCGGCGTGAGGAGAAAGAGCCCGGCCACGATCGCCGCGACCACCCCGGCGCCGACCAGCAACCGCGTCGTGCTTCCCACGAGGCCCTCCCGCCCGGGACCGGCCCCGGTGCCGGCCCACGCCGCGATCCTGCGGACGGGGCAGGCCGGTGTCCAGCGCTTCCGCGTCCTCGGGCGGGACTGCAACGGGACTGCAACCTTCGGCGGCCTACCGTCGCGTCATCGCGGCGCGACGAGGCGCCGCAGGGACGCGAGGAGGCAGCATGACCGTCTACGCAGCGCCGGGCCAGCCCGGGGCGATCGCCGAGTACCGGTCCCGGTACGACCACTGGATCGGCGGGGAGTACGTGCCGCCGTCGAGCGGCCAGTACTTCGAGAACCCCAGCCCGGTGACCGGGCAGACGTTCACCGAGGTGGCGCGCGGCAACGCGGACGACATCGAGGCCGCGCTCGACGCCGCGCACGGCGCGGCGCCCGCCTGGGGCCGCACGTCGGTGACCGAGCGGGCGAACGTCCTCAACAAGATCGCCGACCGCATGGAGGCGAACCTCGAGAAGATCGCCGTCGCTGAGAGCTGGGAGAACGGCAAGCCCGTCCGCGAGACGCTCGCCGCCGACATCCCGCTCGCCATCGACCACTTCCGCTACTTCGCCGGCGCCATCCGCGCCCAGGAGGGGTCGATCTCGGAGATCGACGAGGACACGATCGCGTACCACTTCCACGAGCCGCTCGGCGTCGTCGGCCAGATCATCCCGTGGAACTTCCCGATCCTCATGGCCACGTGGAAGCTGGCCCCGGCGCTCGCGGCGGGCAACGCCGTCGTGCTCAAGCCCGCCGAGCAGACCCCGGCGTCGATCCTGTTCCTCATCGACATCATCGGCGACCTGCTGCCGCCCGGAGTGCTCAACATCGTCAACGGGTTCGGCGTCGAGGCGGGCAAGCCGCTCGCGTCGAGCTCGCGCATCCGCAAGATCGCGTTCACCGGCGAGACGACGACCGGGCGGCGGATCATGCAGTACGCGTCGCAGAACATCATCCCGGTGACGCTCGAGCTGGGCGGCAAGAGCCCGAACATCTTCTTCTCGGACGTGGCGTCGGCGCGGGACGACTACTACGACAAGGCGCTCGAGGGGTTCACGATGTTCGCCCTCAACCAGGGGGAGGTGTGCACCTGCCCGTCGCGCGCGCTGATCCAGGCCGACATCTACGACCAGTTCCTGGGCGACGCCCTGGAGCGCACGAAGGCCGTCAAGCAGGGCAACCCGCTGGACACCGACACGATGATCGGCGCGCAGGCCAGCAACGACCAGCTCGAGAAGATCCTCAGCTACATCGACATCGGCAAGGCGGAGGGGGCGAAGGTCCTCACCGGCGGCGGTCGCGCGGAGATGGAGGGCGACCTCGCGGGCGGGTACTACGTGACGCCCACGGTCTTCGAGGGCAAGAACTCCATGCGGATCTTCCAGGAGGAGATCTTCGGGCCGGTCGTGTCCGTGACGGAGTTCGCCGACTTCGACGACGCCATGAAGATCGCCAACGACACGCTCTACGGGCTCGGCGCGGGCGTCTGGTCCCGGCAGGGCGAGGTGGCGTACCGGGCGGGCCGCACCATCGAGGCGGGGCGCGTGTGGACCAACTGCTACCACGCGTACCCGGCGGCCGCGGCGTTCGGCGGGTACAAGGGCTCCGGCGTCGGGCGCGAGAACCACAAGATGATGCTCGACCACTACCAGCAGACCAAGAACCTGCTGGTCAGCTACTCGGGCCAGAAGCTCGGGTTCTTCTAGGCCACGGGACGCGACATGGCCGACGACGCGATCTCCCGCGTCGCCGTGACGGACGCCGCGGCCGGGCTCCTCGCCCGGCTGCGGCGTCAGCACGGCGACCTGATGTTCCACCAGTCCGGCGGGTGCTGCGACGGGTCCAGCCCGATGTGCTACCCCGACGGCGACTTCCTGCTCGGCGACGCCGACGTGCACCTGGGCGACCTCGTCGTGACCGACGGGCCGGCGGACGAGCCCGGCGCGACCGGGGAGACCTTCACGGTGCCGGTCTGGATGAGCCGCTCCCAGTTCGAGTACTGGAAGCACACGCACCTGACGATCGACGTGGTGCCCGGGCGGGGCGCCGGGTTCAGCGTCGAGGCGCCGGAGGGGGTGCGTTTCCTCATCCGGTCGCGGCTGCTGACCGATGCCGAGTGGGCGGCGGCGCGCTGACCGCCCGCGGCGTCACCAGCCGGCGAACCGGCCCACCGCGACGAACCCGGCGAGGAGGAGCAGGAGCACGTTGACCCACAGCTGCCCGAGCTCGCGCCGGCGCACGTGCACGGAGATGGCGAGCACCTGCAGCACCACCAGGCACGACGCCGCGACGGGGGTGAGCACGGGGACGGTCCCGGTGGCCCACGGCAGGATCAGGCCGAGCGCGCCGGCGATCTCCGCGAGGCCGATGAACCGCACCACGACGCCCGGGAAGTCCTCCACCCAGCCCATGGCCGACCGCAGCCGTTCGCGGTGGCGGGTGAGCTTGACGAAACCCACCGCCAGGTAGAGCAGGGCCAGCAGCCCTGTGGCGACCCACAGTCCGATGTCCATCCCGTGCCTCCTCGCGGCAGCAGCTCGACGGCCGGCGGCGGTGCCGTGGGGCGGAGCGGCGACGCCGTCGTGCCTGCTGGGGAACCTAGCGCGCCGACGACGCGACCGGAACGACCGCGCCCGTGGTGTCGGAGGGTCCGCGCCCGATATGTTCTGCGGGTGACCCGAGAGACCCTCCCCTCCCTGTCGGCCCTCCCCGCGTGGCTCGTGCCGTCCGTGTACCTCAACTGGTCGGCCGACTGGCTGACGGAGTCCGTCGCGATCGCCACCCGCGCGCCGGAGCACCGGCTGCCCGGCGGACCGGACGGTCCGCAGCGGGGGGACGTGGTCGTGACGGTGCTCGGGGACGCGGGCGTCGTCGCCGCCGTGGAGCTCATGGGCTCCAGCGACGGGGAGAGCTGGGTGAGCGACGACCTGTTCGGTCCCGACCGCCCGATCGTGTGGGCCGACCTGTTCGAGGGCGCGGACACCTACACGGGGTCGTCGGGCTGGCTGCCGCCGGACCACGCGCGGCTCGTGCTCGACGGCGTGGCCGACCAGTTCCGGGGCGGCCCGGTGCACACCCTCGACCCGGGGGACTGCGGCGCCGGTGCCACCGCGCCCGACGTGCACGCGCTGCGCATCCTCGGCCACCGCGCCGTCACCGGCTGGTCGATGCGGCGCGAGGAGCGGTGCGCCACCTGCGAGCGGTTCGTCGACGTGCACCGCATGCGGGCCCACGACGACGGCGCCGTCCGCCTCGGCACCACCACGGCGGGCGGGCGCACCCTGGAGCAGCTGGTGCGCGACGTGCACCTGATGTGCGAGCAGTGCCACGACCTCATGCACGCGCACACCGTCGCGTCGCAGCGGGCGCGGATGCGCCCGCAGTGCCCCGGCTGCGGCGCGCGCGGCAAGACCAAGCGCATCGTGTGGGGCATGACGTTCCAGGACGACGTGATGAACGCCGAGCCCGACGTCGTCTACGGCGGCTTCGAGGTGCCCGTGCCGACGCCGGAGTGGTACTGCACGGAGTGCCACGCCAACTTCGCGAGCAGCGTCATCGCGTCGCGCGCGCTGTCGCCGGCGGAGACCGGCGGCGGGGGCGCGGTGGCGATCACCGGGTCGCTGTCCGTCGTCCCCGACCTGCCCGAGGACGAGCCGGCGGCCTGACGCCCGGGCCGGGCGTCCCGGCGCGGGCGTCAGGCCGCGGCCGACGCGGCGGTGCGCCGCCGTCGACGCACGAGGCCGTGCTCGGCGGGCGGCACGTACGGCGCGAGCAGCAGCGGCATGCCGGCCTCCAGCGGGGTGCGGTCGGCCTTGCGGCCGTTGCAGCGTTCGCACGCCGCGACGAGGTTCAGCCACGAGGAGTCGCCGCCGCGCGAGCGCGGGATCACGTGGTCGACGGTCTCGGCGGGCCCGCCGCAGTACGCGCAGGCGCCGTCGCGCTGCTTCACGCCGTCCTTGGTGACGGCGGGACGCCCGGCGCTGCGGTACCGCCAGCGCATCGCGACGTACCGCACCAGCCGGAGCACGCGGGGCATCGGGTACGGGCCGAACTGGTGCCCCTCGACCGCCTCCTCGACCACCGCCACCTCGCGGACCAGCATCGTGATGGCGTGCTTGACCGACACGCGGTGCAGGGGCTCGTAGCCCGCGTTGAGCACCAGGACGTCGGCCACGGTCCGCTCCCTCCTCGGCGGTGCGCATGCCCTGTGAATCCGGTCACAGCATGCTGCCGAGGTGAAAATATGCCGCGGAGCCGCGGAAGTCCAGGGCATACGGCCCGATGAGTCCGGTCCGCGCGCGCCGTCCACCCTCCGTCGACGACACCCGACGGAGGTCCCCATGAGGCTCAGCGTCAACATCTTCACCTCGCTCGACGGGGTCGTGCAGGGTCCCGGAGGGCCCGAGGAGGACACGCGGGGCGGGTTCGCCGAGGGCGGCTGGTTCGTCCCGTTCACCACGGACGCCCTGTTCGGGGAGGTCGTGGACGGGTGGTTCGCCGAGGTCGACGCCTTCCTGCTCGGCAGGACCACCTACGACATCTTCCACGCGTCGTGGGGGCAGGTGACCGACCCGGACGACGCCCTCGCCGCCCGCATCGACGCCGGCCCGCGGTACGTGGTGTCCTCGACCCTGGACAAGCCCGCCTGGGCCGGGACCACCGTGATCGACCCGGCCGACCTCGCCGACCGGGTGCAGTCGCTCAAGGACGGGCCGGACGGCGAGCTGCAGGTGCACGGCAGCGCCCGGCTCGCCAGCACCCTGCACGACCTCGGCCTCGTGGACGTCTACCGGATCTTCCTCGCCCCCGTCGTCGTCGGCTCCGGCGCGCGGCTCTTCGACGACGGCGCCTCACCCTCCGGCTTCGCCGTCGTCCGGTCGCAGGTCGGCGACAGCGGGCTGGTGTACCTGGAGCTCGAGCCGATGGTTCTCCGGCACGGCACCGCCGACGTCGTGGACGGCCGGCAGTCGGTGCGGCCGGTCGAGTGAGGGCGGCCCGTCCGAGGGCGGTGGGCTACCTCAGGCCAGAAATCCCCGCGCGGGACGCGCCGGCGGCGGCGACGACGACGAGAGCGGCTGAGGAGCGCCCCGATCCGGCCTCGGATTTCGCCCCTTCCGCAGGGCGCGGGCGACCTAACCTCGAAGGATGCGGGTGCTGTTCGCGACGACGGGCGGTCAGGGGCACTTTCGGCCGATGGTGCCGCTCGCCCGCGCGGTCGCCGAGGCCGGGCACGACGTGCGTGTCGCCGCACCCGCCTCCTTCGCGAAGCACGTCGCGCCGACCGGTCTGCGCCACGAGCCGTTCGACGACGCGGACCCCGGGGCGCTGGGGGCCGTCTTCGGCGCGTTGCCGGGCCTGTCCCGGCAGGAGGCGAACGCGCGGGTGATGACCGAGGTGTTCGGCCGCCTCGACCCCGTGGCGGCGCTGCCGGCCGTCGGCGGGCTCGTGGCGGCGTGGCGGCCCGACCTGGTGGTCCGCGAGCCCGCGGAGCTGGCCTCCCTCGTCGCCGCGGAGGCGGCAGGAGTCCCCCACGTGCAGGTGGCGATCGGGCTGCGGTCCCTGCTCACGGCCTTCGTCGACGAGCTGACCGGTCCGCTGGCCGCTCTCGCGGCCGAGGCGGGCATCGGCCACGACCTGGCCGTCGCGGCCGCGGCGGAGCCCGTCTTCACCTGCGTGCCGTCCTCGTTCGACGACGACGACGATGACCTCCCGCCGGTGCGCTACCGGATCCCGGCGTCCGGCACGCCGGCCCCGCCGCTGCCCGCGTGGGGCGATCCCGACGCGCCGCTCGTCTACGTCTCCTTCGGCACCGTGGCCGCGTCCCAGGGCGTCTTCGACGGCGCCTACGCCGCCGCCGTCGAGGCCGTGGCCGAGGTGGACGTGCGCGCCCTGGTGACGGTCGGCGCCCACGGCGACCCGGAGGCCTGGGCCCCCTGGCCGCGCAACGTGCACGTGGAGCGCTGGTGGCCGCAGGAGGCGGTGATGCCGGACGCGGCGGCGATGATCGGGCACGGCGGGTTCGGCACCACGACGCTCGCGCTGGGCGCGGGCGTCCCGCAGGTGGTGGTCCCGTTGTTCGCCTCCGACCAGTGGATCAACGCGCGCCGGGTCGCGCAGCTGCAGGCGGGGGTCGCCGTCGACGCGGGCACGGGGCTCGCCGACCGGCTCCGCGTCGCGCTGCGCGCAGTCCTGCACGAGCCGCGCTACCGGGCCGCGGCCCTGGCGCTCGCGGACGAGACAGGTCGGCTCCCACCGCCGCCCGCGGTCGTCGGGCCGTTGCTCGCGCACGCCCGTTGACCGGGAGCCGCGGTGTCCCGCGGAGCCGCGGCGCACCGAGTGGTCACGCGTCGTCACGCGTCGTCGAGCGCCAGCGGACGCACCTGACCGCCGGCGGCGACGAAGAACCCGCGCAGGCGGACGCCCCGGCCATCGGCCTCGGCACGCAGGTCGCGGTTCCAGGCGCGGTCGTCGGCGGTGAGGGTGGCGTCGCCGGGACGCTCGAGAACGACGACGGCGCAGCCGCCGGGCGCCTCGTCCTCGACGACGCTGCGCAGCACGGTGCCCAGCCCGACGAGGGCGGCCGCGTCGGGGCGCGCGGGCACGTCGTCGATCGGGAGGGCGAGGCCGAGGAGCCGGTCGTCGGCGTCGAGCCAGGTGACGGTGAGGGTGCGGCGCCGTGGGTGGGTGCCGCCGGCGAGGAAGGTGGCGAGCTCCAGGAGCGCGGCGTCGTCGGCGACCGGGTCGCCCGGGCGGAACGGGGTGAGAGAGGTGTCCATGCGTCGTCACCCTGCCGCAGCGGCGGGACCGCCCGCCGACGTTATCCACAGCCCGTCCGGACGCCCGGCCGCGCGAGTGTTGTGGGCGCGAGACACGCCGTTGTCCCAGGTCGGGTCACGGCGTGTCTCGCGCCCACAACACGTCGGGGTGCGTGGTCCCGGTCAGCCGGCGAGGTACCGGGCGTACGCGCCGGTGGTGAGGAACGGCGGGAACTCCTCGCCGAGGGCGACCTCGCGGAACAGGGCCACGGCGTCGTCGAAGCGGTCCGCGGAGGACCGGGGGAGGCCGCGGAGCACGTCGCGCAGCACGGCCTCGCAGCGCACCCGGGTGATCGGCAGGCCGTCCTCCGTCGTCGTGCCGGAGGCCACCCACTGCCACACCTGCGACCGGGAGATCTCGGCCGTGGCGGCGTCCTCCATGAGGTGGTCGATCGCCGCCGCGCCCACGCCCCGCAGCCACGACTCGACGTACCGCACGCCCACGGACACGTTGGTGCGCAGGCCCGCCGCGGTGACGGTCGCGCCCGAGCGCCGGGCCGAGGCGACGTCGAGCAGGTCCGCCTGGCCCACCTCGACGTCGTCCCGCAGCCGGTCCACCTGGTGGTCGCGCTCGCCGAGCACCTCGTCGAAGGCGCCGCGCGCCACCTCGACCAGGTCGGGGTGCGCCACCCAGGTGCCGTCGAAGCCGTCGTGGGCCTCGCGGGTCTTGTCGGCCCACACCTGCTCGACGGCGCGCTCGGTCACCTCGGGGGAGCGGCGGTCGGGGATGAAGGCGCTCATCCCGCCGATGGCGTGCGCCCCGCGCTTGTGGCAGGTGGCGACGAGCAGCTCGGTGTACGCCCGCATGAACGGCGCCGTCATCGTCACCTGGCCCCGGTCGGGCAGCACGTACGACGACCCCCGCGTACGGAAGCACTTGATGACGCTGAACAGGTAGTCCCAGCGCCCCGCGTTGAGCCCGGCGCAGTGCTCGCGCAGCTCGTAGAGGATCTCCTCCATCTCGAAAGCGGCCGGCAGCGTCTCGATGAGCACCGTGGCGCGGACGGTGCCGCGCGGGATGCCGAGCGCGTCCTGCGCCACCTCGAAGACCTCGTTCCACAGCCGCGCCTCGCGGTAGCCCTCCAGCTTGGGCAGGTAGAAGTACGGACCCCGCCCGCGAGAGATCAGCTCGCGCGCGTTGTGGAACAGGTACAGGCCGAAGTCGACCAGCGTGCCCGACGCCGGCTGCGTCGACCCGTCGGGGCCGGTGTAGGCCAGGTGGGACTCGAACAGGTGCCAGCCGCGGGGCCGGAAGACGATCGTCGGCAGCTCGGTGAGGTCCGTCGAGCGCAGCGCGTACCGCTTGCCCGCCGGGTTCGTGAAGGTCAGCGTGCCGCGGATCGCGTCGTGCAGGGCGAGCTGGCCCTCCACCACGTTGCGCCACGTCGGCGACTGCGCGTCCTCGGCGTCGGCCAGCCAGCACCGCGCCGCCGAGTTCAGCGCGTTGATCGTCATCTTCGGGTCCGTCGGGCCCGTGATCTCGACCCGGCGGTCGCTCAGCCCCGGTGCCCCGGCCGCGCCGGCGACCCGCCAGGACGGGTCGTCGCGCACGGGCCGGGTGGCCGGGTGGAAGTCCGGGTCGTCGCCGTCCGCGATGCTCCGCATCCGACGCTGCCGCTCGAGGAGCAGGGCGGTGCGGTCGTCGGCGAACCGGTCGTGCAGCATCGCCAGGAACGCCAGCGCCTCCGGGGTGAGGATCTCCTCGTCGCGCGGCCCGAGCGGGGCGGTGACGGTGACGTGGCCCTCCGCGAGCGACGTCCCGCCCCAGACGAACGGGTCGGTCGCGGTGTCGGCGAGGGGCGTCGCCGTGGACGGGCTGGTGGTCGGGGGAGCGAGCGTGGTCATGACGTGCCTCCGGTCGGTGCGGGCGGGGCGGGGACGGGCTAGAACTGGGCGGCCTCGGTGGAGCCGGCGAGCGCGAGGGTGGCGGCGTCGGGGTTGAGCGCCGTCGACACGCGGTCGAAGTAGCCGGTGCCGACCTCGCGCTGGTGCTTCGTGGCGGTGTAGCCGCGGTCCTCGGCGGCGAACTCGGCCTCCTGGAGCCGCACGTACGCGGACATCTGCTCGCGGGCGTACCCGTGGGCGAGGTCGAACATCGAGTAGTTGAGGGCGTGGAAGCCGGCCAGGGTGATGAACTGGAACGTGAAGCCCATCGCGCCCAGCTCGCGCTGGAACTTCGCGATCGTGTCGTCGTCGAGGTGCTTCTTCCAGTTGAACGACGGCGAGCAGTTGTAGCTCAGCATCTGGTCGGGGAAGTCCGCCTTGACGGCCTCGGCGAACGTGCGCGCGAGCTCGAGGTCCGGGGTGCCGGTCTCCATCCAGATCAGGTCGGCGTACGGCGCGTAGGCCTTGGCACGGGCGACGCACGGCTCGATGCCGTTGCGCACTTCGTAGAAGCCCTCGCCCGTGCGCCCGCCGGTGAGGAACTGGCGGTCGCGCTCGTCGACGTCGGACGTGAGCAGGGTGGCGGCCTCGGCGTCCGTGCGCGCGATCACCACCGACGGCACGTCGGCGACGTCGGCCGCGAGGCGCGCCGCGTTGAGCGTGCGCACGTGCTGCTGCATCGGGACGAGCACCTTGCCGCCGAGGTGGCCGCACTTCTTCTCGCTGGCGAGCTGGTCCTCCCAGTGCACGCCCGCGGCGCCCGACGCGATCATCGACCGCATCAGCTCGTACGCGTTGAGCGGGCCGCCGAACCCGGCCTCGGCGTCGGCGACGATCGGGGCGAGCCAGTCGCGCGTGGGGGCGCCGTTCTCGGACACGTCGATCTGGTCGGCGCGCAGCAGCGCGTTGTTGATGCGGCGCACCACGGCCGGCACCGAGTTCGCCGGGTAGAGCGACTGGTCGGGGTAGGTCTGGCCCGCGAGGTTCGCGTCACCGGCGACCTGCCAGCCCGAGAGATAGATGGCCTGGAGGCCGGCCTTGACCTGCTGCACGGCCTGGTTGCCGGTCAGCGCGCCGAGCGCGTTGACGAAGTCCTCCTCGTGCAGCTGCCGCCACAGGCGCTCGGCGCCGCGCCGGGCCAGGGTGTGCTCCTCGGCCACGGAGCCCCGCAGCGCGACGACGTCCTCGGCGGTGTAGGTGCGCTCGACGCCCGCCCAGCGGGGGTCGGTGGCCCACTGCTCGGCCAGTTGCGCGGCGGTCTGCGTCTGGTCGCCGGTGGAGCCGGTGGTGCGGGGCTCGAGGATCGCGGTCATGTCGTGCCTCTCTCGTCTCTCGTCGTGCGGCGACGGTGGCGGGGGCCGCTCGTCGTCCTTGACCACGACCCTGGCGCGGCGCACCACCCCGCGGCCAGGAATCGCGGGGAGAAATATCGAGGTTCTTCTCCTGGACGGAAGGTGTGGCACGTGTCACCCTCGAGCATGGCGATCTCCACCGACTCCAGGCCCGATACCCGGGACGGCGCGGCGCTGCCGATCGATCAGGAGGCCGACGCCCTGACGATCGGCCGCCGCATCCGGCACCTGCGCACCCGCCGCGGCATGACCCTGGAACAGCTCGGAGAGGCCATCGGACGTGCGCCGTCACAGGTCTCGATGCTGGAGAACGGCAAGCGCGAGCCCACGATCGCGCGCCTGCAGGCGGTGGCGCGCGCCCTCGGCGCGAGCGTCGAAGACCTGCTCTCCACGGAGCCGCCGTCGCACCGCGACGCGCTCGAGATCGAGCTGGAGCGGGTGCAAAGGGGCTCGCTCTTCTCCGCGCTCGGCGTGCGCCCTGTGAAGGTGGGCAAGTCCCTGCCGACGGACGCGCTCGAGGCGATCGTCGGGTTGCAGCGCGAGCTGGAGCGCCTGCACTCCGAGCGTGCGCTCACCCCGGAGGAGGCGCGGCGGGCCAACACCGAGCTGCGCGCCGACATGCGCGCGCAGGACAACTACTTCCCCGACCTGGAGATCGTCGCGCGCGGCCTGCTCGACGGCGTGGGGCACGGTCGCGGGCCGCTGCCGCAGCGGGCGGCGGGGGAGCTGGCCGCACACCTCGGCTTCTCGATCCACTACGAGCCCGACCTGCCGCAGTCCACCCGTGCCGTCATCGACCAGCGCCACCGCCGGGTCTACCTACCCAGCAACGGGATCCGCGGCCGCTCCGACGCACGGTCGGCCGTGCTGCAGGCGCTGGCGTCGCACGTGCTGGAGCACGCCGAGCCGCGCGACTACCGGGAGTTCCTGCGCCAGCGCGTCGAGGCCAACTACCTGTGCGCCGCGCTGCTCGTGCCCGAGCGCGAGGCGGTCAAGCAGCTGCGCGAGGCCAAGGAGGCGCGGGCGATCTCGCTGGAGGACCTGCGCGACGCGTTCGCCGTCTCCTACGAGACGGTGGCCCACCGGTTCACCAACCTGGCCACCCGGCACCTCGGCATCAAGGTGCACTTCATGAAGGTCCACGACTCGGGGGCGATCCACAAGGCGTACGAGAACGACGGCGTGCGGTTCCCGTCCGACCCCCTGGGCACCGTCGAGGGGCAGCACGTGTGCCGGCACTGGACGGCGCGCCAGGTGTTCGGCGTCACCGACCGGCTCAGCCCGTACTACCAGTACACCGACACCCCGACGGGCACCTACTGGTGCACGTCGCGCGTGACGGACACGGCCGACGGCCGGTTCTCGGTGAGCGTCGGCGTGCCGTACGCGCAGGTCAAGTGGTTCCTGGGGCGCGAGACGACGGCGCGCAGCACGTCCCGGTGCCCCGACGAGAGCTGCTGCCGCCGCCCCGACGAGCCGCTCGCGCGGCGCTGGGACGGGCACGCGTTCCCCAGCGCCCGCCCGCACGCGTCGATGCTGGCGGCGATGCCGTCGGGCGCGTTCCCGGGCGTCGACACCACCGAGGTGTACGAGTTCCTCGAGCGGCACGCCCCGGCCGACGGCTGACGGCGCGTCAGTCGTGCCAGGCGCCCACCCATTGGTCCCAGCGCGGCCCGTCGTCGAGCCCGGCGCCCTCGCCCGCCCGGGCGCGCAGGCCGGCCAGGACGAGCCGGAGGTAGCGCAGGTGCAGGGCGTCCGCCTCGGCACGGGGGAACGGCAGCGACGGCCGCAGGTGGAGCAGGAGCTGCATCACGTCGGCGGTGGTGAACCCGGCGGGCAGCACGCCCGAAGCGCGGTCGTGCGCGACCAGGCGGTCGAGGGCGGAGTGCAGGTCGTCCGTGGCGGCCGCGAGGTCCGCCGGTAGCGGCCCGGTCGCGCCGGTCGGCCGCAGGATCGGCCCCGTGGCACCCGTGATCTGCCGCGCGAGGAACGTGCCCACCCCGCCGTCGCCGGCGTCCTCCTGCGACGCCCCGACCTCGTCGGCGACCTCGGCCGCGAGCCGGGCCGCCTCGCGGACGCCGTGCACGCGCAGCGCCTCGACCAGCGCCTCCTTGGTGGGGTAGCGGCGATACACCGACCCGACGCCGACGCCGGCGTGCCGGGCGACGTCGGCCATCGAGGCGCCGTGGCCCTGGGCGGAGAAGACCTCGCGGGCGGCGGCGAGCACCGCGGTGTCGTTGGCGCGTGCCTCTCGCTTCCGGCCGGGCAGCGGACGGTCGTCGGGATCGGCGGGGGAGGGCATGGGCACACGGTAGCCCGCGGCCCGGTGCTAAGGTGAATCGGAACGAGCGTTCCGTTCCGTTTCGAGCCGGCCCCGCGCGACGAGGCGCAGCCACCCCTCACCACAGAGAGCGAGCACTCCCGTGCCTCCGACCAGCCCGGCGCCCGACGGCGCCCCCGGCCTGCCCACCGACGCCACCGTCGTGCGCCACCCGGGCCGCATGACCTTCGCGCTGAGCGCCGCCGTGCTCGCGTTCTCGCTGATGCAGACGCTCGTCGTGCCGGCGCTGCCGACGCTCGGCCGCGAGCTCGGCGCCACCGCGCAGGGCACCGGGTGGATCCTCACCGCCTTCCTGCTCGCCGGCGCCGTGCTGGCGCCGGTGGTCGGCAACCTCGGTGACCGCTTCGGGCACCGCCGCGTGCTGCTCGGCACGATCCTCGTGTTCGCCGCCGCCACCCTCGCGGCGGCCGCCGCGCCGTCCGTCGGCGTGCTGCTCGCGGCACGCGTGGTGCAGGGCGTGAGCACCGCGACGTTCCCGCTCGCCCTCGCGATCGCCCGGTCCACGCTGTCCGGCCCGCGCCTCGCCGCCGCCTTCGGCTGGATCCCCGGGATGATCGGCCTCGGCGCGGGCACGGCGCTCGTGGTCGGCGGCGTCGTCGTCGACGCCCTGTCGTGGCGCTGGCTGTTCGTGCTGGGCGCCGTCCTGATCCTCCTCTCCGCGGGTCTCGTCGCCGCCTGGGTGCCGCGGGGCGGCGCGCCGGCGGTGCAGCGGCGCACCGACTGGGCCGGGATCGCCCTGCTCGCCGGCGGGCTCGTGGGCGTGCTGCTCGCGGTCTCCCAGGGCGGCACCTGGGGCTGGGGCTCGCCCCGGACGCTCGGCGTGGGCGCCGCGGGCCTGGTGCTGCTCGTCCTCCTGGTGGCCGTCGAGCTGCGCACCGCGGCCCCGGTCGTCGACGTGCGGACGTTCCGCCACGGCCCGATCGTGCTCGTCAGCCTCCTCACCGTCGCCGTCGGGTTCGTGCCCTACGTGTGCTACGTCGCCCTGCCGCTGCTCATGCAGGCGCCGGCGAGCACGGGCTACGGGCACGGGCTGAGCGTGACCGGCTCGGGCCTCGCCATGCTGCCGAGCGCCGTCCTCGTGTTCCTGGGCGGGCGGCTGACCCCGGTGCTGGTGCGGCGCGTCGGCCCCGGACTCACCGGGGCGGCGGCCGCGGCGGTCATGGCCGTGGGGGCCGTCGGGCTCGCCCTGTGGCCCGCCACGCCGTGGGCCGTCGTCGTCGCGTTCGCGGTGCTCGGCCTCGGCAACGGCATCGGCTACGCGATCTGCGCGCAGCTCGTCGTCACCTGGTCCCCGCCGACCGAGACCGGCGCGGCCACCGGCCTCAACAGCGTGGTCCGCACCGTCGGTTCGGCGGCGGCCGCCCCCGTGGTCACCGCCCTCCTTGCGGCGGGCACGACCGACCCCGCCGGCGCGTACTCCGCGGCGTTCTGGGTGGCCACGGCGGTGAGCACGGTCGGCGTGGCGGTCGCCCTCGTCCTCGCGGCGCGCTCCCGCCGGAGCGCCTGAGGCGCAGGACGACTCACACCCGGTGCCGGGACGCGGCGGGGCGAGATGTCCTCCGATACCAACGGAGGAGCCGCAGGACCATGGCGGTCCCGGCGACGACGACACCGAGCGTCGCGAGCAACGGGGACTGCCACCAGTCTCCTGGCCGGTGGACGATCCCGGAGCCGTCGTGGTCGTCGAGGTAGGCAGGGTGCACCGGAGGCGGTGGGCTGTCTCCGCGGCGCGTCCCGAGATCGTCGCTCAGCGGGGCGTTCACCGTGACGACGCTGCCGTCGTCGGCGGAGAACGTCCCGCGCCAGCTGCAGACCTCAGAGGACCGAAAGAGCCGGTGACGCTGGCTGCAGTGCTGGCGCTCCGGGGTGAACACGCCTTCCACACCGGAGCCGTGGGTCGCGCGATACGCGTCGACGGCGGACTCGGTACCGGTCACCGCGACGAGGGTCGCCAGGAGCGCGACGAGCACGAGGCCGCTCACGAGTCCCACACGTGCCCTGACGAGGTGGAACTCCGGCGGGATCATCGCCGGAGCGTAGCGCGCACAACGACGCCGCCCGAGAGCTCGGACGGTCGCAGGCGCCGCCTGGACGCATGCCGTGACCGGGGCGTTGCTCAGGGTTCCCCCAGGGTCGAACCGGGGGCACACCCCATGGTGGCGGGCGGGCCGTGCGCCGGAGGGTGGGAGTCATGATCGACGCGATCGCCTCCCTGTGGGCCCAGCTGGAGAGCACGCTGTTCGCGCTCGTCTCGTCCGCCTGGGCGTTCCCGGCGCTGTTCGCGTCCACGGCCGCCGACGGCTTCTTCCCGCCGGTCCCCGGCGAGACGGTGATCATGATGCTGGCGGTCGGCGCCGAGACGGGGCAGGGCGTCAACCTCGCGCTCGTCGTGCTCGTCGCGGCGCTGGGGGCGTGGTGCGGCGACCAGGTGGCCTACGCGCTCGGGCGGGGGCTCGGCACGTCCCGGGTGCCGTTCCTGCGTGGCCCGCGCGGGCAGCGCGCCGTGGCCTGGGCGGCCCGCTCGTTCCAGCGGCGCGGCGCGTCGGTCGTGCTCGGCGCGCGCTTCGTGCCCGTGGGCCGGATGGCGGTCAACGTCACCGCGGGCGCCGTCGGGTTCAACCGTCGCCGCTTCATGGCCCTGTCGGCGGTGGCGTCGCTGGCCTGGGCGGGCTGGTCCGTGCTCCTCGGGATGGTCGCCGCGCGGTCGCTCGGCGACCGGCCGCTGCTCGCGGTCGCGGTCGGGATCGTCGTCGGCACCGTGCTGGGCTTCGTCGTCGACCGGGTCATCACGGCCTGGGGCGCCCGGACGGCCGCGTCGCGGGCGCCCGGGCCCGTCGACACGGCGGCGGCGGCCGTCGCCGCCCGGGAGCCGGCGCTCGCGTGCGCCGGCGGTCCGGGCCTGCCGGCGAGGGCCGCCGACGCCGCCCTCAGTGCTCCTGCCGGTCCTTCTCGTCCCCGATGAAGTCCTTGACGGCGTCGTCGACGCCGTCGAGGTTCATGTCGGCCGTGCGCGCCCGGCGCGCGTCCCAGCGCAGCGTCACCGCGCCGAGCACCGCGGCGATCACCGACCCCAGCAGGATGGCGGCCTTGGCGCCCTCGGTGTGCTCGGACGCGTGCCCGAACGACAGCTCGGACACGAGCAGCGCCACCGTGAACCCGATCCCGGCGAGGAACGCGACCGGCAGCAGGTCGCGCACGCCGATGCCCTGCGCGAGCCGCAGCGGCGTGAACCGTGTGACCAGCGCCGTCGTGCCGAGCACGCCCACCAGCTTGCCGACCACGAGGCCCACGGTGATGGCGGGCACCACCGGCTGGCCGAGGATCTCTGCCACGCCTCCGCCGTCGACGAGGTTCACGCCCGCCGCGAAGAACGCGAAGACGGGCAGCGCGACGCCCTGCGACCACGGCCGGACGGCGTGCTCGTAGCGGTCGGTGCGCGGTGCGGACTCCCCGTGGGTCGGGCGCGCGGCGATGGTGAAGCCCATGAGCACGCCGGCGACGGTGGCGTGCACGCCCGACGAGTGCATGAACGCCCACGCCAGCACGAAGAGCGGGACGAGCAGCCACCACCGCGGGGCGCGGGAGCGCACGTACCAGCCGAAGACGGCGATGGTCACCAACGAGGCCGCGAGGTAGCCGAAGCTGAGGTGCTCCGTGTAGAAGACGGCGATCACGATGATCGCCAGCAGGTCGTCGACCACGGCGAGGGTCAGCAGGAAGGTCCGGACCGCGGTGGGCAGCCCCTTGCCGAATACGGCGAGGACGCCGAGCGCGAACGCGATGTCGGTGGCGGTCGGGATGGCCCACCCGCCCAGCGCGCTGGGCTCGCCGAGCGCGACGACCACCACCGAGTAGATGACGGCGGGCACCACCATGCCGCCCACCGCGGCGAGCATCGGCACGCCCGCCTCCTTCGGGCTGCGGAGGCTGCCGGCGACGAACTCGTGCTTCAGCTCGACGCCGACGACGAAGAAGAAGATCGCCAGCAGGCCGTCGGCGGCCCACTCGGCGACGGTGAGGTCCAGATGGACGGGGACGGGGCCGATGGAGTCGATGCCGACCATCGTCTCGGAGAGCGCGAAGTACCAGTCGCGCCACGGCGCGTTCGCGCAGATCAGCGCCAGGACGGCGGCGACGATGAGGAGGGCGCCGCCGGTGGTCTCACGGGAGGCGAAGCGGCGCAGTCGGGCGCCGGCGGACGGGGTGGCGGTCTCGGAGGTCAGGGCGGTCTCCTGTCGGGTCGTGGGTCGATCGTCTCCCGGCGTCGCAGCCGGTGCCACCGACCAGACTTCCCGGCTCACCGCGGGCCAGCCTAACGGCAGGCGGCAGGCGGCAGGCGGCAGGTGGGGCGGCCGGCGGCGTGCCGTCGTGGTCCGTCAGGTCGCCTCGCGGGCCATCGCGACCAGCCGCGTCAGGGTGTTCCAGTTCCTGCCCGTGGTCCAGGTGCCCGTGGCGCGGTCGATCGCGGCGGAGGTGAGCCGCGAGCGGCCGATGCCGTCCACGTAGTCGACGTAGAGCACGCCGTCGGCGACGACGAAGCGCTCGGGATGCCCCTCCGCGAGCCGGGCGACGCCCTCGGCGTCGACGGGCGCCGGGGCGAGGTGCACCAGCACCTGGGACGGATGGTCGGCGGTGGCGTCGGGGAAGGGGTCGGCGTCGAGGACCTCGGCGGCCCGGTCCGCCGTCAGCGCGAGGGCGCGCACGTCGCCGCCGAGGTGCGCCGCGAGGGCCGCCGCCACGCGGTCGGCGACCGCGTCGTCCCCCCGGGCGCCCGTGGCGACGAGGTTGCCGCTGTTGGCGTAGGTGCGGGGGTCGGCGAGGCCCGCGGCGGCGGCCGCCTCGCGCAGGTCGGCGGAGCTCACGCGGCGCGAGCGGCCCAGGTTCACGCCGCGCAGCAGGACGACGTAGGCGGTGCGGGCGGGGTCGGAGGACGGCATGGGGTCCATCGTCCTCGCGGCGCCGGCGTGCGTCGCGGCGGGGTCCGGCGTGTGAACGGCGGGTGACAAGTTCCCGACCCGCCGCGGCGGGGGTGGTGGCGTGAATCACAGCGTCGTAGTTTGGCGCCAGGGACGGTGTCCAGCCGTCCTCCGGGAGGCCAGCCGATGGGGTTCACGCTCCGTGCGGGAGGGCCGGCACCGGCCCCGCGCCGTTCGGCGCCCACGGCCGGTCGCCTGCCCACCACCAGATCGCCCCTGCCCGGTCCGGACCGTCCAGGTCCGACCGCCGGGTCCGGGGGCGGCGACGGCGCCGAGGCGCCGGAGGGAGCTCGCCGTGGCCCGCAAAGCACCCGTCCCTGAGCACGACACCGCCGACGCCGACGGCACCGCCCGTCGCACGTTCGTCGTCGACACGTCCGTGCTGTTGTCCGACCCCCGCGCGATCCACCGGTTCGCCGAGCACGACGTCGTCCTGCCGGTCGTGGTCGTCACCGAGCTGGAGGCCAAACGGCACCACGCCGAGCTCGGCTACTTCGCCCGCAGCGCGCTGCGGATGCTCGACGACCTGCGCATCAAGCACGGCCGCCTCGACGCCCCGATCCCCGTCGGCGACGCCGGCGGCACGCTGCGCGTGGAGCTCAACCACACCGATCCGCAGGTGCTGCCCGCAGGCTTCCGGCTGGGGGACAACGACACGCGGATCCTGTCGGTCGCGGCGAACCTCGCGGCGGAGGGCCGCGACGTCACCGTGGTCTCCAAGGACCTGCCGATGCGGGTCAAGGCCTCGGCGGTGGGCCTGCGCGCGGAGGAGTACCGCCACGAGCTCGCCGTCGACTCCGGCTGGACCGGGATGCGCGAGGTCGACGTCGCCGACGAGCAGGTGGCGACCCTGTACGAGGGGGCCGAGGTCGAGCTGGCCGCCCTCGACCCGGAGGTCGTGGAGGCGGCGTCCCCGCTGCTGTGCCACACCGGGCTGGTGATCCACTCGCCGGGCGGCTCCGCGCTCGGGCGGGTGACCGCCGACAAGACGATCCGCCTGGTGCGGGGCGACCAGGACGTGTTCGGCGTGCACGGCCGCTCCGCGGAGCAGCGCATCGCGATCGACCTGCTCCTGGACCCCGACGTCGGGATCCTGTCGCTCGGTGGGCGGGCCGGCACCGGCAAGTCGGCGCTCGCGCTGTGCGCCGGGCTGGAGGCGGTGCTCGAGCGGCGGCAGCACCGCAAGATCCTCGTGTTCCGGCCGCTGTACGCCGTCGGCGGGCAGGAGCTGGGCTACCTGCCCGGGTCCGAGTCCGAGAAGATGAACCCCTGGGCCCAGGCCGTGTACGACACGCTCGGGGCGCTCGTCTCGCCGGAGGTCCTCGACGAGGTGATCGATCGCGAGATGCTCGAGGTGCTGCCCCTCACGCACATCCGCGGGCGCTCGCTGCACGACGCGTTCGTCATCGTCGACGAGGCCCAGTCCCTCGAGCGCAACGTGCTCCTCACGGTGCTCTCCCGGATCGGGCAGCAGTCGCGCGTGGTGCTCACCCACGACGTCGCGCAGCGCGACAACCTGCGGGTGGGCCGGCACGACGGCGTCGCGGCCGTGATCGAGGCGATGAAGGGACACCCGCTGTTCGCGCACGTGACCCTGACCCGCTCCGAGCGGTCGCCCGTCGCGGCCCTCGTCACCGAGATGCTGGAGTCGCTGGAGATCTGACGCCCTGCGACCGTCCGTCCCGCGCCGCCGGTCAGTGCCTTCGGGCCGCCCGGCGGCGCGGGTGCACCAGCACCACGGCGAGCACGCCGAGCAGGGCGCCGAGCACGGTGTCGAGGGCGCGGGAGGCGGCGATGCCCGCGGGGTCGACGGCGCCGCCGAGGGACGTCATGAGCAGCGCCATCGGCGTGATCGTGAGCATCGCGAGGCCGTAGTGGCGCCCCACGACGACCTCCGTGACGACCTGCAGCACGACCACGACGACGCAGGTGGCGGCGAACGACAGGTGGGCCGCGAGCAGCGGCCAGGCGAGGAGCGCGCCGACCACGGTGCCGCCGCCGCGCTGCAGGGCGCGGACCACGGCGTGGTGCGTGGTCGAACCCTGCAGCGTGGCGGTGGCGCCCAGCTGCGCCCAGGCGGGGTGGCTGAGACCCGAGGCGAGCGTGACCGCGCCGGCGACGACGCCGGCCAGGAGGACGCGGACGCCGGCGAGGCGCCAGCCGCTCGTCGCCCAGGTCGCTCGGACGTCGTCCCGCAGGCGTCGTCGCGCCGGCAGGGCCTCGGCGGGCGGCGTCGAGCGGGCCGCCGGCCCCTCGGCAGCGGTCGGGTCGAGCGCCTCCTCGACGGCCGCCAGCTCGGCGGCCAGGACGCGGGCCGTGTCGCGGGTGCGGCGGTGCGACAGGTCGTCGGCGAGGACCTCCCGGGCCTGGGCGACGGCGGCCGTCGCGGCCCCCGGCACGGCGTCGGACCCGAGCGACCTCCGCACCGCGTCGGCCGCGCGGCGGACGGCCAGGCGGGCCGGGGCGCTCGGGCGCACGAGGTAGCCGCTCATCCCGACGGCCCACGCGATCGCGGCCCCCAGCGCGAACGCCGTGCCGCGCTCCGCGACGTCGGACCAGGCCAGCGGCCCGACCATGCCGCCGGCCGCGGCGAAGACGACGATGGTCGCCCCTGGCGGGCCGGTCCGCACCAGGGCGCAGAGCGCCGTCGCGAGCGCGGCGATCAGCGCCACCACCGCGAGGACGACGAGCGGCGGCGTCCCGGCGGCGGTCAACGCCGCGGTGAGCACGAAGGCGACGGTGAACCCGACGGCGACGCCGGCCAGCAGCGCGGCGCGGCGCCGGTAGGGCTCGTACCGGCCGTACAGGATCGTGAGCGCCCCGAGGGAGGCGAACCCGGCCAGGTCGGTGCGGCCGGCCGCGGCGCTGAGGGCCAGCACGACCGCCGCCGCGGCCCCGACGCGCAACGCCGCGGCGAGCGTGGCGTCGGCGGGGTTGATGCGCAGCGCGGCGCGCAGGTGGCCGGGGTCGAGCACGTCGCGGGCGCTGGTCAGGACGGGGGAGGGCGCGGGAGAGGAAGCGGGAGGCATTGTCGACCATGATAGTTCACCGGTAAATCATCATGGAAGCAGTAGGCGTGTGACCTCTATCCTGGTCGCCGTGGACTACATCGAGCGCGTGCGCGCGCAGTGGGCAGAGCGGCTGCCCGACGTGGACACGTCGCCGGCCGACGTGGGCGCGCGGATACGCCGGATCGCGGCGCTGCTGGAGAGCGAGCTCTCCGGCGATCTCACCGGTCACGAGGTCACGCGGGCGGAGCTCGACGTCCTGACGGCGCTGCGCCGGTCGGGGCGGCCGCTGCGCGCGGGGGAGATCACCACGATGACGGGGTCTCCCGGAGCGTCGATCACCAAGCGGCTCGACCGGCTGGGGCAGGCCGGGCTGGTGGAGCGCACGGTGCACGAGCGCGACAAGCGCGGGGTCCTGGTGGCGCTGACCGCCCGGGGCGAGGAGCTCGTGGACGAGCAGTTCCCGCGGCAGATCGCGCACGAGCGCGCGGCGCTGGTGGACCTTTCCGAGCCGGAGCGGGCCGAGCTCGGCCGGCTGCTCGCCGTCGTGCTGCGGCGGCTGGACCCGCGCGACTACTGAGTGCTGCATACCGAGTGCTGCGCGGGGAAGCGCCGCAGCAGGTGGAACCCCCCAGCCCCGCGCCCCGAGGGGCGCCTCCCCGCGTACCGCCGACAGTAGCAGGTGAGGTTAGCCTTACCAACCCCACGTCCGGGGGGCGGAGAGAACTCACCCGCGGGGGAGCCCCGCCGGAGCACGGCGACGGCGGCGGCCCCGGGAGGGACCGCCGCCGTCGCGGGTGTCGCGGGTGTCGCGGGTGTTGCGGGGAGGGGGTCAGGCCTGCGGGGGCCGGGTCATCGAGAGCACGTCGAGCGCGGAGTCGAGCTGCCCCTCCGTGACCTCGCCGCGCTCGACGAAGCCGAGGTCGATGACGGCCTCGCGGACCGTGAGGCCCTGCTTGACCGAGTGCTTCGCGACCTTCGCGGCGGCCTCGTAGCCGATCACCCGGTTGAGCGGGGTGACGATCGACGGCGACGACTCGGCGAGGGCGCGGGCCCGGTCCACGTTGGCGGTGATGCCCGACACCGTCTTGTCGGCCAGCACGCGCGACGCGTTGGCGAGCAGACGGATCGACTCGAGCACGCCCTGCGCGATGACGGGGATCTGCACGTTGAGCTCGAACGAGCCGCTGGCGCCGGCCCACGCGACGGTGGCGTCGTTGCCGATCACGCGCGCGGCGACCATGAGCACGGCCTCCGGGATCACCGGGTTGACCTTGCCCGGCATGATCGAGCTGCCCGGCTGCAGGTCGGGGATCGCGATCTCGCCCAGGCCGGTGTTCGGGCCGGAGCCCATCCAGCGCAGGTCGTTGCAGATCTTGGTGAGGGACACCGCGATGGTGCGCAGGGCGCCCGAGAGCTCGACGAGGCCGTCGCGCGCCGACTGCGCCTCGAAGTGGTCGCGCGCCTCCGTCAGCGGCAGGCCGGAGTCCTCGCGCAGCAGCTCGATGACGCGCTGCGGGAAGCCGGCGGGGGTGTTGATGCCGGTGCCGACGGCGGTGCCGCCCAGCGGCACCTCGGCCGCGCGGGGCAGCGCCGTCTCGACCCGCTCGATGCCGTAGCGGATCGCCGCGGCGTAGCCGCCGAACTCCTGGCCCAACGTCACGGGGGTCGCGTCCATGAGGTGGGTGCGGCCCGACTTCACGACGGTCGCGAACTCCTCGGCCTTCGCGCCCAGTGCTTCGGCGAGGTGCGTCAGGCCCGGCACGAGGTCGTGGAGGGCGCCCGCCGTGGCGGCCACGTGCACCGACGTCGGGAACACGTCGTTCGACGACTGCGAGGCGTTGACGTGGTCGTTCGGGTGGACGTCCTTGCCGAGCGAGCGCGTGGCCAGCGTGGCGAGCACCTCGTTGGTGTTCATGTTCGACGACGTGCCGGAGCCGGTCTGGAAGACGTCGACCGGGAAGTGCGCGTCCCACGTGCCCGCGGCGACCTCGTCGGCGGCGGCGACGATCGCGTCGGCGACGTCCTGGTCGAGCACGCCGAGCTCGGCGTTCGCGCGCGCGGCGGCCTTCTTGATGCGGGCGAGGGCCTCGATGTGGCCGCGCTCGAGCGTGGTGCCGGAGATGGGGAAGTTCTCCACGGCCCGCTGCGTCTGCGCGCGGTAGAGCGCGTGCGCCGGGACGCGCACCTCGCCCATCGTGTCGTGCTCGATGCGGTACTCGGTCTCGCCCGCGCCGGACGCGCCGGGGACGACGGTGTCGGAAGTCATGCCTCTATCGTGCCGCACCCCGGCGGGCGGTCCGTCGTGAGGCGGGTCACGTCCGTGTCGGTGCGGCGCGGCACGATGGAGCGGTGACGTTCACCCACGTGGTCCTCTACCGCGCGATGAACCTGGGGCACCGCGGCAGCCCCGTGCGCGACGTGCTCGAGCGCGCCCTGCTCGACGGCGGCGCGCGGGCCGCCCGCTCGTTCCAGACGAACGGGACCGTGCTGCTCGACGTCGGGGACGACGGCGACGCGGCCGCCGCCGCCCGCTCCGCGGCGCCGCTGCTCGCCGAGGGCTGCGGCTACGCGGGGGCCGCGCTGGTGCGTCCCCTCGCCGACGTCGCCGCCGCGGTGGAGGGCGACCCGTTCGCGCTGACCCGCGACGAGCGGACCTACCGCGAGACGCTGACGTTCGTGGACGGCGGGGAGCCGCTGCCCATGGACCTGCCGTGGACGGACGCGCGCGACCTGCTCGACCTCGTCGCCGCGCGGCCGGGCGTCGTGCTCGGGGTGGTGCGCGGCGGGCCGGGCGCCGGGGGTGACCCGAACCCCGCCGTCGAGCGGTTCACCGGCGGCGTCGCCACCACACGCACCCTCGGCACGGTGACACGGCTGCTGGCCGCCGCGGCGCGCGCCTGACCCGGCGCGAGGTCACTCGACCGGCTGCTCCCCGACCTCGCCGTCGACCGCCACGAGGCGTGCGCTGCCGTCGTCCAGGTCGTAGACGACGCCGACGACGGCCAGGCGACCCGCGTCGACCGCCGCGGCGATCGCGGCCGAGTAGCCGCGCAGCAGCGCCACGGTGTGCTTGACGTGCTCCGTGCGCAGCACGTCGGGGTCGATCGGGTCGGTGAGCCCGTGCCGGCTGGTGAGCTCCGCCACCGACGGGATGACCTTGTCGACCACGGCGCGCACGAAGCCCGGGGGCTGCTCGCCCGTGCTGAGCGTGTGCGCCGTGGCCGCGACGGCGCCGCAGGAGTCGTGCCCGAGCACGACCACCAGGGGCGTGCCCAGCACCTCGGTCCCGTACTCGATGGAGCCGAGGACGGTGGTGTCGACGACGTGGCCCGCCGTCCGCACCACGAAGACGTCGCCCAGGCCCTGGTCGAAGACGATCTCCGCCGCGACGCGGGAGTCCGAGCACCCGAAGATCACGGTGTGCGGGTGCTGGGAGCCGCGCAGCTCGTGGCGGCGCACGGCGTCCTGGTCGGGGTGCTCCGGTGCGTCCTGCACGAACCGGGCGTTGCCGGCGCGCAGCCGGGACCACGCTTCAGCCGGGGTCATGGGGTGTCCTCCTGTCCGGGGGCCTGCTCGGGATCGGTCTGCTCGCGCTCGCCCTCGGCCGCCGCGGCGGCGAGGCGCACGCGGCCCGGCCCGACGAGGTCGGTCGGCCACGGCGGGTTGGCGCCGGCGCGGGACACGGTCACGGCGGCGACCGCGACGGCGCGCACGAGCATCCGTGCGGTCGCCGCGCGGTCGATGGCCCGCAGGGCCTCGCGCCGGCCGGCGCCCAGGAGGTCCGCGCCCCAGAGCCAGTCCAGCAGCGCGCCCATGAACGAGTCGCCCGCGCCGACCGTGTCCACCACGTCCACCCGCGGGGCCTTGACCGTCACCTCGCCGGCGGCCGTGACCGCCGTCGCGCCCTCGCCACCGAACGTCACGACCACGACGGCCGGGCCCGACCGCTGCCAGGCGCGCGCGGCGTCGAGCGGGTCGGTGCCCGGGGCGAGCCAGGCCAGGTCCTCGTCGCTGACCTTCACCACGTCGGACAGCGCCACGATCTCCTCGACGCGCGGCCGCACCGTGGCGGCGTCGCCCATGATCGCGGGGCGGGCGTTCGGGTCGTAGGTGACGGTCGCGGTGCCGCGCGCCGCGGTCAGCAGGCGGAGCGCCTCCGCGTCGCCGGGCGCGAGCATCGCCGCGATGGAGCCGGTGTGCACCGCCAGGGTGTCGTCGCCGACGGTCGCGCCGTGGGGCACGTGCCAGTCGAGGTTGAACTCGTAGGTGGCGGCGCCCGTGTCGTCGAGGGTGGCCTGCGCGACGCTCGTGCGCGCGGCGCCGTCGCTGCCCGGCGCGAGCTGCACGCGCGACTCGCCGAGCCACGCCCGGACGTGGTCGCCGCGCTCGTCGGTGCCGAGCCAGGTGGCCAGCCGCACGTCGCGGCCGAGGCGGCCGAGCGTCAGCGCGACGTTCGCCAGGCTGCCGCCCGGGTGCTCCTCGCTCGTGCCGTCGGGGCGGTGCACGACGTCGACCAGGGCCTCGCCGACCGCGAGGACGTGCGCGCTCACGCGTCGTCCTCCTCGGTGTCGGCGGCCGCGTCGTCGGAGGTGGTGGTGGCACCCGCGGCGCCCGCCTGCGCGGCCGCGAGCCGCTGCCGCGCGCCGTCGAGCCACTGCTGGCAGCGCGCCGCCAGCGCCTCGCCCCGCTCCCAGAGCGCGAGCGACGCCTCCAGCGGCTCGCTCCCGGCCTCGAGACGGGCGACGACCTGGACCAGCTCGTCGCGTGCCTGCTCGTAGGACAGCGCGGAGACGTCGGCGGGCAGGTCGGGGGACGCGCCGGGCGGTGCGGTCGGGGCGTCGGTGTTCGGCTCGGTCACGGGGGACAGTCAACAACACCCGCCCGACAGTGCGCCGCGTGTTCCGCTGGTCGGGCGGAATTGCCTTGCGGGGGAGCGGGCGGTCGGGCAGCGTGCGCGGCATGGGTCATCTCGAGGTGGCGCACGTCGAGCACGTGCTGCCGGACGGTCGCACGCTGCTGGACGACGTCTCGTTCCGCGTCCCCGAGGGCAGCGCGACCGCCCTCGTCGGCCCCAACGGCTCCGGGAAGACCACCCTGCTGCGCCTGCTGTCGGGCGAGCTGGTGCCGCAGGCCGGCGCCGTCACGGTGACCGGAGGGCTCGGCGTCATGCCGCAGTTCGTCGGCTCGGTGCGCGACGCGAGCACCGTGCGCGACCTGCTCGTCGCCGTCGCCCCGCCGCGCGTGCGCGACGCCGCCCGCGCCGTCGACGCCGCCGAGCTCGCGATCATGGAGGTCGACGACGAGCCCGCCCAGATGGCCTACGCGCAGGCCCTGGCGGACTGGGCCGAGGCGCGGGGGTACGAGGCCGAGACGCTGTGGGACGTGTGCACCGTCGCCGCCCTCGGCATCCCGTACGAGCAGGCCCGGTGGCGCGAGGTGCGCACCCTTTCGGGCGGCGAGCAGAAGCGGCTCGTCCTGGAGGCGCTGCTGCGCGGCCCCGACGAGGTGCTGCTGCTCGACGAGCCGGACAACTACCTCGACGTGCCCGGCAAGCGCTGGCTCGAGGGGCAGCTGCGGGCCACGCGCAAGACCGTGCTGTTCGTCTCCCACGACCGCGAGCTGCTCGCGCGCGGCGCCGACCGCATCGTCTCCCTCGAGCCCGCGCCCTCGGGTGCCGACGCCTGGGTGCACGGCGGCGGCTTCGCCACGTTCCACGAGGCGCGCCGCGAGCGGTTCGCGCGGTTCGAGGAGCTGCGCCGGCGCTGGGACGAGAAGCACGCCCAGCTCGTGCGCCTCGTGCGCGAGCTGCGCCAGGCCGCCGCCAACAGCGACGCGCTGGCGTCCCGCTACCGCGCGGCGCAGACACGGCTGAGCAAGTTCGAGGAGGCCGGCCCGCCGCCCGAGCCGCCGCGTGAGCAGGACATCCGCATGCGGCTGCGCGGCGGCCGCACCGGCGTCCGCGCCGTGACCTGCGAGCAGCTGGGGCTCACGGGGCTGATGCAGCCGTTCGACCTCGAGGTGTTCTACGGCGAGCGCGTCGCCGTCCTCGGCTCGAACGGGTCGGGCAAGTCGCACTTCCTGCGGCTGCTCGGCGGCGGCGATGTCGCGCACACCGGCGAGTGGCGCCTCGGCGCGCGCGTCGTGCCCGGCGTCTTCGCGCAGACGCACGCGCACCCGGAGCTGTTCGGCCGCACCCTCACCCAGGTGCTCTGGGAGGACCACGCCCGCGACCGCGGCGCCGCGATGTCCGTGCTGCGCCGCTACGAGCTGACCGTCGCCGCCGACCGCGAGTTCGACCGGCTCTCCGGCGGCCAGCAGGCACGGTTCCAGATCCTGCTGCTCGAGCTCGCGGGCTGCACCGCCCTGCTGCTCGACGAGCCCACGGACAACCTCGACCTCGCCAGCGCCGAGGCGCTCCAGGAGGGGCTCGAGGCCTTCGACGGCACCGTGCTGGCCGTCACGCACGACCGCTGGTTCGTGCGCTCCTTCGACCGGTTCCTCGTGTTCGGCGAGGACGGCACCGTGCGCGAGACGCCCGAGCCCGTCTGGGACGAGGGGCGCGTCGCCCGCGCCAGGTAGGCGGGGGAGGCGGGGTCAGCCGTCGCGGGGCTCCCGGGCCGCCGCCCGCGCACGCCGGCCCGCGACGACGTCGAGCACGTTGTCGACGAGCTGCTCGGCGTGCTCGCCGACCGGCTGCAGCATGCCGAAGGTCGCGCCGAGGTAGGCCGGGGACAGGATCAGCAGCACGACGTCCAGCGGGGTCAGCTCGGTCGTCCCGCTCGCATCGAGCAGCCGCTGGAAGAGCTCGAGCCGCGGGCGGAGGATCTCCTGGGTCCGTTCGGGGCCGGACCGCGTGTCCCGTGCCGCGGTCGCGAGCGCGCGGACGAACGCGAGCCCGCCGGGGCGGTCGAACGTCTCCACGAGGTTGCGGGTGTAGGCGAGCAGGTCGGCGCGCAGGTCGCCGGTCGCCGGGATCGGTGACGCGACGTTGACGTCGGACACCGCGACGTCGAGGACGAGCGACTCGCGCGTGCGCCAGCGGCGGTAGACCGTCGCCGGGTGGACGCCCGCTCGGGCGGCGACCTCGGGGATGTCCGGCGGCTCGCCGCCGTTCTCGGTCATCAGCTCGCGCACCGCGTCGTGCACGGCCGCCCGCGTCCGGGCCGTGCGGCCACCGGGGCGCACGGTGCCGGTCGCCTGGATCTCCCTGTCGTGGGGGTCGGACATGCGGCGACCTTATCGCAACGAAAATTGCGTGAGGACTCGTCGCGCCCTAGTCTCGCTAACGCGAGAGCAGTTGCGTCAATGCTGAGGAGGGCGAGATGTCGAAGGTGCTGATCGTGGGTGCGGGGATCGCGGGCGACGGGCTCGCGGTGCTGCTCGACAGGGCCGGGTGGGAGGTCGACGTGGTCGAGATCGCGCCGGCGCTGCGCGCGGGCGGCCAGACCGTCGACCTGCGCGGCGACAGCCGCGAGGTGCTCCAGCGGCTCGGGCTCCTGGAGGCCGCGCTCGACGCCACCGTCGAGCAGCGCGGCCTGGCGTGGATCGACGCGGACGAGCGGCGTCGTGCCGAGATGCCCGTCGAGGCCTTCGGCGGCGCCGGGTTCGTCTCCTCCGAGGAGCTGCTGCGCACCGACCTGGCGCGCCTCCTCCACGGCGCCGCCGGCCCGCGGACCACGCACCGGTTCGGCGACACGGTCGTCGCCCTCGCGGAGGTCGGTGACGGGGTCGCCGTCGAGTTCCGCGAGCGTCCCCCGGAGGTCTACGACCTCGTCGTCGGTGCGGACGGGGCGCACTCCCGCGTGCGACGGCTCGCCTTCGGCCCCGAGGAGGAGTTCCGGCGGCCGCTCGGGCTCGCCCACGCGTGGTTCACGCTGCGGGAGACGCCGACGACCCCCGGTCTCGACGGCTGGTTCCTCATGCTCAACCTGCCCGGGGCCCGCGTCGTCGAGGCGCGACCCGGGCACCCCGGCGAGCAGGAGGTCGGCCTGACGTTCCCGGCCGACGCGCTGCCGCCCCGCGGCGACGCCGAGGCGCGGTTCGCCCTCCTCGAGCGCACGTTCGTGGACGCGGGCTGGCGCACCGCAGAGCTTCTCGCCGCCGCCCGGGCGGCCGACGACTTCGCGCTCGACACGTACGACCAGATCCGGATGGACGCCTGGTCGCGGGGTCGGGTCGTCCTCCTCGGGGACAGCGCCTGGTGCCCGAGCCCGCTGAGCGGCCTCGGCACCGCGCTCGCGCTCCGGGGTGCCGCGACGCTCGCCGACACGCTCGGTGCGCGGCTCCCGGACGACGTCGCCGGCGCGCTCGCGGCGTACGAGTCCGCCATGCGGCCCGTGACCGTCCGGGCGCAGGCGATGTATCCCGGGCGGGTGCGTTCGTTCGCGCCGCGCACGCGGCTCGGCATCGCGGCCATGACCGGCGTGATGCGGCTGGTCCAGCGCGGTCCGGTCGCGACGTTCCTCACCCGGCACGTCGGCGACTACGGGCGGGCACCCGAGGCGGCGCCCACCCCGCCGGTCACGACCGGCCGCTGAAGAAGGCGCGCAGGTCGTCGGCGAGCAGCTCCGGCTCCTCCATGGCGGGGAAGTGACCCCCCTCGGTGTGCTCGGTCCACGAACCGATCGCCCCCCACGCGTTGAACACCTTCGCCATCAGCGGGTGGGTGTCGAACACGGACCAGGCCGACGGGACGTCGGAGGCCGCGAGCCAGTCCAGGCCGGAGTGCGAGGCCTCGTAGTAGAACTGCGCGCTCGACGCGCCGCTGCGCGTGAACCAGTACAGCGCCACGTTCGTGAGCAGCTGGTCGCGGTCGACCGACTCGTCCGGGGTACGGCGGGCCGGGTTCGTCCAGGTCTGGAACTTCTCGGCGATCCACGCGAGCTGGCCGACGGGCGAGTCGGTGAGCGCGGCGCCGATCGTGTCGGGCCGGTGGTTCTGCATCTCGAAGTAGCCGTGCTCGCCGGCGTCGGCGGCGCGCACCGCCTCGATCTGCGCGACCTCGTCGGCCGTCAGGCCGTCGGGCAGCGGGAACTGGTCGCCGACCATGCCGAGCGACCGGCCGTCGCTCCCGACGTGGGTGCCGATCACGCGCTGCGGGTACAGGGCGGCGAGCCGCCCGGTGGTGCCCGCGCCGATGTCGGTGCCGTGCACCGCGAACCGCTCGTGGCCGAGACGCGTCATGATCTCGGCGTACGCCTCCGTCGTGCGGGCGACCTCCCAGCCGGTGCCGGCCAGCGGGGTCGAGAACCCGAAGCCGGGCAGCGACGGGACCACGACGTGGAACGCGTCGGTGAGCAGCGGGACGAGGCGCTGGTACTCGACGAACGAGCCCGGCCACCCGTGGCACAGGAGCAGCGGGACCGCGTCGGGGTTCGCGGAGCGGGCCTGCATCACGTGGAAGGTCTGGCCGTCGACGACGGTGGTGAGGTGCTCGTGGGAGTTGAGCGCGGCCTCCTGTGCGCGCCAGTCGAACCCGTCGCGCCAGTGCTCGACGAGCTCGCGCAGGTACGGCTGGGGGATGCCGCGGCTGAAGTCCGTGCGGTCGTCGCGGCCGGGGACGGGGTCGGGCCAGCGCGTGCGCGCGAGCCGGTCGTGCAGGTCGTCGAGGTCGGCCTGCGGCACGTCGATGCGGAAGGGCCTGAGGGCGGTGTTCTCGGTCATGACTCCACCCTGACAGGCAATGCGGAAGGATCACTTCCGCGATGGATGAGAAGATGCGGAGATGCTCGAGACCTCGGCCCGCCTGCTCCGGCTCCTGTCGCTCCTGCAGCTCCGGCGGGACTGGACCAGCGCGGAGCTCGCCGACCGGCTCGGGGTGAGCACGCGCACCGTGCGCACGGACGTCGGCAAGCTGCGCTCGCTCGGCTACCCCGTCGAGGCCCGCCCCGGCGTCGCCGGCGGCTACCGTCTGGCCGCCGGGACGGCGATGCCCCCGCTCGTGCTCGACGACGACGAGGCGGTCGCGGTCGCGATCGGGCTCGGCGCCGCCGCGCACCAGGGGCTCGGCGGCGGGGAGACCTCGCTCACGGCGCTCGCGAAGCTCGAGCAGGTGATGCCTGCGCGCCTCCGTCGCCGCGTCGAGGCGGTCCGCGAGGCCACCAGCGTGGTGCCCGGCGCGGACCCGTCCCTCGACCTCGACGTGCTCGGCGCGGTCGCCGCCTCGATCCGGGGCAGCGAGCGGCTCCGCTTCGGCTACACCTCGCACGACGGGGCCGAGTCGTCGCGGCACACGGAGCCGCACCGCGTGGTGCGCTGGGGATCGCGCTGGTACCTGCTGGCCTGGGACCTCGACCGCGCCGACTGGCGCGTCTTCCGGGTCGACAGGATCGCCGTGCGACCGCCCACCGGCGCGCGGTTCCGGCCCCGCGTCATCCCCGAGGACGCCGTGCTCAAGCACGTCGTGGCACGGGTGGGGAGGGCGACGTGGCGGTACCGCGCGCGGATCCTCGTGCACGCGCCCGCCGACGAGGTCGTCGCAAAGATCGGCTCGCCGCTCGAGGTCGAGAAGGTCGGACCGGGGACGTGCCGCGTCGAGGTCGGGAGCGACGACCCCGACCGGCTCGCGCTCTGGGTCGCCCAGCTCGGCATGGACGTCGAGGTGCTCGAGGGGCCGGAGCTGGCCGCGGCGTTCGGACGGCTGGCGGCCCGGTTCAGCCGAGCGGCGCGGGAGGCGCCGTCGCCGTGACGGCCGCGTCCAGGGCGCCCTCGGCGACGCGCACGTGCACCGCGTCGCCGGGGGAGACGTCGTGCGCCGAGCGCACCACGTGCCCGTCGCCGCGCTGCACGACGGCGTAGCCGCGGGCGAGCGTCGACTCGGGGGAGAGCGCCCGCACCTGGGCCCCCAGCCGGCCGATCTCGCCGGCCGCGCGCAGCAGGGCGGCGTCGAGCAGGTGCCGGGCATGCCGCACGTGCTGGGCGACCTCGCGCTCGCGGGCGTCGACCGTGGTCTGCGGCCGGGCGAGCACCGGACGCGATCGCAGCGCGTCCAGGCCGTGCTGCTCCCGGTCGACCCGGGCCGCCACCGCGGCGCGCATCCGCCGCCGGGCCTGGTCGAGGCGGTGCCGCTCCTCGGCGACGTCGGGCACGACCTGCTTGGCGGCGTCCGTCGGCGTCGACGCGCGGTGGTCCGCGACGAGGTCGAGCAGCGGGGCGTCGGTCTCGTGGCCGATGGCGCTGACCAGCGGTGTCGTGCAGGCCGCCGCCGCCCGCACCAGGGCCTCGTTGCTGAAGGGGAGGAGGTCCTCGACCGACCCGCCGCCGCGCGCCACGACGATCACCTCGACCTCGGGCCGGGCGTCGAGGTAGGCGATCGCGGCGCTCACCTCGCGGACGGCGTCGACGCCCTGCACCGCGACCTCGCGGATCTCGAACCGCACCTGGGGCCAGCGGGCGCGCGCGTTGACGACGACGTCGTGCTCGGCCTTGGACTCCCGCCCGCACACCAGGCCGACGACGGAGGGCAGGAACGGCAGCGGGCGCTTGCGGTCGAGGTCGAACAGGCCCTCGGCGGCGAGCACCCGGCGGAGCTGGTCGATGCGGGCGAGCAGCTCGCCGACGCCCACCTGGCGCATCGCCGTGGCGCGCATCGACAGCCGGCCGGTCTTCACCCAGAACTCCGGCTTGGCCTGCACCACCACGTGGTCGCCGACCTCGGGCTTGTGGTGCAGCCCTTCGAACACGCGCGAGAGCATGTGCACGGGCAGGGAGGCCTCGGCGTCCGTGTCGCGCAGCGTCACGAACTGCATCCCCGCCCGGGGGCGGTAGGTGTGCTCCACGACCTGGCCCTCGACCCAGACCAGCGACATCTTCGCGACGTAGTCCCGGATCTTCGCCGACAGCAGGCGCACCGGCCACGGACGTTCCGCCGTCGTCTCGCGGGCGAGCTCGGGCAGGGGCTGCGGCTGGGCTTGCGGCTGGGACACGTCCGACACGCGCTCCAGCATGCCCCACGCCCCCGACGGGCCCGTCAGCGGCCCGTCACAGGACGTCCACACCGGCACACCTAGACTGGCTGCGTGACTGCGACCGCCACGGCTCCCACCAGCCCGACGACCACCAAGCGCGTGCTCCTCGCCGCGCCGCGCGGCTACTGCGCGGGGGTCGACCGCGCCGTGGTGGCGGTGGAGAAGGCGCTCGAGACCTACGGCGCGCCGGTGTACGTGCGCAAGGAGATCGTGCACAACAAGCACGTCGTGGAGACGCTGCGCGACCGCGGCGCGATCTTCGTCAACGAGACCGACGAGGTGCCCGAGGGCGCCCGGCTCGTGTTCTCCGCGCACGGCGTCTCGCCCGCGGTGCGCGAGTCGGCCGCGGCCCGCGGCCTCGACACCATCGACGCGACCTGCCCCCTCGTGACCAAGGTGCACAAGGAGGCCGTGCGGTTCGCCAAGGACGACTACGACATCCTCCTCATCGGCCACACCGGGCACGAGGAGGTCGAGGGCACGGCCGGTGAGGCTCCCGACCACGTGCAGGTCGTGAACTCCCCGGACGAGGTCGACCAGGTGCAGGTCCGCGACCCGCACAAGGTCGTCTGGATCTCCCAGACCACGCTGTCCGTGGACGAGACCATGGAGACCGTGCGCCGCCTGCGCGACCGGTTCCCCGAGATGCAGGACCCGCCCAGCGACGACATCTGCTACGCCACGCAGAACCGCCAGGTCGCGGTGAAGAAGCTGGCGCCGGCGTGCGACGTCGTGATCGTCGTGGGCTCCGCGAACTCGTCGAACTCGGTGCGCCTGGTCGAGGTGGCGCTGCAGGCCGGCGCCCGCAGCGCGTACCGCGTGGACCGCGCGGCCGAGATCGAGGACGCCTGGCTCGAGGGCGCCACGACGGCCGGCGTGACGTCCGGGGCTTCGGTGCCGGAGATCCTCGTGCAGGACGTCATCGCGCACCTCGACGCGCACGGCTTCGGCGCCGTCGAGGAGGTGCGCACCGCCACCGAGGACCTGATGTTCTCCCTGCCGCGCGAGCTGGCGCGCGGCCTCAAGGCCGCGGGCCAGGAGGAGAAGCGCCCCCGCCGCGGCGCCCGCACCGCCCTGCCGGTCGAGCCCGCCTGACGCCCGCCGCCCCTCGTCGGCCCCGGCGGCCTCAGCCGGCGGCCGACTCGCCCTCGTCGTCCGGGTCCGCCGCGCGCTCGAGGTCGCGCTGCGCGGCATTGACGAGGGACTCGACCGAGTCGTCCCGGCCGCCCTCGACCCCGAGGATCCCGAGGTCGACGACCAGGCCCTCCTCGACGGCGAGCAGCTCCGGCTTGGTGACCGCGCGCGTCGTGTCCTCGACCGCCTTGAGCGGCTCGATGGTCTGACCGGCGTCCACGACCTTGAGCTCGACCATGCGGCGCGCCTGCGGCAGCACGCGGGTCTCGAGCGACCCGACGAACGCGTTGTAGTGCTTGGTGGCGGTGGTCATGGACTGGCCGAGCTTGGTGATGCTCTTGGTCATCGTGACGATGCGGGCGTACAGCTCCTTGCCCGTCTGCAGCACCTTCTGGGCGTCCTCGGCGATGGCGTCCTGCTGCCACGCGTACGCCACGGTGCGCAGCATGGCGACCAGCGTCATCGGGGTCGCGACGAGGACCCGCTTGCGGATGGCGGTCTCGAGGAGGTCGGGCTGACGTTCGACGGCGGCGGCCAGGATCGGCTCCGCGGGGACGAACATGACGACGAACTCGGGCGCGGCGTCGAACTGCGACCAGTAGGCCTTGCCCGCGAGGACGTCCACGTGCTTGGCGAGGTCCTTGGCGTGGGCGTCGAGCTCCCTGTCGCCGCCGGCCGGGCTCTCGGCCTGCTGGGCGCGCAGGTACGCGCTGAGCGGCACCTTCGCGTCGACCACGACCGTCTTGCCGCCCGCCAGGCGCACGACCAGGTCGGGGATGAGGGTCTCGCCCTCGGCCGTGGTGCGGTGCACCTGGGCCTCGAAGTCGACGTGGTCCATCATCCCGGCGGCCTCGACCACGCGCTTGAGCTGCAGCTCGCCCCACACGCCGCGGGTCTGGTTGGAGCGCAGCGCCGAGACGAGGTCGCTGGTGCCGACGCGCAGCTGGGCGTTGACCGTCTCGAGCTGGCGCAGCTGCTCGGTGAGCGCCGAGTAGCCCTGGAGCCGGGCCTGCTCGGCCGTGTCGACGCGCGCGTTGACCTTGTCGAGGGTCTTGCTCATCGGGTCGAGCAGGGCGCGGATGGCCTGCTCGCGCTGGGCGAGCGTCTCGTCGTGCTTCACCGTGCTGCGCTGCAGGCGCTCGTTCGCCAGGTCGAGGAACTGCTTCTGGTTGGCGGCGAGCACGTCGTTCGCCAGCGCGCGGAACCGCTGTGCCGCGGCCTCCTGGTCGCCCTTGGCCTCCGCGAGCTGCCGCTCGAGGTCCTCCTTGACCTGCGCCAGCAGGCGGTCGGCGTTCTCGCGGGCCTCCGTCACCCGGCGCTCCGCCTCGTCGCGGGCCCGGTCGAGGTCGCGCTCGGCCTGCTCGCGCTGCTCCGCCAGGCGGCGCTCGGTCTCGTCGCCCACCTGGCCGAGGCGGCTGCGCAGGTCGGCGGCGTCGCGGCGCACGGACTCGAGCTCGCCGTGCTCGCGCAGGCGCTCCATCTCCTGCGACCGACCGGCCCGCGCCGCCCGGTTCGCGTGCCCCAGCCAGCCCACCAGCGCTCCCACCGCGAGGGCGCCGAGCGTGAGGAGCAGAACCGTGGTCGTCGTCATGGGGCACACGGTGTCACGGAGCACCGACACCGCGGAGCACCGGGGCGGCGCGTCGCTGACCAGGGCGGGCGGTCGCCGGCGGGCTGTCCGGCCGCGGGCGCCGGCACTACGGTTGACCCGTGAGCGACCAGACCGGGCCGCCGCCCGCCGCCCCCGCCCCCGTCCCGCCCGACCTCGGGGCCGCCCTCAGCCTGCGCGGCCTGTGGAAGCGGTTCGGCCAGAAGATCGCCGTCGCCGGCGTGGACCTCGACGTCCCCACCGGGTCGTTCTTCGGCCTCGTCGGGCCGAACGGCGCGGGCAAGACGACGTCGCTGTCGATGGCGACGGGCCTGCTGCGCCCCGACTTCGGCGCGGTGCACGTGCACGGCACCGACCTGTGGGCGCACCCGGACCGGGCCAAGGCGACCCTCGGCGTGCTGCCGGACGGCGTGCGCCTCTTCGACCGGCTGACCGGCGCGCAGCTGCTCACGTACGCCGGGCTCCTGCGCGGGCTGGACCGGGACACGGTCGCCGAGCGCACCGAGGACCTGCTGCGGGCGATGGACCTGGTGGGCGACCGCGACACGTTCGTCGTCGACTACTCCGCCGGCATGACCAAGAAGGTCGGCCTCGCGTCGGCGATGATCCACGCCCCGCGCGTGCTCGTGCTCGACGAGCCGTTCGAGGCGGTCGACCCCGTCAGCGCGGCGAACATCCGCGACATCCTGCACGCCTACGTCGACGACGGGGGCACGGTGGTGGTCTCGAGCCACGTCATGGACCTCGTGCAGCGGATGTGCTCGCACGTGGCGGTCATCGCCGGCGGCCACGTGCTCGCCGCCGGGACGGTGGCCGAGGTGCGCGGGGAGCAGAGCCTCGAGGACCGCTTCGTGGACCTCGTGGGCGGCCGTCGGGAGTCGGAGGGACTGGCGTGGTTGCGCAGCTCGTCCGCCTCAAGCTGACCCTGCTCGCCAACACGTTCCGGCGGAGCGTGTGGCAGACGATCGGGCTCGTCGTCGGGTCCCTCTACGGGCTGTTCGTGCTGGTGCTCGCCGTGGGGGCCGCCGTCGCGGGCGGTACGGCCGACGCGGCCGTGACCGGCCAGGTCATCACCGTGGTCGGGGCGCTCGTCGTCCTCGCGTGGTGGGTGGTCCCGGTCTTCGCGTTCGGGGTGGACGCCACCCTCGACCCGCGCCGCTTCGTCACCTTCGCGATGCCGCGCCGCACGCTGCTCGCGGGCCTCGCGCTGGGCGGCCTCGTCTCCGTGCCCGCGGCCGTGACGACGCTGGCCGCGCTCGGCGTCTCGTTCGCCTGGTGGCGCGAGCCCGCCGCGCTCGTCGCGGCCCTCGTCGGGGGCGTGCTCGCCACGGCGCTGTGCGTCGTCGGCTCGCGCGCGACGACGACGGCGCTCGCGCCACTGCTCGACTCGCGGCGATACCGGGAGGTGCTGACGATCGTGGCCGTGATCCCGCTGCTGCTGATCGGCCCGGCGTTCGGCTGGCTCGCCGGCGGCGTCGAGGTCACCGTGGGCGGGTCCGGCGCGGACGCACTGGGGGCCGCGGTCGCGCCCCTCGCGGACGTGGCCGGCTGGACCCCGCTCGGAGCGCCGTGGGCCCTCGCGTCGGCCGTGCACGACGGGGCCTGGGCGCTCCTGGCGGTGCGCCTGGCGATCTCCCTCGGCACGCTCGCGCTCGCCTGGGTGGTCTGGGACCGGACGCTCGCGCGGGAACTCGTGACCCCCCGCGGCGGCTCCGCGGCCGCGGAGGCGAAGGGGCTCGGCTGGTTCGGCCGGCTGCCCGCCACGCCCACGGGCGCGGTGACGGCGCGCACCGCCACGTACTGGCTGCGCGACCCCCGGTACGCGGCGTCGGTCGCGATGGTCCCGCTGCTCCCGCTGGTGCTGCTCGCCGTCGGGGTCTCGAACGGCGTGGGCGGCGTCTTCCTGCTGGTCATGGGCCCGCTGGCGGCCTGGCTGCTGGGCTTCGGCATCTCGAACGACGTGGGCTACGACAACACGGCGTTCGCCCTGCACGTGGCGACCGGCACGCCGGGCCGCGCGGACCGGTGGGGACGCGCGCTGCCCGTGCTGGCGGGCGGGCTGCCGCTGTGCCTGGCCTTCGCGGTGGTCGGCTGCGCCGTCGCGCAGCGGTGGGACGCGCTGCCCGCGATGCTCGGCCTCACCGGCGGCACGCTGGGCGCGTCCGTAGGGATCTCCAGCGCGGTGTCCGCGCGCCTCGTCTACCCGGTGCCGAAGCCGGGGGAGAGCCCGTTCAAGTCCCCGCAGGGCGCGACGATGGCGACGATGATCGCCCAGATGGCGACGATGGCGATCATCCTCGCCGCGAGCGTGCCCACCCTCGCGCTCGCGCTGCCCGCGATCCTTCTGCCGCAGGCGGGGCTCGGGTGGGCGGCACTCGGTGTCGGGCTGGTCACGGGCGTGGTCGTGCTGGTGCTCGGCGTGCGCTGGGGCGCCCGGACGTACGACCGCCGGCTGCCCGAGCTGCTGCAGCAGGTCATGGCCTTCGGCTGAAGCTCCGGCAGACCTTCTCGATGTTTCGTGAGGGCTCGGTCATGGGCCGACCAAGGAGGCTTTGCGACAATGGTGCCGTGACCTCCGTGAACCCCGAGCACCTGTCCCTGCCCGAGCGTTGGACGGCGGAGACGCCCGACCTGGCCGACCTGCCCCGGCTGGGCGAGCTGCGGGGGGCCGCCGCGGAGCCGTTCACCGGGTCGTCGGTCGTGAACCAGGACGCCCTCGCCGCGGAGGTGGCCGGGCCGATGTCGTGGACGCGCCGCCAGGTCGTGGTGCGCGACCCGGTCGGTGTGGTGCGGGCGTGGGCGACGGCGCACGACCGCGCGGCCGGGCGCGTCGTCGTCGGGGTCGACGTCGACCGCGGGGCCCCCGAGGCGGACGCGCTCGCGGCCGCGGGCTACTCCTGGGCGGCGCAGCAGGGCCGCGAGCTGGCCGCCCTGCGCGGCCTGGGGCGCACCCAGCTCGACGCCGGCGCGTACGCCGGCGACGAGACGCAGCGCCGGTGGCTCGCCGCCGCGGGCTACGCCCAGGCGCGCTCGTGGCTGCAGATGTCCCGGCCCGTGGTGCCCGAGGAGGCGCTGCGCGGCGTGCTGCCCGACCCGCGTCCGGGCGTGACCGTGCGGCCGGTCGCGACGCACGACGACGGGCTGCCGGTGGCCGAGGACCTGCAGACCGTGCACCGGGTGCTCGAGAGCGCGTTCGAGGACCACTTCAACTCCTATCGCGAGAGCTTCGGCGAGTTCCTGGTGCGGCTGCGCGCCGACCCGGGGCACCGCTGGGACCACTGGTGGCTGGCGCTCGTGAGCGACCCCGAGCGCCCCGACGCGGAGCCGGAGCCGATGGGCGCGCTCGTCGGCGCCGTCCTGCCCTCGGGCGCCTCGGGCAAGGAGGGCAGCTACGTCGAGTACCTGGGCGCCGACCGGCGCGCCCGAGGGCGCGGCGTCGCGACGGCGCTGCTGTTCGCCGTGATCCGCGACGCGGCCGCGCGGGGGCGCGACCGGGTGGGCCTCGAGGTCGACGCCGACAGCCCGACGGGCGCCGCGTCGCTGTACGAGAGCTGGGGCTGGCGCACCGCCTACGTCACGGAGTCCTGGCACCAGGACGTCGACGCCTGACCCGCCCGCCCGGGCGGCGCGTGTCGGTGCCCGCGCCTACCGTCGGGGCATGGCATCTGCGGAGGCACGGTTCGGGCCGGAGGACGAGCTGCGGGGCGCGCGGTTCGTCGAGGCCGACATGACGGGCACCGCGTTCCGGCTCGCCCGGCTCGACGGAGCGCGGTTCGACCAGAGCTTCATGCCGGGAGTGCTGATGCGCGGCGTCGACCTCACGGACGGCGACCTCGACGGCGAGATCACGGGGCTGCGCGTCAACGGCGTCGAGGTCGCGCCGCTCATCGAGGCCGAGCTGAACCGGCGGAACCCCGGCCGCGAGCAGGCACGGTCGCAGGACCTCGCCGAGCAGCGCGCGTCGTTGGACGCCGCGCTGCGGGCCTGGGACGCGCACCTCGAGCGCGTGTCCGCCATGCCGGCCGGCACGGTCGACGCCTCCGTCGACGGCGAGTGGTCGACGGCGCAGACGCTGCGGCACCTGGTGTTCGCCATGGACGGGTGGGTCCGGTACGGCCTGCTGGGGATCGACGACGCCTTCTGGTACGCCGGGCTGCCGTTCACGGAGTACGAGCCCGAGGTGGCGCGCCTCGGCGTCGACCTGGCGGCGGCGCCGTCGTGGGCGGAGACCCAGGCGGCCCACGCCGACCGCATCGCCCAGGTGCGCGCGCTCTACGACGACCTCGCCGGCACGGACGTCACGGGCGACGCCCCGCGGCTCCCGCCGTGGGCGCCGGCAGGGCTCACCCGCGCTGTGCACCAGTCCCTCGGCGTCGTCGCCCGGGAGCACTGGGCGCACCTGCAGTTCGTCGAGCGCGACCTGGCGACGCTCGAGGATCGCGCTCGGGAAGTCCGGTAGGGCCCGGCACGTAGACTCTCCCGACGTGGCACTCACCATCGGCATCGTCGGCCTGCCCAACGTCGGCAAGTCCACGCTCTTCAACGCACTGACCCGCAACCAGGTGCTCGCGGCGAACTACCCGTTCGCGACCATCGAGCCCAACGTCGGGGTGGTCCCGCTGCCGGACCCGCGGCTGGACACGCTCGCGGAGATCTTCTCCTCGGAGCGCACCCTGCCGGCGACGGTGTCGTTCGTCGACATCGCGGGCATCGTCAAGGGCGCGTCCGAGGGCGAGGGCCTGGGCAACAAGTTCCTCGCGAACATCCGCGAGGCCGACGCGATCTGCCAGGTCACCCGTGTGTTCGACGACGGCGACGTCGTCCGCGTCGAGGGCTCGGTGGACGCCGAGGGCGACATCGAGACCATCTCCACCGAGCTGATCCTCGCCGACCTCCAGACGCTGGAGAAGGCGCTGCCGCGGATGGAGAAGGAGGTCAAGATCAAGCGGGGCGACGCCGCGCTGTTCGCCGCCGCCACCACCGCGCAGAAGATCCTCGAGTCCGGCACCACGCTCTTCCAGGGCGCCAAGGCCGAGGGGCTGGACCTGGCCGACATCGCGTCGCTGCAGCTGCTGACGGCCAAGCCGTTCATCTACGTCTTCAACACCGACGACGCGGGCCTCGCGGACCAAGGGATGCAGCAGCGCCTGCGCGACCTCGTCGCCCCCGCCGACGCCGTCTTCCTCGACGCGAAGTTCGAGTCCGAGCTCGTCGAGCTCGAGCCGGACGACGCCCGCGAGATGCTCGCCGACTCCGGCCAGGAGGAGGCGGGGCTCGACCAGCTCGCCCGCGTCGGCTTCCACACGCTCGGCCTGCAGACGTACCTCACGGCCGGCCCCAAGGAGTCGCGCGCCTGGACGATCCGCAAGGGCTGGACCGCCCCGCAGGCCGCCGGCGTCATCCACACCGACTTCGAGCGCGGCTTCATCAAGGCCGAGGTCATCTCCTTCGACGACCTCGTCGAGGCCGGCTCCGTCCAGGCCGCCCGCTCCGCCGGCAAGGCGCGCGTCGAGGGCAAGGACTACGTCATGCAGGACGGCGACGTCGTGGAGTTCCGCTTCAACGTGTGACGGCGCCAGGCCACCGGCCGGTTTGTGTAAAGCCCGCCATCATCGCGAAATTGAGCGGGATGCTTGGGTGTGTCACCAGTAGTAGCAGGGCTTGCTCAGCCGCAATTGACTTGAAGACTGGGAGGCCGTGACCTTGCGAAGCGTGACAGTCGTGGCTCCGACGTCCTCGCTCGGAGGACGAAGGTTCGAGCCTCAGGCGGAGCTGATCCTGCACGATCTCGCCGAACCCGCAGCGTCTTCGCTACCCGGCGCCACTGGCGAGGTACTGCTAATCCCTGAGATGCCAAGTCCCTTGGGCCTTCCGGACTTCATCGCACTGGCCGGGGGAAGCGACTGGCTGCGGGGGCGTGGCGCTTCAGGCGTACAGCCGCTCCTCGCTGAGGCAGACTGCTTGGTGTTGGCTGCGCTGCATCCTGGGCAGGCGCTGTCGTCGGCAACGATCGGACGACGAATTGGATGGTCGCCGGCGGCTCTTGAGCCAGTGCTAAACCGTCTGGAGAATGCGGGCGCGGTGGTGAAGACCTCCGGCGGCGCGCACAGGGTAAACCCGGCGCTGCTGCCGCGCGGATCGGTCTTCGCGCTCGAGGCGAAGGTCAAGGATTGGCAGAAGGCCGTGCTGCAGGGCCGCGCGTACCGCTCGTGGGCCGACAACTATGTCGTCCTTCTGGGCGAGGTCGGTCCGGTGGCGGAGCGACGCGCGGCCGAGCGTGTCGCTCTTGACGGCGCGGGCCTCTACTCCTCCTCGGGATGGATTGTCAGGCCTCGCGCTAGGCGTCCCGCTCCAGCGAGGCGCCTCTGGGGCTTCGAGCACCTGTTCGCCGCCACTGCGTCCTCAGCTCCAGCCCTCTGACGCGGCGAAGAGTTCCATGCCGTCGGAAAAGGGCTTGATCCAGCGGTCGGGGCCGAGTGGCGCGCCGGTGATCCGCTTGACTTCCTGCCACTCGGGGCGGGCGTCGGCGTAGCGACGTCGCAGCGCCGCGATCCGGTCGCGTCCGACCAAGCCGTTAAGCTCATCGACGATGTCTGTCAGGATCGACGCATGGTGCTGGAACGCCTGCTCGGGCTTGGGGCCGATGGTGCCGGGGGTCAGACGCGCCGCCAGGGCTGCGTTCTCGGAGGACAGCACTGAATACTCGCGGTTCGCGAGCCCGCCCATGAGCCCGCCGAGCGTTGGGCGCTGGTACCAGCCGCCGCCGCTCTGGTCGCCCTCGCGTTCCTCAAAGTCCTGGTACGCGCAGACTCGCTGGCGTATGTCCCACCCGGTTCCGATCGCTTCCGCTCCGGCGGCGACGGCCGGGAGCGCCGCGACGTCGCCGAAGGCGACACGCACGGGGCGGTCCTGGCTGAACGCGAAGGTGGTGCGCATCAAGCCGTAGACCTCTTCGGCGGTCGCGCCAGGCGGCATCGAATTGTCTGACCGTGTCACGACAAGGAGCCAGCCAGCCGGCTCGAGCTGGTCAAGTGCGCCGACATGGGCGTCGAGCTCCGCGCCGGCACCCCAGAACTGCTGGTCCCCAGCGACAGTCAGCCATGCGGTGGGCTCTACGTCCACGGCCTCTTGACTAATTTCGAGCGCGCGCTGGCTCGCGGGCGTGTCGGGATACGAGACCAGGAGGGACGGGGCGAGGAGCGGGCTCGTGAGTTCCCTCTGAATCGCGTACACGCGCTCGATGTGGTCGCGCATGGCCGTTCGTGACGTCACGTCCCCCCGGACGCCGCCCCAGAGGCTCCACGTGTCGTAGTGCCGGAAGTCGCCGGCGCGAGGCATACTGAGGGCGTAGGTCATGGGGTCGAACCAGAATTCGCCGCCCGCTGCTCGGATCTGCTCGGACGTGTCGTGCGCCGAACGCTTAAACCCGTTCGCGAGTCGAGGCGACGTAAAGGGCGACAGGTAGGCACCGCTGGCATACCCGCCCTGTACAGCGCTCGTCGTCCACTTGATCAGCGTGTTTCGGGCGGTGTCGCCAAGGAAGACTCCCATCACGCCTCATCGAAGGCACGCCGCAGCGCGTCACCGTTGCGGTAGCGCCGAGCGGGCTGGGGATGCAGCCCACGCTCAACGACGTCGACAAGCCCGTCGGGGAGATCTTGTCGTGCATCGCGAAGAAGAATGTGCTGCGCGGACCGGAGGCGTGTGAGGTACTCGTAGTCATCGCCCTTGTAAGGGATCGGTGAGTACCCGGTGGCCGCCAGATAGACCAGCGCGCAGCACCCGAACACGTCGGATGCGGCTGTCGGTGCGCCAGAGTACGCCTGGAGGTGCTCGGGCGTCATGAAGCCCCGGGTGCCCGGCTGGCCACCGACGGTCAGGCCGCTGCGCAAAGCGTGCTTCGCGAAGCCCGGGTCCATCACCACGAACCTTCCGGATCCGAGCCGCTGGACGTTCCCGGGGCTGAGGTCCCGGTGGATGACCTTCTTCTTGTGCAGCGCGCCGAGCCCGGCCGCCACGTCGCGTCCGAGCGTCAGGAGTTGCTCTGAGGGCCAGCCCGAGCCCCCGTAGCGCAGATCAGTGCCGTCGAGGAGCTGTTCGAGCCAGAAAACCGCGACGGGTGGTTCCCCGAGCAGTTGGAGATCTGAGGTGACCGCGACCACGTTCGGGTGGTCGATGCTCTTGAGCAGGTCGACCTCTCGCCGGGCCCGCTCAAGCGCCGCGGGGTCCGTGGCCATTCCGAGGTCGATGAGCTTGAGTACGCTCTCGGTACCGTCCGGGTGGGTCACGACGTTCACCTGCTTCTGCCCGCCCTCCACGAGGGCGCGCGCAGGCACTACGCCCAGTCGGGAGCAGGCTTCGTGTAGCAGGTCGGTCACAACATGATCCTGGCACGCACATCACACGAATTGGAGCCGGCGCGGCCGCGTGGCCTGGATAGCGCGGGTGGAAATCGGGGATCGTCAGAGCTACGGACGGCGAGTGCACCGTCCGCCTTCTGGCCGCTGTTCGTGATCTTCGGACCCGGACTCAGCGTCCTGCTGTGGGCGATCGCCGTGGTCGCCTGGTGCTACTCGCGTCGTGGATCCGGGCGGGTGGCGCGCGGCGTCGTCCTCGTTCCCGGCGTCCTCTGCGCCCCGGCCGTCAACGTCCTGCGGGTGCACCCCGAGATCGCCCTGTCGCCGCCGGCGCCGGTCCGTGGTCCCTCGTCGGCGGACCGGCGCTCCTGATCGCGGCGTTGCTGCCGCGGCGACGGGGACAGTCCCTGCCGAGGCACGCACGACATGGCGGAGGCCGGACCCGTCGACGCCGAGCTCGAACACTGGTCGTGAGCGCGCTCAGACCACCCGGCGGACCTCCTGAGGCCAGCCGCAGGCCTCGGCGACCCTGCCCGCCCACGCCGTCGCGGCGTCGTCGTCGGCGACGTCGATGATCGTCAGGCCGCCGATGCGCTGCTCCGTCGGGGCGAACGACCCGGCGGTGACCACCGGCGTGCCGCCGGTCGCGTCGGCCGTGAAGGCACGGTCGTCGTCCTCGTCCACGCCGGCGGCGAACACGAGGACCCCGGCGTCCCTCATGTCGTTCACGACGGCGTTCGCGAGCGGCCCGCGCCCGGCGAACCACTCGGGGCTGTGGTCGCCCACCCACTGCTGGTTGAAGTAGATGATGTAGTGGCTCATCGTCGCTCGTCCCGTCGTCGTTGTCGGGTCTCCCTGGAGCACGCTACCCCCGGGAATCACGTTGCGCGGGGATGCGACGATGCCGGGCATGACCCTGCCGACACCGGTCCTGGAGACCGAGCGCCTGACGCTGCGCCCGTTCACGGTCGAGGACTCGGACGACCTGTTCGCGCTGCAGAGCGACCCGTTCGTGCTGCGCTACTGGGACTCCCCGCCGTGGGGCGAGCGGTCGAGAGTCGACCGCTTCCTGGACGGGTGCCGGCGGATGGCGGAGGAGGGCAGCGGCGCCCGCGTGGTCGTCGAGCGCACCTCGGACCGGGCGTTCGTCGGCTGGTGCACCTTCAACGGCTGGAACCCGGAGCTCCGCAGCGCGTCCCTCGGCTACTGCCTCGCCCAGGCGGCGTGGGGCCACGGCTACGCGACGGAGGCGGCCCGCGCGCTGCTCGGGTGGGCCTACGACGCCCTCGACCTCAACCGGGTCCAGGCCGAGGCCGACACGCGCAACGCGGCGTCGGCGCGGGTGCTCGAGAAGCTCGGCTTCGTCCGCGAGGGCACCTTGCGCGAGGACTGCGTCGTCGACGGCGTCGTGTCCGACTCGTGGGTGTACGGCCTGCTGCGGCGCGACTGGGCGGGCTCCCAGGGCCCTCGTCACCCGGACCGAGGCGGCAGGAGCGAGTGAGCGACTCCGAGCGTGCCGGCGGGCGGGCGATCGACTTCCGCCCGCTCACCGACCCGGTCGACCCGAGGACGGCCCGCGAGTTCGACCGCGAGCTGCACCGGGAGCTCGGCCACCGCAAGGACCGCGAGGGCTTGGACGCGGGGTGCTTGATCCTGGTCGTGCTCCCCGTCGGGCTGGTGTTCGCGGCCGCCTTCGGGCTCGGCCTCGCGGCGAACCCGTCCGCCTGGTGGTGGGGCGCCGCGAGCGGCGTGATCCTGCTCGCCACCGCCGTGCTGTGCGTGCGGGCCGTGCGCGTCGCCGCGCGTCGGGCCAAGGAGATGCCGACCCTCCGCTACCGCCTCGCGCGCTTCGCCGAGGCCAACGGGCTGCTCTTCCTTCTCGAGGAGAAGGACCCGGAGCCCGCCGGGAGCCTCATCGGTCGCGGGCACGCGGGGCGCCTCGACCACGTCCTGCGGTGGCCGGACGACGGCGTCGAGGCGGGCAGCTACCACTACGTGACGCGGAGCGTGAAGGCGACGACGCCGTGGGACCACGGGTACGCCCGTGTCCGGGACGTCGGCCCGGCGCCCGAGCTCGTCCTCGACGCGACCTCGGCCCGGTCGCGTCTCGATCAGCTCCTCGGCCCCGGAGCGAGCGGGCAGGAGACGGAGCTGGTGGCGCCAGGGGGTGCGGGCTTCACGCTGCGGACCCGGCCCCGCGACACCGAGCGCGCCCAGGCCTTCGTCGACGACGGCCTGCTCGGCCTGCTCGCGCAGCATCCGGTCAACCTGGAGGTCGTCGACGGCGAGGCCTTCCTCTCCCTGCGCGCCGACACGACGCTCCCGATGACCGACCCCGAGACGTGGCTCTGGCTCCTGGAGCTCGCCGCCGCCCTTCGCGAGCGCGCCCGCTCGGGAGAGCGCGGATGACGGGAAGGAGCCCGCGGAGAGCGGCCTCCCGCACCTCAGGCCGGCGCGGTAGTCCGCGCGCTCAGCGGTCGTCGTCGGACGACGGCGGCAGCTGCGGGTAGTCGGCGACCGGGTAGACGCCGACGGCGAACCCGTGCACCTGGTCGCCGCGGCGCGGGAGGGTGTCGAACTCCTCCACCAGGGCGGCCATGCGGTGCCAGAACTCCTCCTTCTGCGCCTCGTCGATCCGGGCGTGCCGGAGGAAGCCCCACAGCTGTCCGTCGAGGTACGCGGGCCGGGACTCGCGGGCCGCGACCTCGAGGTCGTTGAAGTCCAGCGGTCGGTCGCCACCGTCGGCTCCGGCGTCCGACCCGTCGAGCGAGACGTGGAACAGCCGAGCCGTCCGGCCGTAGAAGGCCTCCTCGATCGCGCGGACCCGGCGCGTGCGGACCACCTGCAGGAGGCCCGCGTCGGCGAGGACCTTGACGTGGTGGGCGACGGTGCTCTTCGGCCGGCCCACCGCGGCGGCGAGCTCGGTGACGCTCGCGGCCCGCTCGAGGAGCAGGCCGAGGACCGTGGTGCGCAGCGGGTGGGCGAGCGCGCGGACCTGGTCGGCGCTGGTCAGCGCGCGCCTGTCCTCGAGGTCGTAGTCGGGGGTCTTGCCGTCCATGGCTCCAGATACTAACGTTCTGGAACGTTCGAAAGTATTGGATCATTGGAGGGGCCATGGCCGAGATCGTCCTGTTCCATCATTCCCAGGGGCTCACCGCGGGGGTGCGGGCCTTCGCCGACGCCCTGGCCGCGGAGGGGCACACGCTCCACGTCCCCGACCTGTTCGACGGCCGCACGTTCGACGACGTCGAGACCGGCGTCGCCCACGCGCAGGAGATCGGGTTCGGCACCGTGCTCGACCGGGGCGCGGCCGCTGTCGAGGGGCTCCCCGCCGCGCTGGTCTACGCCGGCTTCTCCATGGGCGTGATGCCCGCGCAGAGGCTCGCGCAGACCCGCCCGGGGGCGGTGGGCGCCCTCTTCCTCGACGCCTGCCTGCCCGTGGCGGAGTTCGGCACGTGGCCCGACGGCGTCCCGGTGCAGATCCACGGCGGCGTCGACGACGAGTGGTTCTCCGAGGACCTGGAGGCGGCCCGCGAGCTGGCCGGCTCGGTGGCCGAGGCCGAGCTCTTCCTCTACCCCGGCACGGCGCACCTGTTCGCCGACTCCTCGCTGCCGGGACACGACGCGCAGGCCACCGGCCTCCTCCTGCAGCGTGCGCTGCCCTTCCTCGGCGCGCTCGGCTGACGGCCGGATCGGGCGTGCGCGCGGGTGATCGTCCGGCACCGTGGTCGACACCGTGATCGCCGGACCCGCCGGGTCGCGCCTGCCCGAGGGGGCGTTCGCGGGCAGGACGCCGATACTGGACGGCATGAGCCTGTACGAGGACGTCGGGGGCTTCGACGTGGTGCTGGCGGTGTGCCGGCGGTGGAACGCGCTGTGCCTCGCGGACCCGGTGGCGGCGCACCCGTTCTCGCACGGCACGCTGCACCCGCAGCACGACGAGCGTCTCGCCGCGTACCTGGCGGAGGCGCTCGGCGGCCCGCGCCTGTACACGGGCGGGTACGGGGACGAGTCGAAGGTGCAGCGCATGCACGCGGGCAACGGGGAGCACGTGGAGCTCGACGAGGTGTGCGTCCGGCTCTTCCGGCGGGCGCTGGACGACGTCGGCGTCCCCCCGGCGGCGGGCGACCGGGTGGGCGACTACTTCGAGCGGCAGACGGTCGCCATGCGGGCCTTCGGCAGGGGCCGCGGCGACGTGCCTGGCGGGCTGCCGCTCCCGCGGGTGTGACGACCCGTCACCCCGCGAGGACGGGGTGGACGGGGACGGCGTCCGCCAGCGCGCGGATGAGCGGGTTGCGGTTGTCGGTGCGCCAGGCGAGCGCCCAGCGCACGGGTGCCGCGTCCCGGACCGGGACGAACACGAGGTCGGGCCAGGAGTAGAACCGTTCGGCCTCGGCCGCGGAGCCGGCGACGGCCTGCCCGGCGGCGGCCACCTTGAGGATGTCGTCCCAGCTGGCCACCTCCGGACCACGGGCGATCCGGCGGCCCGCGGGCGTGCGTGCCGGCTGGAACGTCGCCTCGGTGGCGGCCGAGATGGTGGAGCGGTGGGCGGGGAACGTGAGGTCGCCGTAATCCTCCAGGCAGACGGACTCGCGCCCGGCGTACGGGTGGGAGGCGGCCATCACCAGCACGACCGGCGAGGTGTGCGTGGTCGGGCCGACGGTGATGTCGGGTTCGACCATGGGCAGCCACAGATGGGCGACGTCGACCTCGCCCGCCCGCAGCGGCGCGAGGGGGTCGACGACGTTGAGGTCGCGGCTGACGAGCCGTGCGTCGGGGTGGGACGACTGGAAGGTGTCGAGGGCCTCCCGGATCATCCAGGTCTGGGGGCCCATGGCGCCGAGGACCAGCGTGCCGCCGGCCCCGCGGGCGGACGCGGACGCCGCGTCGACGGCGTCGAGGATCTGCGCGTACGCCGGGCGCAGGGCCTGGGCGAGTCGCTCGCCTGCTTCGGTGAGCCGGACGGTCCGGGAGGTGCGCTCGAACAGGGGCGCGCCGATCCGTCGTTCCAGCTTCCGGATGGCGTGGCTCACGCGTGAGGGGGTGACGTGCAGCCGCTCCGCGGTGCGGGCGAAGTGCAGCTCCTCGGCCAGGGTGAGGAAGACCTCGATGTCCCGCAGCTCCATGACGGTGACTCTACGGTCATCGCAGCCTTGCCGAGATCGCCGTTGATGGTCGCGGTGTGCTCGTCCAGCCTGGCCCAGGCCGCTCGCAGGGTGTGGTGCGGCGGACGTGGAGCGGGACCCGGACGTGCGCGCCGGCGGCTACGCGGTCGACTTCCGCGGCGAGGCGTTCGACGTGCTCGAGCGCCACGTGCGGCACCTCGGCATGTCGGGCGCGGGCTCGACCACTGCCAACCATCTCGGTCTCGACCACCGGGTGGTGCCGCAGGCCTCGCCCGGGCGCGCCGTCCTGCTATTCAGCGCGAACGACTCGGCGCGGATGATGGTCAGCCTGTCCTTCGCGACGGACTCCGCCCTGGTGGACCGGCTCGACCGAGCCCGGCAGGGGGAGCTGGTGCGGGACGAATTCACCGGAGCCGGATGGGAGGTGCCGCACCTGTTCGGGGAGATGGAGACGGGGGTGGGCACCTCCCAGGCGCTCGTCGGCGCCGACACCCTCGCGCGGTGCCTTGTCGAGGCGCGGACGTCAGGGCTCGGCCACGCCGCCGCCGTGGCCCACTAGAGGAGCGGCTGCGCCCGTACGTCGACGCCAACCAGGAGAAGGGCCGTGAGGCGGTCGCGATGCTCGGCGCCTGGACGACGGCCCCTGGACGTCACGCCAACGCGGTCAGGGGGTGCGGATAGGCCGGCTCGCGACCCTGAAAGCTCAGGATGCTCGGGTTGCCGACCGCTCCGTCGCGGATCTCGATCGCGCGCGAGACGGTGGGGCTCGTCGCCCACGAGCCCGGTCCTTCCATGACCGTGCGCAGGAACGGCAGGATCGCCTCGCTGATCTCCCAGGTGGCCGACCTCCACAGGTACGACGGGCTGTGGTCGACGGCGTAGTAGCCCACCCCGCGGCCGACCGTGAACATCGGGTCGTCGAACGTGGTGGGCCTCGCCCACTCGAAGCCCATCCCCTCGTCGCACGAGACGTCGACGATCAGGCTGCCCGGGGCGAACGCGTCCAGGTCCTCGGTCCGCAGGTAGGTCAACGGCGCGGCGACGTCCTGGAGCGTGCAGTTGACCACGATGTCGTGCGACGCCAGGAACTCCGGGAGCAGGGCGTCGCCGTCCTTCGTGAGGACCGTGGAGAGGTGGGTCGGGCCGTCGCCGGTGTTGAGCTGCGTGATGTGCGCGCCGTGGATCGGCGAGCCGACCGCGGCGACGCCGCGTTGCGTGAGGACCTCGATGTCGTGGATCCCGAGCGCGGTGAGCGCGGTCACCGCTCCCCGCGCCGTCGCGCCGAAGCCGATGACGACCGCGCTGAGTCGCGGCCCGTAGTCGCCGGTCGAGCCGACGAGGCTCAGCGCGTGCAGGACGGAGGCGTAGCCGGCCAGCTCGTTGTTCTTGTGGAACACGTGCAGGCCGAAGTGGCCGCGGCGGGTCCAGTGGTTCATCGCCTCGAAGGCGATCAGCGTGAGCCGACGGTCGATCGCCGTCTGCGTCATCCGGGCATCCTGCACGCAGTGCGGCCACCCCCACAGGACACGGCCCTCGGGAATCGCCGCCACGTCGACGGCCTGCGGCTTGGGCAGGAGCAGGACGTCGGCGGACTCGATCACCTCGGACCGTCCCGCGACCCGGCCCACGCGCGACTCGACGTAGCCGGGCTCCAGCTGGAAGTCGGCGGCGTAGCCACGCTCGACGATGATCCTCGCGCGCACGTCCGGGTCGATCCGGTCGAGGTGGTGCGGGTGGATCGGCAGCCGGCGCTCGTTCTCCATCGAGGACCCGGCGAGCAGCCCGAGGGTGAGCAGGTCGCTGCCCGGAGCGGCGCCGTGCGACGGCAGGGTGGGGACAGCGGAGGGAGGTGTGGTGGCGCCGGACATCCGGACTCCCATCATCGGGGAACCGGGGTTAGCTCCTGGCTCGAGTGTAGGCCGCACGCCGTCGGGGCAGCGCCGGGCGGGACTAGCATCGCGCCGTGCCGACGATCGTGCTGACCACCGAGATCCCGTCGTCCGCTGATGCGCGACGTCATCCGGAACGGCACCCCGAGGTGGCGGGCCTGGCCGGCCCGTTCCGCCGCTGGTGGCACGAGCACCGCTTCGAGCCGGTGCCCGGCGGCACCCGGATGACGGACACGGTGGAGTACGCGTCGCCGGTCGGTCCGCTGGGCCGGCTGGTCGAGCGGCTGATCCTGACCCGGTACCTGACCCGGCTGCTGCGTACCCGCAACCACTGGCTGGTCGAGGCGCTGGCGCCGCGCGCCTGACCCGCACCACGCCGCGCGGCGCGAACGTGCGGCACGCCACAACACACGGGCGCAGGGACCACCCCTACCCGGTATCGGTGCAGGTCAGGGGAGCGTGCTGCCCTCGGCCCGACGTCGCGCCGGGCGCCGCCGGCGCGGACCTGGGCCGGTACGGACAGGCGGTGCCCAGCCACGCTGCTTACGCTGGGGCCGATGTTGCTCCAGGCTCCCTCTGCGCCCCCGCGCGCCCTCGACGGCCCGCGCCTCGGCGCCCGCCGGGCGCCTCGTGGCCGCGGCGGCCGGCCCGACCAACAGCTCGCCCGGCTGACCTCCGCCCCGGTGCTCCTGGCGGGGCTGGTCGTGGTGACCCTCCTCGCGGCGGGCCCGCTCCAGGGGATGGACGAGGCGGCCCACGGGCACTGGGCCCGCGAGCTGACCCCGGGCCTGCAGCCCTTCATCCAGCACGTGCTGGACCCGATCGCGGGGCAGGCGGTCTGCCTGCCGGTCCTCGCCGCGGTGGCGGTGACGCTGTCCTGGCGGCACCGCACGTGGCGTCCCTTGTGGTGCGCGGCCATGGCCGAGCTCGCGTTCTACGGGGGCGTGGGCCTGCTCAAGGTGGTGCTCGCCCGCCCGGCTCCGACCACGGACGACGCCGACCTCTTCGACGGCGGCCTGCGCGAGCTCGGCTGGAGCGGGATCAGCTTCCCGTCGGGGCACGCCTCGGAGGCGGTGCTGATCTACGGCACCGCGGTGTACCTGATCGGCCGGTGGACCATGGCGTCCGCGCGCACCATGCGCGCCCTGAAGGTCGGGGTGGGCGTGATCGCGCTCAACGCCGTCGCGGTGTCCTACTACCTGGGCTGGCACTGGATCTCGGACCTGGTCGGCGGCCTGCTCGTGGGCGGCCTGTTGCTGCGCCTGCTCGTCGAGGCGGACCAGAGGGGCTGGCGCGTGCGGCCCCGGCGGCACGCCGTCGCCCGGCATCTCTGACCCTGCGCCGTCCGACTTTGCGCCGTGCGACCTCGCGCCGACTCACCGCGCGTCGTCAGGCGCGCTGCACGAGCTGCACGGGGTGCCCGTCCGGGTCCTCGACGAAGGCCACGCGCAGCAGCCCGTCCCGGAACGGGTGCGGGGCGCGGTTGTCGGTCCCGCCGGCCGCGAGGGCCGCCGCGTAGGCGGCCTCGACGTCGTCGGTCCAGAGGGTGACGCACGCGCGATGGCCGCTGGCGACGGGCGTCAGGCCGTGGCTCTCGGCCGCGGGCCCGGGGAGCGCGAGGCCGAGGCCGAAGCCGCCGAGCGCCATCTCGACCTTCACCGGGGCGTGCGCCGGCGCCCGGAACGTCTCCTGGAAGCCGAACGTCGCGTAGAAGGCCGACGCCCGCTCGCAGTCGGCCACGAAGAGGATGACCTGCGGGTCGAAGAAGTCCACGACGCGATCGTCACACGACGACGGCGGCCCCGGCCAGGGCGAGGTACACGCCGCCGGTGGCGCGGCCGAGCAGGCGCCGGGCACGCTCGGACGCCCGCAGGCGCCACGACATCCGGTCGGCGAGCAGGGCGTATGCGCCGTCCACGAGGGCGGCCAGCGCGACGAACACGGCGCCGAGGAGGGCGAGCTGCGGCGCGACCGCGCCGCGCGCCGGGTCCGCGAACTGGGGGAGGAACGCGAGGAAGAAGAGCGCGGTCTTCGGGTTGAGGAGGTCCACGAGCACGCCGTCGGCGACGAGGCGCCAGCGGCGCGGGACGGCGTCGCGCCGTCGTCCTGGTGGGCCGACGGCGGCCGGGCGCGGGCGGCGCGCAGCTCGCGCACGCCGAGCCACACCAGGTAGGCGGCCCCCACCCAGCGCACCGCGCCGAAGAGCGCGGGCGAGCGGGCGAGCAGGGCGGCCAGCCCGGCGGACGCGGCCACCACGTGCAGGGCGGCGCCGGTCTCGAGCCCGGCCATCGAGTACAGGCCGGCGCGCCGACCGAGCGTGGTGCTGCGCGCCACGACGTGCACGACCGACGGGCCCGGGACGGCCAGCGTCGCGAGGGAGGCGCCGAGGAAGCCCAGCAGCGCGGGAACACCCGGCAGCAGCCCGGTCAGCGCCTGCGCCGTGTGGACGGTCTCGGCGGTCATGGTGGGGAGGGAGGGGGCCGGACCGTTGTCCGTGACATCCGTTCGCCGCGGGGGCCGGGCCGGGCGAGGATGGTCGGCATGGCGGGGTGGACGGTCGTGCAGGTCACGGACCCGGCCGAGCTCGTCGCGGGGTCGCACCTCTTCGACGGGCCGGTCTCGCCCGAGGGCGCGGCGGACACGCTGGCCCGGCCCGGGCACGTGGTCCTGCTGGCGCGCGCGCCCGACGGCCGCGACGTCGGCTTCGTGTCGGGCGTGGAGATGCGCCACCCGGACAAGGACCCCGAGCTCTTCCTGTACGAGCTGGGCGTCGACGAGGCCTGGCGGCGTCGCGGCGTGGCGTCCGCGCTGCTCGCGGCCCTGCGCGACGTCGCGCTGGCCCGCGGCTGCCGCGGGATGTGGACCGGCACGGAGTCGGACAACGCCGCGGCCCTCGCGACCTACCGCGCCGCGGGAGCCGAGATCGACGACGAGTCCGTGTTCGTCGTCTGGGACGACCTGGAGGACCCGCCCGCCGGCTGAGGGCGGTGCGGTCCCGCGTCAGTCCCAGGCGCCGCGGTCACCCGCGACGAGCACCTCGAGCATCGGCTCGTGCGGGCCGAACAGGGGCTCGGGCAGCGCGTCGAGGGCGAACCAGCCCAGGGCGCGGGTCTCGTCGCCGTCGGCCGTGAGCTCGCCGGCGACGACCCCCGCCACCAGCACCGTGACGACCGACTGGACCACGTCGCCGTTCGGGTAGGTGTGCAGCTGAGGCCCCGAGAAGACCCCGAGCAGGTCGTGCGGCTCGACGACGAGCCCGGTCTCCTCGAGGGTCTCTCGGGCGGCGGCCTGCGACACCGTCTCGCCGAGCTCCAGCGCGCCGCCGGGCAGTCCCCACGGGCCGCCGGGCTCGCCGCGCTGCTGGAGCAGCACCCGGGTGACGCCGTCGTCGTCGCGCTCGAGGACGGCGCAGCAGGCGGCGGGCAGGAGGATCGGGGCGTGGCCGACGAGGGCGCGCAGCCGACCGACGTAGTCCGGCGAGGGGTCGTTCACGGATGCCGACCCTAGCGGCGGCGCCGCGCCTCGGCCCGGACGTGCCCGGCGAGCCACGGCAGCAGCACGGGCAGGACGGCGTCGGCCTGCATGGTCGTCATGTGGTCCTTGCCGGGCAGCACCTCGACCGACCAGCCCGCCGCCTCGAGCTCCGCGCGGCGGCGGACGACGGCGCCGGCGATCACGACCTCGACGTCGCCCCAGCCTGGGCCGTAGGAGATGTCGTCGTCCGCACCGACGACGACGAGCCGGGGCAGGCCGAGCCCCAGGGAGGCCGCGTCGTCGAACCCGGCGAGCGACTCGTAGAGCGTGACGTACTGCTCCGTCTGCTCCGGCGTCTGCGTCATCTCGACGGCGTCCCAGTCGCCGGGCTCCGGCGCCGTCGTCGGCGCCGCGCGGGGCGCGTCGCGCTGGGCGAGCGCCAGCCGGTGGGCGGCGCGCGTCACCGCGAGCATCGCCTCGTAGGGTCCGTCGAGCGGCGGGTAGCCGCCCATCGCGAGGCCGGTGAGGCGGTCGGTGCGCAGCGCGAGCTGCAGCCCGGCGAGGGCCAGCCAGGAGTAGCCGTAGTACGCGAACCGCTCGGCGCCGGCGGCGTCGGCGACGGCGAGCACGTCGGCCGCGAGGCCCTCGGGGGTCAGGGTGCCGGGCCGCGGGTGGGCGGCGAGGTGTGCCTCGAGGTCGGCGGTCACGACGCGGAACCCGGCGTCCGCGACCCGGTCGGCGAGGGTGCGGCCGAGGTCGGGGTCGGCGCCCCAGGCGCGCACGGCCTCGGCCTGCGGGCCGTCGAGCGGCGCGGTGCGGACGGGCAGGAGCACGGCAGGGCCGTCGCCCCGGGTCGTCACGTCGACGGCCGTCCCGTCGGTCAGGCGTGCGGTGGGCATGGTGCGGGCTCCTCGCGAGATCGGTAATAACTCCTTACACTGTAAGCGGATGAGAGGATCGGGGCAATGAGCGAGGTCGAGGAGCACGTGCGCCGGCTGTGGCGCCACCGGGGCGCTGCGCCTCTCGAGGCGCGCCGCGGACCCAGGCGACGCCTGGACCTGGACGACGTCCTCGACGCCGCGGTCGCCGCCGCCGACGCCGAGGGCCTCGACGGGCTCTCGACCCGGGCGGTCGCGGCTCGCCTCGGCCTCAGCGCCATGGGCCTGTATCCGTACGTGGGCACCAAGGAACGGCTGCTGGCGCTCGCGGAGGACCATGCCTCCGCGATGCCGGGCTGGCCCGACCCCGGCCCGGACCTGGCCGGCGACCTCGACGCGTGGGCCGGTCGCCTCGTCGACCTGTACCTGCGCCACCCCTGGCTCACGGAGCTGCCCTGGTCCCAGGCGCCGGGCGGGCCGCACCAGCAGGACTGGCTGGAGCGGCTGCTCGACGTGCTCGAGCGCCACGAGGTCGCGGAGACGTCCCGCGCGGCCGTCGTCACGGCCCTGTACGCCGTGGTCCGCGCGACGGCGCAGACGGCCGCCGCCTACGAGCGGGTCGACGCCGCGGGGGCCGAGGCCTGGCGGGAGCGGGCCGCGGCCACGCGCCGCCTGGTGCCCGACCTCGACCGGCGGTACCCGCGCACGGCCGCGCTCGTCCCGCACGCGGGCGGCGGGCACGGAAGCTGGCGGGACGCGCCCCGCGCCTCCGTCCGGCACGTGATCGACGCCCTGTGCCGCGGCCTGGCAAGGGCATGACCGGGGAGCGCTCCCCGGTGAAAACCGTTGCCCGCCGCCACGAGGCTCTGCGAGGGTGGCCGCCGTGAACGCACCCTCCGCGGACCTTGACGCCGCGCGCCTCCTCGCCGCCTACGACGACCAGCTCCGCACCGACGCCGAGACGCCGAGCGCCCTCGCCGTGACCCGCCTGGGACCGCTGCGCCTCGTGACGTTCTCCGGCGGCCGCGGGTTCGTCACCTACCAGGACCTGGGCGGCGCGGACGCCGCGACGATCCGCGGCTTCGTCGCCTCCGCCCTCGCGCACTTCCGCGACGACGCGCAGATCACGCGGGTCGAGTGGAAGACGCGCGGCCACGACGTCGCGCCGGGGCTGCACGAGGCCCTCGTGGACCACGGCTTCGTGCCCGAGGAGCCGGAGTCGATCATGATCGGCGAGGCCGGTGCGCTGGTCGCCGACGTCCCCCTCCCGGACGGCGTGACGCTGCGCCGCGTGACCGCGGAGGCGGATGTGCGCGCCATGTCGGCGATGGCCGACGAGGTCTTCGGCGACGACCCCGCCACCTCCGGGCACGCCGACGCGATCCTGCGCCGCCAGGAGCGCGACCCCGAGATGGAGCTGTGGGTGGCCGAGGCGGACGAGCAGGTGATCTCCGCGGGACGGCTCGAGCCCGTGCCGGGCACCGAGTTCGCCGGCCTCTGGGGCGGGTCGACCCGCCCCGAGTGGCGTCGCCGCGGCGTCTACCGCGCGCTGACCGCCGCCCGGGCGCGCTCCGCGCTCGCCCGCGGCAAGACCTACCTGCAGAGCGACTCCACGGAGTTCTCCCGGCCCATCCTGGAGCGTTCCGGCCTCATCAAGGTGTCGACCACGACGCCGTACGAGTGGCGTCGCTGAGGAGCGTCCCGTGGGCCTCGAGGACCACCCCTTCGACCACCGGGCGGCGAAGGACGGCAGGGTGCTCGTCAGCCGCGGCAGGGTGTACGCGCCCGAGGATCGTTGCCTCTCTACACCAGGACGGGCGGCCGTCCGCGCTCCTTGCGCCCAGGCGTCACGAGCGGCGCAGCGCGCCGCGGGAGGACTAAGGTCCGCCCTGGATCGCCCGCGCCGGAGCGGGCGACGCGGGTCGGGCGGCGGGGGCCGAACCCTCGCCGGGACGCAGGAGGGCACGTGAGACAGGTCCGCGACCGGTCCGCCGCGAGGGCGCACCGGTGAGCCGCGCCCGCCTGCTGGCGCGCCGCGCCGTCGCGCACCGCGGGCTGCTGGTGCTCGTCGCGCTCCTGGCCGCCACCGTCGCGGCCGCCCTCGGCACCACCGTCGGCACGGTGCGCGCCGCCGAGGTGCGGATCATCCACGACGGGCTGACGCGCGGCGGGGACGTCGGCGTGGTCGAGGTGACGACCCGCCTGGCCCCGGAGGCGGACGCCGGCGCGCAGGACGGGGCGCTGCGAGGCCACGTCGCCGCGCTCTTCGGCGGGGCCTCGTACGATCTGGCCCGCCAGGAGGTACCGGACGACGACTCGGACGACCCGTTCGTGCGGTGGACGCTCACCCCGGACGTCGCGGCGACGAGCGTCGGCGACCTGCGGGTGCTCGCGTCCGGGGCCGACGGGCTCCTGGAGACGGTGCTCGCGGACGACGCGGTCGCGGTGCGGGGCGCCACCGTCACGGGCGACCTGGGGGAGCGGGCGGCCGACGCCACCGCCGCGATCGGCGCCGCGGCGGCGGTCGCCCTCGTCCCGATGCTGGTGCTCGCGCTGGCGGGGGTGGTCGCCGTCGCGCAGGTCGCCCGCCTGCTCGCCGCCACCCGGGAGGGCGAGGTGCGGCTGCTGGTCTCGCGCGGCACATCGCCCGCCCAGGTCACCGCCGCCGTGGCCGCCGAGGCAGGTGTCGTGGTCCTGGGCGGCGCGGTCGTCGGGGCGGGCGCAGCGGCCGCGGTGCTCGCCGCCCGCGGCGCCTCTGCGGGCTCGCTGGTCGGCACGGTGGCGCCCTCCGCGGCGGCGACGGCGGCCGTCGCGCTGCTCGTGCTGGTGGTCGTCGGGGGCGTGCAGGCGCGCGCCGCGGCCGCGCTGCGGCTCGCGGACACCTCCGGTCGCGCGCGGCAGGCCGCGGCGGGGGGCACCGTGGCGCTCGTCCTCGGCGCCGCCGCGGTGACGCTGTGGCTGCTGCGGCGCTACGGCTCGCCGCTCGTGCCGACGCCGGACGGCGGCCAGACCGACCCGGCGGCGGCCGCGGCCCCGGCACTCGTCCTCGCGGCCGCGGCGGTCCTGGCGGTGGCGCTGCTCGGGCCGCTGTCGCGGGCCTGGGCGGCGGTCGCCGCGCGGCGACCCGGCACCGGCGTGCTGGCCGCGCGCCAGGTGGCGCAGCGGCTCACGGTCACCGCGGTCCCGGTGGTGCTCGTCGTGGTGGCCGCGGGCAGCGTCGTGCTCGCCGCCGCCTACACGGGCACGGGGCAGCACCTGCGGGAAGGCGCCGCGACCCTCGCGGCGGGCAGCGACGTGCGCGTCGTCGCCGGGGACGACGACGGCCCCGGCCCTGTGGCGGAGTACGAGGCGCTGCCGGGCGCGGCGGACGCGGCGCCGGTGCGGGTGTCGGAGGGCGCGGTGGACGACGTGACCGTGTCCGTGGCCGGCATCCCCACCGCGCGGATCGCGCCGGTGGCGCTCGGCCCGGCCGGCTCCCACGACGTCGCACCGGTCGCGTCGGCGCTGCAGGGCTCCGGCCTGTACGCCGACAACCCCCGGCTGCCGGCGGGGACGGAGGGGCTCACGCTGCGCGTCTCCGGGCGGTACTTCGTGGTCGACGAGAGCCTCGACGACAGCGGCCCGCTGGGCGCCCCGTCGTCCTGGGCCGCACTGCAGGAGGCGTCCGGGACGTCGGCGTTCGCGCGCGGCAGGCTCCGGGCCCTGGAGGACTCGACGGTGCCGCTGACGCTCTGGCTCGCCGACCCCGACGGGCAGCTCCTGGCGCTCGACGCCGGGACCCTCGACGTGGACCTCGACGGCGACGGGAGCGAGGCGCACCCCGTCGGCCCCGACGAGGGGACGGTCCGGCTCGCGGCGGACGTGCCGCCCGCCCCCGACCGCGCCGACGGCACGCCGGGGGAGTGGACGGTCGTCGCGTTCGACGCGGAGCTGCCGGGGCCGGGCAGCTACCTGACGTCGCTGCAGCTCTCCGTGGACGAGATGACCGCCGCGACGGGTGCCGGCGCGACCACCGCCGTCGACCTCGGGCAGGTGGACTGGGAGCCCGGCGAGGAGGAACCCGACGCGGCCGCCGCGCGGGGAGGCCGTCCGGGCGGCGGGCTGGGCCTCGCCGCGCAGGTCGGGTTCGGCGGGATGCCCACGCCGTTCCGCGTCGTCGCGGTGGGGTCCGGGCGCGGGGAGGTGCCCGCCGTCCTCTCGCGCGAGCTGGCCGACCTCCTCGACGTGACGGAGGGCGAGCGCACCGAGCTCCCCCTGGACGGGGGCGACCGGCTGCACGTCGAGGTGGCGGACGTCGTCGACGTCGTGCCGGGCGCGCTCCACCCCGCGGCCGCGCTCGTCGGGCTCGGGGAGCTGCAGGCGGCGTCCCTGCGCCTCGGGACGGCCGTGCCCGGCGCCGACGAGATGTGGGTCCGTGCGCTCCCGGGCGCCGGGTCGGCCGACGTCGCCCGGCTGGCGTCGGCGGCCGCCGGGGTGGCGGGGACCGACGGCACCCAGGTGACGACGGCGGTCGGCGGGGGGCGCTCGGACGCCGGCGGGCCCGTGCGGCAGGCCTTCGCGGTCGCCGCCCTGGCCGCCGTGCTGCTCGCCCTCGTCGGTGTGGGCGCCGTGAGCGTCGCCACCGTGCGCGGTCGGCGCGGCGAGGTCGCGGTGCTGCGTGCGGTCGGGATGCCGCCGCGGGCGCAGGGCGACGGGCGTGCCCTGGAGCTCGTCGTCGTCACCGGGTCCGCGCTGGTCGTGGGGCTCGTGGCCGGGGGGTTGCTGGCGGCCGCGACGGCGCCGGGCCTGGCGGCCGCGACGATCACGGGCTTCGCCGTCGTGCCGCGCGCCGTCGTCGCCCTGGCGCCGTGGGCCGCCCTCGTGCCGGGCCTCCTGCTCGTCGCCGGGCTGACGGTCGTCGCGCTCGCCGTGCGGGCCGGCGTCGCGGCGCAGGCCCGCGAGGGGTCCTACCGCGAGGAGGTCCGCTGATGCTGTGGCTGCTGCTGCGCCGGCACCTGCGCACCGCGTGGGGCACCGCGCTCGTCCTGGCGATGGTGACCGTGCTCGCGGCCGGGGCGGGCACCGCCGCCGCGCGGGCGATCGGCGAGATGCGCTCGAAGCAGGTCACCTACGCCACCGAGCAGCTGTCGCCGCTGCGCCGGGACGTCGTCTCCCGGGCCGGTGCCGTGCCGGGGGGCCCGGAGTCGACCGGGGGCGTCCCGGTGATCGAGCCCGACGCGCGGACGGAGGTCCCGCCGGAACCGTCGTGGGACGAGTTCCTCGACGCCATGGGCCAGGTGCGCGACGGGCTGCCGCAGCCGCTGCGCGGCGTGCTGGGCGAGCCGTCGTTCACCGTCTCGGCCAAGCTCATGACGACGGAGCAGGTGCCGGGGTCGGGCGTCCAGGTGCCGCAGGTCGTCCTGCGCGCGTCGCCGCGGCTGGCCCAGGACATGCGCCTCGTCGAGGGGGAGTGGCCCCGGGCCACCGCGGTGCGCTCCGGCTACTCCGGCCCGGAGGGGAAGGATCCCGTCCAGGTGGTCGTGTCCCGGGCGGCCGCCGACACGCTCGGCTGGACGCTGGGCGGCACCTACGCGGTCGACGAGTGGAAGTTCCCCCCGTTGCGGGTGGTCGGGCTCACCGAGCCCGCCGACCCGGGCGCCGAGACCTGGCACCACCAGCCCTTCGGCCGCGCGGCCCAGCTGGAGACGAGCCCGAGCGGCGCCACCGTCGCGACCGCCGCCGTGTACGTCGACCCGGCGATGATCGGCCCCCTCGCGTTCCGGGGCGCCCAGACGGTCCTGTGGTACCCGGTGTCGGTCGAGGGCCTCGAGTCCGACGACGTCGCGACGCTGGCCGCGCAGGTCCGCGGCCTCACGCACGACACGCTCGACGTCGTGCCGGGCGACCCCGTGGTGCTCCAGGCGCGCACCACGCTCTCGGAGGTGCTCGACCGGCTGCTGCGCGAGCGGGTGACGACCGACGCCGTCCTCGCCGTGCTCGTCGTCGGCCCGCTGGGTGCGCTCGGCGCGGTCATGGTGCTGGCCGCGCGGCTGGTCGTCGAACGGCGCCGCCAGGCGCTCGCGGTGCTGCTCGCGCGGGGCGCGACGGGGGCGTGGCTGCGGCTGCTCACGGCGGCGGAAGGCTTCGTGGTGAGCGTGCCGGCGGCCGTCGTCGGGGTGCTGCTCGGCCTGCTGGCGTGGCCGGGAGCCGTGACGGGCACCCAGGTGCTGCTCGCCGCCGCGGCGGCCCTCGCGCCGGCCGTCGCGGCCGCCCTCGTGACGGTGCCGCGCTCGCTGCGCACGGAGCGGCGTGACCTCACGACGGCCACCGGTCGGCGGTGGCGCCGGACGGTGGAGCTGTCGGTGGTCGGTCTCGCGGCCCTCGCGGTCGTGCTCCTGGCGCGCCGGGGCGTGGTCGGCGGGGTCGGCACCGGCGGTGTCGACCCGCTGCTGGCGGCGACCCCGCTGCTCGTCGCCGCGGCCGCGGCGCTGGTCGCGGTCCGGGTGATCCCGCTGCTCGCGCGCGGGCTGGAGCGGCTGCTGTCCCGCCGCCGCGACCTCGTGCCGTTCCTGGGCGCCGCGCGCGCCACCCGGGCGCCCGCCGGCGGGGTCGTGCCCGCGCTCGCCCTGGTGCTCGCGGTCTCCGTCGGGGCGTCGTCGGCGGTGGTGCTGTCCACGATCGACGCGGGCGTCGACCGGCAGGCCCGGGTGCAGCTGGGCGCCGACCTGCGCGTCTCCGGGCCCGCGCTGGACGCGGACGCCCTCGCGACGATGCGGGGCGTGGACGGCGTCGCCGAGGTGGCGACGGTGGGACTGCTGTCCGAGGTCGGGCGGCTGACCTGGCCCGACGGGCGCAGCCGCACCGTGCAGGTGCAGGCCGTCGACGCGGCCGCGCTGGGCCGGGTGCAGGCGGGCGTGCCGGACGCCCCGCACGGTCTCGCGGCGCTCGCCACGCCCGGCGAGGACGGCACGGTGCCGCTCCTGTCGCTGACCGTGCCGGGCGTCGCCGCGGGGACCGAGGGCCTCGTCCTCGACCTCCGGGACGAGCGGGCGGACGTGACGGTGCCGGCGGCGACGGCGCGGGTGCCCGGCGTGAGCGACGCGCCGTCGACCGTGCTCCTGGACACCGGCGTCCTCGCCGGGTCGCTCGACATGACGACCGAGCCGCGCACCGCCCTCGTCGCGCTGGACGACGGCGCCGCGCCGGAGCGGGTCGCGGCGGCCCTGCGCGAGGCGCTCCCGGGCGCCACGGTGGACGACCGACGGACGGTCACGAGCGCGCTGCTCGACGCGCCCGCGTCGCGGGGGATCGCCACGGCGGCCAGGGTGGCCGTCGCCCTGGCCGGGGTGCTGGTGGCGTTCACGGTCGCCCTGACCCTCGTGCTCGCGGCACCGGACCGCGAGCGGCTGCTCGTCGTGCTGCGCTCGATGGGGCTGCGGCGCCGGGAGGCGCGGGGGCTGGTCGCCTGGGAGGTGACCCCGTGGGCCCTGGGCGCGCTGGTCGTGGGGGCGCTGGTCGGCGCGGCCGTGCCGGCGCTGCTGCGCGCCGGCGTGGACCTGGCGTCGCTGACCGGCGGGGGCCCGCAGCCCGCCCTGACCGTCGACCCGCTGCTCGTGGCGGCGGGCGTGGCGGGGTTCGTCGTGACGGTGGCCGCCGGCGCAGGCCTGGCCGCCGTCGTCGGCCGGCGGGGCGCCACCGTGGAGCGGTTGCGGGACGGTGCGGAATGAGGAAGGGCGACAGGGTGGCGAGGACATGGTGATGACCCAGGAGGAGGCCCCACGGCCGGCGTCGGACGCCGTCGGGCCGGAGGGCGACGAGATCCGCTGCCGCGGGCTCGTGCGCATCTTCGCGACCGACGGGATCGAGGTGCAGGCGCTGCAGGGCCTGGACCTCACGGTGGTGCGCGGGGAGCTGGTGGCCGTCGTCGGCGCGTCCGGCTCCGGCAAGTCGACGCTGCTGAACATCCTGTCCGGCATGGACCTGCCCACGGCGGGCTCGGCCCGCGTGGCGGGCACCGACCTGCTGGCGATGACGCGGCGCGACCGCGTGGCGTACCAGCGCTCCACCGTCGGGTTCGTCTGGCAGCAGACGGGACGCAACCTGCTGCCCTACCTCACGGCGGCCGAGAACGTCCGGGTGCCGCTCGAGATCTCGCGCGCGGGCACGCGGGCGCAACGCACGGCGCGCGTGACGGAGCTGCTCGAGATGCTCGACGTCGGGCACGTCGCCGACCGGCACCCGGGCCAGATGTCCGGGGGGCAGCAGCAGCGGGTCGCGATCGCGGTCGCCGTGGCCGGATCGCCCCGCGTGCTGCTCGCGGACGAGCCCACCGGCGAGCTCGACGAGGCGACGAGCGTCGACGTGCTCGAGTCGCTGCGGGCGGTGAACGCCGCGACCGGGGTGACCACGCTGATCGTCACGCACGACCCGGCCGTCTCGGAGCACGTCGCGCGGACGGTGCAGATCAGGGACGGGCGGACCTCCACGGAGGTCCTGCGGCGCACGGAGGTCGACGAGCACGGCGCGCAGCGTCACGTGGCGGAGGAGTTCGCCGTCCTGGACCGCGTGGGTCGCATGCAGCTCCCGCAGGACTTCGTGAGCGCGCTGGACCTGCGCGACCGCGTGCGGCTCGCGCTCGAGGAGGACCACGTGGAGGTACGACCGGACGAGCGCCGGGGCCGGGCGGAGGAGGGGCGATGAGCGTCACGACGACGACGGCGGTGCTGCGGGCGACGGGGGTGTCGCGGGTCTATGGCAGCGGCGCGGGCGAGGTGCGCGCGCTCGAGGACGTGTCGGTCGAGGTGGGCGCGGGCGAGCTCGTGGTGGTGGTGGGTCCGTCGGGCTCCGGGAAGTCGACGCTGCTGCACCTGCTGGGCGGGCTCGACCGGCCGACGTCGGGCACGGTGCACCTCGGGGCCGACCCCGCGGCGGACGGCGGGTCGGCCGCGGTGGAGCGCGAGCTCGGCGGCCTCCGGGAGGAGGAGCTGCACGCGGTGCGCCGCAGGGAGATCGGCTTCGTCTTCCAGTCGTTCGGCCTGGTGCCCGTGCTGTCCGCGGCGGAGAACGTGGAGGTGCCGCTGCGGCTGGCGCGCGTGCCCGCCGACGAGCGCGCCGCCCGGGTGGCGGAGGCGCTCGAGGCGGTCGGGCTGGCGGAGCACGCCGAGCAGCGGCCGTACGAGCTCTCGGGCGGGCAGCAGCAGCGGGTCGGCGTCGCGCGGGCCCTGGTGGCGCGGCCGCGGGTGCTGCTGGCGGACGAGCCGACCGGCCAGCTCGACTCGGGCACCGCCGCCCGCGTGATGGCCCTGCTGCGCGACCTCGTGCACACCCGCGGGGTGGCCGCCGTCGTCGCGACCCACGACCCGGACCTGGTGGCCCTGGCGGACCGTGTGCTCGTGGTCCGCGACGGCCGGCTGGTGACGGTCTGACGGCGCCGGGGACATGACGCCGGTCGTCCCCCGGAGGTTGCGGTCAGATACCGGATTGGTCACGGTTCCGGGCGCAAAGCGGACCAAGGGTATGAGCGGGGGCGCAGACGTGACTAGGCTCACCGGCGCACAGTGCAGTGCGCGGGCACACGCGCCTGCACCTCACCGAGGGGTTGACCCCCGCCGGTGAGCGACCCAACTCAGGAGGACACGTGACACCTCGACGACGACTTGCAGGCATCGGGGCCTTCACCCTCGCCTCGGCCCTGCTGCTGTCTGCGTGCGGTGGCGGTTCCGGCGACGACCCCGAAGCCACGGGCGACGGCGGCCCGACGACCGGCATCGTGACCGTCAGCAACGGCGAGCCGCAGAACCCGCTCATCCCCACGATGACCAACGAGACCTACGGCTCCAAGGTCATCAACAACCTCTTCGCCGGCCTGGTGTACTACGACGCTGAGGGCGCGGTGCACAACGAGATGGCCGAGTCCATCGAGACGGACGACCAGCAGACCTACACGATCACGATCAAGGACGGCTGGAAGTTCACGGACGGCACCCCCGTCACCGCGCAGAGCTTCGTCGACGCGTGGAACTACGGCGCCCAGCTGTCGAACGCGCAGAACCTGTCGTACTTCTTCGAGCCCATCGAGGGCTTCTCGTACGACAAGGACTCGGAGCTGACCGGCCTCAAGGTCGTCTCGGACACCGAGTTCACGGTGAAGCTGACGCAGCCGGAGTCCGACTTCCAGACTCGCCTCGGCTACGCGGCGTTCATGCCGCTGCCCGAGTCGTTCTTCGACGACCCGGAGGCCTTCGGCGAGAAGCCGGTCGGTAACGGCCCCTACATGCTGGACACGTGGGAGCACAACCAGCAGATCTCCCTGCGCCCCAACGCGGACTACCCGGGTGAGCGCAAGGTCCAGAACGGTGGCGTCGACCTGATCGCCTACACCGAGGAGGACACGGCGTACAACGACCTCCTCTCGGGCAACCTGGACATCGTCACCAACGTCCCGTCGTCGGCCTTCGCCACGTTCGAGGACGACCTGGGCGACCGTGCGGTCAACCAGGCGTCGGCCGTCATCCAGGTCGTCAACGTGCCGGAGTACCTGCCGGAGTACGGCGGCGAGGCCGGTCACCTGCGTCGCAAGGCCATCTCGATGGCCATCGACCGCGACCAGATCACCGAGACGATCTACAACGGCTCGCGCACGCCGGCGACCGACTTCACGTCGCCGGTCATCGACGGCTGGTCGGACGACACCCCCGGCAACGAGGTGCTGAAGTACAACCCGGACGAGGCCAAGGCTCTCTGGGCCCAGGCCGAGGACATCGAGAAGTGGGGCGACAAGCCCATCACGATCGCCTCGAACGCGGACTCCGACCACCAGACCTGGGTGGACGCGGTCTGCAACAACGTCCGCAGCGTGCTGGGCGTCGACTGCGAGTTCGCGCCGTTCCCGACGTTCGACGAGTTCCTCGACGCGCGTGACAAGGAGACCCTCAAGGGCCTCTTCCGGGGTGGCTGGCAGGCCGACTACCCGGCCATGAGCAACTTCCTCGGGCCGATCTACGGCACGGGCGCGGGCTCGAACGACATGGGCTACTCGAACAAGGAGTTCGACGCGAAGCTCAAGGAGGCCAACGGGGCCGACACGCCGGAGAAGGCGATCGAGCTCTACAAGGAGGCCCAGACGATCCTCTTCGAGGACATGCCGGGCATCCCGCTCTGGTACCAGAACGTCACCGCCGGCTACGGCGAGGACGTCGACAACGTGGTGTTCGGCTGGGACAGCGACCCGCTGCTGTACCAGGTCACCAAGGCTGAGTGATACTCGGTCTGTGCTGGTCGACCGGCCCGGGGCGGGCAGGGCACACGCCCGAACCGCCCGCCCTGGGTCGATCGTCCGATTCGGAAGCTGCCGACCGCGTCCTGTAGCGTCGCGGGCGGCCACCCGACCGTGAGGGGGGCGGGGCGTGCCGACGACGCACGCTCCGCCCCCACCCCTGTCCGGGCAACGACGGCCGGACAATGACCCGTAGCCCGGGGTACCCCCCCGGAGCGAACGAGGAGAAAAACACGCATGCTCTGGTATCTCGGACGCAGGCTCCTGCAGGTGATCCCTGTGTTCCTGGGGGCGACCCTCCTGCTCTATGCGCTCGTGTTCCTGCGGCCCGGTGACCCCGTGGCCGGCCTGGGCGGGGAGCGCGGGCTCCCCGAGGCCGTGCAGGAACAGATCCGTCAGCAGTACAACCTGGACCAGCCGTTCATCGTCCAGTACCTGCTCTTCCTCAAGGGCGTCTTCACGCTCGACTTCGGCGTCGACTTCCGCGGCCGCGACATCATGGACGTGATCGCGCAGGCGCTGCCCGTCACCTTCCAGCTCGCGATCATGGCGCTCGTCATCGAGGCCGTCTTCGGCATCGGCTTCGGCCTCATCGCCGGGATGCGCAAGGGCGGGATCTTCGACGGCACCGTGCTGGTGATCAGCCTCCTGGTCATCTCCGTGCCGACCTTCGTCATCGGCTTCGTGCTGCAGTTCGTCATGGGCGTCAAGCTCGGCTGGTTCCCCGTCACCGTGGGACGAGATCCGAACTTCTACAGCTTGTTGCTCCCCGCGATCGTGCTCGCCGCGACGTCGTTCGCCTACGTGCTGCGCCTGACGCGGACGTCGGTCACGGAGAACCTCAGCGCCGACTACGTGCGCACGGCGCGGGCCAAGGGCCTCCGACGCTCGCAGGTCACCGGCCGCCACGTGCTGCGCAACTCGCTCATCCCCGTCGTCACGTTCCTCGGCGCCGACCTGGGCAACCTCATGGGTGGCGCGATCGTGACCGAGGGCATCTTCAACATCCAAGGCGTCGGGGGAACGCTCTACCAGTCGATCATCCGTGGCGAGAACATCACCGTGGTCTCGCTCACGACCGTGCTGGTCATCGTCTACATCCTGGCGAACCTGCTCGTCGACCTCCTCTACGCCGCCCTCGACCCGAGGATCCGCTATGCCTGAGAACCGTTTCGAGACCGTGCCCGGCGGGCGCCGACCGCGCCCGGGCCAGGAGCACTTCGCCGCCGAGGTGGACGAGGGTGGCCTCGGCGCGGTCGACGCCGTCAAGTCCGACGAGGCGCCGTCGAGCCTGTGGCGCGACGCCTGGCGCGAGATGCGCCGTCGCCCGATGTTCTGGGTCGCAGGGGTGATCATCCTGCTGGTCGTGACCGTCGCGGCGTTCCCGCAGCTGTTCACGGACGTCCACCCGCGCTTCGAGTGCGAGCTGCCCAAGTCGCTCGCCGGGCCGGAGCCCGGGCACCCGTTCGGCTTCGACCGGCAGGGCTGCGACATCTACGCCCGGACCATCTACGGCGCGCGCGCGTCCGTCCTGGTGGGCGTGATGTCCACGGTGATGGTCGTCGTCCTGGGCACGATCATGGGCGCCATCGCCGGCTACTACGGCGGCTGGTCCGACGCGATCCTGTCGCGCATCACCGACATCTTCTTCGCCATCCCGCTGGTGCTGGCCGCCATCGTCATCATGTCGATCACCACCAACCGGACCAGCTTCACGGTGGCCCTGGTGCTCGCCTCCTTCGGGTGGACGTCGATCGCCCGCATCACACGAGGCACCGTGCTGTCCGTGAAGAACAACGAGTTCGTCACGGCCGCCCGATCGCTCGGCATGGGGCGCGGCCGGATCCTGTTGAAGCACGTGCTGCCCAACTCGGCGGCGCCGATCATCGTGTACGCCACGGTCGCGCTGGGCACGTTCATCGTCGCCGAGGCGACGCTGAGCTTCCTCGGCATCGGCCTGCCGCCGAGCACGGTCTCGTGGGGCGGAGACATCTCGCAGGCACAGGCATCCATCCGCCAGGCCCCCGAGATCCTCTTCTACCCGGCGGCGGGCCTGGCCCTCACGGTGCTCGGCTTCCTCATGATGGGCGACGTCGTGCGCGACGCCCTCGACCCGAAGGCACGCAAGCGATGACGACACAGTTCCCAGTGACGAACGGCAACCTGCCCGAGGGCGTGGGCGACGGGACGAGCTACGAGGCCGGGACCGACAAGCCGCTGCTCGAGATCCGCGACCTCGAGGTCTCCTTCAAGACCGCCGAGGGCGTGGTGCACGCGGTGCGCGGCGCCGACATCACGGTCTACCCCGGCCAGTCGGTCGCGATCGTCGGCGAGTCCGGCTCCGGCAAGTCGACCACGGCGCACGCCGTGATCGACCTGCTGCCGGGCACCGGCAAGGTCACGGGCGGCAGCATCATGTTCGACGGCCGCGAGCTCGTCGGGCTGCCCCGCGCGGAGATCGAGGCGATGCGCGGCAAGGACATCGGCCTCGTCCCGCAGGACCCGATGTCCAACCTCAACCCGGTGTGGCGCATCGGCACCCAGATCGAGGAGGCGCTCAAGGCCAACGGCTTCGAGGGTGGCAAGCGCGAGCGCAAGGAGCGCGTCACCGGGCTGCTCCAGGAGGCGGGCCTGCCCGACGCCGAGCGCAGGGCGCGGCAGTACCCGCACGAGTTCTCGGGCGGCATGCGCCAGCGCTCGCTCATCGCGATCGGCCTCGCCTCGCGGCCGAAGCTCCTCATCGCGGACGAGCCGACGTCGGCCCTCGACGTCACGGTGCAGCGCCAGATCCTCGACCACCTCGAGGTGCTGACGCAGGAGCTCGGCACGGCCGTCCTGTTCATCACCCACGACCTGGGCCTGGCCGCGGAGCGCGCCGAGCACCTCGTCGTGATGTTCAAGGGCCGCGTCGTGGAGTCGGGCCCCGCCCGGCAGATCCTCGCCAACCCGCAGCACCCGTACACCCGTCGCCTCGTCGCCTCGGCGCCGTCGCTCGCGTCCCGCCGCATCCAGGTGGCGCACGAGCAGGGCGAGGAGTCCGACGAGCTGCTGGCGCCCGACCTCGACGCGACGCGGCCCCGCCTCGACGCGCGGGAGAAGGCGCAGAACGACATCGTGGTCGCGCGGAACCTCACGAAGGTGTTCAGCATCCGCGGCGGCCGCCCGGGGGCGTCGACGGAGTTCAAGGCCGTCGACGACGTGAGCTTCACCCTCGAGCGCGGGCACACGCTCGCGATCGTGGGCGAGTCGGGCTCCGGCAAGTCCACGGCGGCCAACATGGTGCTGGGTCTCCTCGACGCCACCTCGGGCGTCGTCGAGTTCGACGGCACGGACATCGCGAAGCTCTCCCCCAAGGAGGCGTTCGCGTTCCGGCGGCGCATCCAGCCGGTGTTCCAGAACCCGTACGGCTCGCTCGACCCGACGTACTCGATCTACCGGTCGATCGAGGAGCCGCTCGCGCTCCACAAGGTCGGCGGCCGGAAGGAGCGCGAGAAGCGGGTGCGCGACCTGCTCGACATGGTCTCGCTGCCCCAGTCGGCGATGCGCCGCTTCCCGAACGAGCTCTCCGGCGGCCAGCGGCAGCGCATCGCCATCGCGCGGGCGCTCGCGCTCCAGCCCGAGGTGATCGTGCTCGACGAGGCCGTGTCGGCCCTCGACGTGCTCGTCCAGGCGCAGATCCTCGACCTGCTCGGGAACCTGCAGACGGAGCTCGGCCTGTCGTACCTGTTCATCACGCACGACCTCGCGGTGGTCCGTCAGATCGCCGACCAGGTCGTCGTGATGCAGAACGGCAAGGTGGTCGAGCAGGCCACCACCGACGAGGTGTTCGACAACCCGCGCGAGCAGTACACGCGCGACCTGCTGGCCGCCATCCCCGGCGCCGGCCTGGAGGACGCCGCGATCGCGGGCTGACCTCCCCGGTCCCGACGGGGGCCGGCGGACGACCCAGGTCGTCCGCCGGGCCCCGTCGTCGCTCCCGGGTTCCGTTTGCCGACCCCGGGTCACGGGGTGAGGGTGAAGCACATGGCACGGGCGTCCACGCTGGCCCGCGGGGTCTTCTACCCGGCGGCAGGGATCATCCTGGTCTTCGTGCTGCTCGCGGTGCTCGCCACGGATGCGACGACCGCGGTGATGAGCACGCTGCAGCGGGAGGTCATCGGCGCGTTCGGCTGGTACTACGTGCTGATCGTCGCGGGGTTCGTGATCTTCGCGATCTGGATGGGGCTGAGCCGGTTCGGCGACATCGTGCTCGGGCCGGACGACGAGGCGCCCGACTTCAAGCTCCCGGTGTGGTTCTCGATGCTGTTCGCCACCGGGATGGGGATCGGCCTCGTCTACTACGGCGTCTCCGAGCCGCTGTCCCACCTGGTGAGCCCCAAGCCCGGCGTGACCGGCGACGACGCCGCGCTCGCCCAGGCCGCGATGGGCCAGACCTACGTGCACTGGGGCATCCACGCCTGGGCGATCTACGTGGTCGCGGGCCTCGCGCTCGCCTACGCGATCCACCGCAAGGGCCGCCCCGTGTCGATCCGATGGGCGCTGGAGCCGCTCCTCGGCGACCGGGTCAAGGGTGCGTGGGGGAACGTCATCGACGTGGTCGCGATCATCGGCACGGTGTTCGGCGTCGCCACGTCGCTCGGGCTCGGGGTGCTGCAGGTGGCCCACGGCCTCGGCTACCTGGACGTCGTCGAGCCCAGCGTCGCGCTCGAGATCGGCCTGATCGCCGTGATCACGGCGATCGCGGGCATGTCCGTGGCCTCCGGGCTGTCCCGCGGCATCAAGTGGCTGTCGAACGGCAACATGATGCTGGCGGGCGTCGTGCTGGTCGTCGTGCTGGTGCTGGGCCCCACCCTGTTCCTCCTGCGCAGCTGGGTGCAGTCCTTCGGCTACTACTTCGCGAACGTCGTCCAGATGACCTTCGACACGCTCGCCTTCCGTGGCGACGCCGGCCTGGAGTGGGAGTCGAGCTGGACCATCTTCTACTGGGGATGGTGGATGTCGTGGGCGCCCTTCGTCGGGGTGTTCATCGCCCGCATCTCGCGCGGGCGCACCGTGCGGGAGTTCGTGCTGGGCACGCTCGCCGTGCCGATGGCGGTCACCACGATCTGGTTCAGCGTGTTCGGCGGCGCGGGGCTGCACCAGGAGATGACGCAGCCCGGCAGCATGCTGGACCCGGCCACGGGCGAGGTGAACACCGACACGGCGATGTTCCAGCTCTTCGCCACGCTGCCGGGCTCCGGGACGTGGCTCGCCGTGGCGGGCATCGTGCTCGTGGTCATCTTCTTCGTCACGTCGTCGGACTCCGGCTCGTTCGTCGTCGACATGCTGGCCAACGGGGGAGACCCGAACCCGCCGCTGTGGAGCCGGCTGTTCTGGGCCGTCCTCGAGGGCCTCGTCGCGGCGGCGCTGCTGCTGGCGGGCGGCCTGCAAGCGCTCCAGACGGCGGCGATCCTCATCGCTCTGCCGTTCTCCGTGGTGCTCATCGGCATGGCGGTGTCGATCGTCAAGGAGCTCAGCGCCGAGCACCGGGCGATCGTGCGCTCCGAGCGGCGTGCCGCCCGCGCGGAGCTCACCGAGCACGTCACCGAGAAGGTGGCGACCACGCTGGCCGGGCGATGGGAGAACGTGCTGCCGTCGGCGCCTGGAGCCCTCCGGCTCAAGGTGCCGCGGCGCAGGCGCCCGAGCGGCGAGGGGGACGATCCGCAGGGCGGAACCGGGGGCGGGTAGGATGTACGGCGGCCCGGGTCTCGGGCCGCCCTCCCTCCAGGAAATGAGAACCCTCGATGTCTGTGCGCTCCGACCTGCGCAACGTGGCGATCGTCGCCCACGTCGACCACGGCAAGACGACCCTCGTGGACGCCATGCTGCGCCAGGCAGGCGCCTTCTCCGCCCACCAGCACGTGGACGACCGCGTGATGGACTCCGGCGACCTGGAGCGGGAGAAGGGCATCACGATCCTGGCGAAGAACACCGCGGTCCGGTACGCCGGCCCGTCGGCCGCCGAGGCGGGCGAGCCCGGCGGCATCACCATCAACGTCATCGACACCCCGGGCCACGCCGACTTCGGCGGCGAGGTCGAGCGCGGCCTGTCGATGGTCGACGGCGTCGTGCTGCTCGTCGACGCGTCCGAGGGCCCGCTGCCGCAGACCCGCTTCGTGCTGCGCAAGGCGCTCGCCGCGAAGCTGCCCGTCATCGTCGTCGTGAACAAGGTGGACCGCCCCGACGCCCGCATCACCGAGGTCGTGGGGGAGACCACCGACCTGCTGCTCGGCCTCGCGAGCGACCTGTCCGACGAGGTCCCCGACCTCGACCTCGACGCGATCCTCGACGTGCCGGTCGTCTACGCCTCGGCCAAGGCCGGCCGCGCCTCGATCGACCAGCCGGCCGACGGCGGGCTGCCCGCGAACGAGGACCTCGAGCCGCTGTTCGGCACGATCCTCGAGAAGATCCCGGCCCCGACGTTCGAGGCCGACATGCCGCTGCAGGCGCACGTCACCAACCTCGACGCGTCGCCGTTCCTCGGCCGCCTCGCGCTGCTGCGCATCTTCAACGGCACCCTGCGCAAGGGCCAGACGGTCGCCTGGGCGCGGCACGACGGCACCCTGACCAGCGTCCGGATCACCGAGCTGCTCGAGACGAAGGCGCTCGACCGCGTGCCCACCGAGTCCGCCGGCCCCGGCGAGATCGTGGCCGTCGCGGGCATCGCCGACATCATGATCGGCGAGACGCTCACCGACGTCGACGACCCGCGCCCCCTGCCGCTCATCACGGTGGACGACCCGGCCATCTCGATGACCGTCGGCATCAACACCTCCCCGCTCGCGGGCAAGGGCGGCAAGGGCCACAAGGTCACCGCCCGCCAGGTCAAGGACCGGCTGGACGCCGAGCTCATCGGCAACGTCTCGCTCAAGGTGCTGCCCACCGAGCGCCCGGACGCCTGGGAGGTCCAGGGCCGCGGCGAGCTCGCGCTGGCCATCCTGGTCGAGCAGATGCGCCGCGAGGGCTTCGAGCTCACGGTCGGCAAGCCGCAGGTCGTCACCAAGCAGATCGACGGCAAGCGGCACGAGCCGATGGAGCGCATGACCATCGACGTCCCCGAGGAGTACCTCGGCGCCGTCACGCAGCTCCTCGCCCAGCGCAAGGGCCGCATGGAGACGATGAGCAACCACGGCACCGGTTGGGTCCGCATGGAGTTCATGGTCCCCGCCCGCGGCCTCATCGGCTTCCGCACCCAGTTCCTCACCGAGACGCGCGGCACCGGCATCGCCGCCTCGATCTCCGAGGGCTTCGAGCCGTGGCACGGCGCCATCGAGTCGCGCAACACCGGCTCGCTCGTGGCCGACCGGGCCGGCAAGGTGACGCCGTTCGCCATGATCAACCTGCAGGAGCGCGGCTCGTTCTTCGTCGACCCCACGCAGGAGGTCTACGAGGGCATGATCGTCGGCGAGAACTCCCGCAACGAGGACATGGACGTCAA